>OLOQ01000171.1_pt1 | contig 77430 bp, 51 predicted proteins | sample 1673101 | NCBI WGS metagenome assembly OLOQ01 (sample SAMEA3136754, study PRJEB25190) | human gut metagenome | biome: human gut; feature: human-associated habitat; material: faeces | place: Austria | collected 2013 | reverse complement strand
CTGGGCATGATCGAGCTGTGGCACCGGCTGCGGCAGCGGGGCTACACCCGCTGTCCGGAGAGCTTGTTCCGTATTATGCGTAAAATGGGTATGTTTCCGCCAGAAAAGCCGAAAAAAGCATACAAACCAAAGCCTTATGAGCAGATGACCTACCCCGGTCAGCGCGTTCAGGTGGATGTGAAGGTCGTGCCTCGGAAGTGCATCGCAGATCCGGAGCTTCGACTGTTCCAATACACCGCCATCGACGAGTTCACCCGCCTGCGGTTCCTGGCGGCCTATCCGGAGCAATCTACTTATTCCTCCGCGGACTTCCTGCGGAAGCTGCGGGCATGGTACGCCCGCAGAGGCATACAAGTGGAATGTGTCCAGACAGACAACGGTTTTGAGTTTACCAACCGTTTTTCGGGCAGCAAGCGTAATTTGCCGACGCTATTTGAAAAAACGGCCGCCGAACTGAATATCCGGCATAAACTGATCCGTCCTTACACGCCGCGCCACAACGGCAAGGTCGAGCGCAGCCACCGCGAGGATCAGAAACGCTTCTACTCTTGCCGCTCGTTCTATTCCTTGGATGACTTTGCAAAGCAGCTTGCCGTCCACAACCGTCGTTCCAACAACTTACCCATGAGGCCTCTCCGCTGGATGTCTCCCGCCCAGGTCACTGTCCAATATGTTTGACAAACCTACAGAATTTCAAATTTCCAGAAAAACTTTTGAACCATCTATTTGAACCGTTCAAAACAACAGGTTTGACAGGGCGATATGACGCGAGTACAATAATACTGATTTTGATTTTCTTGCAAGGAGCTACACAATGGAAAACACTTTTAAAGGCAGCCAGAATTACGTTGCAAGCCCGGAGCTGATGAACGCGGTAAACATCGCCATGGCGCTCAAAAAGCCGCTGCTCATCAAAGGTGAGCCGGGCACAGGCAAAACGATGCTCGCCGAGGCCGTGGCCGAGGCGCTGGGTAAAAAACTCATCATCTGGAGCGTCAAGTCTACGACCAAGGCGCAGGACGGTCTGTACGTCTACGACGTGGTGCAGCGCCTGTATGACAGCCAGTTCGGCGCGTCCGGTGTGGACGATATTGCCAAATACATCAAGCTCGGCAAACTCGGTGAGGCGTTCTCCGCCGACGAGCAGGTCGTGCTGCTGATCGACGAGGTGGACAAGGCCGACCTTGAATTCCCGAATGACCTGCTCTGGGAGCTTGACAAGATGGAGTTCTACATTCCCGAGACAAAGGAGACCGTTAAGGCCAAACACCGCCCCATCGTCATCATCACCTCAAACGCGGAAAAGGAACTGCCCGATGCCTTCCTGCGCCGCTGTATCTTCCACTATATCGAATTTCCCGATCAGCAGCAGATGGAAAAGATCATCCGCGTCCACTTTGACCACGTCGATGAGACGCTTCTCACGCAGGCGATGCAGGCATTCTACGCGATCCGCTCCATCGACGCGGTGGAGAAAAAGCCCTCGACCTCCGAGCTTGTCGACTGGATCCGCGCGCTTCAGCTCTCCGGTGTAGATGTTTCGAAAATCGCAAGAGAGATCCCGTTCATCGGGGTGCTCCTCAAAAAGGATAAGGACATCTCCACCGTGCAGCGCCGGTTGAGAAGATAAATCGCCATGTTTACTGGATTTTTTTATCTGCTGCGCGCGCACGGTTTTCCCGTCAGCCTGAACGAGTGGATGACGCTCGTTGAGGGATTGATGCTGAATTTGCAGCACGATTCGCTTACAGGCTTCTATGAGCTCTGCCGCGCGGTGCTTGTCAAATCCGAGACGGATTACGACAAATTCGACCAAATCTTTCTGGAATACTTCGACGGTATCCCCTATGAGGACGAGCTGCCGGAAGAACTGATGGACTGGCTCAACAACCCCGCCGCCGTGATGGAGGAATTCCGCAAGTTCCTGCGCACGCAGGGCTATGAGGAAAAGAGCATCGAGGAAATCCTCAAAATGTTCGAAGAGCGCCTCAAAGAGCAGACCGAGGAGCACAACGGCGGCTCGTACTGGATCGGCACGAACGGCTACTCGAATTTCGGCAACAGCGGCCACAGCCCGCAGGGCATTCGCGTGGGCGGGCAGAGCATGTACCGCCGTGCCTTTCAGGTGGCGGGCGAGCGCAAATTCCGCGACTTTCGCAAGGACAATGTGCTCGATATTCGCCAGTTTCAGATGGCCTTTCGCCTGCTGCGGCAGTATTCCGCGCAGACACAGGAGGCCCGAACGGAATTCGACGTGGACGAAACCATTCGTGAGACCTGCGACAACGCCGGCACGCTCTCCGTCTGCTACAAGCGCCCGCGCAAGAACACCGTCAAGGTACTGATGCTGATGGATTCCGGCGGCTCAATGGACTATTATTCGAACCTCTGCTCCATGCTCTTTCAGGCGGCGCGGCAGTCAAACCACTTCAAAGAGCTGCACGTTTACTATTTTCATAACTGCATCTATTCAAATGTTTATACCGACCCGCGCATGTACCGCGAGCACGCGGTGGCGACGGATTGGATCCTGCAAAACTTCGGCAACGATTACAAGGTCATTCTGGTCGGCGATGCGCTGATGGATATGTACGAACTGATGGAAAAGCGCTACGACTTCCGTGCCGGCGAGGTGAAGTGGTCGGGGCTTGACCAGATCAAGCGCTTCCGCGAACACTACGATCACCTCATCTGGCTCAATCCGGAAGAGCCGCCCCGCTGGGGCGGCTACTGGGGCGAAAGTTACGGCCACATTGCCAAAGTCGTGGACATGTACCCGCTGACGGTCGACGGTCTGGAACGCGGCATGAAAAAGCTGCTCGTGAACCGATAAGAGAGTTGGTCTGTCGCCGCGGCAAGGCTGGCTCATTCAGAACGAGAGCCGCGAACTCATCTGCTGACAAAAAATCCCGAAAGATGATCTTTCGGGATTTTTCATGTTTTGCTATATTGGTTTAATGTGTCAAACTCATCATCGTTGCTGTTGCCATCGATACGCACTACGCATTTCGCTGTAAAAAGTTGCAAAAAAGTCTTGAAATCATACAATTTCAAGACTTTTCGTTGGTCGGAGTGTAATTATAGGATCTCAGAAAATACAGATATATCAATGGTTTGCTGGTGGTCAGCAAGAGGTATTCATCCTAAATTGAACGGTCAAGCACAGTGACCTGCGTAATCACATCACGCAGACGATCGGAACCGACCATGTACTCAAGTGCATCATCAGCGGTGTTAAAGCAGCATTCCGTCTCGGGACAATTCCAGACATAAATTGTGATTTTGTCATCTGTTCCATATCGAATAATGCCATAATGAATGCCGTTCCATTCAATTTCTACTTCTCCGCCACATTTCATACACCACTTAAAATCGCTGATCGATTTAAAACGGTTATCTTCCAATGAGTTTTTGGATTTTAAAATGCGATAGGGCATGCCACACCTCCAATATGACTTGAAATCAGGAATATCTCCGCCCCAATAGTTTTCTGCTTTGCCCCAGTTTGGTCGGTTACCTTCCCATACAATGTTATGATCGTGAGGAATAGAGCGCTGTTTGGGATTGCCGTGATTTGAGTAATGCCGTTCCTTGACTGCCCTACCGTCTGCGCCAATCTTAGTTTCTCTTAAATCCCCGTTACGATCAGCTGTGCGGTTGATGCTGCCGGGTTCACCTAAAAAACGTTCATCATCCGGCTTAGAGGGCTTCCACTTTCCACCATAGGCGCTGCCGCCGCCCTTATAAGTGCCGCCGATCAAGTATGGCTCTATTGTATCACGTTCAGGTCGATATGTCTCGCCGATTTTGAAAGCGTCGAGATCTTCTGACTTGTAATTTCTCTCATAGCTCATGTATCTCCACGAGCTGCGCTCATAATCCACATACACAATGTTCCCCTGCATTTCAGGAAACGGCGTGTTGTAGCAGATGATTTTTTCCGGCTCAATACGCCGAAGCATTTCATTATAGCCGGCCATGAACCATTCTTTCTGGTCGCAGCGGTTATCATGCTCAGATGCCATATAAGTGGAGACAGCAACAACGCTGCCTTTTTCGATCCCCTCAAAGCAGAAATCAAAGGTGGATTCATCACCCCAGTTTACCGAGGGGATAACACGGATTCCCTTGGAGGCCCAATAGGCGCCGCACCAGCGATTACGAAATACATTGTAAAGCTGCATAACAGGCGCCATTTCCAGATACATGCTGAAATCCGGAGACAGCACCGCACGGTATCGGGAGAGTTTTTCAATGTCGCTGTCCGGATTCTTCCAGACTCGTTCAAAGCGATAGTCATACAGGAAGAAATGAACCATACGGTCAAGATGATTCTGATCCTCCAGATGAGTTTTGTCAAAACCAATCAACAAGAGATCATCAAAGTCTCCGGGGTTCTCTTGAAACATGGGAATGACAGGGATTTTTAACTTTCCTTTTCCAGGAAATTGATTGCGAAGCAGGGTTTGACTAGTGCGATAATTGTAGTTTTCTTCGGTCATATTGGAACCTCCTGCAATGTAGTAAGGAATAAGTCCTTCTGCGAGTAGGAGGAAAGGATAGCGGAAGATGCACAGTTCCGTGCAACGGAAAGACTCCGGCAATAAAAAAAGGCAAGTCCTATAAAGACTTGCCCTTTGGTCCGAGTGGCGAGATTTGAACTCACGGCCTCATGGTCCCGAACCATGCGCGCTACCAACTGCGCTACACCCGGATATGAAGTTGTACGGCTCACGTCGCGAACAGTAGTATTATATGAGCTTCCCTCCGTTCTGTCAAGAGGGAAATCCACATTTTTCAAAAAGCCCCGCGGCACACGGCCGCGAGGCTCTGGCGGGAGCATGTGAGGATCGAACTCACCCGAGAGGCTCTTCACCCCTCTCACCGGTTTTGAAGACCGGGGGGCACACCAGCACCCATCTACTCCCATGTGAGAGGCGACAAAAGCCGCCTCATTTTTCTATCTCGCCAAACTGCGCGCCCGGCCTGCGGACATCACCCTCGCGGCGAAGAATCCCTCGCCGGTCGTAATACTCCAGCACCAGCAGCGCGTGGTCGCGCGAGGTGCCGAGCGCGTCGCGGAATTCTCCCAGCGTGAGCGTGTCGTGCGTTTCGAACCACGCCTTCACCCTTGCGTCGACCGCATCCAAAACGCTTTTTTCGACGCAGAGCTCTGGCGCGAGCAGCACAAGCTCGCCGGTAGATAACAGGCTCTCGAGTACGCGCGCGCACTCCATGCGGTCTTTTTTGTCGAACAGCGCACAGAGCGCGTCCTGCTTTTTGCCAAGAATTCCCGCCGCGCGGCAGGTGCGCAGCAGCTCTTCCCGGATGGCACTCTGCCGCTTGGTCAGATGCACGGAAAAGTCCGCAAGCGCGCAGTGCTCCGCCGTCAGCGTGAGTTTTCCCTCGCGCGCAAAGCAGGCGAGGATCGCGTCCGCATTTTCCCGTGCTTTGCCGCGCAGAAGCCGCTGCCGCGCCTCGGCGAGGCGCATGCCCGCGTGCAGCGGATGCTCGCGGTGGTACTTTGTCAGCATCGTCTCACAGTCTGTCCACAGCCTGTCCAGCGTCGACGATGTAAGATAGCGCGACGGCGCGATCTCGACGAGCTTTCCCCGCGCACAGAGCACGGCGAGCATTTCCACCAGTTTTTCTTCCGGTTCATCGAAGCACGCGGCAAGGTCCGCAAGCGTCATGCCATCCGCGCCGCGCTCGCCGACGGCCTGCACGAGCTTTGCCTCGTCCGATCCGCTCTCGCGCACGGCGAGCGAGGCGATCACGCGCGCGTCGTTTCGCTTGTGCCGGTACGGATGCTCGTCCAGGATCACCCCGCCGCCGACGGTCTCGAGCGGCGAGTAGAAGCGTACGACAAAGCGGTCGCCCTGCCGCGCGGCGAGCGCTTTGCTCAGCCGCAGCTGGGCATAGCAGCTCTCGCCCGGACGCAGCGCGTCTCGGTCCAGCAGCACCGCCTTTGCAAGGCGCACCGCCGCGCCGTGGTAGAGGTGCAGGCGCGAGCCGCTCTCGATGATCCGCTTAGAATCCGGCAGATTTTGCAGTTTCACGTCCAGCATCAGCGACGGCTGCATCGAATCCGTCCTGCACAGCACATCGCCGCGGCTGATGCTCTCTTTTTTGATGCCCGCTAAGTTGACCGCCGCGCGCTGTCCGGCGTACACCGCCGACACGTCGCGCCCGTGCACCTGCAAATTGCGCACACGGCACTGATTCCCGAGCGGCATGAGCTGCGCCTCGTCGCCGACGGCGATGTGCCCGTCGATGAGCGTGCCGGTGACGATCGTGCCGAAGCCGTCGATGGAAAACACGCGGTCGATGGGCAGGCGGAACGGCGTGCGCGCGCTCTTTTCCTCCGCATGCAGTGTCAAGTCGTGCAGTGCTTCGCGCAGTACCCCAATGCCTTCGCCCGTGCGAACAGACGTGCGCAGGATCGGCTTATCCTCTAAAAACGTGCCCTTGACGTGGCTTTTGACGTCCTCTTCGAGCATGTTCAGCCAGTCCTCGTCGACTAAGTCGGTCTTTGTCAGCACGATGAGTCCGTCCTTCACACCGAGCAGCTGCAGGATGTCCAGATGCTCGACTGTCTGCGGCATGAAGCCCTCGTCCGCCGCCACGACAAGCATCGCAAGGTCGACACCGCCCGCGCCGGCGAGCATGTTCTTGATGAACCTCTCGTGCCCCGGCACATCAACGATGCTCGCACAGCTCCCGTCCGGAAAGTCGAGTCGCGCAAAGCCGAGGTCGATCGTGATGCCGCGCTTTTTCTCCTCGGCCAGCCGGTCGGTGTCCACGCCCGTGAGCGCCTTGACGAGCTCGGTCTTGCCGTGGTCGACATGACCCGCCATGCCGATGATAACATGCTTCATCGGATGGCCTCCGCAGCCGCCGCGGCGATCTCGGCAAAGTCTTCCTCTCGAATCGTGCGCACGCACAGCAAGTATTGCCTGCGGTGGATACGCGCGACGATGGGCTTGGCGCGAAGGCGCAGCTTCTCTTCCAGTTCATCCACACTGAGCCTCCCCGGCTCGATCGCGACGGCCCAACCGGTGAGCTCCTGCGCCGGAGCGCTGCCTCCGCCGACAGCGTCGCCCGTCCACACGAGCTGCGAGGAAACGCCCGTGTCCGCGAGCGCCTTTTGCAGCCGCAGCGCCTTGGCGTGCAGCTTATCCTCGCTCGCCGACAGCATCGCGAGCGTCGGGATCTCTCGCACGGCGATCTCGGCATCCAGATAGGCGCTGAGCGTCGCGTGCAGCGCGGCAAGCGTCATCTTGTCGAGCCGCAGCGCCCGCGCAAGCGGGTGCTTTTTGATCCGTTCGATGTACTCCCTTTTGCCGACGATCAGCCCCGCCTGCGGCCCGCCGAGCAGCTTGTCGCCCGAAAACGACGCAACGTCCACACCAGCGTGCAGACTTCTCTGCACCGTCGGCTCGCCGCGGATGCCAAACGGTTCGAGGTCGACGATCGCCCCGCTGCCGAGGTCTTCAATGAGCGGCAGGCCGTGCCCATGCGCGATCTCCGCCAGCTCCTCCCGCGGTACGGATTCGGTAAAGCCCACGATGCGGTAGTTGCTTGTATGCACCTTCAAAAGCGCTCTCGTCTGCTCGCCGATGGCGGCTTCATAGTCGCGCCGGTGCGTCTTGTTCGTCGCGCCGACCTCGCACAGCGTGCAGCCGCACTGCGTCACGATCTCCGGAATGCGGAACGAGCCGCCGATCTCGACGAGCTCGCCGCGCGAGGCGATGACCTCTCCCCCGCCCGCGAGCGCGGACAGGATGAGCAGCACCGCCGCGGCGTTGTTGTTCACGGCCATCGCCGCCTCCGCACCCGTCAGGCGGCACAAAAGCGCCTCCACGTGCTGATAGCGCGAGCCGCGGCAGCCGTTTTCCACATCGTATTCAAGCGTCGAATAATCTCTCGCCGCCTCTGCCGCGGCGTTCGCCGCGCGCTCGCTCAGGCAGGCGCGGCCAAGGTTCGTGTGCAGCGTCACGCCGGTCGCGTTGATGACCGAGCGCAGCGTCGGCAGCTGCTTTTCCTCTGCACGTGCCAGAATGCGCGCGCAGAGTATGCCTGTCTCCGGCAGCGCGGAAAGGCCGCCGCGCACTTCGTCTCGCAGCGCGTCCAGCTCCTCGCGCACGCTCTCGCGCAGCAGCACCGGCGGCAGCGCCGACACCTTGAGCTCGTCCCGACCGAGCAGCTCGTCCACCCGCGGGATGGAACGAAACAGATTTTCTTCCACGCTTTTCCCTCCCCGCGCCCGACACGCAGTGCGTCGGGCGCCAGCTCTCCAGTTTGCCTTTACCCTATCAGAAAGGCCTTCGCCCGTCAAGAAAAACCAGAACCGTTCGCTGAATCAGCCATGCAGTTCTGGTTTTTCTATTGTTCACAAGAGCGCGGATCGTCCCGTGGCCGCAAATTTTCAATTCTTGAAAATTTCTGCCTCTTTGGGACAGCTTCCTGTCGGGGCGTGCCCGCCTCAAGCCCTGTTGGGATCAAGTACGGCAAACTGGAAGTTATGTCAATGCGAACTCAATCTCATCAAGTTTATTTGTTGCGTTCTTTCTCCCTGTCTCCTTAAAACCTATTCGACGATAGAGTCTCTCAGCATTTATATTATTCTCAAGAATCCACAGCGTAGGGGTATCCGTACATTGGCCTACTGCGTGTAGTAACAATTTCGTTCCATAACCCATGTTTTGCATATCTGGAAGAATATAAAGATCCTCTATTAAACCCTTTGTTACAGAAACAACCCCTATTGGTTTTTCTTCTACAAGCATATAGAGCTTTGTTCCGTTATTCATCTTGTTTCTCAAATACTCCCGTTGCCGATCTGGCGTGTGTGTTTCTATGAAATCAGGAGAACAAAATGCACGATGCGATTCCTTCCAGGATATTGAATGGATGGCTGCGGCTTGAAGAAGATTTGTTTCATCTACAGGTACTATCATACTTATCTCCACAAATTCCCGATTTATGAATGCAGGGACAGCAAATGTCATCCCCGTGAAATTATTCCCTTTGGATCCGTTTTTCAATGTCTTCAATCGATGGCAGTTGCCGTTGCAGTTCTTCCGGCAGGCTGCTGGTTACTTTATACGCACTGATGCCCATGGGCTTGGACATATCCTTGAGTGCATATTCCGCCACCAGGTCATTTTTGCTCTTGCACAGCAGCAGACCGATGGAGGGGTGGTCGTCATCCTTTTTTAGAATCCCATCTACCGCTGAAAGATAGAAATTCAGCTGCCCGGCATATTCCGGCTTGAATTCACCGGTTTTCAGTTCGATCACCACATAACAGCGAAGATTCAGATTGTAAAACAGCAAATCAATGTAAAAATCATCTCCACCCACATTCAGGTGATATTGATTTCCAAGGAAGGCGAATCCTGTTCCCAATTCCAACAGTAGCTTTGTAACATCTTTCACAAGTGCCTGTTCAATATCCCGCTCCATCATATCTTCTTTAAACGGGATAAAGTCAAACACATAGGGGTCTTTCATTGTCTGTGCGGCAAGCTCACTTTGCGGGGAAGCAAGGTGCGTTTCAAAATTATTAACTTTGTTTGCAATAACCTGTCTTTCGTATAAATTGCTTTCAATTTGATGAACCAATACACTGTGCGACCATCCATTTTCAGCCGTTTTTCGGATATACCACTCCCTCTGCTCCTCTGTTTTTACCTTATCCAGAATTGCTACATTATGAGACCATGGAATTTGTGCAGACACCGTCTGCACAAATTCCCGATCCGGATAGGTCGTCGCAAATTTCGCCATATACTTGAGATTTCGCACCGAATACCCTTTTGCTTCCGGGAATGCCAGCCTAATGTCTGTAGCAAGGTTCTCAATAAATTTATTTCCCCAGGTTTTATGCTCGTTGATGGCTGACCCAATGTCGTAGTACAGGCATATCAGTTCCCTGTTGACATTCAGCGCTGCCCTATATTGCGCACTTTGGATTTCCTGCTTGATATTCTGTACCAAATTCAAGTACTCGCCACTGTTCATCAGCATTTGCAAATCCTCCATTCTCATGAAATGAAACACACCTTTTTCTCCGGATATTTTACCATACAGCGCAAAAGAAAGCAATTGGCTTTCAACAGCACAAATGAAAAGGCTATACAAACATGTCGTGTTGTCCATAATGACAATCACTCGTGTCGGGCTCGCCCATCCTCCAGGACGGAAAACTGGTCGGGGCGGTGACCCATGTGCTGGTGAACGATCCGACTACGGGGTACGGGATTTTTATTGAGAATATGCTGGACGCGGCGGGGTAAAAGAGGGGTACCGTAAAACATCATTATGGGTCCGGAGGCAGCCCTGAGGCAGAAAAAGCGCAGCAATGTAAGCGTCCCAAGGGACGCCGAAATAACGCAGTTGTCGAGCGAACCGGCTAGGGTCTAGCAAAAAACCGGGGATATGACCAACAGCGAGGGATTTTCCGTCTGATGAAGCCATTTTTTCGCGGGAATACTTTGTGTATTGCAAGGAAAAATGGTGCACAGCAGGCGGAAATTCCTCGCTGTTTTGGCATGATGACGGTTTTCAGCCAGACCCTGCCCGCGCTCCGGCAGCAGCCGATTTATTCAGAGCTTCCCTGGTATCAGAGGCTTCCTAAGCGTGAGCAGGGGCGGCTTTCTCCTTGGGCTTCAGCACGATAAAGCTCTGGGCAGGCAAATGCAGCGTATCTCCCTCCATGGCGGGGGTTCCGACGGTGAAGAGGGGGATATAGGCTCCGTCCAGCTGACAGGTTTCCTCACCGCTGCCGGGGTTCATGGCGACCAGCAGACTCCCCCGCTTGTAGGCAAACAGGCGGCCGCGGGCAGCATAGACGGCAAACGGGCTGTAGTTCTGAAGCTCCGGCTCGGCGTGACGCAGGGCAATCAGCCGCTTGACATGGGAGAGCATGGAATTCTCGTCAAGCTCCTGCGCCAGTACGGTGTGCCGCGCGTCGGCTTCCACGGGCAGGTACAAATCCTCTGCCGCGCCCTCGGAGAATCCGAGGTTGGGGCCTGCATCCCACTGCATGGGCGTCCGGGAACCGGTGCGGTGGTAGCCGCCCTCCTTGGTGGGGATGACTCGATAGTCCATGCCCAGCTCATCGCCGTAGTACAGGAAGGGAGCGCCGGGCATCGTGAAGATCCATGCAAAGGCCAGCCGCCGTTCCGCGTCTGTCAGCCCCGCGGCGGGACGGGGGGTATCGTGATTGCAGGTAATGAAGCACCACAGGCCGTGGTCGCGGCTGTCGTGATATTGGGGCAGGTAGTCCGCAAGGAACCGGCTCACGTCGGTGCCGGAATCCCGGGAGAAGAAGCCGGTATTGCCGATGTAGCTGCCGCAGCCGTCCCGGAGGGTGTAGTCCCGCATCATGGTGCTGTAGCCGTTGCCGTCCCAGTTGAGATAAAAGTCCATGTCAAAGCCGCAGCGCAGAGCCTTGTCCGGATGATTCCACTCGGAAACGAAGGCAGCATCCGGATATTCCTTGTGAATGGCGCCCAGAATGTCCCGCCAGACCTCCATGGTGGCAAGCTTTTCCGTGCCGTCATTCTTCACGAGAGACTCCGCCATATCCACCCGGAAGCCGTCGCAGCCCAAATCCAGCCAGAACCGGATCACATCCTTCATGGCCTCCCGGGTCGCAAGGGCGTCAGGACTGGTGATGCTCTGCTGCCAGCGTTCCCGGCGTTCCCGGTAGCCGTAGTTCAGGGCGGGCTGACATTTGAAGAAGTTGATGATATAGGTGGCGCTGCGAGGGTATTCGCCGCCGATGAAGGGCATACCGTCGCCCCCGGCAAAGGCATGATCCGTCCAGATGTACCGGCCGGAATATTCGTTTGGCTCGGCCTCGCCGCTCTTGCGGAACCATTCGTGTTCTTCACTGGTGTGGCCGGGAACCAGATCCAGCAAAACCCGGATCCCCAGCGCGTGGGCGCGGCGGCACAGCTGGGCCATATCCTCGTTGGTGCCGTAGCGGGGCGCAATCTTCTTATAGTCCCGGACGTCGTAGCCCGCGTCCTTGAAGGGAGAGTCAAAGCAGGGATTGATCCACAGGGCGTTGCAGCCGAGGCTCTTCACGTAGGGCAGCTTTTCGGTGATGCCGGGAAGGTCGCCGATGCCGTCTCCGTTGGAGTCCCGGAAGCTCTGCGGATATATTTCATAAAATACGGCGTCACGAAGCCAGGATGCAGACATAACAATTCCTCCGTTTTTTGTTTTTGTATGGATCATCCGACCAATACCGGAAACTGCCGAGACAGGGGCGGATGGCGGGGCACGGGAAGACCTCGGATGGTTTCCTGTGGAAATACCGCGGACTTCCGCCGCGGGTAGTCTTTCCGCTTCCGGTACGGGGAGAATCGGAAAGCGGCAAATGTATTATAGAAAAAAACGGCGGGGGAATCAAGAGAAAACCGGAAAGAAATCAAGCCGGGAAGCGCATGGGAGGGCGTTGCCGGCGGCATTTCCCCAGGACATTGGCAGTTTCAACAATTTCTGATGCAACTTTTTATGCATACTGCGCAGTTGACTTGTTACGAAAAATCGAGTATTCTTTTTTTAAAGGGAAGTGTGAAGAAAATAATCCTCTAAGCACTCCCCCTGTTTTTTTCCGGCTTTCTGGAAACGATTCCAATTGGAGGACACGGGAACATACCCGGGTATTCTCCCGTTCCGTTCGTCCTATGGAAAGCGCTTTCCGGTCTGCGGGATCAGCCAGCAAATTTATAATATCAAGGAGGAAATGTAAAATGAAGAAGATTCTCGCGCTGCTTCTGACTGTCGGCATGGTTCTTGGCCTGTTTGCCGGCTGCGGTAACAGCAACACAACCCCCGCCGGCACCGCCGCCGCTGCCAACCCCACCGCCGCTGCCGCGGCCGATTCTCTGGACGGCACCTATGACATCACCGTCTGGGTCTCCGAGATGGCCGGTGTAAAGGAACTGACCGAGCAGCAGATCAAGGACTTTATGGAAGAGAACCCCGGCATCGTCATCAACGCCACCATTGAGGGCGTCACCGAGCTCGACTCCGCCACCCAGATGATCACCTCCGTCGAGGACGGCGCCGACCTGTTCTGCTTCGCGCAGGATCAGCTGGCTCGTCTGGTGCAGGCCGGCGCCCTGACCAAGCTTGGCACCAAGGCTGCCGCGGAAGTCACCGAGCTGAACGACAGCGGCGCCGTTGCGGCCGCCACCGTTGGCTCCGATATGTGGTGCTATCCCATGACCTCCGATAACGGCTACTTCATGATTTACGACAGCAGCGTGATTCCCGCTGAGCACGTGGACAGCCTGGAAGACATCATTGCCGACTGCGAGGCCGCCGGCCGCGGCTTCTCCATGGAGCTTGAGACCTCCGCGTGGTACAATGCCGCCTTCTTCTTCGCTACCGGCTGCCACTCCAACTGGACCATGTCCGCCGACGGCAAGAGCTTCGAGAGCGTTGACGACGACTTCAATTCCGACAACGGCGTTATCGCCCTGAAGGGTATGAAGAAGCTGCTGAACTCCACCGCTTACAAGTGCTCCAGCTCTGCCGATGACTTCTCCGCCGCCATCCCCGCCGCCGTCGTCATCGTCGGCACCTGGGGCACCAGCGCCGCCAAGGCCGCTCTGGGCGACAACTACGCCTGCACCGATCTGCCCAGCTTCACCGTGGACGGCAACTCTTACCACCTTGGCTCCTTCTCCGGCAACAAGCTGGTGGGTGTCAAGCCCCAGACCGATCCCGTGAAGACCGCCGTTCTGCAGAAGCTTGCCCTGTACCTGACCAACGAGAAGTGCCAGCTTGCCCGGTTCGACGCCGTGGGCTGGGGTCCCTCCAACAAGGCTGCCCAGCAGTCCGAAAAGGTTGCCAGTGATCCTGCTCTGGCCGCTCTGGCTGCTCAGAGTGCCTACGCTACGCCGCAGGGACAGATTGACGGCTCCTGGTGGGATATCGCCAAGGTTTATGCCACCGCTGCCAAGGAGGCTACCACCGACGAAGAGCTGAAGGCCGCGCTGGAGAGCTATGAGACCTCCATTAAGGGTCTGTTCTCCATGTCCGCCGAGGAGCGGGAGGCCTTTACGGTCATCGGCTCCATCAACGGCGACGGCTGGTCCGTGGATCTTCCCATGACCAAGCAGGACGACGGCAGCTGGCTGACCGATGAGGCCTACCAGATGGATGCCGGCGTTGAGTTCAAGGTTCGTCAAGGCAAGGCCTGGGACGTTGCCTACGGCATGGACGGCAATAACTTTGTGGTCGAGACCGCCGGTACCTACAAAGTCCGTTTGACCCTCAACGGCGAAGAAGGCACCGTGGAGCTGGTTCCCGCCGAATAAGGCAGGCTTCCATCCACAAACGCAGTGACATAGAGTTCTGAGAGGGGGAGCCGCTCGGGTTTGCCCGAGCGGCTCTTTTGAGGTCCCTCTGCCGCTGCCTTCCGAGTCCCGACGGGATTCGGAGCGTGCTCCCTGTTCCGGCCCGGTGTCCCGCCGAAGAAGGAGGAGCCCCGGCACCGCCGGCTTCCTTTTTGGGCGGAACACCGGAAACAAATGGACGCCTCCGCAACCGGCTTTTGGGCGGGCAGCATTTCCCGCCAAAGCGAAAAACGGTTTCCGGAGGCAGCCAAATCCAAAAAGAATGGAGGTAGGCGGATAAACGCAGGTTTATCCCGATTGATCATGAAGAAACTGACGGATCTGGAATACCTCAGGCTGAACACGTTTCAGCGTCTGTGGTACAACATTGTCCTGTTCGTTCTCGGCATCCCCGGCTGGCTGGCCTCTTTGGTCAAAGCCGTCGGGAACGGGATCGCAGGCGCTTTCAGGGGCATCCGAAACGAGCTGACGGATTGCGCCACCACCTTTACAAAGGGCAGCTGGAAAACGAAGGTATCCTACCTTGTGATGGGCTTCGGCAATATTGCCCGGGGTCAGGTGCTGCGGGGACTGCTGTTCCTTGTCTTTGAATCTGTGTTCATCGTTTATATGGTCACAACCGGCAGCTACTGGCTGGGCAAGTTCCGCACGCTGGGCGATGTGCCCCCCGGAGAGGTATACAACGAGGTGCTGGACACCTATGTTCGGGTCAACGGCGACGACTCTTTTAAAATTCTGCTGTACGGCCTCCTGACCATTCTCTTCATCATCGCTTTTGTCTACACATGGCGGCTGAACGTGAAGCAGAACCGGATCTCGGAGGAGATCCTTGCCACGGGCAAGAAGCTCAAAAGCGGAAAGGACGACCTTCGTTCCGTGCTGGACGATCAGTTCCACAAGACGCTGCTGGCACTGCCCATCACGGGCGTCCTTGTCTTCACGATAATCCCGATTCTGTTCATGATCCTCGTTGCCTTCACCAACTATGACGGCGCTCACGACGGCTACAGCAACCTCTTTACATGGGTGGGGCTGAGCAATTTCAACGAGCTGATCAGCTCCAGCAGTGCGGACGCGAACCTCAGCTACACCTTCGGCGAAATCCTTTCGTGGACGCTGATGTGGGCGTTCTTTGCCACATTCACCAATTATTTTCTGGGAATGCTGGTGGCGATCCTCATCAACAAAAAGGGAATCCATTTCAAAAAGCTCTGGCGCGGCATTCTGGTTCTGACCATCGCGGTGCCTCAGTTCATTTCCCTGCTGTATGTCTCCAAGCTCTTCGATACCAACGGCGTTGTGAATGCCATGCTCCTGAAGCTGGGCTTTATCGATCAGGCCATCCGCTTCTGGGAGAATACCACCTCCGCCCGAATTCTCGTCATCGTAATCAACATCTGGGTCGGTATCCCCTATCTGATGCTGGTGAGCACCGGCATTCTGATGAATATTCCGCAGGATCTGTACGAGTCGTCCAAAATTGACGGTGCCAGTGTCTGGCAGCAGTATATGAAGATCACGCTTCCGTACATGCTCTTCGTCACGGGTCCCTACCTGCTGACCCAGTTCATCGGCAATATCAACAACTTCAACGTAATCTATCTGCTGACCAGCGGCCGCCCGGCAAGTCCGGATCTTGTAACCAGCGGCGGCAGTGCCACAACTACGGATCTTCTGATCACCTGGCTGTTCAACATTACCACCGGCGCCACCAGCAACTATAAGCTGGCCGCCGTGATTGCCATCATGATCTTCGTTGTTGTCGCGGTTCTTTCCCTGATCGTCTACAACGTGATCCCGTCTACCAGAAATGAGGAGGATTATTCGTAATGAGCAGGAATCGATTTCACATGGGAATCCGGACGAAAAGTACCGTTTCCAATACTGTGCTCTATGTGATCCTTGTCCTCATGTCCATTATCTGGCTAACGCCCTTTGCGTGCATCTTGCTGGAGTCCTTCCGGACTGAATCCACCGGACGTGTGGGCTACATCATCCCCAAGCAGTGGGGCTTTGACAACTACATCAATCTGTGGACCAAAACGAGCTTCCCCATTTGGTTCCGCAATACGCTGATCACCGCCCTGGCTACGGCGGTGCTGCAAACCCTTATGGTGCTGAGCGTCAGCTATGTTCTCTCCCGGCTTCGCTTCAAGGGCAGAAAGCTGCTGATGAACACCTGCCTGGTTCTGGGCATGTTCCCGGGCTTCGTCACCATGATCGTGCTGTATAAGGTTCTCAGCGGCATGGGGCTGACGGGAGCCAACTCCGTGCCGGGACTGATTCTCGTCTACTGCGCCAGCTCCGGCATGGGATACTATGTGTCCAAGGGCTTCTTCGACACCATCCCCAAGAGCTTGGACGAAGCGGCTCGGGTGGACGGCGCTTCCCGCTTTCAGGTGTTCTACAAGGTGATCATGCCTCTGTCCAAGCCCATTGTCATTTATACCGTTCTCACTGCGTTCATGGCTCCGTGGGGCGACTTCATGTTTGCCAAGTATATCTCCCACAATACGGAGGTGGGCATGAATGTGGCGGTGGGTCTGCAATACTGGATCTCCTCGAAGACCCTGATTGCCACCAACTATACCATGTTCTGCGCAGGCGGCGTAGTGGTGGCACTTCCCGTCACCATCCTGTTCATGCTCCTGCAGAGGTACTATGTGGAAGGCGTCACCGGCGGCGCCGTGAAAGGATAAGGAGAGAGGAAAGCTATGGCATCTGTAAAATTAACCAACGTCAAGAAGGTCTACGACAAGAAGGTCGTGGCCGTTCACGATTTCAACCTGGACATCAAGGATAAGGAATTTGTGGTCTTCGTCGGCCCCTCCGGCTGCGGCAAATCCACGACCCTGCGGATGATCGCGGGTCTGGAGGAGATCTCCGAGGGTACCGTGGAGATCGACGGTGTGGTGGTCAACGACCTCCAGCCCAAGGATCGGGACATCGCCATGGTGTTCCAGAACTACGCCCTGTACCCCCACCTGACGGTGTTTGAGAACATGGCCTTCAGCCTTCGTTTGAAGAAGGTTCCCAACGATGAGGTGTTCAGGCGCGTCACGGAAGCGGCGAAGGTGCTGGGCATTACCGAGTATCTGACCCGGAAGCCCCGGGCACTGTCCGGCGGCCAGCGGCAGCGTGTGGCCATCGGCCGTGCCATGGTTCGGGATTCCAAGGTGTTTCTGATGGATGAGCCGCTGTCCAACCTGGACGCCAAGCTCCGCAATCAGATGCGTGCCGAAATCATTCTCCTGCGGAAAAAGATCAACACGACCTTTATCTATGTAACCCATGACCAGACCGAGGCCATGACGCTCGGCGACCGGATCGTCATCATGAAGGACGGATTCATCCAGCAGGTCGGCACCCCCACGGAGGTATTTGAGCATCCCGTGAATCTGTTCGTGGCGGGCTTCATCGGCGCGCCCCAGATGAACACCTTCCGCACGGAGCTGGTGCGGGAGAACGGCAAGTACTATGTGACGCCTCTCGGAAGCCGGATTGAGGTGGACGGTGAGACCGGTGAAAATCTGGCGGCAAAGGCGGTGGACGGCCGCAGTGTGGTTCTGGGCGTCCGTCCGGAGCACATCACCCTGTCCCAGCCGGGCCCCCATGCGATTCCCTGTACCATTATCGTAAATGAAATGATGGGCAGCGAGCTGCACATTCACGCGGAGACGGAGGACGGCGCCCAGCTGGTGGTTCGGGTACCCACCCTCGGCCTGCACAGACAGGAGCGGGCGGAGCTGGTCAATGGTGCGAAGATCCATGTGAGCTTCCCCGGCGAAGTCATGCACCTGTTCGATCCCGAAACCGAGCGGAATCTGATCTACGGATAAGGCTTCACGGGTAAGCACCGCACCCCAAAACTGCGCAAAAGCCGGTGCATGAAGGTTTTGTGCATCATTTTCTAGCCCCCGCAGGGGCTAGGAAAGGGAACGTTATCCATTTTGCTATGCGTTTGCATACCAAGAAGCCCCGCGAGCGCGGGAAAAGAATACATGTTTAATCTCCCCCGGCTGTACCGAAAAAATCGGCACAGCCGGGGGAGATTTGCGGTGACGATGGTATCCGGAGCGGTTTGGATGGCGGTCAAGGGGCGGCGGAGCCGAGGATCAGGGAGGTCTGGGGGGCAAGGCTCAGGACGGTGCCTTCCAGAGACGCTTCGCCCATGCCGATGACCTCCAGAATGGAGCGGCAGGGAATGTCCGTATCCGCAAGATCTACCGTAAAGGGAATGTCCGTGCTGATGTTGTGAAGAATACACAGGGTGCTTCCCTCGTATTCCACGAGAAAGCCGCCGCACTTGGCGCTGCCAAGATTCACCTGTGTATAGGTGCCCCGGGGAATTGCCGGGTAGCGGTTTCTTATAGAGATCAGGCGGCAGTAGTAGCGCAGCAGGCTCCCCTCCTGTGCCAGCTGAGACTCCACGGTTCCGTTGGTCTGCTTGGAAGAGGGATAGGTGCTGCCCTCCGGATCCCGGGGACTGCTGTCGTCTCCCCAGAGCATGGCAAGCCGCCGGTTGGCATCGGTATTGGCGGAACCTCGGACGCCCTTCATGCCGATCTCCTCCCCGTAGTACAGGAACGGCGAGCCGCTGCACAGCAGATAGAGATTGGCGGCCATCTGGGGAAAGTGGTTCGCCAGCATCAGATATCCGGCAGAGCGATCCATGTCGTGGTTGGAAAGGAAGCAGACCATCATGCCGTCGGGGTTCGCCTGAGAAATCTTGTCCTGAAAGGCGCACATGTAGCCCGTGAACCGGTTGATGTCCTGATCCTTGGCAGCGGAGGCAATGACGCCCTCGGCCTGGGCGGCGGAGAAATTGAAGCAGTTCATGGCCGGATAGTAGGCAAGGATCTCCGACTCGCCGGACCAGCACTCGCCCACAAGATAGACCTCCGGCTTCACGGCTCGGAGCTGGTCGGTGTACCACTTCCAGAACGCCGCGTTTCGGCCGGTTTCTCCATAGTAAAGATACTTGACGGCGTCAAAGCGGAATCCGTCCACGCCCAGCTCCAGATAGTACTTTGCCACGTTCAGCATTTCCTCCCGGACGGCGGGATTCTCATAGTTCAGCTCCGGCATGTCCGGGGAGAAGTTGCACTCGTAATATTCGTCCGCCGTTCCGGGAATCTTTTCGCAGGTGATCCCGGCCGGAAGCGTCTCGCCGGTGTACCAGCTGTAGTAATCGTAGTAGGGATCGTCGGGATTGGCGCCGGCATGGGACTGGCAGAAGGACTGAAACCATTCGTGGTTCCGGGCGGTGTGATTGATGACAAGATCGAGAATTACCTTCACGTTCCGGGCATGGCAGGCGTCGAGAAGCGCCCGGAGATCGTCCTCGGTGCCGAAGTCCGAGTCGATCCGGTAGTAATCCGTTGCGTCGTATTTGTGATAAGAGGGGCTGGCAAAAATCGGCGTCAGCCACAGCCCCTGTACCCCGAGACTGGTATCCGACAGGAGATTCCCGTCGTTCAGATAGTCCAGGTGCCGGAGAATTCCGTTCAGGTCTCCCGTTCCGTCCCCGTCGGAGTCGGCAAAGGAACCGACAAAAATCTCATAGAACACCCGGTAGTTGTCGTCCGTTTTGTCGGCCTCCGTAGGCACGGTCTCCGCCGGAGAGGCCGTGCCGCACCCTGCCAGCACCAAGGCCAGCAGAAGCGCCGCGGCGCGAAGAAGAATTTTTTTCATGTGTGATCCCGCCTTTGAACTTTTCATCCGAAAATCGTATCAGCATTCCGCACTGCGTCGGGTACGGGTCTCATACTGAACTCCAATTAAAATCTTTAAAAAAGATTTTAATTGCCTGAAGGGCATGGAGTTCATATGAGACTTGTTTTGTGATTTCTTTCCTTATAAATCACAAAACAGGCAGCGCCGTCAGGCGATGCCTTCCTGATTAAAATTAAGATTTTAATCAGGAAATAGTATCAGTGGGTTCCCGTCCGGAGGAGGGAGAATACCTTCAGGGATTCCAGCGCGCGCCCCGTGCTGTCAAAAAACGCCTGATTGTCCACGGCGCTGCCGCCGTAGTATTTGCCCGCGTCCTCCGGGTCGTAGGAGGCGGCGTAGGAGCTGGCCCAGCCGGAGCCGTACTGCTCCCATTTCCGGCTGTTTTCCGCCCGGCTGCCGCCTCCGGCGCTGATCCATGCGCCCTCCCAGTAGAAGACACCGATGCCGTTTGTCGTGTCCTCTGCAATTGTACGGACAACGTCCGCCACGGCATCGGCCTGTCCCTGTACTGTAAGGGGATAGGGTTTGGCATAGCTGCCGCCCTCGCCAATGGTATTGCCGAAGAAATCCGTATCCTCCGGGGTGTAGGCGTAGGAGGTTTCCGCTACCATGACCTTCTTGCCGTAGGCTTCGGCAATCTGAGAGAGCACGGCGGCGAGATTCTCCAGCGTCCCATGCCAGTAAGGGTAGTAGGAGGTGGCGAATACATCGTAATCCAGTCGGAAATCGTCCAGCGTTTTCGCGTAGAAGCGCATGGCGTCGGCGTTCTCCGGATTCGTGAAGTGAACGGCCACCAGTGCCTCCGGGAAAATTGCCCGGACGGCTCGGGAGCCGGCCTCCATCAGATAGCAGATGTTCCCCCAGGCGGTTTCCCCGCAGAGACTGCCGTTGGTCTCATTGCCCAGCTGCACCATGCCTACGTCCACCTTGGCGTCCTTCAGCTGCTGAAGGCAGTCCGTGGTGTAGCGGTTCAGGGCATCGGCCTTTTCGTCGATTTCCATACCGTCCCACGCTTTGGGAACCATCTGCTTACCGGGATCGGCCCAGAAATCGGAATAGTGGAAATCGACAAGAAGCTTCATGCCGTACCGGGTGGCTCGCTTGCCGATGGCGAGGGCGGTGCCGATGTCGCAGTTTCCGCCGCCGTAGCCCCGGCCGGAGCCGTCGTAGGGATCCACCCACACCCGAACCCGGATGTAGTTGATCCCGTTTTCGGAAAGGATCTCAAAAACGTCCTTCTCCTTACCGTCAAAGTCATAGTACCGGACGCCGCCCGCCTCCAGCGACGGCACGATGGAGGCGTCCATGCCCAGAATAAAGGCTTCGGTTATGCCCTCAATCCTCGGAACATACAGCGTGTCCGAAGTGACGACCCGCTTCTCCCCGCCGCATCCGGCCAGGCACCCGGCCAGCAGGCAGACGGTCAGCCATGCAAACACCCTTTTCACGGTTCCTACCTCCGTCTCTTGCCGGATTGTGCGTTTATCTTTCGGATTTGGCGGGTTCTTCCGTTTCGGGATTCCGGAATACTTCCACCCGTTCAAGCCGGATCGTCACACGGGTCTGTCCGCCGATGGTGCAGGTAAACAGCGTCAGATCCCAGTCCCCTGCTTCCATCCCCTCCGTGTCCATGGGGTTCAGCGTCTCCCGCTCCACCACCTGGAAGGTCACCACATGCTCATCCATATCCGTAAACAGGACGGTGTCCCCGGGTTGGAGCTCCTTCAGCTTTCCAAAATGAGACGCATAGTTGTGGGCGCAGATGATCAGGTTGTCCTGATACAAGGAGCCTGAATACCGGCAGGGGGCAACCTTCAATGCGGGATAGTCCCACTGACTGATCACCGGCAGCTCCAGCTCCAGCGACGGAATGCTCAGCACGCCGATGTAGTCCCGGCCGTTGATGGTCTTCACCGGCATCTCCCGCTGGACATCCGGCAGGGATTCCGGAAGGGTCGTGGGTTCGGCTTCGTCATTGCCCGCTTCCGTGGGGAGCGCGTCGCACAGCTGGGCAATGACCTGCCGGGCGGAGTCCCGGGCTTCGTGGGACTCCCGTTCATTGTAAGCCGAAAGGAACAGGGCCGCCGCAATCAGCAGCAGCCCCGCATTGATCCAGACGGTTCCCCGGTTAGCCTTCATCCCTGGCCTCCCGGCGGCGGAACAGACCCACGGCGATGCAGCCAAGCCCCGCACAGGCCAGCACCGGCACCGGCCACCACAGCTGCCCGGTCTGGGGAAGCTTCTTCCCGCCGCCGGGGGAGGGAGGCGCGGTGGGCTTGACCTCCCGCTCCAGATCGGTCTTGGGCTGGCTGGTCACGTCGTATTGGTACTCATCAGCGTAGAGGTAAGGCACGCTCACCAGGAAGGGAGCGGTTTTCCCGTAGCCGGGAGCGGCGGTTTTCTGCACCACCAGATACAGGCCGAAGGTCAGGTCGGAAAAGGTCGCGTTGCCGTCCTTATCGACGGTCACGGGATCGGAGGTGACGGGAGTCAGCTTCCCTTTCAGCTCCGCCAGCCGCCCCGCCAGATCCGGGGACTCGATGTCGCCGAATTCGGGAATGTCCGCCTGAATTTCTTCCACGGGGACGAAGCTGTAGTTGCCGTCGTCCTCCGCCACGTCGCCCACCTTGTACAGGGCAAGCGTGCCGCCGCGGACGGCTTTTCCCTTGTAGGTCATGGAGACGGTGATGCTGCAATGGCCGTTCCGGCTCTCATCCGGAACCGCGTGGGCGGCGGCGGACAGGGGCAGAGCAAGCAGGAAAAGCAGCGCCAGCAGGCCGGAAATAACATGCTTTCTCATGAAAAAACCTCCTATTTCTTTCTGCGCCTGGGCAGCAGCAGAAGGATCAACAGAATCAGCAGCATGGGGATCGCCACGACGGGCGCCACCAGCATGGGCTCTAACTGGACGGCGTCGGCGGTGACTCGCACGGTTTTGACTTCCTCGATATTGTCGATGCGGTGTCCGCGAACCAGCAGCCGGTGGGTATTGATGCCGTAGGGGGTGCAGGTCACCAGGGTGCAGTAGTCCTCCCCCTCCGCGATTTCCAGCGCGGCGGTATCCTGCGGCTCCACGATGAGGATTTGATCCACCTCATAGGTCAGAATCTCATCCAGCACCCGCAGGAGGAAGGTATCCCCCTCCCGGAGCTTGTCCAGGTTGGTGAACAGCTTGGCGCTGGGCAGACCCCGGTGACCGGAGAGGACGCAGTGGGTGCTCTCCCCGCCTACCGGCAGGCTGGACCATTCCAGATGGCCGACGGCCACCTGTAGGACGGGATCCTCCGTGCCGTGGTAGATGGGCAGGCTCACGTCAATTTCGGGAATCTCGATATAGCCCATGACCCCCTGACCGGATATGTCCAGCAGGCTTTCGTATTCGGCCTTCTGCTCCTCGGAGAGGAGGAAGCTGTTGCTGCGACTACACAGGTTCCGGTTATACTGCCGGGCGGCGTCCCAGATGGCGTCATAGCTGGCGTTGTCGAGAGCGGCCACGTTTTCGGCGTAGGTGGCGATGGCGCGGGTCTGGTGGAAGGAGTTCCAGTAGTCGCTGACGGTGGGGTACAGCAACAGGGACAGCCCTATGAGCAATAGGATCACCAGAACAATGGTGGATAGATGTTTTCGCATACAGGGTTCTCCTTGTGGCTGTGTGCCGGGGAGGGGCGCTCCCCGGCACAGGACTTAGGTATAGAAAGCGGAATTACAGAGTGTGTACTCTCAGGAATTAACGATTGGCATCGCTCATGCGCTTCTTGGTGACCAGCAGGACGACCGCGCCCAGCACCAGGACAGCGCCCAGTACATAGAAGACGGTGGTGCCCATGCCGCCGGTGGAGGGCAGGGTCGTGCCGGTTTTGTTTTCGACCTCAGCGGTAACAGAAAGCTTCGTGGTTTCCGTGCTGCTGCCCGCTACCTTAACTTCAACAGGCGCAGTCAGCGGATTGTAGCCGGCGGGAGCCTCGGTTTCTACCAGGTGGTAGGTGCCGTCGGCAAGGCCGCCGAAGGTGGCTTCGCCCTGAGCGTTGGTTGTCATGACAGTGGCAGCATTCTTGTCTGCAACCCATTCGACCTTCTTATCGGTATTCCACTTGTAGTACACGAGAGAGGTTCCAGCATCAGTGGTTACTTCCTTGTACAGGACAAACTTCGCGTTAGGCAGCTTGGTGGTTTTGCTGCCGGACTCAAACTTGTCGATAACGATCTTGGAGCTGTAGACCTCTTGCTTCTGCGCGGGCGTGGTGGTCGTATGGGTCGAATCGGTAGGATCGTTGCTGTAGGTCAATTTTGCCTCGTTCTTCGAGACCACCGCAATTGCCTTTTCATTGACGGTAGCCGTATAAGTAACTGTGATGGCATCGCCAACAGTGCAATTCTTGACAAGAATGGTCACCTTGAACGTATTAGGAGCGGTTTCAGCATCATAGGCGATCGTGCACTTGTCGGTGTCAGCGGTCACATCAGCACTTCCAACCTTTACCGCAAGGCTGTTCCGGTTAAAGGTCAATCCCTCGCTCATGGTATCGGCGATTTCGTAAGTATAGGTTTCAAATCCCATGGTATCGGGTACCTTGCCGGTAATGGTGTAGTTGACCGTCTCGCCCACATCGGCGCTAACCTTATTATCGGTCTTCTCAAAGGGCATGTCGTTCTTATCGTGGATGGTGACAGTCGGGTTGGTGGTGGTCAGGTTGCACAGTGCGCCGGTGGAACTGGCGACGAAGTAGTAGCCCAGGTCGAGGTTGGAAACAGAGACAGAGTTAGCGTCTCCGGACAGTTGCAGTCCGGTCATACCATCGACAGCCGCCTTCAACGCCACGGCAAAGTCGGGCGCGCTGAAGCCGTTGCCGGTAGTAACGACATAAGTATCACCACCGTTGACCTGGGTCAGCGTCAGGCCATGCGCCCCTGTAGCATAGGCACTGACAGTGTTGAACCATTCGCTGGTGCTGTCAATGGTGTAAGAATAGTGTTCCTTAGCCGCATCATAGACCACATCAAAAATCTTGTAGGCTTTGTACTCCTGATTTGCAACGGGATTCGCAACGGTAATGGTGCCGGTGGTGGTGGTTGTACCTGTATCATCGGCGGCAACCGTGACGGCCAGGGCGAAGACCATGACCAGTGCCAGCAGGAGACTGGCGAGTTTCCTTGCGTGTTTCATTTTTTGTGCTCCTTCTTTCATCGTAATTTTGAATTGGAATGGTGGCTTTCCGCGTATCAGGAAGATGCCTCATCCTCCTTTCGACGCCTGCAATGGCTATACAACAGGGTCGCCGCGCCGAAGATCAGCGCCAGGCCGCCTGCGGTATAAGAGGTTGTTCCGGCTCCGCCGGTGTCGGGAAGCTCATAGCCCCAAGGGGTGTCCTGAATGGGAAGCAATAACACCTTGGAATCGGTGGTGGTGGTGTCGTTGGCGAATTGCAAAGTCGTTCCGGTTTCGCTGGTTTTTTCCAACGTCCCGTCTTTCTCCGTAGCCGGATAGAGTGTTGCATTGCCGTCCGCCCCCACTTCCAGAATCCAGGGCCCTGCCGTCATGTAATTTGACGGCGCCTGTGTCTCACGGAGATAGTAGGTCGCTCCCCGCTGGATGCCGGTAAAGGTCGCAATGCCGTCTTTACCGGTGGTGGCTTTCACGGGGGGTTCTGTCCCCGGTTCTTGCAAGGTGAACTCTGCGCCTTCCAGCAGCTTCTCAGCGTTCACGCTGTCCGTCTTCGTGATTTGCAGATTCATCTGGGTCGTCATGGTGTTGGTAAAGGCGTCTCCCGGGATGGTCAGGGTGTAAGACCCGTCCGAATTGCTCCCATGCCCAACCGCGTCGCCCGCCCCCGAAGAGCCGCCGGCGGCGGTGTTCGACTGGATGCTACCGTCAGCGTTGAACACAGCTTCTTTCCCCGGTGCATAGGGGACATTTGTAATGTCCTTTGTTTGCGTACCAGAATCACCAATTTTATTGTTGAAAATATAATTGTAAGTACCCGTTCCGGTAACGTTCAGGTCGTAATAGTACGTGCCATCCGTATCCATTGTCATGGGTTTTCCCGGCCACTCGCCTGCCGGTTTATTGTTACCTTCCCAAACGTACACGTTCACGTTGGCCCAGTTATTTGTGTTCTGATAGCGTACCTTGAACGTCCCCGTCTGGGAACCCGTTCCGGAGCCAGAGCCGGAGGAACCGCCGCTTTCACTGCCGTCCAACGTAACGGAGGACACATAGTAGCTTTTGAACGTCACACCCAAAAGGGAAACGGTTTTCTCCGAAACTGTCACCTGAATCGTATGTACATTCGTATCATAGGTGACACCGGCTCGATCGCCCTTGACCTCGCTGAGCGTGTAGGTATGGGTTCCGGTCTGGGAATACTGCACGTCGGGCGAAATCGAAAATTGTCCGGTAGCAGCATCGGATGTTGCCGTTCCGACTTCCTTCCCCTCACTGTCCGTTAACTTAAACTGGAAGTTCAGTCCCTCGTTCTGCTTTACGCCGTCCTTGAGCAGAGCCTTGGTACCGGTAATGTCCAGCTCCGGCGTGGCCGTTACAACCTTTCCACCCGGGTCACCCAGAATCAGACCGCCGTTGGTCATGATGCCGCCGCCGTGGATGTTGGAATGGTTGCCGGTGATAATGACCTTCGCGGCATTGACTGCCTGGCTCTTGGCGGCACCATCCGGGTGGGCATCCAATCCGAACAGATATTTCGCGGCCGCGTAGCCGCTCGGGCCGATACTGACGGGCTGCTCGTCGCAGCTTCCCGTCCAGTTCGCCGCCCCGCCGCCAGCCATCAGGCCGGTAACAAGAGAAATAGGGGCGTTTGCACCCTCTTTTTTGCGGACACAGAAGTAATCCGCATAGCCCTTGCTCATAAAAACTGTGCTATTTAGCGCCAAAGTGGAATCATAGGTTTTGTTGTTGCCGCCGCCGGACATATTTGTGCCGGAAGCCCTGTTCTCGTAAATGGCCGCTCCGTCTTGATTGACGATCAGGGTTTCACCCGTAGGGCAGGCGCCCACGCCGCCGCCAAAGCCGCCCGCGGTGTTTCCGGTGATCAGCGCATTCATGATCGACAGGTTGCCTTTTTCCTGAACGAAAATGCCGCCGCCGCCCCAGTCATTGTTGGAATTCGTTATGTTATTGGTAATGTATACCTTGTTCGTTGCCTGAATCACGCCGTTGGTGCCGCCGGCGATACGAAGACCGCCGCCCTCGCCCAGTTCGGCGCAGTTGCCGGCAATGGTTCCGCCGCTCATGGTAAAGCCGACATTGTTGCCAAAGAAGCCCGCGTAAATGCCGCCGCCTGCCAGACCGGAATAGTTGCCGGTGACATAGCCGCCGGTCATGTTCATAACGGAACTGTTCGCCAGGGCGATGCCGCCGCCGCCGTGGGTGTTGTTGACATCGTTCCGGCAGTCGTTGCAGCCGCATTCTTTATAGTTGTTGGTCACATAGCCGCCGGACAGGTTCAGCGTTCCGCTGTTGACGTAGATACCGCCGCCGTTGTCCGTATGCCCATTGATGACCTCGTTGCCCGTCACCGCACCGCCGGAGATGTTCAGCGTTCCGTTTTGAAAGAAGATACCGCCGCCGGAACTGCCACGGTTGGCCGCAATGACACCGCCCTGGATATTCACCGTTCCGTTGTCAACGTAAATACCGCCGCCGGGCGTGCCGTCACTGCCGCCGCCCACAATATAGCCGCCATTTATGTCCAGCGTTCCGCGGTCCACGGTGAATATATGTTTGCCGCCGGTGTTTTGGAGTACACCGCTCTGTAGTTCCAATGCACCCTTGACCAGAATCACCTGTTCAGAAGCCGCCTGACCCAGAATCTTTCCTGCGCCGGTGAGAGGGACGGTATGCTTTACCAGTGTTTCCGTGGTGCCGGTGCCATTGGCCGTGGATTCTGTGATGTAATACGTCAGGGTATCATTTTCCAGTGTCGCCTTATTGCCGTACAGGTTTCCAGTGACCGTAGATTCGGTATCCTGAATACTGTCGGACGAGTCCATAATGGTGAGCTTCGCACCCTCGTGCACATCAAAGTACTGATTGGCCTTGCTGATCGTCAGGGTATGCCCGTTCAAATCGATGGTAGTGTTCTGCGTAATGCTCAAATTCGCGCTACTGCCGTTGTCCGCCGTCCAGGCATCGCCGGTCAGCTGAAATTCACCGCCGTTGATGAACGCGTCCCCGACATAGCCGGACAGAGTTCGGAGGGACAGAAGCTGTACTTCATAGTAAGAGAAGTGATTCGTGTCTACCGTCACGTCGCCGTTCTCTCCGGTTTTCGCTTCCATGTCCGTGGCGGTCTGGGCATTCGTATCAATGTGGTAGACCTTGGGGTAAAGCCCCTCCGTGTCAATGCCGCTGAAGGTCACGGTCACGGAGCCGGTTGGCTCGATCTCTTCCTCTCCGTGCCACAGGGTGATGTCCAGCAGGTAGCTCCGCTCCGGTTCGGCTTGTTCTTCTCCCAAAATCTGATCGCGAATCGCCCGACGCTCCCCGTCCGTCACCTCGGTCACCGTTACCGTGATTTCCCTTGCCGGATAGGGCAGGGAGGCACTCTCGCCGGTGATGGTCACGGTGATGCCGTTTTCGGTCTGCGCCGTCAGGGTGAATTCCTTCGGCCCCTCCGGCAGGTTGATATAGCCCAGAATCCCGGGGTCGTCCGCCCCATAGGTCAGCAGACGCACCGCGTCCTCCGCGTCGCCTTCCATGGCGGCGAAGCCGGAATCCGTGGTCTGCGCCACCAAACCCGCCCGGTCGGCCGTTCCGTCCCCGTCCCGGTCAAAGAGCACCAGATCTCCAGCCGCCGGGGTGTGGGACTGTGCCGGTTCAAAGGCGTCCGCCCAGGACGTGACCCAGCCGCCGCAGTCCCTGTCCGACGGGACGCCCTCCACCCCGGCGTAATGCAGGCAGAAGGTCAGGAACATGACGTTCCAGTCGCCGTAAGGCTCCTCGCACCACGCGCCATAGCGGGTGTAGCCCTTAACCGTTTCGCCGTCCTCCGCGACAACGTAGTTTTTCGTACTCTCGGCATAGCCCAGCTGGGTTTCGGCGATGGCAAGGGTATCCTGCCGCCAATTCCCGGTCAGCGTCACCCCCGCGAAGGTCTGCTCCCATAGCTCCGCCGTCTCCACGTCCGCGCCGGAGTCTGCGTAACAGGCAAGACTGTGGGTGTGTTCCTCCGTCCCGCAGACCAGCTCCCCGTTTTCATCCCGACAGGCTTCCTCGTGGGTATGGGCGTCCTTGCCGCAGAATGCCGTTTCTTCCTGCTCATTCTGAGTGCAAGCTTCGCTGTGGGTGTGTTCTTCCTGTCCGCAGACCAGCTCCCAGGTGCCGTAGCACCGTGCGGTATGCACGTGCGCCGTATCGGTGCAGGTCAGCGTCCCGGTGTCCACCGGCTCCGCCACCGTCTCAAAGCAGGCGTCGGAGTGCTGGTGCTCCAGAATCTGGGTCTGTCCGCATATCAGATTGCCGTCAGCGTCAAAGCAGTCGGATGTGTGACGGTGGAGGACGATCTCCGGTTTCGTGCAGACCAGCACCGGCTGAGCGTCTTCCGCCGAATCCGTGGGCAGGTCGCAGCTCAGAACCTGCTCCCATTCATAGCAGGCATCGGTATGACTATGGTCGCTGTCGATGCCGCAGGTCCGTTCCCGGGACGTCTCATAGCAGTTCTCGTCATGCCGGTGTTCCTCGGATTCTTCCAGGCCGCAGGCAAGCACGGCGGTCTCGGTGTAGCAGGCATCCGTATGGACATGCTCCCCGCAGACCAGATCGCCCCGCACCGACGTATAGCAGCCCTCCGCGTGGGTATGTTCTTCCGGCAGGGCATAGCAGTCGGCAGTGTGCCGGTGTGCCTCAATCTCGGGAAGCGGACACCAGAGATTCCCGGTTTCGTCATAGCAGCGGGAATCATGGCTGTGAACCACAAAATCGGCATACCCGCACGTCGGATTTCCGTCGGCATCATAGCAGTCCGCCGTATGCCGATGAATTTCCAGCGTCTCCGCGCTGCACACGGGAACCCTTTTCTCAACCGACGTCACCTGCGCATAGCAGGCGTCTGTGTGGGTGTGCTCCGGGATGTCACATTGCTTTTCCAGTGTGATAGCCGGCAGAATCAGCGCATAGGTGGTACAGAATACCACCACACCGGCAAGCACGGTCACTACCCGATGCCGGAGGCGCTTCCTCTTATGCACCTTCGTGTATTTTTCCGCACCCCGCAGAACATCATACTTCATATATCCCTTCACCATCCTTCCTATCTCAATGCGCCGAAGTCCGGCAGAGGCCAGACCCGGAATACGATTCTTCCGACGATCTGCTCATCGGAAATGCAGCCGACCGCGGTACTGCGGGAATCCACCGAGGTGGAACGGTGATCGCCCACACAGAAGTAACGGTTATCCGGCACCTGATAAGGCAGCGTAATGTCACATTCTCCAAGCGCTTTTTCCGTCAGGTACGGTTCCTCCAGCAGCCTTCCGTCCACGGATACATTTCCGTTTTCGTCGATATCCACCCATTGACCGGGACCGGCAATACAGCGCTTCACCAGAATCTTGTTTCCCAGGTAGAACGCTACCAGGTCGCCGGGTTCAAAGCCTGAGCCCTTGACGGAGAGGACAATATCCCCCTCCTTCAGCGTGGGCGTCATGGAAGACCCGTAGATCTGCAGCACGGGCATCCAGATGGTAGCCACCAGCACGGCTACAGCCGCAACAACCACAAGCGTATAGACGGTGCTGCGAAGAACGCGTTTATACCGCCGTTTGTATTTTTCTCTGCCAAGCTCCGCCTCCAGCTGTTCCAGAGTCGGGGGCTCGGGAGATTTCCACGATTTCGACTTCATAACTCTCCGCTTCCCTTTTCCGACATAAGACGCACGTTTTCCAGATATTGCTGCGCGGCTTTGTCCGCGGCCTCAAATACACGGTTCAGCTGCAGCGCCGCCTCCGCAAGGGAACCGGCTTTTTCAACCGCTATTCTGCGATCCCGGAGCTGCGCCTCCGCACGCTCCAGCCTGATTTTCAATTGACGGTTTTCTTCCGTCTGCGCAATCAGCATTTCCAGCAGCTCGCCCCGGCTTAACCGTCTCAGTTCCTTATCCGTCATCCGACTTCCCTCCAATCTGCGCTTACGGCTGAAAGCAGAAAAAAGCAGCGGCCATTTTCCTGCCCGTCATTCCCACAATGTAGCTAAAAGACCTGATTCCCGGTGATATACGGGAATTGGAATCGTTTCCAACCTCTTAATACAGATGATATCACGTTTAACACGTAAATGCAACCATTGATCGTCGAATATTGTGTGTCAGAATTAACGAATTTTCAGCTTTATTTTTGTTAATTATTTCCCACCTCCGGAAATAAGACGAAGCATTCCCGCCATCCGTGCGCTTCTGCGCAGGAGGTTTTGGAGGACGTATCGGAAATGCCCGGATTTAGAGAAGAGAAAAGGCTCACCCGCAGTGTCAGCTACTGAAAACTGCGAAAGGGAAAGCCGGGAATGAGCAGTTTTACCAAAGCAGTGATATCTTTTAAGACTAGTATAGTGTATTTTACCGGATTCGTCAATACCCTGTAACAAGCAATATTCCCCACCCTTTTACACAAGGCGCCTCAATTTCTCTGTAATTTGACAGTATCTTCTTCGCGAGAGGATATGTCACAATCCGGAAGCTCGATTCCTTTCCGCAAGTAAGGGAACCGTGTCCCCATTGCGGTGTTGCCCTAAGCGTGTCGGAGTTCTGCAAGCTATGTACAATAAATAAAGCAGCACGCCCTGCCAATCAAGGCAGGGCGTGCTGCTATTTTGGAGCAGGATACGGGAGTCGAACCCGCCTTCACAGCTTGGGAAGCTGTTGTACTACCGATGTACGAATCCTGCGTACAGGTGCATTATAGCAGAGCCGCATGAAAAAAGCAACCATTTTTTGTCGGAAAAGGGAATCCCGGTTGAGGAAATCCGCCGGGTGTGCTATATTTAAGGTAACGACCCGGCGGAACAGAGCCGTGATTTGTAAGGAGAAGCGCTTATGGCAGAATACGAGCTGGTTTACGAGATCAAGAACCTTTGCCGCAACAACCAGATGCGGGACGTGTTCTTTGAGGATGTGGAATGCGACGACCCGGAGGAATATCTGCGGGGCCGCCTGAAGGGGAAAACCGTGGAATTTTCCACGGAAAAAGGCGCGGGCGGCAGCGTGACCATCCACGCGGTGGTGGACGGGCTGATCCAAAAGTACGTGTTCACGCCGGTGTGACAAAAATATCCACTTGCAGCCGTCGGATAAATGAGAGTTGGGCAAGTTTTCTGAAAAAAATTCGCAAATTATGGGTTGAATTTAGATGGCATATGTGATACGATAAGTTAGTACCGATATGGGCGAAGTGCGCCCGTAGGGCAAAGTCACCATCCGCAGTCAAAAACGGCTCCCGAGCCATGAGTGCGCGTGGTGACGCGGCCTGTATGGACGAAATTCCGACCTGTCGGCCGCTCCTTTTCCGCTTTCGCCGGAAGGGAGAAGACGCGGGAGGGGCTGCGCTCCGAACCTGCGTTACGCAAAATCACTTTTAAGGAGAACCAGACTATGGCACCTCATACCATTGCCGTTGCCGGAAAGGGCGGCGTGGGCAAAACCACTACCTGCGGCATGATCATCGATTACCTGTGCGCAAAGAAGCGCGGCCCCGTCCTTGTGGTGGACGCCGATGCCAATTCCAACCTGAACGAAGTTCTGGGCGTGGAGGTGGAGACCTCTCTCGGCCAGATCCGGGAGGAAATGGCACAGGCAGAGCTGAAAGGCACCATTCCCAAGGGCATGACCAAGGCGGACTACGCGGAAATGAAGTTCGGCGACGCCCTGATCGAGGACGACGATTTCGACATGCTGGTCATGGGACGCACCCAGGGCAAGGGCTGCTACTGCTATGTCAACGGCGTGCTGCAATCTCAGCTTGGCAAGTATCTGCCCAACTATTCCTACGTGGTCATGGACAACGAGGCGGGGCTGGAGCATATCGCCCGGGGGACGCTCCCCCATGTGGACACCATGCTTCTGATTTCCGACTGCTCCCGCCGTGGCGTTCAGGCCGTGGCGAGAATCGCCGAGATGATCGACGAGATGGGCTTAAATCCCGGACAGATGGGTCTGATCATCAACCGCGCGCCGGACGGAAAGCTGGACGACGGCGTCCGTGCCGAGATCGAAAAGCACGGTCTCAAGCTCTTCGGCGTTCTGCCTCACGACGAGGCGGTTTACCGCTGCGACTGCGACGGCAATCCGTCCGCGAAGCTCCCGGACAGCGACCCCATGAAGGTCGCGCTGCGGGGAATTATGCAGTCTATCGGCCTGTGAGCCGGTAAACCCGCAGGATGCCGGGCGGCATTCCGCGGCAGAAACACATCCATAATTGCGCCGGGCGGTTTCCGCCCCGCGTGTGGAAAATATATCAAGGGGGATTACAAATTATGGCTTTCACTCCTAAAACGGCACCCTTCAGCGGCAAGATCAATGCCGTGACGCTGGGCACCGGTGACAAGGCAATCGTCATCGGCGGTCAGAACGTGATGCCGTTTTACACCTTCGATGCTGCCATCGAACACGCGCCCAAGATCGGTATTGAAATTTCCGATCTGGCAACACAGTGGGATGCTCCTGCTCTGAAGGAGTTCTACGCCGGCTGCACCACTATGGTCGATTTTGCGAAGAAGGCAGAGACCATGCCCGGCGTGGATTTCCTGTGCCTGCACTTCGAGTCCGCAGATCCCAACGGCGCCAACCGCTCCGTTGCCGACTGTGTGGCCGACGCCAAGGCTGTCGCCGAGGCGACCACTATGCCCATCGTGGTCATGGGCTGCAAGAACATCGAGAAGGACGGCGAGCTGTTCAGCAAGATCGCTGAGGCGCTGCAGGGCAAGAACATTCTGGTTCTGTCCGCCCGGAACGAGGACTACAAGACCGTCGGTGCTTCCGTCGCTCTGGCTTACGGCCAGAAGGTCGGCGCTGAGACCGCTGACGACATCAACCTCGCCAAGCAGCTGAACATCATGCTCAAGGGCCTCTCCATCAACCCTGAGAACATCGTCATGAACATCGGCACCGCCGCCGTGGGCTACGGCTTCGAGTACGTGGCCTCCACTCTGGACCGTGTCCGTCTGGCCGCTCTGGCGCAGTCCGATGCCGACCTGCAGATGCCCATCATGTCCCCCGTGTCTCCCGACGCCTGGGCCGTGAAGGAATCCACCGCTTCCGAAGAAGATGAGCCCGAATGGGGCAGCCGGGAAGAGCGCGCGATCGGGATGGAAGTCTCAACCGCCGCTGCCAACCTGACCGGCGGCGCTGACGCTGTCATCATGCGTCATCCCGCAGCCGTTGCCACCATCAAGAAGTTCATCACGGATCTCGTGTAATCGGAAGGAGGATACATACAATGGCTTTGAAAGGTCTTGACATTTTTAAGCTGTCTCCTAAGAAGAACTGTAAGGAGTGCGGCAGCCCCACCTGTATGGCATTCTGCATGAAGGTGGCGCAGGGTGCTGTGTCCATCGACAAGTGCCCCTACTTCTCTGACGACGCGAAGGCGATGCTCAACGAGCAGACCGCGCCTCCCATGAAGACCATCACCGTCGGCGATCACAAGCTGGGCGGCGAGACTGTCCTCTTCCGTCACGAGAAGACTCTGGTCAACAAGAACCTGTACGCAGTTTCCGTCTGCACCTGCATGTCCGCTGAGGAAGCCGACAAGAAGCTGGCCGACCTGCAGAAGGTTGACTACGAGCGTATCGGCGAGAGAATGTACGTTGAGTTCGTTTTCGTCGCCAACAAGCAGTCCGATCCCGCTGTCTACGCGGAGCTGGTCAAGAAGGCCGCTGCTACCGGCCGTGACCTGATTCTGGAGTGCTGGGATGTGGAGTGCGCCAAGGCTGCTCTGGCAGTCGCGGGCAAGAACGTCATTCTCGACGGCGCTACCCCTGACAACTACGAGGCTATGAACGCTGTCGCCAAGGAGGCCGGTGTTGTTCTGGGCGTTCACGCTGACACCATCTCCGACCTGTACGACACCGTGAAGAAGCTGGAAGCCGCCGGCAACAAGAATCTGGTGCTGGACGTCACCGGCAAGACCGCCAAGGAGACGCTGGCCAACGCCGTTCTGGTGCGCCGCACTGCCATCAAGGATGGCGACCGCAGCTTCGGCTATCCCTCCATCGTCAACGTAGGCCGCATTGCCAGCGGCGATGACCATCTGCAGACCGCCTACGCTTCCATGTTCACCGAGAAGTACGGCTCCATCATCGTCATGGAGCACATGACCTATGCGCAGGCGCTGCCTCTGTACGGCCTGCGTCAGAACATCTTCACCGATCCTCAGAAGCCCATGAAGGTGGAGAGCAAGATCTATCCGCTGAACGGCGCCGACGAGAACAGCCCCTGCGCCCTGACCGTGGACTTCGCGCTGACCTACTTCCTGGTTTCCGGCGAACTGGAGCGTTCCAACCAGCCCGTGAACCTGATCATCACCGACGCTTCCGGCATGTCCGTTCTGACTGCCTGGGCCGCCGGTAAGTTCTCCCCCTCCACCGTCAAGAAGACCTTTGAGACGCTGGACATCGAGAACAAGATCAAGAACCGCACCCTGATCATCCCCGGCAAGGTTGCCGTTATGAAGGGCGAGATTCAGGAGAAGCTGCCCGGCTGGAACGTCGTTGTCGGCCCCACCGAGGCGGTTCAGCTGCCCAAGTACATGAAGGACAAGGAATACGAGGCCGCTGCCAAGGCTGCCGCCGCCGAGAACGCCGCCAAGGCTGCCACCACCGTGGAAGTCAAGGAGCTGTCCTTCGACGAGCTGCTGGCTACCAAGGTTCCCGAGATCAAGGTCGTGGACATGGGCGTCAAGTACAAGGGCTACAACCCCGAATCCCAGACCTTCGTCACCATCGGCGAGCGTATCCACTGCATTGCGCCCTCTGTCCGCAAGGCTATGGACGAGCGTGACCCCGAGCCCATCCTGAAGCGTGCTGCCGAGCAGATCGCTGCCGGCGCCACCTATCTGGACGTCAACATCGGACCTGCTGAGAAGGACGGTCCCGAGCGCATGATGTGGGCTGTCAAGCTGCTGCAGGAGAACTTCAACAATGTTCCTCTGGCACTGGACACCGCCAACAAGCGGGCTATCGAGGCCGGTATCAAGGTCTACAACCGCACCAACGGCAAGCCCATCGTCAACTCCGCCGACGCCGGTTCCCGTATTTCCAACATTGATCTGGCCGCTGCCAACGACGCCATCTGCATTGCCCTCTGCTCTGCCGACGGCATTGCCAAGGACAACGACGAGCGCATGAAGCACTGCCACAACATGTTGGAGCGCGGCATGAGCCTGGGCATGGATGCCACCGACCTGTGGTTCGATCCCCTGTTCCTGGTCGTCAAGGGTATGCAGGACAAGCAGATGGAAGTTCTGGAAGCCATCAAGATGTTCGCATCGGAAGGCCTGAAGTCCACCGGCGGTCTGTCCAACAACTCTAACGGCGCGCCCAAGACGCTGCGTCCCATCATGGACTCCGCTCTGGTCGCCATGGCGATGATGCAGGGCCTGACCTCCGCCATCGTCAACCCCTGCGACCTGCGTCTGATGGAGACCATCAAGTCCTGCGACATCTTCAAGAACCACGTCCTCTACTCCGACTCCTACCTCGACCTCTAAGCCCGCGCCCGCAGGGCGGGCGGCCAATGACGTTACGGACTCTGGGTGGTGGTTTGGACATCCTTTGGGCCCCTCGACCGGTTGTGCGGCGGTTGCCCGTGCTGAGCGGGGGAGATTGAGGATGAATTTGGCACTGGGTGGTTGACGGACTGCTTTCGAGTCTGTTGATTAAGGTGCCGGAAGACGATAAACCCCAGAAGGTCGGCATTTGGCTGGCCGGGTAATGTGACTGACAGTTTTCCCATGCACTACATGGCTGGGAGGGAACCTCCCTCCCAGCCAGTTTGCTTTTTCTGCTTTGGAAGAATTTGCTGCATTTGAAAGCCCCGGCGTGGTGCCGGAAACCAAACTGGTATATTCAGCCTTCGGGCTTAATATATATTATCTTCAGGATTCAAAAAATTGGGAGGAATTTACATGAGCGTATTAACCGATCTCATTTATGGCGGTTCCAATGCCGTTGCGGGACTGACCGAAGGTGCCGTAAACGACGCCATTGCCAAGTACGGCGCAGACAAGGAGATTGCCTTCCCCGATACCGCATACTTTTTCCCCACCATTTACGCTGCCACCGGCGTAAAGGTCAAGACTCTGGGCGACCTGCCCGCCTGCGTGGGCGTGCTCAAGAGCCTGATCACCAATCAGGAGGATCTGGGTCAGGCGCTGAACGCCGGCCTTGCTACCGCTGTCGGCGCGGAAATTCTTGAGGGCCTGAAATACGTCGACGGTGCCAACCCCTACGAAAACGAGTCCGGCATCGGCTTCGTTCCCGACCCCATCATCCGTTCTCTGGGCGTGCCGCTGGTCACCGGCGATATCCCCGGCGTGGCCGTGGTGCTGGGTAAGGCCGAGAATCCTGAGGACGCCGTGAAGGTGGTCAAGGACTATCAGTCCAAGGGCATCATGACCTTCATGGTGGGCGACGTCATCGAGCAGTGCGCCGAGGGCGGCGTCAAGATGGGTCTGGAGCTGCGTGTCATTCCTCTGGGACACGACGTGACCTCCGTCATCCATGTTGTTACCGTGGCCATCCGTGCCGCTCTGATTTTCGGCAACGTTCAGCCCGGCAATCTGGCCGCTCTGCTGGACTACACCAAGAACCGTGTTCCCGCCTTCGTCAATACCTTCGGCGCCATTGACTCCGTGGTGGTTTCCGCCGGTGCGGGCGCCATCGCTCTGGGCTTCCCCGTGGTCGTGGACATCGATCTGGGCGAAAATCAGGTTCCCGGCGCTCTGGAGTCCGTATGCGACCATGCCGAGACCGTGAAGAAGTCTCTGGAACTGCGGAACATCAAGATCAAGGTGAAGGAACTGCCCATCCCCGTGGCCTTCGCCGCCGCCTTCGAGGGCGAGATCATCCGTAAGGCTGATATGCACAACGAGATCTGGTCCGCCAAGAACCCCACTGCCGAGCTGGTGGTGATGCGGGAGCTGAATGAAATCGAGGATCACAAGATCACCATCGTCGGTCCCGACTTCGATCAGGCCAAGGATCTGGCTCTGGCGACCTACGTTGAGGTGGCCGGTAAGAAGATGCAGGTGGACTTTGAGTCCGTTATCGAGCGGAAGTTCCACGCATGGTTCAACTACATGGAAGGCGTCATGCACACCGGTCAGCGTAACCAGGTTCGTATCCGTGTCAGCAACGCGGCCTACGACGCCGGTCTGCGTCTGAAGGACTTCGCCGAAGTTCTGTACGTCATGATCATGGACGAGTTTGACGCCGTTGTGGACAAGTGCCAGATCACCCTGATCACCGATGCCGCCGAGGCGGAGAAGTTCCGCGACGAGGTGGCTATGCCCCGGTACAACCAGCGCGACGACCGTCTGGCGTCCATGACCGACGAGGCCGTTGACCGTTACTTCACCTGCATCATGTGCCAGTCCTTCGCCCCCGCCCACTGCTGCGTGGTCACCCCCGAGCGTCTGGGTCTGTGCGGCGCCGTGTCCTGGCTGGATGCCAAGGCCACTTACGAGCTGAACCCCAACGGTCCCTGCCAGCCCATTTTCAAGGAAGGCTGCGAGGACGAGCGCACCGGCCGCTTCCAGTCCGTCAACAAGGCGATCTCCGACGCGACCCACGGCGCTGTTGAGAACGTCACCCTGTACTCCATTCTGGAGGACCCGATGACCTCCTGCGGCTGCTTCGAGTGCATCTGCGGCATTGAGCCGATGTCCAACGGCTTTATCGTTGTGAACCGGGAATACAAGGGCATGACCCCTGCCGGTATGACCTTCGGCGAGCTGGCCTCCTGCACCGGCGGCGGCGTCCAGACCCCCGGCTACATGGGTCACGGCCGTCACTTCATCTCCTCCAAGAAGTTCATCGCTGCTGAGGGCGGCATCGAGCGCATTGTCTGGATGCCCAAGGAGCTGAAGGACGACGTTGCCGAGCGTCTGAACAAGACGGCCAAGGAACTGTACGGCATTGACAACTTCACCGACATGGTTGCCGACGAGACCGTTACTACCGACTGCGAGGAACTGCTGAACTGGCTGACCGAGAAGGGTCACCCGGTGCTGGGCATGGAGCCTCTGATGTAATGAACTTGAGATTGCGCCCGGGAAGGAAACTTCCCGGGCGTAGTTTTTTGTGGCTTCCCCTACTGAACAAGGAGAGCCTTTGGGGAACGGATTGCTACACCAGTGCTGCGGCACTGGTTTGCAATGCCCCCTATTGAGGAGCACATGTGTTCGGTCAGGTTATGACGCCGGGGTGATGAGCCATATCATACTGAACTTCAACTAGGGTCTATCTGAAAACCGGGAATATGACCAACAGCGAGGGATTTTTCGCCTGCTGAAGCCATTTTTCCGCAGGAATACTTTGTGTATTACAAGGGAAAATGGTGCACAGCAGGCGGAAAAGACCCGCTGTTTGGGCATGTTGACGGTTTTCAGATAGACCCTAAAATCTTTAAAAAAGATTTTAATTGCCTGAAGGGCATGGAGTTCATATGAGACTTGTTTTGTGATTTCTTTCCTTATAAATCACAAAACCGGCAGCGCCATCAGGCGATGCCTTCCTGATTAAAATCAAAGATTTTAATCAGGAAATAGTATCAAATTTAATATAGGTAAAAAAATACTGATTTCGCTGGACAATTGCGGGGAGCTATGTTATACTTGAAAGGAAAATAAAATTTCAGGCGGCGCTATCATTCCGTCCGGGAGTTTCGGCAATTTTTTGCCGGATGGCAGGGCCTCGCCCAAAAAGAAAGGTGTTATCCTTATGCCAAAAGTCGTATTTCAAATCGAAGGCGGCAAGCCCGTTAGCGTCGATTGCAACGTCGGCGATAACCTTCTGGAGCTGGCTCGCCGTGCCAATGTGGCAATCGACGCTCCCTGCTCCGGCAACGGTTCCTGCGGCAAGTGCCGCATCAAGCTGGTGGAGGGAGAGTTGGAATCCTACCCCAGCCGCCATATTTCCGACGAAGAATATGCCGAAGGCTGGCGCCTGAGCTGCAGCTCGAAGGTCGTCGGCAACTGCACCGTGTTCGTTCCGGACATCGCCAGCGCCTACCAGTCCCGGATGAAGACCGCCGATTTGAGCAGCCCGCAGGAGGTCGCCATTTTTGACGCCTGCCAGAGCCAGCTGAAACAAAGCGGCATTCACTTTACCAATCGGTTCCGGGCGGTGGTCGTGACCATGGCCGAGCCGAGTCTGGACGACACCATGCCCGACAACGAGCGCCTGACATGGGCGCTTGAGGAAGCGCTGGGCGTAGAGAAGGTGGAGATTCCCTTCTGCGTCATGGTGAAGCTTGCCCACGTTCTGCGGGAGAACAGCTTCCACGTGTGCGTGAAGGGCGAACTTCTGGGCGATACCTTCCGCTGTATGGAAGTTTGCGCCCCGGAGGACACTGCCATCGTCGGCTGCGCCATCGATATCGGCACTACCACGGTCACCATGGTGCTGACCGATCTGACCACGGGCAAAATTCTGGCGAAGGGCTCCTCCGGCAACGGTCAGATCCGTTACGGCGCAGACGTCATCAACCGTATCATCGAGCAGGGCAAGCCCGGCGGCAGGAAAAAGCTTCAGGACGCCATCCTGAAGGAGACCCTGAACCCCATCATTGCCAATCTGTGCAAGTCCGCGGGGATCACATGCCCGTCCATTCTGCGCATGAGCGTGGGCGCGAATACCACCATGAACCACCTGCTGGTGGGCGTGGATGCCCAGAGCGTCCGCATGGATCCGTACATCCCCAGCTTCTTCCTCTGGAACGGACTGCTGGCGCAGGACTTGAAGATTCCCGCCAACCCCCTCGCGCCGGTGCTCATCGCACCCAACATCGGTTCCTACGTGGGTGGCGACATCACCGCCGGTACGCTGGCCTCCGGCATCTGGGACAGTGACGCGCTGAGCCTGTTCATCGACCTTGGCACCAACGGCGAGATCGTGTTCGGCAACCGGGACTTCCTTGTGAGCTGCGCCTGCTCCGCCGGCCCCGCCTTTGAGGGCGGCGACATTTCCTGCGGTATGCGCGCCACGGACGGCGCCATCGAAGCCTGCACCGTTGACAAAGTGACCATGGAACCCACCGTTTCCATCGTGGGCGACGAAGGACAGAAGGCCGTCGGCATCTGCGGCAGCGGCATCATCGACATCATTTCCGAGCTGTACCGCTGCGGCATCGTCAACGCCAAGGGCCTGTTCATCCGGGAGGGCGAGCGCGTCCGCCGGGATCATCACGGCATGGGCCGCTACGTTATTGCCTTTGAAAACGAAAGCGAGACCGGCCGGGAAGTGTCCATCAATGAAGTGGACATTGACAACTTCATTCGTGCCAAGGGCGCGATCTTCTCCGCCATCGCAACATTGCTGCAAAGCGTGGATATGCCCGTGGAAGCCATCGAGAACGTCTATGTCGCAGGCGGCATCGGCTCCGGCATCAACATGAAGAACGCGGTGAATATCGGCATGTTCCCGGATGTGGAGCTGGAAAAGTTCCACTACATCGGCAACTCCTCTCTGGCTGGCGCTTACGCCATGGTCATGAGTGACGAAGCCGCCGCAAAAACTGCAGAAGTGGCAGCGAACATGACCTATCTGGAGCTTTCCACATACCCCGGCTACATGGATTCCTTTGTAGCTGCCTGCTTCCTGCCCCACACGGACAAGCGGCTGTTCCCCCATTCCATTCAGGAAATGTGAGCGCCCGGTGCGGGAAACGATACGAGTAAGAGGAAATAACATGGAAATTGAGAACCACAAGGAAGAGATCCCTTTTGCCCATTACGCGGAGCTGTTTCGCGATCTGAATCCCGCCGCCGTGACGGCGAGACTGTCGGACGTCCGCTGGGACGGGAAGGAATTCACGCTCAGTCTTCTGGGTAGGGCGTTTGCCATTGCCCACCCGGACTATGCCATCCGCGCGCTGGACGGCGGGGCGCTGCCGCCGCTGCCCTCCCAGACGTTTCTGCTGCGCTATCTGCTGGAAAGCAAAGATGTGGTCTGGCAGGGGCAGTGGAAGACCTTCCGGGAGATGCCCTGGGGGGAGATGTACATCAAGCCCTACACCGGCCGCGTGCTGACCCGTGCGGCCTTCACCTTCGGCACCCGGCTGCCGGCGTTCAAGGCTGCCTGCGAAAAAATGCAGGCGCTGCCCATGAAGCACGGAGACGCGGGCTATCAGTTCGACCTGATCGGCGGCTATCGGATGCAGATCCTGGTCTGGGAAGGGGATGATGAATTCTCCCCCAACGCGCAGGTGCTCTATTCCGACAATTTTGCGGAAGGCTTCGCCGCGGAAGATCGGGTCGTGGCGGGAGATATTCTGATCTCCACGATCAAAAGCCAGATGTAATACTGAACTCCAATTAAAATCTAAAAAAAAGATTTTAATTGCCTGAAGGGCGTGGAGTTCATATGAGACTTGTTTTGTGATTTCTTTCCTTATAAATCATAAAACAGGCAGCGCCTTCAGGCGATGCCTTCCTGATTAAAATCAAAGATTTTAATCAGGAAATAGTATTAGAATTCGCCCGCGTCGTACATGACCGCAGACAGAGCGCACAGCGGCGCCGTTTCGCACCGCAAAATCCGTTTTCCCAGCGTGCAGACCTGCAATCCGGTTTCCCTTGCCTGCCGGACTTCCTTTTCTTCCAGCCCGCCCTCCGGGCCGGTGAGCAGACTGACGGTCCGGTATTCGCCGCTGAGTGCCATTTTCAGCGTCACAGCCTGCTCGTTTTCGTAGAACATCAGCGCCCTGTCGGCTTCGGATGCCCGGGTCAGCGCGGCGTGGAAGCTGTCCAGCACCAGCACCTGGGGAATCCTCCCCCGCCCGGACTGTTCCGCCGCGGATGCCGCGATTTTCTGCCAGCGTTCCAGCTTCTTTTTGAGGCTTTTTTCATCGGGTCTGGACACGCACCGGGCGGAAGGAAACGCTACGATCTCGTAAGCCCCCAACTCGGTGGCCTTCTGGATCACATGCTCCAGCTTGTCCGCCTTGGGAAAGGCCATGTACACACTGACCCGCACCGCCGCTTCCGACGTGGATTCCCGCCGCTTAAGCACATTCAGCTTCATTTCCCCGGCGTCCGTCACTTCGCAAAGGCACTCCGTCCCCTGCCCGTCGCACACCAGAACCGTCTCCCCGGCCTTCAGCCGCAGCACCCTCGCGTGCTGGGCATTCTCCCCGGTCAGCACGACGGTATCGGCTCGCAGTTCCTCGCCGTCCGCAAAAAAGCGCACCATACGCCCATCCCTCCTTTTTATAATATAGTGTAGCAGAGCGGGCGCAAAGTTGCAAGGGTTTTGCGGAAAAACTATTGACAAATCCCGCAGTCAAGGTTATAATATTCAGGCAAGTTTGCGAGAGTGTTGGAATGGTAGACAAGCACGTTTGAGGTGCGTGTGGTTACGCCGTGGGGGTTCGAGTCCCCTCTCTCGCACCAAGCCAATATAATCCGAACCAGATCTTTCCAGTGGGAGATGGGTTCGGATTATTTGTTTTCTTTGGCAAGTTCGAGGAAACCCATTTCCGAAACGGTGTCATCAAACGACCGGAATCAAAACCCGGAGGACCAAGAAAAAAGGAACAGCTTTAGGAGGACACTGTTATGGATAAGAATGTGATTTCCTGTGTGTTCAATATCGACACCGCCTGTGTGGAGGTCAAATTCACTGACGGACGCATGATTTCCATTGACTGTACCTTGGTAGAAGCCGAGGTTGCACGGAATATATACGAAAGCAGTGAACTGGAATGGCTGGTGTACAATGCGACCGTTGACTATGTGAATCTGCTCCTCCACGGGGATGTCCAGGAGTATCTGAGGAATGTGACGGAGTACCATCCCTTTGAGAACTGATGTCATATTCCAGAAGGACACGGAAGGAACGACGGACAGAATTTGAGAATTCACGCATTTAGAATGCCGTTTTTGAGTATCCGAAGGTGATTGTATTCCCTGATTGAAAAAGCGCCCAAGAAGCTTTGCTATCGGCCGCCTGTTCGCCCCTTAAATGCGTGAGTAGAAATGCCTTTTGCATGAGAAAAGGTGCCGCCAAGCTGGCGGCACCCTGTGCGGTTACTTACTTGCTTTTCTCTACCTTTCCTTCCGTCTGTCCCGCTTCACGCTGAGCAAGCCACTCCCGGAACGCCCGCTGGCCTTCTTCGCTCTCGTAGTAGGCCAGGATGTCGGGGAAGATACGCGGGCGATGTGCTCGATTTCGTGCTGCGGAATACCGGAATTGTTGATGAGCTTTCTCTTGCGGCCCAAGCTGATTGTTCCCTCCGGTTCGATATGAAATTTTTAAGGTGCAGTTGTGGATGGGCGGATGATTTGCTGCGGATGGCATGGCTCCCTTCTTTATAAACGGAAAATGCAGGCGCTTGTCAAGCCACGGGCTTGATGTGCGTCTGCATTTTTCTTTCTTGTATTATATCACATTGGGAGAGGGTGTCAATAGCTTGGGAAGGGGTTGCAATGTAGAAGAATAGCTGTGTGAAGGTGCTTGTGCCGCAATAGCCGGTAGTGTCAAGAGTTATGCGCAAAATTGATTATGGCTCTGGTAGAAATCTATTACAGGGGGCGGCTTAACCGCCCCTTGGTTACTTTTCAGCAGGCAGGGCACAAATGGTCAAGGGCGGCGGTACGCCGCTCGTCTTGCTCTTGACCATTTGTGACCTGGCTGCTATTGACAGGATTGAGGTTCACGAAGCCACAGGCAGCAGGACAGTCTAATTGCGATTGCACTGCTCGCTTAGAAAGCAAGTCTCGCAGATAAGCTGTTTAACTTCCTGCATAATCAGCGCGTCATCGCTGGGTAGCTCATAGGCTTCGATTTTTTGAATGCCTGTCGGGTTACGCAGTCCGTAGTCAATCAATTTTCCATTTCCGGTTTTACATAGCGGTAGACCTCGGCACCGAACGAAACGCCGTCACCAACGGCGTACTCTTCAAAGCCGGATTTGTCCATCCAGACGTGATCCTCTTTCCCATCAAACATTGTTCCGCCGGTATACGTCCCGCTGATGAAAATGCGTTTAAGGCAGCGCCGCACAATTGTGCCTGCGAGCCTCAGCCGTCTTTTTGCCCCACTTCTTCAGTTCGAAAAATGGGAAATACATACAGTATTCCTCCATTTTTCAAACTTTGAATTGGGGCAAAAATCTTGGCTGAGTCTTCTTGTCAAATTGTGCGGTGTTGCCTTAAAACAAACGTGCTTTGACTTGACTTTTTCAATCTGTCCTTTGAAATGTGACATAACCGCATTGAAGAAGCAGCTAGGGTGTATCTGAAAAGAGGATTATTGATTTCATACTGAACTTCAATTAAAATCTTTAAAAAAGATTTTAATTGCCCGAAGGGCATGAAGTTCATATGAGACTTGTTTTGTGATTTCTTTCCTTATAAATCACAAAACCGGCAGCGCCATTAGGCGATGCCTTCCTGATTAAAATCAAAGATTTTAATCAGGAAATAGTATCAGAACGTTTCGTAGAAAGCAGCTTCTTTATAAGTTCTCACCGTTGGTCGCGATGACATCGGCGTACCAGGCAGCAGAATCCTTGGGAATTCGCTCGCAGGTACGGTAATCTACGTAGACAATGCCGAAGCGCTCGTCATAGCCGGAGCTCCATTCAAAGTTATCCAGAAAACTCCACTGCAGATATCCGCGGATGGGCGTTCCTTCCTCGATGGCCTTGCCCAACTCCAAAAGATAACGGTGCAGGAAATCAATCCGGTCAAGGTCGTGCACCTTCCCGTCCAGATAGACCTTGTCGTTGCAGCTCAGGCCGTTCTCGGTGATGTAAATGGGCAGACCGTAGCGGCGGTAGATGTGCATAGGGCCATAGTGCAGCACTTCCGGCGTGACGCCCCACTTGCAAGCGGTCAGGGGGAAGCCGGGATTGCGCTTGACTTCCTCGCCCTGTTCGTTGACCATGAAGCCCTGATAGATATTCAGGCCAAGATAGTCCGGCGTTTCCATCATATCCCAGTCCCCGGGATCAATGGTGGCGGCGAAGCGCTTAAAGGCATCCGACGCACTGTCGTCATAGTGGTGAAGAATCAGGCTGTCAAGGAAAACGTTGAAACTCCAGCCCACCTTCAGGTCAAAGCTGGCGCGGTAGGCCGCTTCCCTTCCCTCCGGGGTATCCTTCTCGGGATATGCAAGGCTCCCGCATGGCACCACGCCCACAAGGGTTTCCTTGCCGCATACCTCCTTGATGGCTCGCTGGGCAGCGCTGTGGGCAAGGCAAAGGTTGTGGTAAACCAGAGCCACCTTCTCCTCCGGCAGCTTCCAGCCGGGGGCGTGATTGCCTGTTCCATAGCCAAGCTGAGCAATGCACTGAGGCTCGTTGATGGTCATAAAGTTTCGGACGCGTCCCTTGAAGCGCTGGGCGATGATACGGGCGTAACGTGCAAAAACGTCCGCAATCTCCCGGTTCAGCCAGCCGCCCTTATCCTGCAGGGCGCTGGGCAGATCCCAGTGGTAGAGGGTAATCAGCGGCTCAATCCCGCTCGCAATCAATTCATCTACCAGATTGTCGTAAAACCGGAGTCCCTGTTCGTTGACCTCGCCGTCACCGTCAGGTATGACTCTCGCCCAGCTGATGGAGAAGCGGTATGCCTTGATATTAAGCTGCTTCATCAGCGCCACATCCTCCCGGTAGCGATGGTAGCTGTCGCAGGCTACGTCGCCGGTGTCCCGGTTTTTGATGTTGTTGGCAGCGGGGTCATGGCAGAAATCGTCCCAGATATTGGGGCCTTTCCCATCCTCATTCCAGGCACCTTCGCACTGATAAGATGCGCAGGCAACACCCCATAAAAAATTCTTTGGAAACTTGCTCATACTGTCACCTCAACATGATACTTTTTCTTCCCGTCCTTCATGGGAATCAGATTGCCCGCCACATTTTCACCGTCCACGCTCAGGCTGTAAGTCCCCGTCTGAACCACGTGGATGTGGTAGGCTGCACCCCGGTAACGGCGCCGGACAGAGTACTCCTCCAGCGCTCCGGGCAGGCATGGGTCGATTCGCAATCCGGCAGGGGTGGGTTTCACACCCAGAATATACTGGCTGATATTCACGAACGTCCAGGCGGCTGTGCCAGTGAGCCAGCTGTTTCTTGCCGCGCCCTCATCGTAAGAAGCGCGGGCCGCCACCGTCTGGGCATAGACATAGGGTTCCACCCGGCGAATGTCGCTGTGTTCCTCCTGATAAACAGGGCAGGTTCTGCGGTAGATATCAAAGGCATTCTCTCCTCTGCCCACAACGGTTTCCGCGATGCTGATCCAAGGGTTGTTGTGGCAGAAAATGGAGCCGTTTTCCTTGTATCCGGGAGGATAGCTGGTAATTTCTCCCAGCTCTTTGTGATAAACGGTATAGCAGGGTGCCAGCAGCTCCACGCCGTATTTGCCCAGCAGCCGCTGCCGCACGGAGTCCAGTGCCCGAACCGCTTTGCCGTCGTCAGTTCCGATGCCGGCCATGACGCACATACCCTGAGGCTCGATGAAAATCTGGCCCTCGTCGCAGGTATGGCTTCCCACGGCATTGCCGTAAGCATCATAGGCACGAACAAACCAATCTCCGTCCCAACCGGCGGTCTTGACAGCGGCTTCCATTTCCGCCGCCGCTGCTTCCACCTCCGCCGCCTCGTTGTCCAGACCGGCATACCGGCACAGCGAGGCATACTGTTTTCCGTAGAGGACGAACATGCCGCCGATGAACACAGATTCCGCCACAGGGCCTTCCGAAGGGCCGGTGGTCTGGAAGCTCTCGCCGGGTTCTTCCGAGAAGCAGTTCAGGTTCAGGCAGTCGTTCCAGTCGGCTCTGCCAATCAGGGGAAGGCCGTGGGGTCCTTTATGGTTCATGGTGTAGCGGACGCTCCTGCGCAGATGCTCCATCAAGGGCGCTTCGCTGCCGGGGACATTGTCAAAGGGCGTGGGATGCTCCAGAATGGAAAAGTCCCCCGTCTCGCTGATATAAGCGTAAGTACAGGCAACCAGCCACAGCGGGTCATCATTGAAGCCGCTGCCCACATCGTTGTTGCCCCGTTTTGTCAGAGGCTGGTACTGATGATAGGTGGAGCCGTCCGCCCACTGGATGGAGGCAATGTCGATGATGCGTTCCCGGGCACGCTCCGGCGCCATGTGGACAAAACCCAGCAAATCCTGGCAGCTGTCCCGGAACCCCATGCCCCGTCCGGTACCGGACTCAAAGTAGCTGGCACTGCGGCTCATATTAAAGGTGACCATGCACTGGTACTGGTGCCAGATGTTCACCATACGGTTGAGCTTCTCGTCGCCGCTTTCCAGGGTGTAGACGCCCAGCAGCTTGTCCCAATATTCCGCCAGTTCCGTCAGGGCATTCTCAACGGATGTATCCGTGGAGAACTTTTTCAGCACCCGGTAGGCAGTATCCTTGCGGATGACGCCGGGAGTCAGGAATTTCCGGTCTCTGGGATTTTTGCCATAGCCGAGGACAAACACAAATCCCCTTTCTTCGCTGGGTGCAAGGGTTACATCCAGCGCCAGTCCCGCCATAGGCGCACCGCCGTGGGCGACAAAATCGCCGGTCTTTCCACTCAGAATAGCCTGAGGTCTTGCAAAAGTCCCAAAGGTTCCCAAAAAATGATCCCGGTCGGTGTCGTAGCCCGCAATGGGGGCATTCACGCCGTAATAGGCATAGTGATTCCGCCGCTCCCGGTATTCGGTTTTGTGATAAATTGCGCTGCCTTCCACTTCCAGCTCGCCGATGTTCAGGTTCCGCTGGAAATTGGTGGCGTCATCCACCGTGTTCCACAGGCACCACTCTACGGCAGCGGTGAAGCGGAAGCGCTTGGTTTCCGCTGAGCGGTTGGTCAGGCGGACGCGCTGCACCTCGCAATTTTCCCCGATGGGTACTAGAAAAGTCAGCTCCGCGTAAAGGCCGTCCTTCTCCGTCTCAAAAACGGTGTAGCCCATACCATGACGGCAGCGGTAACTGTCCAGCGACCGATCCACGGGATGGAAGGTGGGGCTCCAGGGCGCTTTATCTTCCTCTTTGATGTAGAAAAACCGTCCGCCCACATCTGCCGGGACATTATTGTAGCGGTAGCGCAGGATGCGCTGAAGCTTCGCGTCACGGTAGAAGCAGTAGCCGCCAGCGGTATTGCTGATGAGGGAGAAAAACTCCTGGCTGCCCAGATAGTTGATCCATGGCATGGGAGTTGCCGGGGTTTCAATTACATACTCTTTTCTTTTATCGTCAAAAAAACCATATTGCATGACGAAAGTCCTCCAGATGGAAGATGATGATTGCCGGAGGGCCTTACACAGGCCCTCCCAAATGAAATTAAAGACTGTTCAGCTGATCCAGAAGACGATCCAGCATCTCCTGGGACACCATTCCGCCGCCGAAGCTCAGGGCGCCGCGAAGGGGCATATACTGCATCATCGCCATGTTCATCTCGTCGGAAATGGCTTCCTTTGCCGCATCTGTGTTCTCGGCGTTGTCCGGGGAAAACGTCTTTTTAATGACCTCCAGCATGGGCGCCATCACGGCAGCTGCGCTGGGGTCTGCCATCAGATCCATGAAAATGGTGTCCATGGTGTAGTGCTTTTTGACCCTCACAGTGGAGGTAACATTCACGGCAGCACTCACGTCGATGTGCCGGGAGGACTGCCCCACTTCAATCGTAAACTCGCCTGTCTTGACGTGCCAGTCGTGAATCTGGGCGTTCCAGTAGGCGAAGGCGCGCTTGTCCAGTGTGAAGGTCACATCCTTGCTTTCCCCGGGCTGGAGAGCAACCTTATCAAAGCCCTTCAGCTCCCGCACCGGGCGGAGCACCTCGCTGTGCTTCTCACCTACGTAGAGCTGGACAACGGTTTTGCCGAAGCGGCTGCCGGTATTCGTCACGGTAACCGTGGCGGTAAGGGTATCCCGGTCGGTGATCTCCGACGCGTTCAGGCGCAGATTCGAGTAGGCAAAGGTGGTGTAGCTCAGGCCGTGACCGAAGGGGAACAGAACATCCATTTCCTTCTTATCATAATAGCGGTAGCCCACGAACACGCCCTCGCGGTAGTCCGCCTCGTTGCCCTCGCCGCCGTAGAAAAGGTAGGAGGGGTTATCGGACAGCTTGACGGGGAAGGTCTCCGGCAGATGACCGGAGGGATTCACTTCGCCATAGAGCACGCGAATCGTCGCCAGGCCAACCGCCTGACCGCCCAGATAGCCTTCCAGAACCGCCTTGACCTTGCCGATCCAGGGCATCTCTACAGGAGAGCCGTTGTGGAGTACCACCACGGTGTTGGGGTTCACTTCCGCGACAGCCTCAATCAGTCTGTTCTGGCAGTCGGGCATACGCATATGGCTGCGGTCATAGCCCTCGGATTCATAAGCATCCGGCAAGCCCGCGAACACAACGGCAACCTTGGCTTTCTTCGCTGCGGCAACCGCTTCGGCAATCATTTCATCGGTCGCCGCGTCCTCCGCAACGCTGTAGCCCCGAGCATAGGTCACCTTTTTTCCCTCCGCCGCTTCCATCGCGGAGGTGGTCTTGAAGCAGTTGATATGGGAGCTGCCGCCGCCCTGGAACCGGGGCTTTACCGCAAACTCGCCAATAAAGGCCGCCTCCTCGTCCTGACTCAGGGGCAGAATCCCCTCATTCTTCAGCAGAACCATACAGTCTGCAGCAATGTCTGCACTCAGAAGGTGCTGGGCTTCCATATCCCAGGGAGTTTCGGGTTTCGCGTTTTCCAGGTAGCGGAAGTTGATGGTGAGAATCCGCTCCACCGCCTGATCCACCAGCTTTTCGTCCAGCTTGCCGCTGCGAACCGCTTCCACGATCCGGGCATCATTGATACCGCCGGAAGAAGGCATTTCCAGATCCAGCCCGGCGGCAACGCCGGCAACACGGTTGGAAACCGCACCCCAGTCGGACATCACATAACCCTCAAAGCCCCATTCCTTCCGAAGAACATCGGTCAGCAGCCAGGGATTCTCCGAGGCATAGACGCCGTTGATCCGGTTGTAGGAGCACATCACCGTCCACGGCTGCGCCTTTTTCACGGATGTTTCAAAGGCGGGGAAATAGATTTCCCGCAGCGTCCGCTCATCGGCGTTGGAGCTGGAGCTCATGCGGCGGTGCTCCTGATTGTTGGCGGCAAAGTGCTTGATGGAGGTGCCCACATTGCGGCTCTGCACACCGTTAATATAGGCGGCAGACATTTCACCCGCCAGATAGGGATCCTCAGAAAAATACTCAAAATTTCTTCCGCACAGAGGGGAACGCTTGATATTGACAGCCGGGCCCAGAACCACGCTGAGCTTTTCATGCTGGCAGCTGTCGCCGATAGCTTCGCCCATTTTCCGGATCAGATCCCGGTCGAAGGACGCTGCCGTGGCGGAGGCTGCCGGCATACACACAGCCTTGATGCTGTCATTCATGCCCAGGTGATCCCCTTTGTCATCCTGCTTGCGCAAACCATGCGGGCCGTCGCTGACCATCACGGAGGGAACTCCCAGACGCTCGACGGATTTGGTATGCCAAAAATCCAGACCGGAGCACAGGCCGGCCTTCTCTTCCAGAGTCATTTGGGAAACCAGTGCTTTAATTTTCATAATACATACTCCTTATACGAGCTTGCCGCAGCGTTGAGGGCTAAGATTTCCGCAGTGCTGCGGTAATGGCTGATACTATTTCAGTTCTACCGTGCTCAGATCCCATTCCTCATGAATCTTGGGAACGTCGCTGATCAGGCGCTTGGTATACGCGGCCTTGGGATTGAGGATGACCTCGTCCGCCTTGCCGAATTCCACAAACCTGCCATGCTCCATGATATAAACGGTATCGGAAATGTAATACGCCAGGCCAATATCGTGGGTGATGAAGATAACGGTCATGCCGATCTCATCGCGCAGCTGTAGCAGCATATCCAGAATGGTGGCGCGGGAGCAGGCGTCAACCATGGAGGTCGGCTCGTCCGCCAGCAAAATCTTGGGCTTGAGCAGGAAAATACGGGCGATCATCAGACGCTGCATCTGGCCGCCGGAGAGCTCGAAGGGATACTTATTGGTCAGCTCCGCGAACTTCAGGTTTACAAAGGAGCAGGCTTCGGTCATCATTTCGATCTTCTTCTCCTTGGGGAGATGCTTGCCGCCGCGCATGTTAATGCAGTCGAGAAGCACGGTGTCAATTTTATTGAAGGTATTGAAGGAAGAGAAGGGATCCTGGAAAATGGCCTGAATGCCTCTCCAGTATTCCTTTTTCTTTCTGTGGGAGGAAACGTCCCGGGGCTTGCCCTGGAACAGGATCTCCCCTTCCGTCTGATTCAGCAGACCCAGCAGCATTTTGGACAGGGTGGTCTTACCGGAGCCGGACTCACCGACGATGGAGACGAACTCGCCCTCGTGAAAGTCAAAGTCCACATGGTCAACAGCCACGGTTTTCTTTTCGCCAAGTCCGAATACCTTGGTTACCCCGTGGCCGGACAGGCAAAGCGGTGCGTTGGTGAAATCCTTCGTTTTCGGAACGTAATCACTCATGGCTGTACACCTCCTTCAATTCATCCTGACCCAGCAGGCAGCGGTACATACGTCCGTCGCCGAGATCCTTTTCGGGGATGGCGCTGTAGCGGCACTCAGGCCGGGCGTACTTGCACCGCTCGGCAAAACGACAGCCCTGAGGCGGTTTTTTCAGGTTGGGCGGCGTACCGGGAATCGCAGTCAGCTTGTGTCCGCGCGTGCCCTCCTCGGGAACCAGAATGGAGCTCATCAAGCCGTGGGAGTACGGATGCACGGGATCGAACACCATTTCTTCCGCAGTGCCCTTTTCCACAATCTGTCCGGCGTACATGACCATGATGTCATCGGTCACATTGTAGAGCAGAGGCAGCTCGTGGGTGATGAACAGCATGGACTTGATATAGCCCTTTTCCATCAGCTCCCGCATCATCTTGATAACCATCTTCTGAGAGGTCACGTCCAGCGCGGAGGAAGGTTCGTCGGCAATCAGAACCTTTGGGTTCAGAATGGTAGACACAGCGATGACGGTACGCTGCTTCATACCGCCGGACAGCTCCACCGCGTGTTTATCCAGCACCTCGGGCGGCAGACCCAGTTCCGCAAACCGTGCTTCCGCCAACTCCCGGATCAGCTTCTTGTCTTTCTTGGGGTCATGTGCCCGCACCACGTCCTCAATAAAGCGGATGATTCTCTGGGTTGGGTTCAGGGCGTTCATGGCAGCTTGGGGAATGTAGGCAATTTCCGTGCCGAGGATGCTCTTACGGACATCATCCGGCTTCATGCCGGAGATATTTCTGCCGTCGATGACGATATCGCCGCTCATATAGTGCAGAGGCGGGAAATAGTAGCCCATCATAGAAAGCGCCAGCGTGGATTTTCCGCAGCCGGACTCGCCCGCGATGCCCAGGGACTTGCCTTCCTCGATTTTGAAGGAGACGCTGTCCACGGCGTAAACATCCTCGTGGAAGCGGGTCACATATTTGGTTTTGAGGTTTCTGACCTCCAGCATTACTTTACCCATTGCGTCGTCCTCCTTAGTCTCTCAGGGTGGGATTGAATACCTGGTCGAGACCCGTGTTCATCAGATTCAAAGAGAAAGAGATGAGGGTGATGGTCAGAATCACAGGGAAGTAAGCCCACCAGGAACCGTTGGTATGCGCGGAATACAGCATGGCCCAGTTCATCATCAGACCCAGCGTAGGAACCTCGGTGGTCTTGGGGCCAAGGCCCAGCAGTGACAGCTGTGCTTCGCTGAGGATGCCGGAGGAAACCTGAAGAATGAAAGCCATGACGACATAGGAAGCAATGTAGGGCAGGATATCCGTCAGCACGATGCGAACCAGACTGTGTCCGGAGAGCTTGCTCAGGTTGACGTGGTCACGGTTGCGCAGGCTGATGACCTGAGAACGGACGGAACGAGCGGTCCAGGTCCAGCTTGTCAAGCCGATAACCAACGCGACCACCGCCGCGCCGCGCTGTTCCTGACCGATGGAATAGGAAATCAAAATCAGCAGGATGAAGCTGGGGATAACGGTGAAAATGTTGGTGATGAACATAATCAGATCGTCCGCAAAGCCGCCTAAGTAACCGGCCAGCAGGCCCAGGGTCAGGCCAATGATTGTGGCAACGGCACCGGCGATCAGGCCGATTCTGATGGAGGTGCCGCAGGCGGACACCAGCTCTTTAAGGACGTCGCGGCCGAAGTTGTCGGTGCCCAGCGGAAGAGTCTTGACGTTGGCAACGGCACGGATGTTGACATAGTCGGTTTTGCTGATGGAATTCACCTTTTCCAGATCGCCCTCATCATTCTCATCGGCGATAATCCGCACGTCAGCGGAGCGCAGCTCCAGCAGAGCGTTATTCAGGCGCTTGTAATAGTTCCGCTTTGCCATGGTCATGCCGGCAGGCTTGGCGGTAACCTCGTAATTGTCGTTCCACAAATCCACCAACGCGTCGGTGTCGTTAATGTCCAGTCCGGACACGTCGATGCCCATAGCGGTGAACCACTCCACCATGGCAACCCTGTCCTCAGCGGACAGAGCCTTCGCGATTCGGTTATCGTCCGCGTCGGAAAGGCGCAGCGTCTCGGTGTCGGTGCCCACGGCATCATACAGGGAAACGTAAGTACCGGGAGATGCGAAGGTGCCAACGCCAATCATTTCCAGAGGGTTTCCGGGGTTGAACATGGGATAGATCAGCATGATCAGAAGGATAAACACAAAAATGCCAAAACCAACCACAAATTTGGGGGAATGAAAAATCTGGCGCAGTGTATTCTTCATTTTTAATTCCTCCCTTAGCTGTCAAACTGGGCGGCTTTGACTCTGGGATCGATAAAGCCGTAGATGATGTCCAGCAGGAACGTCACTATCAGAACCATGATGGTGATAATCAGAGTAGTAGCAGAAATCAAGGGATAATCCGCCGCGGTCACGGCGCTGTACATGGTGCTGCCGAGACCGGGGTAGGAGAAGATGATCTCAGCAACCAGAGCGCCGCCGATCATGGTGCCGATGGACAGCGCCAGGCCGGTGACCTGGGGCAGCATGGCGTTGCGGAAAACATAACCGACGATCTTGCGATCCTTGATGCCAAGGAACCGGGCATACTTGACATAGTCGGCATTAAGTTCATAGATAGACATGGAGCGCATACCCACGGCCTGACCGCCGATGGAAACCAGGACAATGCTCCAGAAGGGCAGCTGGTAGTGAGAAATCACAGAGGAAATAAACTTCCAGCTGAAATTGGGAATCATATCAAAACCATAGCCGCCGGAAATGGGAGCCCATTTCAGTTTCACGGCGAAGAGAACAAGAAGAATCACTGCCATACCGAAAGCCGGGACGTTGCCCAAAAACAGGAAGGTCGGGAGCAGAACCTTATCAAAGCCCTTGCGGATGTACGCCGCCAGGGCGCCAAGCAGGTTGCCAAGCAGCCAGCCAACCAGGATCGCGGGCAACTGCAGGCAGATCGTCCACATGATGGCGCTGGAAATAATGTTGCTGACGGATCTGGGATACTGGCTGAAGGAAAGCCCAAAGTCGCCGTGGATGGCGTTCTTGCAGAAGATCAGAAACTGCTCCGCCATAGGCTTATTCGTACCGAACTGTTCTGCATAACGCTCGTAAATTTCCTGCACGGCAGAGGCGTCGGACATACCGTTCGCCATTTTACCGGTGATGGCCGCGACAGGGTCGGCAGGCATCAGCCGGGGCAGAAAGAAATTGAGGAATACTGCAACGACAAAAGTAATAAGAAACCAGATTATTTTTTTTCCAAAATATTTACGGTAGCCTTTCATGCTACTTTTCCCCCTTTAGCATAAAAACGGGAAGGGCCATGCTCCATGAAGGAGCATGGCCGCTTCGAATTAACTATTAGCCGACCAACTCGAGCTCGTACAGCGCGGCAATACCGTAGCCATCGGTGCAGTCAGCAGGGGGAATGTTCCGGCCATCATCGCCGGCGGGGAAGTTGGTCCAGACAGACTCGTTGACGCAGTGGAACACGGAAGGACGATACATCAGGGAGAAGCTGGGAACCTCGGTCAGGTAGATCTCGGTCAGCTTGGTGTACAGATCCTTCAGCTCAGCAGTGTCAGTGGTGGTGGGGATCTTCTTGATGAGAGCCTCAGCCTCGTCATTGACGTACTGGCCCCAGTTGCCGGACCAGTTGTTGGCAATACCCACATAGTCCTTGCCCATAAACTGGTTCACACGGCCCCAGGGATTGGAGGGAGTGGAAGCATCGGGAGACCACATGAAGATGGCGTACTCAGTCTGGTCGGGATCGACAAACACGGTCTGATAGATGGAGTACTCGGGATACAGAGTGGTGATCTCAACGCCAATGTTCTTACCGGCAGCGGCAACCACTTCCATGGAGGCCTGCCAGTCAGTCCAGCCGTTGGGGCAAACAGCGTTCAGGGAGATCTTCTCACCGTTCCACTCACGCCATCCGTCGCCGTCGCTGTCCACGATACCGGCTTCGTCCAGCAGAGCCTTGGCGCCTTCGATGTCATTGCCTGCCCACTGCAGATCGGCAACGGCGTCGTGATCGTACAGAGCCTGCTCACCGTCGGTGGGGTTCATCAGGGAGCGGGGAACATCGGAGAAGCTGGGGGACTGATTGGTCATGGCGTTGGCGATGATGGTATCGTAGTCAACAGCCATGGCAATGGCCTTACGAAGGGCGGTATTCTCAGCGATAACGGGGATGTTCATGTTGTACCATGCGGTAGGCATGGTCAGGCAGACACCATAGGGAGCTTCGTCATAGAAGGTGGAGATGGGCAGGCCGTCTTCCAGCCACAGATTCTGAATGTTGCCGATGAACTGCTGGCAAACGTCAACCTCGCCAGCCTTCAGAGCGACTTCGCCAGCGGCGTTATCAGCGTAGATAACGTGAGCCAGGTACTTGGGAACAGGGAGTTTGCCCCACATGGAGGCGTCCTGACCCCAGTAGTTGTCGTCACGGATCAGAACGACCTTCTGATCGTCGGAGTAGTACTTGGTGTAGGGGCCGGACCAAACGACATCATCACCGGGGTCGTTCAGGATAGCGGTGGCGTCGCCGTTGCAGCGCTCAACGACCTTGTCGATCCAGGCAGCCTGCGCAATGGGAGCCAGTTCCAGGAAGTCCAGAACCTTCAGGGGGTTGACAGGCGCGCCGCTGGCATCAAGCTTGCAGTGGATGACCAGGCTCTTGTCACCGGTAGCCTCGATGCTGTCGATGAAAGCGCCGTAGGAAGAACCGGTGCCGTTGCCGATCTCAACGCCGATTTCCCAGGTGCGGACAACGTCGGCGGCGGTGACAGGCGTGCCGTCAGACCAGTGGGCGGCTTCCTTCAGATTGACAGAAAGCTCAGTCATGTTGTCGTTCCAGGTGTAGTCGCCGTCGGCCAACAGACCGATCAGCTCGCCGGTCATTACGTTCCACATGTACAGGGTCTCGAACATGGTAGTACGGTAGCCGGCACCAGCGGCGAGGGCCATGGCGTTATTCTGGTTGGTTCCGATGACGTTCCAGGAGTTGACGGTACCCCACTGCTGACCAGCAAAGTACAGGGTCTCGTCACGAGGCAGGTCGGTGGTATTGCCGGCTGCTTCGGTTTCGGCAGGGGCTTCCGCTTGCGTGGGAGCCTCGGTGGCAGCGGGTGCTTTCGTCTCCGTAGTGGCGGAGCCGCCGCAGGCAGCAAGGCCAATAACCATGACCAGCGCCAGCAGCAACGCGATGAGCTTTTTCATTGTGTTTCCTCCTTTAATTTTTGTTATTGACCTTCTTGGGGAAGGCCATTAACTACAATGGTTTATCATGTCTTTCCTGAAAGGAAAGACACAAAAAGGGATATCCCTTTTTGCCGGATGAAATCACGGTGTCAGCTTTTTCACCGTTTCGCCCGGGAGCAGGGTCCCGCCAACCACATGGCGTCCCGGGATGTAGGATCTTCCCTCTTCCACTGCTCTGGCCAGCTCCTCGGCTGCCAGCTCTCCCATCCGCTCGGCATCTTGCCGCATGGTGGTCAGCTTCGGGCGGAGCATCTGACAGAAATCAATGCCGTCATACCCGACGATGCTGACATCGTCCGGGACGGACAGGCCCATTTTCTCAAGCTCGTTTTTGCCCCCAAGGTGGGCGATGTCGTCGGGATAGAGGATGCACGTTGGCGGATCGGGAAGCTCCATCAGCTTCCGGGTTGCCGCCGCCGAGGATTCCGGATCCAGATACATGCTCTGAACCAAATATTCGTCCGGCAAGGAAAGCCCCAGTTCCTTGCAGGCTCTGCAGAAGCCGGAGATTCTGCGGCGCGTCACCGGCGTATCTTCTCCATAGGCGAACGCAATCTTCCGGTGTCCCATACTATACGCATATTTCACCAGTTCCGTCATCCCGCCCACGTTATCGGACAGGACACTGCCGCAATTTTCAAACACACAGTCAATCGTCACAACGGGGATGCCGCTGTTCGCCAGATCCACCACGGCGTGCTCCGTATAATCCACGGAGGCGATGACCACTCCGTCACAGTTACGGTAACGGGCGTGATCCACATAGCTGATTTCCTGACCGCCCATGTGGTCACTGATGAAGGAAATGTCGTAGCCCAGTTCCTCAGCGCGATGCTTGAAGCTGTTGAGAATGTGGGAGAAGAAGCTGTGCGTCAACCCCTTGTTGGCCTGATCCTCAAAAAGAACGCCAAAATTATACGAGCGGCTGGTTTTCAGCATCCGTGCGGCAGAATTTGGTGTATAACCCATTTGGGAAGCCACTTTGCGGATAGTCTCTTTTGTCTCTGCGCTGATATCCGGCGCGCCGTTCAGCGCCTTACTGACAGTGGCAATGGAGAAACCGCACTCCTTTGCAATCATCTTTATCGTCACCATAATGGCCTCCGGGGCCTGAATTTGTCTGCGAATGCAAGGACATGTGCATTTTGAACAATCGGCCGCATACCTGAAACGTTTTCATATAGCTATGTTAACACCATTTTATTTTCTTGTCAAGAGAGTTTTTTAAATTCAAGAATTTTTGTGTAATCCGCTGATAAACTATGAAATATGCTTAATCTAAGCCAAATTTTCACCATTAAGCTATTGACTTTGACGAATGATTGTCCTATAGTGTATTTTGTAAACAAGTCGATTTCGAAAACGTATTCGGAGGTATTGCCAATGAAAACACGCACCCTTAACGGCGCATGGACGCTGGAAATTCCGGGCACCCCCTTTGCTGCTGTCCCCGCCACCGTCCCCGGCTCGGTTTACCATGACCTGCTCGCCGCGGAGCGGATTCCTGATCCATTCTACCGGGACAACGAAATGGAAGCCCTAAAGCTGATGGACAACGATTTTGTCTATTTCCGCAGCTTCCAGGTGGACGATGCCCTTCTCGCCGGGGACAAGGTTTTGCTCCGGGCAGAGGGACTGGACACCATCGCCGCCGTCCATATCAACGGTCAGATCGTCGGTGAGGCCTGCAATATGCACAGAATCTGGGAGTTCGACGTTAAGTCCGTTCTCCGTCCCGGAGAGAACACCATCACCGTCTCCTTCCGCTCTCCTACTAAGTATATTAAGGAAGCATACGCAAAGTCCGTGGCAGACGGCAGCTCTGATGCCATGGTGGGCTTCCCTAACATCCGCAAAGCCCACTGTATGTTCGGCTGGGACTGGGGTCCCCGTCTGCCTGACGCCGGCATCTGGCGGAACATTTCCATCATCAGCATCGAAAAAGCCCGTATTCAGGACGTTCGGGTGGATCAGTTCCATAAAGACGGCACGGTTCGTCTGCGCATACATACCAATCTGAACCGTTATACCGATGACGAGGTCTGGGTCAACGTTTCCGTCACCGCTCCCGACGGCTCCGTCCTCACTGCCAGCGGCACCGACTGCGAGCTGACCGTCCAAAATCCCCAGCTCTGGTGGCCTGCCGGCTTCGGCGGTCAGCCGCTGTATCAGCTCAGCGTTTCCCTGTGTGCCAAGGGCAAGGAGCTGGACGTTTGGAGCCGGCGCATCGGCCTTCGCACCATGACCGTCAGCCGCCGTAAGGATCAGTGGGGCGAAAGCTTCAGCCACTGCGTCAACGGCGTGGACATCTTTGCCATGGGCGCCGATTACATCCCCGAGGACAATCTCCTTCCCAGAGTCAATCCGGAGCGCACCCGCCGTCTGCTGGAGGACGCAAAGGCTGCCAACATGAACTGCATCCGGGTCTGGGGCGGCGGCTACTATCCCGACGACTTCTTCTATGACATCTGTGACGAGCTTGGATTGCTGGTATGGCAGGACTTCATGTTCGCCTGCGCTGTGTACAATCTGACGGATGCGTTTGAGGAGAACATCACCGCCGAGTTTGTAGACAACGTCCGCCGTCTGCGCCACCACGCATCCCTCGCCCTGTGGTGCGGCAATAATGAAATGGAGCAGTTTGTGGCCCAGGGCGAGTGGGTCACCTCCATGCGTCAGAAGGCCGACTATATCAAGATGTACGAGTACATCATCCCCAAGGTTCTGAAAGCAGAGGATCCCCAGGCCTTCTATTGGCCCGCCAGCCCCTCCAGCGGCGGCAGCTTTGACGATCCCCAGGATCCCACCCGAGGCGACGTCCACTACTGGATGGTCTGGCACGGTCTTCTCCCCTTCACCGACTACCGCAACCATCAGTTCCGGTATGTCTCTGAATTTGGCTTCCAGTCCTTCCCCTGCATGGAAACCATCGAAAGCTTTACCGAGCCCGAGGATCGGAACGTATTCTCCTATGTGATGGAGAAGCACCAGCGCAACGCCTCTGCCAACGGGCGCATCCTGTTCTATCTGTCCCAGATGTACCTGTATCCCCGCAGTCTGGAGCTGCTGGTATACGCCTCCCAGCTGCTGCAGGCACAGGCCATGCAGTACGGTGTCGAGCACTGGCGGCGGCACCGGGGCTGCTGCATGGGTGCGGTGGTCTGGCAGCTCAACGACTGCTGGCCGGTAGCCAGCTGGGCCAGCATCGACTACTTTGGCCGTTGGAAGGCTCTGCACTACTATGAAAAGCGGTTCTTTGCCCCTGTGCTGATTTCCTGCCATGAGGAGGGCATTCTCTCCCAGAATACCAACGTCAATGCCGAGCCTTTTGGCCTGAAAAAGTCCGCCCACCTGAACGTGAGCAACGAGACCATGCAGGAATTCCGGGGCAAGGCAAAGTGGAGTCTGCGCCGCCCGGACGCTTCCGTTATCGAGGAAGGCAGCTTCGATGTGACCGTCCCCGCTTTGTCCGCCGTCTGGCTGCCGGAGCAGGACTTCTCGAATTACGGCACTTATGACACCTACTATTCCTACCAACTGCTGGATGAGGCGGGCAAAGGGGTAGGCGAGGGGAGCGTCCTCTTCTGCGCTCCCAAGCACTTCCGCTTTGCTGATCCGGAACTGAACGCCTTTGTCAAGGATGACGATATCATTGTCACCGCGAAGGGGTATGCCCGGAGCGTGGAGATTCAGGCAGGTGCCGATGTGGTGCTTTCCGACAACTACTTTGACATGGACGGCGGTGTAAAGGCCGTGAAGATTCTCCGCGGCAGCGTGGACAGCGTATCGGTACGCAGCGTCTGGGACATCCGTTGAACACTTTGCGCGGGGCATAGACACGCCCCGCGCATAACGAAAGCGTATGAATATGGAACTAACAGGAAAGAAAATCAACTTTTTAGGGGACAGCATCACGGAAGGCTGCTGCGCGACTTCCCCGGAAAAGGGCTATGTGGACGTGATGAAGCGGAAATACCGTCTGACGGAAGCCCGGAATTACGGCATCGGCGGCACCAGAATTGCCCGGCAGCGGATTCCCTCTGGGGAGCCCAAATTTGACCAGGATTTTTGCGGACGGTTTTCCGAAATGAACCCCGATGCCGACATCATTGTGGTGTTCGGCGGAACCAACGATCACGGGCATGGCGATGCTCCCATGGGCACTGAAGCCGACCGGACGCCGGACACCTTTATCGGCGCCTGTCATTTCCTTTTCTCCCGGCTGCCGAATCAGTTTCCGGGTGCAATCATTGTCGTCCTGACGCCCCTGCACCGGATGGGAGAGAATATCCCCAAAGGGGAACGCGGTTGGCTGCTGAGAGATTATGTTCGGGTCATACGGGATACGGCGGCATTTTATGGCCTTCCTCTGCTGGATTTGTTTGAAACCAGCGTTATCCGGGCAAACGATCCGGAAATTGCCGCAAAGCTGACCACCGACGGCCTGCACCCCAATGACTTAGGGCACGAAATTCTCGCCGGAGAAATTGGCGATTTTCTGAAAGGACTGGCGGAATGAAGCAGAGAGAAGACACCATTCGGAAATGGTTTTCCCTTTGGCTGGACAGCCGGGAAGCAGAGCTTTCCGATCTCTTCACAGAGGACGCCGCATACATTGAGAGCTGGGGGCCGGAGTATTACGGGCGGGAGATGATTGCCCGCTGGTTCCGGGACTGGCACAGGAGCGGCCAGGTTTTGCGCTGGGACATCCAGGAATTTCTGAATTCCGAAAATACCACCGTAGTTCGCTGGTACTTTCAATGCCAGATTTCCGGGGAAGCTCCAACCGGCTTCGACGGACTGTCTCTGATCCGTTGGTCTGTAGATGGAAAAATCGCCTTCCTTCAAGAATACGCCTGCACCGAAAAGCGGTATTGTCCCTATGGATAAGCAACGGGTGCCGTATTCTCTGTGTTTTCACATTGATACTATTTCCTGATTAAAATCTTTGATTTTAATCAGGAAATAGTATCAGCTTGCGGGGCATGAACTGGCTGGTGATATAGGGCATGACCACGGGGATGGCGGTGATATGGGGCATGATCTCGTCGATCTTGTTCTCCAGACCGCAGTAATACAGGAACTCCCGCATGATCTCTTCGCCGGAGCACTGGGTCATGGGCTTTTTCACACAGGTGCCGCAGTTATTCGCGTGCAGGCCGTAGAACCACATGAACTGGACGTTCTCCGGCTGGTCAGGAGCCATGGGCTGGAGCGGCACATTGTACGCTGAACGATATTGCTTTGGAAGTCAGCAAACTGCTTCAGCTGGAAGCTCAGGAGTTGTTCGGTGTCCGGTAAGCACTCGGTAAAACAACTTTTTTCAAAAAACACAGGAAATCCTGCACCCCGGAGGCGCATAATGAATCGAGATCTGACAAAAGGCTCCGTCACCAAATCCATGCTGCTGTTCGCGATCCCCATGATTCTGGGCGACCTGCTCCAGCAGTGCTATAACATTGCCGACACCCTGATCGTCGGGCAGTTTCTTGGGCGCAATGCTCTCGCGGCGGTGGGGTCATCCTTCACGCTGATGACCTTCCTCACCTCCATCATCCTTGGCCTGTGCATGGGAAGCGGCGCGCTGTTTTCCATCCGCTTCGGCCAGCGGGACGAGAACGGCCTTTGCGAGGATATCTGCGCGTCCTTCTATTCCATCGCCGCCGCGACGGTGCTTCTGAACGTCATTGCTTACCTCTGTCTGGACGCGCTTCGTGTATTTCTCCACGTCCCTGACGAGGTGTGGAGGGATATGCGCACCTATCTGTTCGTGATTTTTATGGGAATCCCCGGGATTTTCCTGTACAATTTCTTTGCTTCTTTCCTGCGGTCGGTGGGAAATTCTGTGGTGCCGCTGGTATTTCTGGCCGTTTCCGCCGTGGTGAATATCGTTCTGGATCTGTGGTTCATCATTGGGCTAAAGCGGGGCGTCGGGGGCGCTGCGGAGGCGACGGTGATCGCCCAGTACCTTTCCGGCATCGGCATTGCGGTCTACGCCCTTCTGCGCTGCCCTCAGGTGCGCTCCATCCGGCATCTTCGCAGTCTGCGATGGGCGCGGATTACCGAAATTCTCTCCTTCTCCACCCTGACCTGCGTTCAGCAGTCGGTCATGAATCTGGGCATTCTCACGGTGCAGGGACTGGTCAACAGCTTCGGCACGGTGGTCATGGCCGCGTTCGCCGCTGCCGTGAAGATCGACGCCTTCGCCTACATGCCGGTGCAGGACTTCGGTAACGCCTTTTCCACGTTCATCGCCCAGAACTACGGCGCAAGGGAGACCGGTCGAATCCGCTCCGGCCTGAAAAGCGCCGTGTGCATCTCCATGGTCTTCTGTCTGGTCATATCCTCCCTTGTCTTCGTTTTTGCCCGTCCGCTTATGACGATTTTCGTGGAAGCCGGGGAGACAGAGATCATTCAGGCGGGCGTACAGTATCTGCGCATTGAAGGCGCGTTCTACTGCGGCATCGGCTGCCTGTTCCTGCTCTACGGGCTGTACCGGGCGCTGGAAAAGCCGGGGATGAGCGTGGTGCTGACCGTCATTTCTCTGGGCACCCGGGTGGCTCTGGCGTATCTTCTTTCCGCCATCCCCGCCGTCGGCGTGGTGGGCATCTGTTGGTCTGTCCCCATCGGCTGGTTTCTGGCGGATATGACAGGTCTGCTCTATTTCAAAATCCGGAAAAACAAGCTGCTGCCCTTGGACAAAGCATCCATCCGCTGAGCAACAGACGAGGCGGGCAAGTCCTTCATGCACTTGCCCGCCTGCAATTATTTACGCTTTCACGAGAATATCGCTTATATCGGTCTGCTGTCCGCCTGCGGTAAAGGCTGCCGTCTTGCCGTCATGGGTGAGCTTGTAGGTTTCCTCCGCCGCGCCCTTTTCCAGCAGATCAGCGAGCCGGAACGCGGAGGTCGCATCCTTGGTGACAAAGACGATTTTTTCCACGCCCTGCGCCTTGAGGGTGCCGATGCCGCTGAGCTTTCCCGTCAGCACGGCAAAGTCAGCGTCCACGGTGACGGTCAGCACGCCGTCCTTCTGCTCGGCCGTGTAGGCAATGTCCTTGCCGTCCTTATCGGTCACGCGGTAGAGAGGACTTTGCAGAGTATCCGCGTCGTCGGATTTCCCTTCCGGCACCACAAGCGTGCCGATCTGGAATTCGATCGTCTCGCCGCCCAGCCGCAGGACACAGGTGACGGGGTAGGTACCCGGTGCGGCGGGAACGGTCTCGCTTCTGTCATAGAGAATTTTTTCTACAGTACCCTCGCCGGACGCTGTCACGGTGAACTTGCCGTTTTCGCTGCGGATGTCCAGAGCGGTCAGGTTTTCCGGGTCGCCGTTGTGATTTTCGCCGCTCAGGCGCATGTTGATGTAGTCCTTCAGCTTCTCAATATCGCTGCCGTTCAAGCCGTTGATCGTCACATCCGGGCCGATCACGTAGTGACCGTTGCTGCTTTCATGGTGGGCATTCTGCCCGTCGCCAATGCGGCCGATGGCATTTTCATCCAGCGTATATTCGATTTCCTTTGTCTTATAATTAAAGGCAACTTTGTCGTTCAAGAGCATACCCGTGGTAATGCGGGCGTTGCCAAGGATAAGAATGGTTCCGCGCATATCATCTTTGTCGTCGCTGCCGATGGCAGCGGCACTATCGCCCGCTATGGCGGTGACCTGCGCGTTGTCCTGGATGATGATCAGTCCGGCCATATGTTCACCATCACCGGCACCGATGCCCGCACCTTCATCCTCGCCGATCGCCGTCACCTTTGCACTGTCCCGGATGATGATTCTGCCGGTAGATGTGATGGAACCGTCATTTCCAGAGCCAATGCCTGCGCTTTCATCGTCACTTCCCGCAGTCACCCGAGCGTTGCCGCCGATGATGATGGTGCCGGATACGTCGCCATCCTCACCGGAGCCGATACCGGTGCCGCCTTCTTCACTCCACGCGGTTACCTTCGCGTTGCCGCCAATCGTAATCGTCCCGGACATCTCGCCCTTTTGGGGGTCATATGCTGATTCGCCGGCGCCAATTCCTGCACCGTCCCAGCCGCTTCCGGCCGTAACCTGCGCATTGTCGCTGATGGTGATGCTTCCGGACATATTGCCGTATTTGCCGGAGCCGATACCCGCACCGTCCTCATGGCTGAAGGCGTTGACCTTTGCGTTTCCGTCAATGGTGATGCTGCCGGACATATTGCCGTCTTCGCCGGAACCGATGCCCGCACCGTCACCACGGAAATCATCTTCCTCGTCATCTTCCGTGGTGACGGTGGCGCTGCCGGTAATATGGATTTTACCGGACATGTCTTCACCCTTGTGGCTGCCGATTATGGCGTTATCGTTTTCATTCTCTGTACTATCGCCGATTTCGGCCTCCAGCGAGCCGCTGCCGGTGATGGTCACATCGCCGTCGGAGACATGCAGGGCAGAGCCGCTTTCGGAGAAAATCTTGTTGTCTCCCTCCAGTGTGATGTTCGCGCTGGAGCTGCCCACGTCGATGGCGTCGCCTGTGCTGCTGATGTTGATATCCTGAATGGTGACATTTGCCGTTGCATTGTCAGAGGTGGATATGGTGATGGTGCTGTCCGTTGTCTTAGAGCTGTCGCGCTGCTTGATGACAGGCGCGTCATCCGCAACGTCTGTGCTGCTTCCCTGGGACACCGTCTGGCCGCTGTCTCCGGCGCTGACGGTAATGTCGCCGTCCTCCAGATACCATTCCGCCGCAAACGCGGTCACAGACAGGTTCACGACCAGCAGCAGCGCGATGATCGCGGAAATCAGTCTTCTCATTTTCATTGGATGTACGTTCTCCTTTCTCGTCCTGACCCGTACCCGTCGGGCAGACAGTCGGGGATTGCATCGGGGTACCCCATTGTGAACTTTCCGAAGGCTATTCGGTGCATACACCAATGATAACAGATAAAGTCTTTCCTGTCAAGCATTCTCCCGGCAGACATTTTTTGCCCCGTCTGTGCCGTTGACTAAACCGTCAGGCTATGCTATAATGCCGCTCAAACAGCACGGCAAACGTCGATTTGCCGCCATATAAGAAAGAGGGGTCATCCTTGATGAATGTACGGAAAGCACAAAAAGCTGACATTGACAGCATCGAAAAAATCTACGACCGCATTCATGACAGCGAGGAACAGGGGCTTTCCACCATCGGCTGGATTCGCGGCGTCTACCCCACCCGAAAAACGGCGGAAGCCGCTCTGGAGCGAGGCGATCTGTTCGTCATGTTGGATGACGGAAATGTAGTTGCCGCCGCCGTCATCAACCAGACGCAGGTGTACGAGTACAAAGACGCAGCATGGAAGCACGCTACGGAAGGCCGCGAGGTCATGGTACTGCACTGCCTTGTGGTTGACCCACTGAAAGGCGGAAAGGGATATGGCCGCGCTTTCGTCGCATACTATGAGGATTACGCAAAACAGCACGGCTGCCCCGCTCTGCGCATGGACACCAACGTGAAAAATAAGCGGGCGCGAAAGCTGTACCACACGCTGGGATACGAGGAAGTCGGCATCGTGAGGTGCGTCTTCAACGGCATTCCCAATGTGCAGCTTGTGTGTCTGGAAAAATATCTGGGATAAGAAAAAGCTCCCTTCCGACGGTCTTTCGCCTGTCGGAAGGGAGCCTGTTTTTAGTTTGCCGCTGTGTTGTCCTTATAGTAGTCCGTATCCAGAATCAGATTGTTGATCCGCACGAACTGCTGCACCTTTTGGGCCATTGCGTCAAGGGTTTCGCTGCTGGCCTCCGCTTCACCGCCGGTGATGCTGAGAACACGCTTTGTCCCCGCGTCGTAGGCGATATCTCCGGATATCCAGCTGCCGTCGGAGAACAGCGCGTAGCCCTCATAGGTGGGGTCAAAGGCGTCCCGGCCTATGTAATCGTAGGGACTGTCCACGCCCAGAAGATTCAGCATCGTGGGCAGGAGGTCAGAGGTGTTCAGCGTCTTGTCCACCTTCATGGGCTGCAAATCCGCGCTCCAGATGAAGCAGGGCGTCTTTTCCAGCAGCAGGGCGTCGTCCACCCCGGAGAGAGCAAACAGGGACGCTTCGTCCTTGTAGCCGTAGGTGTAGTGGTCAGTGACACCGATGATAACGGTGTTGTCAAGCTGCCCCTTGTCCTCCAGCTCCTGAAGCAGCCGGGCAAACAGATCGTCCACCAGCTTGGCCTTGAGATAGGCGCAGTCCGTTTCCTCATTGCCCGTAAGCCCCCGGAATTCCGGGTACTTTTTCAGCGCCCAGTAGCTCAGGACCTCGTTGTACTTGTAGCTTAAGTGGGCAGAACGGGTGATGATGAAGTTCAGGGTCGGCTGTCCCTCCCGGAAGAATTCGGCATTCAGGCCGGGATTGTCAAACAGCAGCTGATCGTCATACAGAAGGTCTTCCTCGTCCGCGCCGATGTAGTCCCCGTAGCAGACGTACTCGGAATACCCCATGGCGGGGGAGAACACCCCGCGGCTATAGAAGCTGGGGTCATTATAATGGAAGGTCTTGGCGGAATATCCCTCCTGCGTCAGCAGGCTGGCAAGGGACTGACGGTAAGTATTGGTGATATAGTCGAAAGCGTAGCCGCCCTGACTGCTCAGGAACGAGCCGGTATTCATGCAGAACTCCGAATTGAAGGTGCGGATGCCGCCGTAGCCCGGCGTGTAGAAGTGAGTGAAGGAAATGCCCTCGGACATGAGCCGTTCCAGCGTGGGGGTGTACTCCCCGATCACCCAGTCATCCATAGACTCCATGAGCACCAGAACCACGTTTTTCCCTTCCAGCAGGCCGGTCATTTTGTTGTCGCCGCCCACAGTCCGGTTGGCAAAATAGGCGTTGATCTCCGCTTTCCCTGCCTTCTGCGCCGCGGCGTAGCTCGGCGTCAGGGGGTAGATGCCGTTTTTGTAGATGTCCTTTTCCAGCGTCTGGTACAGGCCGCAGACCTGATACAGCCGGTGGGTATTGAACATATTGTCGTAGGCCGCCTCAGCGGACTGAACTCTGCCGTAGTCGGAGGAAGCGTACCGGATGTTGCCGTCCTGCACAAACACCGCCTGCGGCAGGCAAGCCGCCCCTACCGACGCGGCGATGACCACCGCCGCAGCCGCGATTCCGGTTGACCATTTCTGCTTCCACCTTGGGAATTTCGCCAGAATCACGATACCCTGCACCGCCAGCGCCGCCAGTCCCAGCCACCAGCCAATGGGGTAGCTCAGCAGGACGGAAAAATAGTCCGACCCCTCAGACGCATAGCGGAAATCCGACAGCCACATCATCTCGGAAAACAGATAAAAATACCCTGTCTGCACAGCGGCGTAGATCGCGGCGACGAAATACAAAATACCGTACACCACTCTCCCCGCCTTGGCCGGGAACAGCCTGACAAAGCCGCTCAGAATCGCCGCCCACAAAGCGCCGAAAGCCAGCGGCCAGAGCTGCGCCAACCGGAACTCCTCCGTATTCAGGGATAAAAAGAGAAAGGCAAACACTTCCACCAGAAAGAAGGACAGCGGCAGGAAAAGAAAATGTATACGCCGCCGTGTTTTTTGTTTGCCCGAGGTCGTGCCCACTGTTCATCCGCTCCTTTATCGAAACTCAAGGTATTGTATCACAAAATGCCGTAAATGTACACTTAAGAATTCCTTGTATCGATATTTTTCACAAAAAATTTATTTTCCTCTTGTAAAATCTTCCTAATTGACGTATACTTAATGCGACTTCGAAGAAATCGGCGATTGCTTTCGGTGATTTCTTCCTTATACTTTCTGCGAGAAAAGAGGACACCCATATGGATTTGATTACCGTCCGCGATCTGTTCAAAAACACCGAAAAATATGCCGGCGTCGAAGTGAACGTCGGCGGCTGGGTGCGAAACCGCCGGGGCAGCAAGCAGTTTGGCTTTATCGTCCTGAACGACGGTACTTATTTCACCCCCGTGCAGGTGGTGTATAACGACGCCCTGGAAAATTTCCAGGAAATTTCCAAAATCAACATCGGCGCCGCTCTGATCATTCGCGGCACGCTGGTTCTCACCCCGGACTCCAAGCAGCCCTTTGAGATTCAGGCCGAGCAGATCACGGTGGAAGGCTCCTCCACCGGCGACTACCCCCTGCAGCCCAAGCGCCACTCCATGGAGTTCCTGCGCACCATCAACCATCTGCGTCCCCGCACCAACACCTTTCAGGCGGTGTTCCGCGTCCGCAGCCTCGCCGCCATGGCCATCCATCAGTTCTTTCAGGATCGGGACTTTGTGTATGTCCACACGCCCCTGATCACCGGCTCCGACTGCGAGGGCGCGGGCGAAATGTTCCAAGTCACCACCCTTGACCTGAACAACGTCCCCAAGACCGAGGACGGCAAGGTCGATTATACGCAGGACTTCTTCGGCAAGCCCACCAACCTGACCGTTTCCGGCCAGCTTAACGGCGAAACTTTTGCCATGGCTTTCCGCAACATTTACACCTTCGGCCCCACTTTCCGGGCGGAGAACTCCAACACCACCCGCCATGCCGCAGAATTCTGGATGATCGAGCCGGAGATCGCCTTCGCCGATCTGGAGGATGATATGGAGCTGGCCGAGGACATGATCAAGTATATCATCTCTTACGTTCTGGAGCACGCCCCCGAAGAAATGAACTTCTTCAACGAGTTCATCGACAAGGGACTGCTTGACCGTCTTCACAACGTCCTGCACAACGAATTCGGCCGCATCACCTACACCGACGCCGTGGCGCTGCTGGAAAAGCACAACGATGAATTTGAGTACCCCGTCCACTGGGGCAGCGACCTGCAGACCGAACACGAGCGCTTCCTAACGGAAAAGGTGTTCAAGAAGCCCGTCTTTGTCACGGATTACCCCAAGGAGATCAAGGCGTTCTACATGAAGCTGAATCCCGACGGCAAGACCGTGGCCGCTATGGACTGTCTGGTTCCCGGCATCGGCGAGATCATCGGCGGCAGCCAGCGTGAGGACAACTTCGACATCCTGAAGAACCGCATCGAAGAACTTGGCATGAAGCCTGAGGACTATGCCTTCTATCTCGACCTGCGCAAGTACGGCTCCGCCCGTCACGCGGGCTACGGTCTGGGCTTTGAGCGCTGCGTCATGTACCTCACCGGCATGGGCAACATCCGGGACGTGCTTCCCTTCCCCAGAACCGTCGGCAACTGCGACCTGTAACCACAGTGCTATCCGATTCAAAAAAAGGCGAACCGTTTCACGCGGTTCGCCTTTTTTGATGGAAATCATCCGGTCAGGAAACGGAAAACCGCCCGAAAGAAGCAAGCTTCTTTCGGGCGGAAATTCATTTTTGCATTCTTAATTACACAGCCAGGAAGAACTTCACCAGGAACAGAGCGGAGATCACGTAGGTCAGGACGGAAACTTCCTTGGCCTTTCCGCCGAAGATCTTCATGATGGTGTAGGAAATCAGACCCAGGCCGATGGCGTGGCCGATGGAGCCGGAGATGGGCATACCGATGAGCATCAGCGCCACGGGAACCATCTGATCCATATCGTCGAAGTCGACCCGCTTCAGACCCTGGAGCATCAGGATGCCCACGTAGATCAGAGCAGCGGAGGTGGCAGCGGCGGGGATGATGGCGGCGATGGGGGCGATGAAGATGCAGGCCAGGAACAGCAGGCCGGTGACGACAGCAGTCAGACCGGTGCGGCCGCCGGCCTCAACGCCGGAAGCGGACTCGATGAAGGTGGTGATGGTGGAAGTACCGGTGCAGGCGCCGGCGATGGTGCCGATGGCGTCGGACAGCAGAGCTTCCTTCATGTTGGGCATATCGCCGTTCTGATCCACCATGCCGGCACGGGAGGCGGTGCCGACCAGAGTGCCGATGGTGTCGAACATGTCAATGATGCAGAAGGTGATGATCAGGGTGATGGCAGTGAACCAGCCGATCTCCATGAAGCCGGCGAAGTTGAACTTGAACAGGGTGACCTGAGCCATATCGGCGAAGGGAGGCAGGAAGGAAGCGGTAGCCAGGGAGGCGAAGGGGTTGGTGTGCAGGAAGGCGAAGGAGCCGATCCAGTAAATCACGGAAGCGACGAGCATACCGTACAGCACGGAACCCTTGATGCCCTTCTTGGACATCGCCAGGATGACAAACAGGCCGACAAACATGGTCACGACGGTCAGGATCATGGTGGCGAAACCGGTGTCGCCCATGTTATTCTGCAGGTAGCTGGGAGTCAGTGCGCCAAAGAAGTCGCGCATGACATAGAAGGGAGTGGTGAAGCCGTTGCCCTCTGCATAGACACCCACGTTGGAGCCAAGGCCGATATTCATCAGCATCAGGCCGATAGCGGGAGAGATGCCCAGACGGATGCCGAGGGGAATGGCCTCCACGATCTTCTCGCGGACGTTGAAGATGGACAGGACAACGAAGACGATGCCCTCCAGCAGGATGATGACCAGAGCGGCCTGGAAGGAAGCCACGTAGGTCATGCCGGTCATGGCAACGATGTTGCCGACGACCACGGCAAAGAAGCTGTTCAGACCCATACCGGGAGCCATTGCGAAGGGCTTGTTGGCCAGGAACGCCATGCAGAACGTACCGATGGCAGACGCGATGCAGGTTGCCAGGAACACGCCGTTCCACAGATCCTGTCCGGCGGCGCCGAAGCCGGTGAGCAGGTTCGGGTTCAACGCGATGATGTAGGCCATCGTCATGAACGTCGTGAGGCCAGCCACGACCTCAGTCTTGACGGTGGTCTTGTTCTCGGAGAGCTTGAAAACTTTCTCTAACATAGTATCGACCTTTCTTTTTAGTTTTCCGGCAGCGCCGGTGGAAAAGTACAGGTTCATTGTAACATTTTCCAAAAATAATACAATACAGAAGACAACACAAACTTGTGAACAAATTATGTCCCGTTTTCGTCGTTTTGACAAATCGCCGCTTTTCCCGGTGTTTTCTGCGGCGATTCCTTTGGATTTTCACCCGTTTTGGAAACGAATCTATGAACATCGCTCTGAATCGTACCGGAATAAGTATCGATATTTAAGGGGCTTCCTCAATTTTGGGAGGAAGCCCCTTACTGTTAAAGTCCTGTTTTTGATTGCTTTTACTGCTTCGGCGCGCGTTTCCGGCAGAGATAGATGTCCAGCTTTTCCTTCATGTTCTCCGGCATCTCCCGGGCTACGGGGCACCGGGCAGCGTTCGCCATGCGCTCCGCAAAGGCAATGAGAAAATCCGTATCCAGCACCATCTGCTCGCCCTTCATCAGCGCCATGGTGTCATAGCGGTTGTGAATGGTGGCAGTATTGGGGGGCGCGATGCGGGCGAAGGACACCGCCGGGACGCCCTTGTCGGCGAAGGGCGTAGAGTCGCTGGAATACACGTCCTGCTTCACCTCCACCGGGAAGCCCAGCTCGTCGCCCAGATAAGAAATATAATGGCACATCTTTTCCTCGCCGGTGACGCAGGAGATAAACTTGCCCATAATGCAGCCGATCATGTCCAGATTGATGTTCAGCACGCAGTTTTTGAGCTTCTCCTCGTCGGCGCAGTACGCCTTGGAGCCCAGCAGTCCCCGCTCCTCGCTACCGCACCAGATGAAGCGCAGGCCGTAACGGTGGGGGTGCGCCGCGAAATGCTCCGCGATACCCAGGATTCCCAGAGAGCCGGACATATTGTCATAAGCGCCCTGTGACAGGGACGTGGAATCGTAGTGGGCGGTGAAGGCAATATACTCGTCCACCTGTCCCGGCATATCCAGAACGACGTTGTGGGACTGGCCGGTATACTCCTCCTGCTTCAGCGTGATCTTCGCCGTGGAAGCCCCTCTGCGGATCAGCTCCACCGCATCTTTTGCGTTGATGTTCACACCGGGAATTCGGTTTCCGTTGTGGACGTAAGAGCGCAGCTCCCGCTGGTCGATGTCCCGGTCGGCGTAATTGGTGTTTCCGTCATAGGTGACGAAGCCCACCGCGCCGTTTTCCAGCAGATCGTGGTAGACCCAGTAGCCCAGATAGCCGTCGATCATCACGATTTTCCCCTGGCACTTGCTCAGCGCGTAAGGGCTGGAATCCCGCAGATAATAGAAAGGCGCTTCCACCTCCCCGCTTCCTGCGCACAGGTAGCCCTTGCAGGTCACTTCCACGCCGTCCACCTGCAAAACCGCCTCCTGTATTCTGGACATCGGCACGTCGAACGGCACGATCTCGGCTTTCAGCCCCAGCCCGGCAATCTTATCCTGCAAATACTGTGCCGTGCGCAGCTCCTCCGGGCTGCCGCCGGTGCGGATATAGGCCGTATCCGCAAATATTTTCATAATCTGTTCCGCGTTCATGGCGTTTCCTCCTTTTTTATATTCTATATAGTAATCCATCCGTGCCAAATTTGCAAGTCCCGGACGGCATCAATATTTTGCTCCACTTTCCAAAGAAATCGCTTGACATGCGTCTGGTTCGATGCTATAATATCACCCGTGGTGATTGAATGCACCCGTGATTTTCATGGGCCTTTAGCTCAGTTGGTCAGAGCCTCCGGCTCATAACCGGATCGTCCCGGGTTCAAATCCCTGAAGGCCCACCAGATTTTTCAGGTCTTCCGCCTTCAAATATAAATGCATAGGGGTATAGCTCAATTGGTAGAGCGGCGGTCTCCAAAACCGTAGGCTCTGGGTTCAAGTCCTAGTGCCCCTGCCAGGAATGGGAATTCTCAGTGTCTGCTGAGAATTCCCATCCTTTTTGTATTCAGTTGATTTTTCGGGGTTATTCCCGGAATTTGCGGGATTCCGTGATCCAGTCATCCAGAAACCGCATCTGCTCGTCCGTGTGGAACCAATGCTCGCCGCCGGGCATGGCGGTCAGCGCCGCGCCGGTTTTCTCCGCAAAGGCCGATATGGTCTCCAGCGAGGTCAGATTGTCATGCTCTCCGTACAAAATGCGGGTGGGAACGCGCCATGAAATCGGATGCTCCCGCACATAGCACGGGTACTTCCACGATAGCGTTTCCCCGAAATCCGTTGGAATCTCCAACTTTTCTGCAAGCTCCTGTTCGGTCACGTCTGCCCACAGCATCATATTTTCAATCAACTTTTCCATATCCACAACGGGAGAAATCAGGCAGGCACTATCAACCAGCGCTCCATCCAGCGAGGACAGCGAGAAAAACGCGCCGATGCTGTTCGCTACCAGTGCGAGACGATCGCAGTGCTTCCGCTGCTGGGCGAAAAACTCCGGGAATTCTTCCTTGGCCACCCACGGGGTTTGTGCGTGGTAATCAAAGCCGATCACTTCACTGTCCGGGAACAGCTGTCTGTAATGCCCAGCTTCCGCCGCAGAGCCGCCCTTTCCGTGGACATAAATCACAATATTCTTCATAAAAACTCCCTAATCAGACATTTCCGTTGACAATTTTATACTGAACTCCAATTAGGGTCTATCTGAAGACCGGAAATATGACCAACAGCGAGGGATTTTTCGCCTGATGAAGCCATTTTTCCGCGGGAATACTTTGTGTATTGCAAGGGAAAATGGTGCACAGCAGGCGGAAAAGACCCGCTGTTTGGGCGTGTTGACGGTTTTCAGATAGACCCTAAAATCTTTTCTAAAGATTTTAATTGGAGTTCAGTATGAGAGGGCCTTGCACCCTAATTTCCCCTCTCCGTCTTCGCTTCGCTCAGACACCTCTCCCAAGGGGAGAGGCAAGGGGGTTGTCAACCGTCTGATGCGCTCCGCCCATTCTGTGGGCTGGTTTTTGCGTTACGTAATCACGCCTGAACAGAAAAGTCCGGCGGCTCCTTTTGGAGCCGCCGGACTGATTCGTTTTATGGGAAGTGCTTAGTACATTCCACCGGCCTGACCTGCGGCAGCGGCTGCTGCGGCGTCGGCGGCGGGATCGGGCTTATCCACGACCAGAGACTCGGTGGTCAGCACGCAGCCCGCGATGGAAGCGGCGTTCTCCAGAGCGGAACGGGTCACCTTGGTGGGATCGACGATGCCTGCGGGGATCATGTCCACGTACTCCTCGGTGTAGGCGTTGTAGCCGTAGCCGACCTTTCCGGAGGTGCGGATCTTCTCGTAGACGACGCTGCCGTCTACACCGGCGTTCTCGGCGATCTGACGGATGGGGGCCTGCAGAGCGGCGGCGATGATCCGTGCGCCGGTCTTCTCGTCGCCGTGCAGCGTGGCGATCAGCTTCTCCACAGCGGGGATGGCGTTGACTTGAGCGGTACCGCCGCCGGCCACGATGCCCTCTTCCACAGCGGCGCGGGCAGCGTTCAGAGCGTCCTCGACCCGCAGCTTCTGCTCCTTCATGGCGACCTCGGTCTGAGCGCCGACCTTAATGACGGCCACGCCGCCGGACAGCTTCGCCAGACGCTCCTGCAGCTTCTCACGGTCGTAGTCGGAGGTGGTGGTGGCAATGGCGGAGCGGATCATGTGGGCACGATCCTGGATGGCCTCGGGAGCGCCGTCACCATCGACGATGGTGGTGGTGTCCTTGGTGACAACGATCTGACGGCAGTGACCCAGATCTTCCATCTTGGCGTCAGGCAGCTCCATGTTCAGCTGGCTGGAAATGACGGTGCCGCCGGTCAGGACGGCGATATCCTGCAGCATTTCCTTGCGGCGGTCGCCGAAGCCGGGGGCCTTCACGCAGACCACATTGAAGCGGCCCTGCAGACGGTTCAGCAGCAGCGTTGCCAGAGCGTCGCCCTCCACGTCCTCGGCAATGATCATCAGCTTGCGGCCGGACTTGACGATGGGCTCCAGAATGGGCAGGATCTCCTGAATGGAGGAGATCTTCTTATCGGTGATCAGGACGTAAGCGTCGTCCAGAACGGCCTCCATCTTGTCGGTGTCGGTGACCATGTAGGGGGAGATATAGCCACGGTCGAACTGCATACCCTCGACCACGTCCAGACCGGTCTCGGCGGTCTTGCTCTCCTCGATGGTGATGACGCCTTCCTTGCCGACCTTCTCCATGGCCTCGGCGATCAGCTTGCCGATGGTCTCGTCGCCGGAGGACACGGTGCCGACACGGGCGATGGCGGCGGAGTCGGACACGGGAACGGAGTTAGATTTGATGGCCTCAACGGCAGCGGCGACGGCCTTGTCGATGCCCTTGCGCATGACCATGGGGTTCGCGCCGGCGGACAGATTCTTCAGGCCCTCACGGGTGATGGCCTGTGCCAGCAGGGTGGCGGTGGTGGTGCCATCACCGGCCACGTCGTTGGTCTTGGTGGCGACTTCCCGGATGAGCTGTGCGCCCATGTTCTCGAAGGCATCCTCCAGCTCCACTTCCTTGGCGATGGTCACGCCGTCGTTGGTGATGAGGGGCGCGCCGTACTTCTTGCCCAGAACCACATTGCGGCCCTTGGGTCCCAGAGTAACTT
>OLOQ01000170.1_pt1 | contig 77438 bp, 70 predicted proteins | sample 1673101 | NCBI WGS metagenome assembly OLOQ01 (sample SAMEA3136754, study PRJEB25190) | human gut metagenome | biome: human gut; feature: human-associated habitat; material: faeces | place: Austria | collected 2013 | reverse complement strand
GGTTCGAGCCCTACAGTGGGAGCCATATCAAGGGAGGTAATACCTCTCTTTTTTTATATGAGTCCAACTTCTCTTGTTGGGCTTGTTTCATATTATATGGTGGTAGTATATATATATAGACATAAAATTTTACGAATTGGAAAAAAATGATATAATATTATGTAAATGTAAAAAGAGTGTCTAAAATATGAAAACATATACAGAAGAATTAAAAAAAACAATTGTAGAATTGTATGAAAATGGAATTGAATTTTGGTATGCTAGAGAATTACAAAAGATATTAGAATATAAACAATGGAGAAGATTTGAAAGTGTAATTGAAAAAGCAAAGGTAGCTTGTAAAAATAGTAATATAAGTAGCTTTGAACATTTTGTCGACGTTGGCAAGTTGTCGAAACGTGCGAATAATGCTGAAGTTGAAATTAGAGATTATAAATTAACACGTTGTGAATGCTATTTAATAGCTCAAAATGTATTTTATATTTAAGAAAATAATTAATTTTAGCCGAAAAAAGAGATATAATAAAACTCTTTATTAGAGTATTACTATATCTCATCTTTATACATATAAATATATATTATTTTTTAAGATAGACTGTTTTACTTGGATATGCAAGTTCCACTCTTTGTTTATTTAAAATATCCATAATTTTGAAATTAATATTTTCAGATGTTGCAAGGTAATCAGCAAGATTAAGTGCATCAGTATATACATATACAAGTAAATTATATCCATTTTCAGTAACCTTATCAAATCTAACCATTATATTATCATTTAAAATTCTTGGATGTTCTTCTAACATTTTTATTATTTCATTTTCTATATCGCACACTTTTTTTAATGGTGTTGAAAGTTCAAGTTCAAAATTTTCCTTGTACCTTCTTTTTTTCATTTTACTCCAGTTTATTAGAGCATCATTTGTAATAGTGGAATTTGGAATTGTTACAATTGAGTTTTCAAAAGTTCTGATTCTTGTACTTCTAAATGTTATATCTTCAACAGTTCCTTCAAATTTTGTTGTTTCAATCCAATCACCAATTTTAAAAGGTTTATCCCATAAAATAACAATTCCTCCAAATATATTTTTTGCAGCGTCTTGTGCTGCAAGTGCTACTACAACTCCACTAAGTCCAAGTCCTGCAAGCAAACCATTTAAATCGTATCCAAGTTCACTAACAATGATAAATGCTGTTATTATATATATCAAACCTCTAAGAATTTTTACTATAAAATTTACAAATGTTTCATCTTTTCTTCCACTAAGTTTAAAATTTATTTGTTTAAACAAAGGTGATTTTGGTGTAATACAATTTGCTAAACCAATTGATATTGTTATAATAACTAAAATTCTAAATACTTTTGTTATTAGAGCAGTTATATCTTGAGGTAAATTTAAAAATCTAAGTCCAAGATATGCACCAAGAAGTGGGAAAAAAATATTTAAAGTACGGTATAAGGCATTTTGTTTTAACTTACTTTTATTTTTTTCTTTAATTTTAAATAGTTTAGATACAACATATGACAGAGTACCACTAAAAAGTTTAAAAAGAAGAAATATAAGTATTGCTATTAAAATATCTATTATGGTGTTCATATTTATATTTTTAAACCATTCTATAATTTCATTAATTTTATCCATTGTAACCTCCTATATTTAGATTTCAACTCCATTGAAAAAAGATATAAACTGATCTTTTGTAAGTTTACCTTTATGGAAATTAATTATTTTTCCTTCCTTGTCTAACAGATATGAACTTGGAATTCCATTTGAACCAGGATCAATATTTTCTCTAATTGTTTTTTCAGGGTCTAATATGACAAACCAATTATATCCATTTTCTTCTAAATAATTTTTAACCTCATCTTTATTATCGTCATGAGATACTACAATAATTGATTTATACGGATTATTTTTTATATATTCATTTAAATCATTAGATTCTTCAACACAGTAATGGCACCAAGTTGCCCAAAATATAATTAAAGTATTATCTTTATCGTTTAGATTGTTATATAGATTTTTGTCTTCAGTTATAACATAGCTCTTTCTTGATTTTGCAATTGACATATTTGAGTTTTGTTTTATAATATCAGTTTTAAAATATATAAATAGAAAAGCTGCTAATAATACTAGTATAAAAAAAATAATACATATTAATATAATAAATTTTTTTTTCATATTTTTTTCACCAACTTTATTAAACATCTTAATTATATATCATAATAAAATAAAAGACAATAATATTTTATTTATATTGAAAAAAAAGTCATAATATTATATAATAGATAGTATATAAGATAATACTAGGAGGTAGAATATGCTAAAGTTATATAATACATTAACAAGAAAAAAGGAAGAATTTGTTCCTTTAAAAAAAGGAACAGTAAAAATGTATTCATGTGGACCTACTGTATACAATTATGCACATATTGGAAATATGAGAGCATATATTTTTATGGACACATTAAGAAAAGTATTAAAGTACAATGGGTATAAAGTTAAGCATGTAATGAATATAACTGATGTTGGTCATTTAGTATCTGATGCTGATGAGGGAGAAGATAAAATGGCTAAAACAGCTAGAATTGAAAATAGATCTGTTTATGAAATAGCAAAAGAGTATACTGATGCTTTTATGAAAGATATAAAGGCTTTAAATATTGATACACCAGAACATATTGCAAAAGCAACAGAACATATTCGTGAGATGGAAATCTACGTAAATGATATAGTAAAAAATGGGTATGCATATGAAACATCAAAGGGTGTTTACTTTGATACTTCTAAGCTTCCAAATTATGGAAAAATGTTATCAAATAATAACATTGATGATTTAAAAGCAGGAGCAAGAGTTGAAGTTGATACAGAAAAAAGAAATCCTCAAGACTTTGCACTTTGGATAAAGGCCCCAAAAGAACATATTATGAAGTGGAATAGTAAGTGGGGGCTATGCTATCCAGGTTGGCACATTGAATGTAGTGCTATGTCAAGGAAATATTTAGGAGATAAATTTGATATTCATACAGGTGGAGTTGATCATATTCCAATACATCATGAAAATGAAATAGCACAATCAATAGGGGCTACTGGTCATAATCTTGCAAATTATTGGATGCATGTGGAATTTCTTCTAATTGATGGTGGAAAAATGTCTAAGAGTTTGGGAAATGTGTATACTCTTAATGATTTAAAAGCGAAAGGAATAGATGCCTTAAGTTATAGATATTTTACATATTCTTCCCATTACAGAAATAAATTAAACTTTACTTGGGACGCTATAAAATCTGCTAAGAATTCCTTAAATAAACTTAGAGATATGATAGCTTTACACAAAGGTGTAAATAAAAAAATAGATAAAAATATTATATCAAAATATGAGGAACAATTCTTAGATGCAATAAATGATGATATGAATATGCCTGTTGCAATTTCAATAGTATGGGAAATTGCAAAGGAAAAAGAAAAATCTAATGATTTTTATGAATTAATAAAAAAATTCGATAGTGTATTATCTCTTGATTTAGATAAAAATGATAAAGAGGATATTAATATTCCAGAAGATATTAAATTAATATTAAATGAAAGAAAAGATGCAAGGAAAAATAAAAATTTTGCAAAATCTGATGAACTTCGTGATAAGCTAAAAGAGTTAGGATATATTGTAAAAGATACGAAAGATGGTCAAATAATAGAGAAAGTGTAGGGATAAAAATGCCAATTTTAGATTTAAATAACAAAGAGGAGTTAAAGAGGTATAATGAACATATAAAAAGTTGTAAATATACTAGACTTACTCAAGTAATTGAGTGGTCAAAAGTTAAAGAAAATTGGAAAAGTGAAATTGTATATGTAGAAGAAAATGGCAAAATAACAGCTTCTATGTTGCTTTTAATTCAAAGTATGAAAGTAGCAGGATATAATATAATGTACGCACCTCGTGGTCCTGTATGTGATGTTAATGATATAGATACAGTAAAAAAATTAATTAATGAAGCTACACCTCTTGTAAAAAAGTATAAAGCTGCTATGTTAAAATTTGATCCTCAAGTAGAATATTCTGATAAATTAAACAAATTATATATTTCTAATGGCTTTAAAACATCTGGAATTAATCCAGATCATGACGAATTAATACAACCAGTTCATGAAGCAGTACTTAATGTTAAGAACAAATCGTATGATGAACTTATGAAAAATTTTGCTGAAAAAACTAGATATAATATACGTTTATCTGCAAGAAAAGGTGTTACCGTAAGACATTCTCACACAGAAGAGGATTTAAAAGTTTTCTATCATTTATATGAAATTACTACAAAAAGAGATAAAATTGGAAAAAGAGCATATGAATATTTTAAAAATATGCTTGATGCATATGATGAAAACCATTTAAGAGTATATATTGCAAGTGCACAAGGAGAAGATTTGTCGGCTGCTATTGCTATTACATATGGAGAGGAAATGTTCTATTTATATGGAGCAAGTAGTAATGAAAAAAGAAATCTTATGCCAAATTATGCAATGCAATCTGAAATGATAAAATGGGCAATTGAAAAAGGTTGTAGTTTATATAATTTTGGTGGAATACTTCATTTAGAAAAAAATAATGGATTATATAAATTTAAAGTTGGATTTTGTAAAGAAAGTGGAATTACAAATTACATAGGTGAAATTGATAAGGTATATAACAAAACTATGTATTTTGCATATAGAAACATACTTCCAATTTTAAAGAAAATAAGAAGAGGCATTAGAAAAATATTAAAAAGAGCATAATTTAAAAATGAATATATATATAGCAATACTCATATACTAACAATATAGGAGTATTGTTTTATGGAAAATGGAAATAAGTATGAAGCAAATAGAAAAGAAATAAATATAAAAGAAGAAAAAATGAAAGATATTAAATTACAAAAGATGCTATATATTGTAGGATTTTTTGTAATCTCAGCTATAGGTACACTTCTTCATTTTGCATATAATTTTTGTGGAGAAAATATTTTTATTGCACCATTTAGTGCTGTAAATGAAAGTGTTTGGGAGCATTTAAAAATAGCAGTTATGCCAATGTTTATTTGGACATTTATAGAGTTTATAACACTAAAATTTAGAAGAGAAAATTTATGGTCTTCACTTCTTGTAAAATTAATTACAACTATGTTTGTTATAACCTTTTCATTTTATGCTTATACTTTTGTTATAGGAACTCATATTTTATTGGTAGATATATTAATTTTTTATGTTGCAATTTTAATTGCTCAGATTTTAGGATATAAAGAGGTTACAAGTAAAAATATTAATATAAAATATGAAGAAATATCCAAATATTTAGTTATAGCAATATTTATTATGTTTGTCGTTTTTACATTTTTTCCACCAAGAATAGATATTTTTAAAGATGAGGTAACAAGCACTTATGGAGTGTTTGAATTTAAATAGAAAAGGGGTTATTTTATGGCAAAACAAGTATGGAAACCAGCAGTAATTTTAAATCCGGTTCCAGTAGTTTTAGTTACATCTTCAGATGGTACAAAAGATAATGTTTTTACTGTTGCATGGACTGGTACAATATGTTCTGATCCAGCAATGACATATATATCAGTAAGAAAAGAAAGATTTTCATATGATATTATAAAAGAATCAGGAGAATTTTGTATTAATCTTGTACCTGAGGAACTTGCATATGCTACAGACTATTGTGGAGTGAAATCAGGTAGAAAAGAAGATAAATTTAAATCAATGAATTTAACTAAAGAAAAAGCTAGTGTTATACATGCACCATTAATTAAAGAAAGTCCTGTGAATATAGAGTGTAAAGTTACAGAAATAAAAGAACTTGGGTCACATGATATGTTTTTAGCAAAAGTAGTTTCTGTCAATGTTGATGACAAATACATAGATGAAAAAGGCAAATTTGATCTTTCAAAATGCAATTTAATTACATATTCTCACGGTGAGTACTTTAAATTAGGAGAAAAAATAGGAAAGTTTGGATTTTCAGTAAAAAAAGCTTGACAAGACATAAAAAATTATGTATAATATAGACACTTAATAAACGGTATTTTATAGAATAATTTCTTTTTTGATTTAACTCATACTTTTTAGTATGATTAAATATATACTGGCTGTGATAAATAATAACGTCCTTTCTAGAAATATTTTATAGATTTTATGGGGTTCTTTTAAATATTTTTCAGTTGTATAAGCCATTCAACAAATTTTTATCTATCACAGCTATATATGGAATATCTAAGGTTAACGTCTTTGACATTCCTGAAGTCTATTTTTTTCCTTTCAAAAAATAGGGAAAATGCAATCATTAATTTTGATTGCATTTTTTCTTTGTATAATAAAATTGTTATTTACAAAATATAAAAATAGGTGATCCTATGAAAATAAAAAAAATAGAAGTTGAAGTATTAGATATAATATATGAAAATTTACTTATGATAAGAGAAACAATAGTAAGAGTTATTAAAATTCAAGATATTGATAAAGAGTTAAATATTTGCCTAAAAGATATTTTAAACTTATATCAAAGACTAATATACTCGGTTATTGGAATGATAAAAAATAGAAATAGGAATAAAGAGGAAAAGAATATTAGTTTAGCAAATAAAATAGCAACATACATGAGTGTTAAAATAAATTTAAAAAAATGTGATAATATAAATCAAGTATTAAATATTGTTAAGCAAGATATTTTAATTAGAAATGAAGAAATTAATAATGCTATAAAAGGGTATACTAAAATTAGTAAAACAATAATTAACCTTTGTAATAGAATTGATAGTGTAAATAAAAAATGTATCGAAACTATAGAAAAAAATTTAAAAATATAGAAAAAAGATATTGGATATGCTAAAATATAAATATGACAAAAGAAAGAGGAATGTGTATGAAAAAGAAGAAAGGAATATCTCTGATTGTGTTAATAATAACGATAATAGTAGTAATAATTTTAGCATTAACAGTAATTTTAACAATAACCAAGAATAATCCAATAGAAAGTGCTAAAGAAGCAGTATTTAAGGAAGATGTACGAGCATTTCAAGATGAGCTTAATATGTATATCTCTAATGAATATACTAGACTACAAGGACAAAGAGATATTAAAATAACAGCAAAAAAGTATGAAAAAAATGGAGGTAAAGATTCAGTATATACATATATACCAGATTTTAAGAAAAAATACGAGGGAAAACTTGCAATAAAAGATGATATGATAGTATATGTAGGATCAGATGCTAAAGAAAAAGAGTGGTTATTAAATTCTGGAGTATATATAGCAAAAACATTGACAGTAAAATATGTAGATCAAGATGGAAATAAACTAAAAGAAGATGAAAGTATAGCATTAATGGATAATTATTATTCAGTAGATGTACCAGAAATAGAAGGATATATACGATTTAGTGAAAAATTAGAAGGGAAAATATCACAAGATATTGAAGTAATAGCAGAATATTATTTAGAAAATGACAACTTAGCCTTTATGGGATTAGATGCATCAGGAAATGAAACAACAGATGAAGGAAGTATAGTATCATATGAGGTAACAGGAATAGGAGAATGCAATGTATCTAAAATAGCAATACCAAAAGAGCATAATGGAAAGCCTGTAACAAAGATAAAAGCAAGAGCATTTCATGGGAATTCAAATTTAATTAGTGTTATTGTTGAAAAAAATATAACTTTTATCGGAAATAACGCTTTTTCACAGTGTGACAAAATGGTAAATGTCAGCATAGATGCTGATAAAATGGATTATTCTATTTTTCTTGGTGATAAAGAATTAGAAACGGTTATTATTAACAAAAATGTTTCAAATTGGAATTATGGAATATTTAGAGAATGTGATAAATTAGTTAACTTAAGTATTTTATCCGAAAAAGTATCAATTAATAATAGTACATTAGGAAAACCAAAAAGTTTAAAAGAAGTAAAAATAAATGATGAAAATGAAAAATATAAATTTGAAGATGGATTAGTACTTTCTAAAGACGGTAAAAAGATTTACGCTTGTCTTGTAACAAAAGAAGAAGATACATATAATTTTTCAAATGAAATAGATGAAATTGGGCCATTTGCTTTTTCTGAATGTAACAACTTAAAATATATAGATATTCCAAAAACTGTTAATAGTATAGGTGCAAGAGCCTTTGGAAACTGTAGTAATTTAAAAGAAATAAGAATCAATGCAAATTACCTTGCTCCATTAACATTTATAAATGATGGTGCATTAGAAACAGTTATTATTGGAAAAAATGTGAAAGGTTGGGACTATGGAATTTTTAATAGTTGTAGTAATATAATAAGCATAACATATCTTGGCACAAAGGACGAGTGGAACAATACACTTGGTAAAACAAGTTTATGGAAAACTGGAAATACAAGTATAAAAAAGATAATTTGCAGTGATGGCGAAATAAATATGTAAACTAAAAAATATCCAGAAATATGTAAAATTAATGTATAAAAGTATTGCAATTGGTATAAAATTGTAGTATAATACAGTTACTGTATGATAAGTGAGAGGGTGAGCAATCCTCTCACTTAAGTTTAAGTAGGAGAAAAATATGAAATTAGATAATATTGAAAAAATAATAAATCCTAAAATTGAGGAAGAGGGATTTGAAATTGAGTATGTTGAGTTTGTAAAAGAAGGAGATAATAACATACTTAGGGTTGTTATTGATAATCCAAATGGAAATGTTGCAATTGATGATTGTGAAAAAATAAGTAGAAAAATTGAAGATGACATAGATAAAAATATTGATAAAGAATATGTTTTAGAGGTTTCATCTGCTGGCCTTGAGAGACAACTTAAGAATATAAAATTATTTGAAAAATATATTGGCAGTGAAGTATATGTTAAATTATATAAAAAACTTGATGATAAAAAGGAAATAACAGGAATTTTAAAAAGTGTAAATGATAATAATATAGTTATTGAATCTTTGGAAAAAGAGTATATTTTTAATATAAAAGATATTGCAGTAGCACATACTATTTATGATTTTGATAATGCTTTTAAAAATAAAGATAATGTTAATATAAATAAATTGAAGAAATTTTAATTAGGGGGAATTAAAAAATGAAAAGTGATAAAATAAGTTCAAAAGAGTTATTTAATGCAATTGATGAAATCTATGAGGAAAAGGGTATAACAAGGGAGTATTTAATTGAATCATTAAAAATGGCTTTAGAGGCTGCGTATAAAAAGAATTATGAAACTACAGAAGATATAATTGTTGATGTAAATGAACAAAATATAAAAGTGTATGCAGTAAAAACAGTAGTTGAAAAAGTTGAAGATAAAAATAAAGAAATATCTTTACCAGAAGCTTTGCAAATCTCTAAAAGAGCAAAAATTGGAAGTGTTGTAAATGTAGAAGTGACACCTAAAAACTTTGGTAGAATTGCTGCTGTTGCTGGAAAACAAATTATAGTTCAACGTTTAAGAGAAGCAGAACGTAATCTTGTATATACTCAGTATGCAGATAAGGAAGGTCAAATAGTAGTAGGTGTTGTTCAAAAAAATGATAAATTTGGTACTATTGTTGATCTTGGTAGAGTTGAAGCTTTAATTCCAGTAAAAGAACAAGTTAAAACAGAAGAATTAAAACCACATCAAAGAATAAGAGCTTATGTTGTGAGTGTAACTGAATCTGGAAAATTTGGACCTCAAATTGTTTTATCAAGAAAAGACCCAAATTTTGTAAAAAAATTATTTGAACTTGAAGTGCCTGAAATTATAGATGGTATTGTAGAAATAAAAGCTGTAGCTAGAGAAGCTGGAAGTAGAACAAAGGTTGCTGTATATTCAAATGATGAAAATATTGATCCAGTTGGAAGCTTAGTTGGTAAAAAAGGTGTTAGAATACAACCAATAATTGATGAACTAGGTGGAGAAAGAATAGATGTAATTCCATATAGTGATGATATACCAAGTTATATTATAAATGCATTATCACCAGCACCAATACTTGCAATAGATATTAATGATGAAGAAAAAATGGCTACTGTTGTTGTACCAGATGAAGCTTTATCTTATGCAATAGGTGCAAATGGTCAGAATGTAAGACTTGCAGCAATTCTTACAGGATGGAAGATTGATATAAAAACAGAAACACAAATAAAAGAAGTTGTTGTTGAATAATAGGAGAGATAAAAATGGATCCCATACGAAGTTGTATAGTATGTAGGAAGAAAAAAAATAAAAATGAATTATTTAGAATAGTAAGCAAAAACGGAAAAGCTATATATGATAAAAGTGGAAAAATAAACTCAAGAGGAATATATATGTGTAAGTCTCAAGAGTGTATAGATAAATGTAAGAGTTATATAACTAAAGAAAAATTTAATACTAAATTACATTTAGATGATGAAAGTATGAAAAACGTATTATTAGAATTAGAAAATGAATTGGGGGAATAGTTTTGGGAAAAATGAAAGTATATGAACTTGCAAAAGAAATGGGTATAACAAATGCAGAGCTTATAAAAAGATTAAGTAATATGGGTGTAGAAGTAAAATCTCATTTATCAGTTATAGAAGATGAAGTTGTAGGAAAGATAAAAAAAGGTGTGAGTAAAACAGTGGAAAAGAAACCAGTTGCAGAAAAAAGTCAAATGCATATAATTCGTAGAAATGTTAAAGTAATAAATACAGATGGTGAAAAAAAAGAAGTTGAACAGATAACAACTGATATTTCTGGTTCTATTAAAAAGTCTCATCATACTGTAGATAATTCTAACAAAATTAGACAGGATAAAAGAGACTTTAACAAGAACTCATCATATGCAAATAGACAAAACAGAATGAATAAACCAAGATTTGGAAACAGACCTACAAATGTTGTTATAACTAGAAATGGAAAACCTATAGAAAAGGTTACAAATCAAGATACTAAAAAAGAAGATTCAAAAAATAATAATTTAAATACAAACGTAACTACATCATCAGAAAATAATAATGAGAAAAAAGCCTTTGTTAATACCCAAAATAGTAGAGAAAGAAATGATAATTTTAAAAATAATAATAATTCTTATCGTACAAATAATAGACAAAACTATTCGGATAAAAAGCCATTTAATAATCAAGATAGAAGAAATGGTAATAATTCTAGTTTTAATAAAACTGATAGACCTTTTAGAAATAATAATGGTGGATATAATAATAGAAATAATAATTTTAGAAATCCACAAAGTAACACTGCATATCAGGTTAATAAGTTTATAAAACAATCTGCACCAGTTGAGCAGAAAGAAACTAGAGAATATGAAAATAATATAATTGATAAAAGAAAATATAATGACAAAAATTCTACTGATAATAAAAAAGATAAATTAGATAAAAATAAACTAAGAGAAAAAAATACAAGAATTTCAACATCTAAATTAAAAGGTCTTGAAGTTGATTCAGGTTCATTAATGGATTTATATGAAAGAGATAGTGACTTATCAAGAAATAAAGGAAATAAAAAGAAAAAGCAACAAAAACCTGTATTAAATCAAACTAAAATAATTCCAATGACTGAAGTTAAGTTGCCTGAAATAATGACAGTAAAAGAATTTGCTGAAAGTATAAAAAAACAAGCATCTGAGGTTATAAAAAAATTATTTAGTCTTGGCATAATGGCAACCGTAAATCAAGAGATAGATTTCGATACAGCATATTTAGTAGCTGGAGAATTTGGAATTACAGCAGAAAAAGAAGTTAAGGTTACAGAAGAGGATATATTATTTGACGAATCTGAAGATGATGAAAAAGATCTAGAAGTAAGGCCTCCAATTGTTGTTGTAATGGGACACGTAGATCATGGTAAAACATCACTTTTAGATAAAATAAGAAGTTCAAATGTTGTAAACAAAGAAGCAGGTGGAATTACACAACATATCGGTGCATATAAGGTAAAATGTAAAGATAGAGAAATTTGTTTCTTAGATACACCAGGACATGAAGCTTTTACAGCAATGAGAGCAAGAGGTGCACAAGTTACAGATATAGCTATAATTGTAGTAGCTGCAGATGATGGAATAAAACCACAAACAATAGAAGCTATTGACCATGCTAAAGCTGCAGGCGTATCTATAATTGTTGCAATAAATAAAATTGATAAACCAAATGCAAATGTAGAACGTGTAAAACAAGAATTATTAGAAGTTGGACTTGTAGCAGAAGAATGGGGTGGAGACACAATCTGTGTTCCAATATCTGCTATGACAGGTGAAGGTATAGATACATTGCTTGAAATGATTTTATTAGTTGCTGATGTAAAGGATTTAAAAGCAAATCCAAATAAACAATCAAAAGGAACTGTTCTTGAGGCAAGACTTGATAAGAATTCAGGTACAATTGTTTCAATGTTAGTACAAAGAGGTACACTTAATGTTGGAGATACAATTGTTGTAGGTGATGTTATTGGTAGAATACGTGCAATGAAGGATGATAAGGGTAAAAAAGTAAAGGCTGCTGGACCATCTACACCAGTTGAGGTACTTGGCTTATCTCACGTTCCAATGACAGGTGATATATTCTATGAAGTTGAAAATGAAAAAGTTGCCAAACAACTAGTAAATAGAAAAATTGCTGAAAGACGTAGAAACTTAATTAAACAAGGACATAAAGTAACTTTAGGAGATCTATTTAACCAAATTAAAGAAGGAAAAATTAAAGAGCTTAATGTTATAATAAAAGCAGATGTTGAAGGATCTGTTGAAGCTTTAAAAGAATCTCTTGAAAAACTTTCAAATGAAGAAGTAAGAGTAAGAGTATTACATGCATCTACCGGTGCGATAAAAGAAAGTGATATAACTCTTGCATCAGTATCAAATGCAATCATTATTGGATTTAATGTAAGACCTGATTCAATGATAGAACAACTTGCTAAGAAGGAAGAAGTTGACTTAAGATTATATAGAGTAATCTATGACGCAATTGATGATGTTGAAACAGCTATGAAGGGAATGCTTACTCCAAAATATAGAGAAGAAGTTCTTGGAAAATGTGAAATCAGACGTGTGTTTAAACTTACAAATGTTGGAGTTGTTGCAGGTTGCTATGTAAAAGATGGTAAAGTTGTAAGAGGAACAATGGTAAGACTTGTAAGAGATTCAATTGTACTTCATGAAGCAAAAATTGATTCACTAAAACGTGAAAAGGATGACGTAAAAGAAGTTCAAGCAGGATATGAATGTGGTATAAAACTTGAAAATTATAGTGATATTAAAGAAGGAGATATTTTAGAATGTTTCCAATTAATTGAAGAAAAGAGAGGATAGTTAATGCAAAGACATGAAAGATTAGAACAAGATATTAAAGTAGCTTTATCTTCAATAATAACGTATGAAGTAAAAGAGCCTGAGGTATCTGGTATGATTTCTGTTACTGATGTTAAAGTAACTCCAGATCAAAAATATGCAACTGTATATGTTAGCATATATGGAAAAAAGAATAAAGAAAAAGTACTAGATGCCCTTAAAAAGGCTAAAGGATTTATTAAAAATTCACTTGCTAAAAAGGTTAAAATGAGAAATATTCCAGATTTAATATTTAAACTTGATAACTCAATGGAATATGGTGAATATATGGATAAAGTTATTGATGAAGTTATAAAGAAAGATAATGAAAAAAACATATAGTTAAGGATGTGATTAAATGGAGTTTGAACAAGCAAAGGAAATTATAAATAAATCAAAGAGCATATATATTGTAGCACATGTAAATCCAGATGGTGATGCCATTGGTTCAACATATGGAATGTATTTTGCAATGAAAAAATTAAATAAGGATGTTCATGTAATAATGCCTGAATATTCAGATGTGTTTAAATTTTTACCGGATATAACAAAAATATGCGAGAAAGATATATATGTTGAAAATTATGATTTACTTATTGCACTTGATGCAAGTGATAAAACACGCTTAGCACTTTCTGATGAAGCATTTTCAAGAGCTAAAAATGTAATAATGTTTGATCATCATCAAGTATCTCATCCTTATGGTGATGTAAGATATATAAACGATAATATGTCATCAGCATCTGAAGTTGTATATAATTTTCTTAAATATTTAGGAATTAAATTTGACCCAGAAATGGCTACATATATATATACAGGTATAATGACAGATACTGGAAGCTTTAATTATTCAAATACATCAAGCGATACTCATATAGCAGCAGCAGAACTTATTAAGGCAGGAGCTGATCATGTTACTGTATGTAAGAAATTAAATGACACTATTAAAGAGGCTAAATTAAAATTAATTGCAAAAACTATAGAAAATATGGAAGTTTACAATGAAGGTAAAGTTAGATATAGTTTAGTTGATTATGACACAATAAATTCACTTGGTCTTGATGAAGAAGATGCAGAAGGAATGACAAATTATCTTAGAATGGTTGAAGGAACTGAAGTTGGTATATATATTAGAGGAAAGAAGAATGGAACATATAAAGTGAGTATGCGTTCTATAGGAAATGTGGATATATCAAAAATTGCAATAGCAAATGGAGGCGGAGGTCATCCAAGAGCTGCTGGATTTACAATATATGAAGATTTAGATGGAATAAAAAATAAAGTTTTAAAAGCTGTAGAGGTGATGTTAGTTGATGGTGCCACAAATTAAAAATGGTATACTAAATATAGATAAACCACAAGGAATTACATCACATGATGTAGTAGATATTGTTAGAAAAATATTTCCAGGTATAAAAGTTGGCCATACTGGGACGTTAGACCCTATTGCAACAGGTGTACTTCCAATATGTATTGGTAAAGCAACGAAACTCTCTGATGAACTTTTATCTGAAAATAAAGTATATAAAGTAAAAATGTTACTTGGAGTTGAAACTGATACTTATGATATAACAGGAAAGATAGTTTTTGCAAATACGTTAAATGAAGATGAAATATATATAAAGGAAAGAATAAAAAGGTTCATTGGAAAAAGTTCTCAAATACCACCAATTTATAGTGCTATTAAGATTAAAGGTAAAAAAGCATATGAATATGCAAGGAATGGAGAAAATGTTTCTCTAAAGCCTAGAGAAATTGAAATATTTAATATAGATGATATAGATGTAAATTTAAGGAAAAGACAAGTAAGTTTTGTTGTATCTTGTACAAAGGGAACATATATACGAAGTTTAGTACATGATATTGGTATAAAACTAGGTTGTGGCGCAACAATGATTGAACTAAAAAGATTAAAAACAGGAGATTTTGATATAAACGACAGTATAGATTTATATGAATTCTTAAATTTAGAATATCTAGATATGTTAGATAAAATAGTTTCAATTGAAGAATTATATAAAGATTCGAAAAAGATTAATCTAAAGGATAAAGATTACGATAAATTTTTAAATGGAATAGCTATAAAGACTGATGTACCAAATGGAATAGTAAGGGTATATGAGAATTTAAGGTACAAAGGTCTTGGCAAAGTAAATGACAATTTATTAAAGAGGTTCATTATAGAGTAAATTAAAATTTGATATATTATGATTAGTATAATATATATGAGAGGTTATGTATGAAAAAACAAAGTACTATTGATTTATTTAATAAATATATGAAAAAGGGTAAGCTAGATAAATTTAATAATTATTTGATAGAAAATAATTTAAGGGACAAGTTTATAGAAGATGCTACTTGGTATAGCCCTTATCATTATAAAGATAATACTGATAAATTAGAAGAAAGTTTAAACAATTATACTTTAATGCTGTTAAAGGATGATGCATGCCAAAAGTACGGTAATCTTGGTGATAAATTCTGTGAATATATATATAGTCAAGAAAGTGAAGGCCTAAAAAGATCAAATATGTTTTTATTAGATAGAATTTTAAAAAGTAGTAATTATACAAATTTAGATAATGTATCACAAATCTTTGATATGGCATGTGATGAAAACAATGTAATTGGTACACATATAACTGGTTCACAAATTGGTGATATAATTTCAGATGAAGGAATAGCATTAACAGGTCACAAGTTTGTTGCTACTGATTCATTAACTAATAATAACTCAAAAAATAACGTTAAAGGTACCTTAGAAAAAAATATTACATTTTTTAAAAACCAACCTTTTGAACTTTTGTGGAATTTAACTAGCGGTAAAAAGTATAATAATTACACCAGAGAAAATTTTAACGATATTATGCTAGTTTCAATACCAGAAAATGAGTTAAATAACAATAGAGATGATATAATTATACAGAATGATTCAAGTTTGTATTTAAATCCAAGTTATATAAAAGGATATGCTAAGATAAATACTGTTGATGGTGATATTAAAGATATAAAAGAAAATCCTAGATTTATCAATAAAAATTATCATGAGTTATATAACCAAAGAGAAAGTAACTATGATGATTATAGGCAAAAACTAGATCAGTGGTATAAAGACATTAACACTACAAAATTTGGAAAAATATTTTCAAAGGTAAAAGGAATATTTTCTAAAAAGGAAAATAAAATGCTTCCTGCTGGAAATGGAGATTATCAGAATCCAAATTATAGTACTGCAGAAAAAGGTACAAGCTTTTATGATGGATTAAAGAGTTATAAAAAATCTCCAGAAGATATTTATCCTCAAGATTTAGGAAACAGTCCTGAAATTTATCACCGTGATAACCCAAATGAATTAGACGATAGATATTAAGTAGATATGCTTAGATCATTTCATATATTTGAAAAAGTATATATTTTATATGTAACTATCCTCTATAGTATTAATTAAAATTACTATAGAGGATATTTTTTTATATAATAGAAAATATCATTTTTCAAAAAAATATACAGTAAAAAGATTAAAAAAATGGAAATGATTTAAGAAAAATGTTATTATTTAGATTAAAATTTAAAGCTTTAGTAACAACATTATGTATTTGCAATTAAATTTTTAAAATTTTTACAAAATTTAAATATTTATAAATTCATTGACAAAAGTTTTAATAAAGTATAAAATATGTATAATAATAATAGATTATGTTTTATTTTGTAAAAAAGGTGAATTTATGGTAAAAATAAAAAAAGGAATAAGTATGATAGCTTTACTTATTACAATTGCTGTTTTTTTAATTCTATTAACAGTTATAACAATATCATCAGACAAAATTATAAATAATACAAAAAAGAAACAGTTTGCAAGGGAAATATATGAAGTACAAAATCTTGTCGATAAATATAAATACGAAAAAGAAGAGTATCCATATACTATTTTAGATGATAATACAAAGGAGTCTATGTCAATTGATATAACAGATGATTTAACAGATCAATTTGATAAGGAAGGTGTAAAAGAAGGCGATAAAGTCGAATTATATACTATAGATTTAAATAAAATTGGTGCTGAGAATATTACTAGAGGGATAAAAAAAGATAACAATTTAAAAGATGTATATGCCTTTTCAGAAAAAACAGGAATTGTATATTATATAAAAGGTTACAAAGTTGGAAAAAATGTATATTATACTTTAACTGATGAATTAAAAGGTCAAATTGGATATGGAAAAGATACATCAAATATATCAAATAGTAAAGTTATTTCCGAAACAGCAAGTATGGATTATGTACAAGATGGTTTAGTACTTTTGTTGGATGGAATTCATAATATAAGGGGAGGACATAGCACAAATACTAATGTATGGGAAGATTTAAGCGGAAATAATTATGATGTTACAATGAAAAACATAACAATAAATGAGAATAATATGTATTTTAGCGGAGATACTTCCATAATGTATTCATCAAATAATATTGATGCAGTATCAGTAGAAATGGTGTTAGAATTAGAAGAATCACCTAGTGGTTCACAGTATATAGCGTCATTTGGCTCACTATATAAAATTTTAGCTTGGAGTCCGGATGTTAAAGGCTTTTCATTAGGACATGTAAAGAAAAGGTATTTAGTAGAAAATTTATATAAAAAAAATTCAATATCAGTGCAGTATAATCCAGACGTTATGTATTTAAATTCAAAAAAATTAGAACTAAATGTTGAAGATACAACATGGTTGTATGAGCCAAAATATCCATTTATGATAAGTGGATATTCAACTGGTTATAAATTAAAAGGAAAAATATATTCAATAAGAATATATAATAGAGCTTTAACACAAGATGAAATAAATCATAATTATGAAATTGACAAAAAAAGGTTTGGTATATAAATTAAGGAGAGATAAATGAAAAAAGGTTTTAGTTTAGTTACTTTACTTGTTACAATTTTTGTAATAATAATACTTACATCGACTTTAGTTATATCTGCAAATAGTATATATAATAGTAATAAAAAGGTAAAATTTGCATCCGAAATATCATATATCAAGGAACTTGTAAGTAATTATATTTTAAATAATAATGGAAAGTTACCTTCAAGTTCTGAAGTGTTAATTAGTATTGAAAATATAAGTAAAGATGATTTAAATAAGCAATTTGAAAACGAAAATATTTCATCAGAAAATATTATTTTAAATAAAATAGATATGTCAATGATTAATCCAGGTACTCTACAATATGGAAATGGTACTGAGGAAAAAAGTGATGATATATATTGTATATCTAAAAAAACAGGAAGAATATATTATGCAAGAGGTTGTAAAATAGGTTCAAAAACATATTATACTTTAACAGATGAACTAAAAAAAGCTATAAAATATACAGAGAGTAATAACATAAATGATGGAATTATATTTTATGATGGAAATTTAGAAAGTGGTATAAAAGAAATAGATGTAAAAATTCCAGAAAGCTATTTAGATATTGAAATTACTTCTTCTGATACATCATTTGAATATTCTTTAGAAAAAGAATCAAGATATAATATTTATAAAACAAAATCTAAAGAAAATAGTACAATTACTGTAAAATATAAAGTAAATAGTGATTCAGAAAAAAAAGAATTAAAATATAATGTTGAAGGTGTTGATAATAGCGGGCTTACATTTTCACTTAGTGATGTAAAAAAAGGTATAAATAGTAGTACACAAAAAGAAGAAAAATATGTAACAATTGAAAATATATCTAAAGAAGATAGTAAAATAAAAATAAAGAAATATGCTAATATATATGTTAATGAAGAAGAAGCAAAAAATTATTTCAAAAATAATGGAATAGAGGTAAAAGATAATATAGTAAATATTGATAATTCTCTTGCTGGAAATATAACAGTATATATTGAAGATAAGTCAGGAAATTATCATACAGAGTATATTATAAATAATAATACAACTATGGACTATGTTAACAATGGGATGATACTTTTGCTAGATGGAATTAAAAATACGAGAAATGGACATAGTACAAGTACTAATGTATGGGAAGATTTAAGTGGAAATAATTATGATGTTACAATGAAAAACATAACAATAAATGAGAATAATATGTATTTTAGCGGAGATACTTCCATAATGTATTCATCAAATAATATTGATGCAGTATCAGTAGAAATGGTGTTAGAATTAGAAGAATCACCTAGTGGTTCACAGTATATAGCGTCATTTGGCTCACTATATAAAATTTTAGCTTGGAGTCCGGATGTTAAAGGCTTTTCATTAGGACATGTAAAGAAAAGGTATTTAGTAGAAAATTTATATAAAAAAAATTCAATATCAGTGCAGTATAATCCAGACGTTATGTATTTAAATTCAAAAAAATTAGAACTAAATGTTGAAGATACAACATGGTTGTATGAGCCAAAATATCCATTTATGATAAGTGGATATTCAACTGGTTATAAATTAAAAGGAAAAATATATTCAATAAGAATATATAATAGAGCTTTAACACAAGATGAAATAAATCATAATTATATGGTAGATAAGGTAAGGTTTGGTATAAAATAGGAGGTGTATTTGCATGAAAAAGGGTATTGCTATGGTTACACTAGTTGTAACAATTGCTGTAATGTTAACTTTGGTTTCTGTTATAACATATACTGGAATAAGTACTGCAAATACATCTAAAAAAATGTCATTTGCTTCAGAAATTAATATGGTACAAGAAAGTGTTAATGGATATAGAACAAATAGTAATGGAGATTTTCCAACTTCAGATTTTGTTACAATAGACTTAACAAATGCATCTATAGATGTAAAAAAACAATTTACTGATAATGGGGAAGAAATAATAGGAAATAAAGTATACTTAAGTAAGATTGATTATACAAAGCTTGAACTTAATAGTTTAAATAGAGGTTTAGGTCAAACTTCTGATGATATTTATGTTTTATCAACTAAATCTGGAATTGTATATTATGCTAAAGGACTAAAAATAGGAAATATTACATATTATACATTAACAGATGAACTTAAAAATTTGTTAAGTTATAATCAAAAATCAAATGAAGTTTCCACATCTAATGCAATTGTATTTAAAGTAAGCACAACTGATTGGATAAATAGTGGAGAAGTAGAATGTAGTGTAAAAATTCCCAATAATTATTCTAGTGAAGAACCAACATTTAATGGAAGTACAATTGCTGGTATAGGAACAACTAGAGACAAAGAATATATAATTCATCAATTCCATATATATAATAATGGAGTTATTGAAGTAAAATATAATGATGGGAAAGAGGATAAAACAGCAAGTTATACAATAAATAATTTTGATAAAGATATGCCTACTGTTAGTATATCCAAAATATCAAATTCAAATCCAGATAAAAAAAGTTATAAAATTGATGCAAATGATAAAACTAGTGGAATAAAAATTATCAAATATGATATAGGTAATATAATAGGTGGTAATATTTCGGATGTTTATTTTAATAGTAATGGAATACAAGTAAAAGATAATGTTATTCAGTTAGATAATGATGTTTCATATATAACTATATATGTTGAAGACAATGCTGGAAATAGGCAAATATTAAATTTTGAAGTATAATATTCTACAAATATTTCATTTTTATTACAAAATCCTTTTAAAGCTTACAATGTTTGACATGGAATAAAAATAGTGGTATAATATTAAATAGAGTTTTATTAAAAAGGTGGAGATTATGGAAGTATTAAAAATTATTTTAAAAATTTTATACTACTCAATTGATATAATTATAATGGCATATTTTCTATATTATTTTGTTACAGGGCTTTTTGTATTTAAAAAAAGTAAAGGTAAAAACAAAATTAGAAAATATAAGCCTACTAAAAAAATGGCAGTGCTTATTGCTGCAAGAAATGAAAGTAGTGTCATAGGTCACTTACTTGAAAGTTTAAATAAGCAAGATTATCCAAAGGATCTTTATGATGTATTTGTTATACCAAATAATTGTACAGATAATACTGAAGAAGTTGCAAGAGAAAAAGGTGCAAAGATAATAAATTGTACAGTCCCTGTAAAAGCAAAAGGTGATGTCCTTAAATTTACATTTAATTTTATGCTAAATAATCACCCTGAATATGAAGCTTATTGCATATTTGATGCAGATAATATCGTTCATCCAAAATTCTTAAGAAGAATGAATGATGCATTATGTTCAGGATTTAGAGTTGCACAATGTAACAGAGATACAAAAAATCCATCAGATAGTTGGGTATCAAGTTGCTATTCATTATTTTATCTTGTACAAAACTTCTTCTTTAATGAAGCAAGAATGAAAATGGGATGGTCTTCATCAATAAATGGAACAGGTTTTGTAATTTCTAGGGATGTTATAAAAGAAAGAGGCTTCTCCACAGTTACAATGACAGAAGATATCGAATTTGCTGCACAGTGTGCTTTAAATAATGAAAGAATAGCATACGTTAAAGAAGCTATTACATATGATGAACAACCTTTGTCATTTAGTGCATCATGGAAACAACGTAAACGTTGGTCTGTAGGTACAATACAATGTATGAATAAGTATTCTGGAAAGTTAATAAAAACTTGGCTTAAAGAGGGAATACCACAAGCTTTTGATATGGGATTATTTTTCTTAGCACCAATTATCCAAGTTGTAACTTTCGTTGTAATCTTTATGTTATTTATGTATAATTTACTAGGATTAAATGTTTCAGATGTTATAAAATTTGCATATAATAATAAAATGATGTCAATGGCTCTTGCATATATATGTACAGTAGGTACAGCTGCACTTGTTGTAATGCTTGAGAAAAAAGGTTTTGCAAAAACATTTAAAGGAATATTTACACTTGCAATATTTATGGTATCATGGATTCCAATTAATATAATTTGTATGGTAAAAAAAGATTGTAAATGGGAACCAATAAAACATGACAGAGTTGTAGATATTGATAGTATTTTAAATAAAGAGAAATAGTTATATATATTTAGAAGGGGTAATGTTAAAATTACCTCTTATTTTTTTCTAACAATATTAAAAAAATGCATATTAAAATCATTAAAAATATTATTTCAATTTAAAAAAAGTAATATTAAGTATTTAAAATAAAAAATATATGGAATAATTATTGACAAATAAACATATTAGTGATAATATATGAATATATGAGTAAATATTCACATATTATAGAGGTGAAAAAATGGAAAATAAAGATACAATAGAAAATTTGGCAAGAACGTTTAAGATATTTGGCGATGCTACTAGAATAAAAATCATGTATACTATGTTAGATAGAGAAATATGTGTTCAAGATATAGCTAAAAATTTAGAAATGACTCAATCTGCTATCTCACACCAACTTAGTATATTAAAAGGTGCCAGACTTATAAAATCAAGAAAAGAGGGAAAAGAAGTGTATTATTCTCTTGATGATGATCATGTAAAAAGAATACTTGATGTGGGTGTGGATCATGTAGAAGAAAGGGGTTAGATTATGGATAAAGAAAAAATAAATAAGGAAATTAATTTAGTTTTTTTAGATGTTATAGGAATTATAGTTTTTTTAATGGCATATTTTATTCCAGGGATAAAATTTAATTTAAAAATTGGAATGTATATAGTAAGTTATGCATTAATTGGATTTGATATATTTAAAAAAGCAATTAAGCATTTATTTAGAAAAGATATGTTTGATGAAAATTTACTTATGACAATTGCAACTATAGGCGCATTATGTATAGGAGAATATATTGAAGGTGTAGCTGTTCTTTTGTTATATAAAATAGGTGAATACTTACAAGATAAAGCTGTAGACACATCAAAGGAAAAAATAAAAAGTGCAATTGATATAAGGGCTAAATATGCTAATGTAATAAAGAATGGGAAAGTTGAAAAAGTTGATCCAGAAACTCTAAAAATTGGTGATATTGTAGTTGTAAAAAATGGAGAAAAAATTCCTACAGATGGTGTAATTTCAAAAGGGAATACTAGACTAGATACATCAAGTTTAACGGGAGAAAGTATTCCAAAAGATGTAGCAGAGAATGATGAAGTATTATCTGGAATGATTAACTTAGGAGAAGTTATAGAAATAAAAGTTACAAAAGCATTTGAAGATTCTACAGCCTCAAAAATATTAGATTTAATTGAAAATGCAAGAGAGTCAAAATCTAAAACTGAGAATTTTATTACTAAATTTTCAAAAATATATACTCCTACAGTAATTGTTATAGCTATACTTATAGCTATGTCATTTCCTTCAATATTGGGTATAGGTTTTGCTGATTCGCTAAATAGGGCATTAATATTTTTAGTTGTATCATGTCCTTGTGCACTTGTTATATCAGTTCCACTTGGTTTCTTTGTTGGAATGGGAAGTTGTAGTAAAAAAGGTATTTTAATTAAAGGAAGTAATTATTTAGATGCACTTTCAAGTGTTGATACAGTTGCCTTTGATAAAACAGGTACTCTTACTAAAGGTGTATTTAAGATAACAAAAATAAATAACAAAAGTGATATGAGTGATGATGAGATACTTGAATATTTAGCTTTATGTGAATCATATTCTAATCATTATATTGCAAAATCAATACTTACTTCATATGGAAAAGAAATTGATAAAGAAAGAATAAAAGAGCATTCGGAAATTGCCGGACATGGAATAAAAGCAGTTATAGATGGTAAAGAAGTTTTAGTAGGAAATAAAAGTTTGATGGATAATCAAAACATTAAAGTTGATGTAGAAGATACTGTAGGAACAGTAATATATATTGCTATAGATAAAAAATATTCTGGAAACGTAGTATTATCAGATGAGTTAAAAGATAATGTTTTAGAATTATCAAATAATTTAAAAAGAATATGTGGTATAAAAAATACTGTATTGCTAACAGGAGATAAGGAAAATGTTGCTAAAAAAGTTGCTGAGAAGATAAAATTTAACAATGTATACGGAGAATTATTACCTCAAGATAAGGTTGAAATTGTTGAAAAATTAAAACAGGGTACAAAAAAGAAGGTTGCTTTTGTTGGGGATGGCATAAATGATTCACCGGTTCTTGCATGTGCAGATGTTGGAATATCAATGGGAAATGGTTCTGATATTGCTATAGATACATCTGATATTGTTTTAATGACAGATGAACCCCATAAATTAGTAGAGTGTATAAAAATTTCTAAGAAGACAAAAAGTGTTGTTATTCAAAATATTGTATTTGCACTTAGTATAAAAGTAATAGTATTAGTACTTAGTGCTATTGGAATATCAACTATGTGGGAAGCTATATTTGCAGATGTAGGAGTATCATTACTTGCTATATTTAATTCAATAAGGATATTTAAAATAAAATAATATAATATATAAGCATAAATAAAAACAAAACATAAAAGATTGACTATACTAAAAAGTATAATCAATCTTTTATTGTCATATTAGGATAAATTTTTTTAAGTATATCATCGTTATATCTATTATCTAAATATACTCTTATTTCATTATTTGCAGGTATATTTTTTCTTCTTTCTCTTTGTCTATAAACTGCGGCAGAGGAAAGTGCCATGTCAAATATTAAAAAAACAGTTAATAACCAAGTTAAAATTATTCCAGTATATTTAGGTATTTTTTCTATACATTTTTCTAGTTTAGGATATATATATCTTATCCAAACTATTCCCAAAATTCCCCAGAATAGACAATATACAATACTTGTTCTTTGACCTAGAATTCCTAATGAGTCTGATTCATAGTACCATGAAACGGTTCCAAATAGTAATTCTTGTATATAACTACATAGAGACTCAAATAATCCACCAAGGATAGAGCAAGTGATAAATATAACAAAGTTATTTTTATTTTTTAGTATAATATATATTAAAGTCATAAGTACAGCACCAAATCCGTATATTGGATTGAAAGGGCCGATGACAAGTGCTGTTCTGCTTTCAATGTGGTGGGTAGTAAGGAGGCACCAGAAGGTTTCAACTACTACACCAGCAATGCAACCAATTAAAAAAATCCAGAATAGCTTATAAAAGCCATATCCATTAGCAAAATTGTTGTTTTTACTATTTTTCATAAGTTTTCCTCCAAGTATAAAATATATTTTATCATATAGTTTAATATTATTCAACAATATTTTTAGTTTATGTAAAATAATGTACAGTAATACATTGACTTTGAAAACAAATAATGGTATAATAAAAAACATAAAATTTATATTTAAATATTTATAATTAAATACAGGAGGCTTTAATATGGATGACTATAAAAATAATGAGTATGAGATTTTAAACGTTCAAAATGATTTGAGATTACTACGGAGAATAAGACCGTTATGTCTTCAAAAGGCAAAGGATATGTGTAAATTTTTGACAAAAAATACTAATAAACTGGTTTGTTGGTATTTTGATCCAGATGAAGATGAAATTGAAATATATACTGAAAATAGCAATTTTGAAGAAGCAATGAAATATCTTGATGAATTTGAACATTCTTATACAACAACACTTCGAAAAAGAAAAATGATTGCAAATCATAGGCATAAAAAAGGTTAAAGTTAAGGTGGTATAGAACTCTATGCCACCTTAGTTTCCTTTTATAACTATTTTCCTAAATATTCAATAACAATGTTAACCAAAGCATTAGTAAAGTAAGAATTTGATTCTATATCATTTAAATCAGGTGTATTTAAAAATATTGTCTGATTTCCCACATTTACAAGTTCATATATATTATCTGTATTTTCAACGGATATTATACCTTGAGAAGAAATTGTTATATATTCGTCATTATATACCCATTTACTGCCTCCAACATATATATTGTCTGTATTTGTTAGTCTAAATCCAATTGAAATAAAGTCGTTTTTAGGATTAAATCCAGGATCAGTTTCTAAAACTCTTGATGAAACTATAAAACTAATTTTGTAGTATCCAATTTCATTAAATTTTATTGTTTCTTCATTTGAATCAAGAGTTATGAGATTTGAAGAATCAAGTTCTTTTCTGTCTATTGGAAGTCTTTCATTTGTATTTACTGCTAATCCATCATAAGTAGTTCCATTATTAAATGTTACAAGATAAGCAGCTCGTATAGATTCTAGACCACTGTCGCCTTTATCACCCTTGTCGCCTTTTGGTCCTTGTACTTTTCCTACGTTTACCCATTTGTTTTCTGTATCTGACCAAACGTATAGATCACCATCAACCAAATAAGATTCATTTATATTTCCAACAGAATTTTCAGCAATAAGATCATCATAAGTTGGATAGCTTCCTAGAATATTTACACTTTTACCGTCAAGGCCATCTCTTCCAGCGAGTCCGGCAACCCCAGTAGGTCCAGTAGGTCCAGTTGGCCCAGTAGGTCCAGTTGGCCCAGTAGGTCCAGTAGGTCCAGTAGGTCCGGTAGGTCCAGTAGGTCCAGTAGGTCCGGTAGGTCCAGTAGGTCCGGTAGGTCCAGTAGGTCCAGTAGGTCCAGTAGGTCCGGTAGGTCCAGTAGGTCCAGTAGGCCCAGTAGGTCCAGTAGGCCCAGTAGGTCCAGTAACTCCGGTAGGTCCGGTTGGACCAGTTACACCAGTAGGTCCAGTATCTCCGGTAGGCCCAGTTGTTCCAGTAGGCCCAGTAACACCAGTAGATCCAGTAACTCCAGTAGGTCCAGTAACTCCAGTAGGTCCGGTTGGACCAGTTACACCAGTATTACCAGTAGGTCCTTGAATTCCTTGAAATCCTTGGACACCTTGAGGTCCTGTAGGTCCAATTGGCCCTTGAGGTCCTGTTGGTCCTTTAGGACATATGCAACAGGGTTTACAACATGCACAAGGCGGATTGTATTGACAACAATTTGATGAATTTGTACATTCATTTGAACAATTTCCGTAATTATTCATTAAAAATTTCCTCCTTTATATTTTAGAGAATTAATTCTCATATAATAATATATGAATTAGCAGATAGATAGGTGAATAAAGAAAAAAATATATGAAAAAATAGGTTAAAACTAGATTTAACCTATTAAAATATATTATTTACTTTTTTTATCTTTTTTATTTTTATCTTTCTTATTTTGTTTCTTTTTAGTAATTCCTTCTTTTAGTTCGCCAAATTGTATTTTGTATTTTTTAAATTCAAGTTTTGGAAATGCATCAATTATTCTATCATGTAGGAAATTTGTTTTATTTATAATTGAATTCTTAACTTCCTCTAGTTGTTTTATAACTTCACTGTTTTTAGCTTTATCTTTACCCTCTTCTGATATTTTCTCTGCAAGTAGTTTTGCTTCTTCAAGTTTATCTTTAAGATTAAATAAAGTACTTAGGGTAGTTACAATATCTAAAAGAACTAATGAAACTAGACCACCTATGATATAGTTTGCTAAAAAATCTGGGATTAAACGTATTGCTATAGTTACATATGGATGTACAAAATAAACTAAAATAATTCCAAGAATGCCAAATGGTATAGCTGTACCTATACAAACTCTACCATTTATATTTAAAGGTTCATTAGAGTAATCCCACCATTTTGCATTAAATATTTTTTCCATTGCAAAGCTTGTTATATATTCAAGAGTGGTAGTTATTAAAACTGATAAAACAAATATTAAAATTGGGTTTGATGTAAATGGTTTTAGTAATAGCAATATAAATAAAGCACCAAATCCATAAATAGGGCAATATGGACCAGAGAGAAATCCTCTGTTTGTCCACTTTCCATGTACTATTCTACAAAAGATTACTTCACATATCCAACCTATAACGCTATATATAAAAAGATACATAAATATAGTATTAAACTGCATAATATCACGTCCTTTTATTGTTATATATTATATAGAAAAAGTAGAAATATGTCAAATAAAAAATTATTTAGTTTAACTACAATTATAAATTGTTGTAGTTATTATTTTTTTCTAACCCTTAAAGTAAAATTTCATATAATATTACGAGGGGGAAATAAGTATGAAAATTTTAGTATATAATCCTACAACAAATAGGATGGAAACATATTATAGAGAATTGAATGAACCAATGCCATATTCAAAAGATAGGTATTTAACTGTAAAAGAATTTAAGGGCTCTTCGAATTCTGATGTCTTATGGACAGATAGGAGAACAATGGAAGCTTTTAATAAGTTAAGAGAGTTATATGGAAAACCAATACCCGTTGGTTATGGATTTAAGAGGATAAGAGAGGGTGGACATTCTGCAATGAGTCAACATTATGCTGGTGTTGCACTTGATGTTGGGCAAAAACTTAATAATGAAGAGAGAACAAAATTAAGAAAACTTGCAACAAATTACAAATTATATACATATGTTGAACCAGAAAGTTTAACACCTACGTGGGTACATATAGATACAAGAGCTAAGAATCCTGCTTGTGCAAGAGGTGGATATCCAACAATTAGACAGGGAAGTAAGGGTGTTTATGTTGCAACACTTCAAGATGCTTTAGATTTTTTAGGATATAATGCTGGAAATATAGATGGCATATTTGGAACAAATACTAAAAATGCTGTTATTAATTACCAAAAATCCAAAGGATTAAAAGCTGATGGAATAGTTGGGTGCAATACTTGGACAGAACTTACAAGGGAAGTTGCAGATAAAAGATAAATATTACAAAAATATTACATTTGTTTTGAATAATTTTTATTTATAAAAAAAGATATATGTAAATGTTTACATAAGGTGTTTACAAAAATGAAATATTATGATATAATGCATGTATATTAGTAATTATTTTTTTCTTTATACATAAGAATAGTAATATATAAGTTTCAAAGGAGGAAGTTTTTGAATGGAAAACGAGTTAGAAAATAATATAGTTAAAATAGGTGGAAGGTTAGCTTCAGCTATTGAATTTAGTCATGAAGTTTACGATGAAAAATTTTATAAATTTTATATAGAAACTAATAGACTTAGTAATTATTCTGACAAATTGCCAGTTATAATTTCTGAAAGAATAATTGATTTAGACAGTTTAAATGTAGGTGATTTAATTCATATAACAGGACAGTTTAGATCATATAATGAGCCAACATCAAATGGTAAAAGTAAGCTTGTTCTTACAATATTTACAAAAGAGATTGAGAAAATAGACGATGAAAGTATGATTACTTTAAATGATGCTACATTTATAGGGTATATATGCAAACCACCTATATATAGAAAAACTCCTCTTGGAAGAGAAATAACAGACCTACTTATAGCAGTAAATAGAACATACAAAAAATCTGATTACATTCCATGTATTCTTTGGGGAAGAAATGCTAAATTTTGTGAAAATATAGAAACTGGAGCAATGGTTAAATTAAGTGGTAGAATTCAGTCAAGAAAATATGAAAAAAAACAGGCTGATGGAACTGTTGAAGAAAAAGTTGCGTATGAACTTTCTGTATCTAAGTTTTCAGTTATAGATGAAGAAGAAAATAATAAAAATGAAGAAGTAGATGAGAGTAAATAATAATAATTAAAGGGTAAGATTTATAGCGAGTCTTACTCTTTTTCTTGATATGAAAATTCAAGTGGATTTGTTGTTTTTCCATTTTGAAGAAAAATTGTAAAATGTAAGTGTGGGCCTGTTGTATATCCGTTTAGTTTTCCATCAGATAAATATTTTGGTCCTACATATCCTATATTTTCTCCTTTTTTTACGTACATTCCGTTTGACACTATATAGTTTTCTGATAGATGACCATATAATGATTTTTTGCCATCGTCATGTAGTATAATAATGCAATTACCATATCCTTTTAAGAAACATGAATTAATTATTACGCCATTGTTACAAGAATATATCTTTGTTCCTGGGAATGCTGGAATATCAACTCCATCATGAAAGTTACTTTTTCCGTTTAAATCTCTATATCCATAATATGATGAAAAGTTTTTTGAATTAATTGGAAAATATAGGCTTGTATCGTTATTATCTAATGTAGTTGATTTACTATCAGATAAATTTGAAAAAAATACACTAAATATAGATAAAAAAATTATGAATGAAATATAAAATTTTTTAAGCAAAACATCACTCCTAATAAATATGAATTAATTATATAATATTTTTATTTGAATGTAAAGAAAAAGTGTTCGACAAAAATATACAAATAATAACAGTTGCTATGTAAAAAGAGTATTGAAAAGTGTGCATAGAGCAATATTTTACATAAAGCAGATATGACCTAATGTCATACCTGCTGTTTTTCTGATTTAAGACAAAAATTATAATAATTTTAGTAAATTTTTTATTGGATTTTTTTACAGCCACCATTTATCTTGTAAGCCAATTTGCTATATCATATATCTGTATTCCTTCATATTGATAATCATCATGTTTTGTTCTTGCTATTATTACCTTAGGATAAGCATCTTTTATTTGTAATAATGGTTCGGTTTCTCTTTTTAAAGTTTCTTCATTATCTAAATTATCAGATACTTGAATATAGATTTTTTCATTTTGTTTTGTAACCACAAAATCTACTTCCTTATTGTATAATACACCAGTATATACTTCATATCCTCTTCTTAACAACTCGATTGCAACTATATTTTCGTATGTTCTTCCATAATCCATATTTTTTGTACCTAAACGTGCATATTTAAAAGCATGATCAGATAAATAGTATTTTTCATCACTATTTAAATATTTTTTCCCTTTTATATCATATCTACATATTTTGTAGAAAGCAAAAGATTCACATAAGTACAGAATGTAATTTCCAATAGTTTTGTGGTTAGTTTCAAGGTTTGATTCACTTGAGTTTAAAGAATTAGAAATATTTCTAAGTGAAGTTCTGTTAGATATATTATCCATAAGAAAGTCATTTAGTGAACTCATTAATTTAGGATCTTTAATATTATTTCTTTCAAAAATATCTCTAACTATTAATGTGTTATATACATTATTTAGATAGTCATATTTTTTATCTATTGAATTATATAAATATGAACCTGACATTCCACCTTCTAAAACATACTTTTTAAATGCTTCATCTATATCCTCATATTTAAAATATTCTATATATTCTTTAAATGAGAAGGGGTAAACTTCTATTTCAAATGTTCTTCCAGTAAACAGTGTCGCTAAATCACTACTTAATAAAAAAGCATTTGAACCAGTTATATAAATATCATATTTTTCTTCTGTGTGAAGACTATTTATTGTTTTTTCAAATCCTTCACACATTTGTACTTCATCTATTAAAAGAAAATTTTTCATTCCTTTTACATATCTTTCTTTAACAAAATCATTTAGTTTATGATATTCTTTAATATTTTCGAAATCTAAAGAGTTATAATTTATATCTATTATATTGTAATTTTCAACATTGTTTTTTATATATTCTTTAAATACTTCTAAAAGTTTAGATTTTCCGCTTCTTCTAACCCCTGTAATAACTTTTATATCTGGTGTCCCCATTACATTTATCAAAGTATTTAAGTAATTTCTTTTTATTAATTTCACATTTTTTCACCTCAATAGTATTATAGCATTTTATTTCCCAAAAATCAATTATTTTTATTTTTGGGAAGTACTAATGTTATTTTCTTCTTTTTTTCTAATCTTCATACAGTTTTAATTAGCATTTCGAAAAAATTATATTTATATTAATTTGCAAGAAGGATTTTTATTAAAACATATATTTACTTGAAAATGAATTTTGAAATTAAGTTATATCAAATGTTTCAGAAATTTTACTATGATTACTTCGAACAAAAGAAATAAAAGGGGGCTGTAAAAAAAGTTCAAAAAAAGAGCTGAAAAACGTGAATAATTCAACTCTTTATGATATTATTTTAAATTGAATTCTTTTTATATTCTCTATAAATTTTATATGGTAATTGGTAATATTTTCCATGAAAATATATATTTAATGATTAACTTTAATAACATATGATATTTTATCTTCAAATATTTTTTCGCATTTTGAATTGTTAAAGATATTTTTTGCTAAAGCAGAATCTTTTGAAATTAACAAATATTCAATATTATATTTACTAAGAATTTCTTCATAATTTCCTGTACAGTTAATAGCATTTATATAGTCTTCAGCAACAGTACAGTCCTTATTATACTCTTTAGTATAAAGATCACATCTTGAATCTATGAAGCATTTTATATCATTAAACATTAATAAACTACCATAAGTGTATTCGTTAAATATTCTAGAATTATTTCCAATATTTTCCTTTATATAATTTACAGAATCTATTGGATATACTGACTTAGGAAGATATCCAGCTCTGTTATTACTAAAACTATTTTTGAATGAAAAACATATAGCTATTAATAAATACATTGCTATAATAGTAATTCTTAATACTTTTACACCTTGTTTAGTAATACCTTTATATAACAAATTTTTAAATTTTATCACTAGTTCTTCTATATACTCCAAACAAGGAACTGTAAATATTACAAATAAAGAAAAATGTCTTAGTGTCATTAATGTCATAAAAGATGTTCCAAGTAAAAGAAATAATCTTTCTAGCGTTATTTTCTTTTTAGTATAAAGTATAGAAACTACTATTAAAAGTAAATATATATAGAAAAATTCACCGCATGTGTTTTTTATATTAATAGGCTGGAATTCTGATATATATGTGTTAATAAAAGAATTACTTAAAGTCTTAACACAATACATTATTTGATTATATCCAAATGGATTTACAAATGTAAATAAGATTCCAAATATTATTGGAATTAATAAATATTTCAAATTTGTTACATAATCTTTGTTATACTCAATTTTACTTGTTTTTATTTTAATGTAGTTAAGTAAATATACAAAAATTATAATAAAGTAAAAATAAATAGTACCAGCATGAAAGTTTATTATAAATAATGGTAATATACTAAGTGGTATTAAGTATTTATATTGTTTGCTTCTTAAAAATTTTTCAATAAATATTAGTTCTAGTAAAAAGAATATATAACTATACATTTGAGCTCTTATTGATATAAATGGTGTTAATATTGAAAGTTCTGCAAATACAAATAAATATGAAATTAATTTATTTTTTACAAATAATTTATTTGCAACATAAAATAAAAAAGCAAGTATACATGTAAGAATAATACACCAGATGTATAATCCAAAAAATCCAGAAAAATTATATATTAAATACGTGATAATATTTACCATAAAATGTTGAGGTGTATATTTTAGATTTTCATGTATGGAATATTCATCAATAGTTGATATACCATCATTTATATATTTATCTCCAAGCGATATATCAAATAATGTGTCATTTTGGAAAGATAAAGGTGCTATTCCTAAAATAAATAAAAATAATATAATAACAAAAATAATATATAAAAAAAATTTCTTTTTTTTCATTGGTTTCCTCCACAATAATATAACTAGTTTATACCATAAAATATGAAGTATGTCTAGAAATGTATAAAAAAATGATTAAAAAATTTTATAAAATTTAAAAAAAGTATTGCATTTTTTTTATTTATTGATATAATTAATTTATGTATGAGAACATAAGGAGGAAATTATGAAAAAGTCTAAAAAAATATTTTTAAGAGTGCTACCTGTTTTGATGTTAGCTGTTATGTTAATTTCGTCTAACTTCGTTTTTGCTGATAAAGCAGGATTTGGAAACTTTACAGGTGATATGAAAGTAAATGCTGACACATCTGGGAACACTGTTAAGTCAATTGGAGCAGTTTGGGGAATTATTTTAACAGTACTTCAAGTTGCTGCAATAGCTGCTGTTGTTTTTGCAGGTGTTAGATACATGTTTGCATCTGCTGATTCAAAGGCAGATATAAAGAAGCAAATGATATGGCTTGTTATAGGTGCTATATTAGTATTTGGTGCTTCTACAGTTATACAGTTAATTACAAATTTTGCAGGTGACTTAACGCCAAAAAAATAGTTTGAAGTCTTGTGTTATGTATAAAAAAGAAAAAGTCAGTGGTATTAGACTTTTTCTTTTTTTGTTAATGGAGGAAAGATATGAAGAAAATAAAACTAAAAAAAATTTGTATTTCAATTTTTATAGTTGTTGCTATAGTAAATGTTATAAACATATATGGTAATAATATATATGCAAATACAGTTAGTGAAGTTAAAAATAATATAGACGAAGAATCTGGAAATTGCCCTATTTATTATTCAAAGAAAAATAAAAGTAGTGATAAAAAAACAGGAAAAAATGTTAATGATGTAAATGTAAAAAAGTTAGGAGGATTGTCAAATGTTGGTGATGTTGATACTTTTACTCCAACTCAAGAAGTGATAGAAAGTGGAAGAGAATCACTAGATGATGATGGTCTTTATAGATATAAAAAATTTAATAATGCCTTAAGTAAAATTTTTGGAGTTTTAATTGTCACTTTGCAGGTTGCTTCGATGGCTGGAATAATATTTGCCGGTGTAAGGTACATGTTTGCATCTGCTGATTCAAAAGCTGATTTAAAGAAAGGACTTATTCATTTGGCTATTGGAATGGTAATAGTTTTTGGAGCATCTTCAGTTGTCGGTTTTGTAACAGGAGCTTTTGATGATATTTTTAGAAATCTAATGTAGTTTAAAATTACATTAAAATTACAAAAATATTACAAAAAAATAAAAAAATCTATTTTTTATCAAAAATATAGATTTTTTTTTGATTTATTGATATAATCTAATTTAAGAAAAAAGATAAATGTAAGTTTAAATATAAGGTGATATAAATGAAAAAAAGTAAAATTATAACTTCATGTCTTATGATAATGATAATTTTAAGTGTAATGCCTTTCTTTAATTTTGTTAAGGCCGATGCTCCGAACAATTCTGGAAGTGAGACCGAAACTTTTTGGAAAAGTGCGGGAGACTGGTTTAATGATGTACAAAAAGAAGGCGAAGGAAATGTTTCAGAGAAATCTATTAAAATTGTAAATCAATTTATGGATATAGTAAATTATGTTGGAACAACTCTTATAATAATTGCAACAATGTTTTTAGGAGTTAAGTATATGTTTGGAAGCGTTGAAGGAAAATCTGAAGTTAAAGAAAGTTTAATGACACTTCTTGTAGCTTGTGTATTCTTTTTTGGATGGCAATACATAAGAGATATTATATTAATTGGAACAAGTGGAACTCAATTCTTTTTGGTTAGTAATGCTGACCCTTCATATAAAAATCTTTTTGGAAGATTATTAGGTGTCGTTATGATGATAGTAAAAGTTGCAGCAATTGTTGGCGTTATATATGTTGGAGTAAGATATATATTTAGTGGAGCTACTGGAAAGGCAGAATTAAAAGGTAAATCAGCATATTTTGTAATAGGAATTATATTAACGTTTTCGTCAGTTACAGTCCTTGACGTATTTGCAAAAGCCTTACAAGATCTATTGGCATAAATAAACAAAGGAGGAATTTTTATGGGAAAATCGTATTTTGTACCTCGTAGTGCAAAAGGTGAGTCAAGAATATTATATATTTTTACAATAAAATCTTTTGCTTTTACGGTATCTATTGGATTAATAGGAGCTTTGGTATGGTACATAATGTCAAGTATTTTTGATGGATTTCCACTTGTTGCTGGACTTGTTATAACTGGAATTTTTGGTGGAATACGGATATATTATTGGCGCTTTAAAAATACCTGATTCAAAATTTATGGGACCATTTAGAAAAGCAGGTGGAGAATATTTAAGTGATATAATTTTTAGAGCTATAACTTTTAAAAAAAGAAAAAAAATATATCTGTACAATTTAAAAAGAGGGGGAAAATAATATGGGAACTTTAGTTGTACCTATTGTTATGTTAGTTATACTTGGAGTGTTTGGAATTGTTTTTTTTGTAGTGGTAAAAAAACAAAATGAAGGAATTGATTCTAAAAGTGGTAAAAGTTCAACAAGTGGTAAAGAATCATCTTCAAAAGAAAAAAAACATGAAATAAAAAAAGAAGATGTTTTTGATTTTATGGAATTTGATGAAATATCAGACAACATGATCATACAAAATAAAGGAACAAGATATACCATGATGATACAATGTAAAGGTATTAATTATGACTTAATGTCTGATGTTGAACAATTATCTGTTGAAGAAGGTTTTATAACATTTTTAAATACCTTAACATCACCAATTCAGTTATATGTTCAAGCTCAAAATCTTGATCTTAAGGGAACAATTAAAGTATATAAACAACATGTTGATAAAATAAAAGAAGAATTTGAAAATGTTAACCAAGAGTATAACAGAGTAAATGAAGCATTTGATTCTACAAAGGATGAAATTAGTAAAATTGAAAAAGAAAGAAATAAAACTTTAAATGTATATGAGTACGCAAGTGATATTGTTAATTATGTTGAAAGAATAAGCTTAAATAAGAGCTTGTTACAAAGAACATTTTTTGTATTAGTATCATATAATTCTTCAGAAATAAATGCTATAGATAGATTTACAAAGGAAGAAGTAAGAAATATTTGCTATAATGAACTTGTAACACGTGCGCAGTCCATAATTAACGGACTTGCCGGTTGTTCTGTTGCTGGAAGAATTTTAAACTCAAATGAAATTGCAGATGTATTGTACACAGCATATAATAGAGACGATAAAGGACTTATGAGCGTTAAGGAAGCTCTTGATTCAGGATTTTACAGATTATATTCAACAAGCGAAGACATTTTCCTTAAAAAGCAAAAGAAATTACAAGAAGAAATAGACAACGAAGCTAGAATTAAAGCACTTGAAACATTAAAAGAGTCTATTAAAGAAGGAGAATATATTTCTCCAAGAATTAAACAGCTTGATATTGAAGAGAAAATAAGTAAAAAAGCAAGTGAAATTGTTAGACGTGAAAATGTACCTGTGGATATAAAAGAAAAAGCTAATGAGAAATTAATTCAAGAATTTAGAAAAACTAAAAAAGATATATTAGAAAAAGCTGGCGCAGAGTACCAAGAATTAACAGAAACTCTTGGTGTTGATGTTGGACTTGATGAAGATAAAAAGGATAACGAAAATACAAATTCTAATGAACAAAAAAATAATATTTCAAGCGAATCTAATGTTGCAAATGAAAATATTGAAGATTCAAAAATAAAAACGGATGCTAAAAATACTGATGAATCCCCAAAAAACAATTTAAACGTTGAAGAAAAGTCTGAAGAAGATACTGTACATGAACAAAGACCGATTGTGCAAAAAATAAAAGTTGATGAAAGTAATTTTGAATATAATAGAAATTTAGATAACAAGAGCGATAATGACTTTGATATCAACTTATCAGATGGATTCGATGATAGAATGGGGTCATCTAGCTTGGACGATGCGACAAATTCATCTGAAAATGATTCTATAATATAGTGGTTAGGAGGATTTTGATATATGGGAAAAAATAAAGAAAAGAAAGAAAAAAAGGAAAAGAAAACAAAATTAAAAAAAGGCCAAGTTGATACTCAACAACCACAGGATGAACTTATTAAAGCAAATGAAAATTTACCAAATAGTCTTGAACTTAACAAGTCAACACTAAAAGACTTACTTGCTCCTTCTGGAATAGATGCATCACATTATGATTATTTAGAGATTTTCTCTAAAATTTCTAGATTTGCGAGAAGCTTCTACTTAACAACTATACCAAGACAAGCAACGTTTCCATATTTCTTATCTGGTATATATGAATTTGGTGATATAAATGCTTCAGTATATATCACTCCTATATCTGAAACAACATCTCAAAATCAACTTAATAAACAAATTGTTGAATTACAATCTGAAAGATATGTTGCACATGACAGAGGAGATATAAACAGAGAGTCTGTATTATCAACAAAACAAGCGGAGGCTGAAGCGTTAAGAGATCAGATTGCTGCAGGATATAATAAATTATTTGATGCAACAATCTTATGTACTTTGTTTGCATATAACAAAAATGAACTTGATAAATTATCTGAATTACTTGCAATGGAAGCGTCAAAGAATTTATTAGGCCTAAAAGCTGCATGGGCTCTTCAAGAAGAAGCATTTCAGTCAAATTTACCACTTAATAATAATAAAATGTCAAGAAAGCATACATTTGATAGAGGTTCTATGGCTACGGTTTTTCCATTTGTTAATGCTGAAGCTGGTCATAATATGGGAGTTCCAATAGGAATTAACAAACAAACAGGACTTCCTATAATATTTGATAATTTTAGTAGTACTTTAACAAACTATAATATGATTATATTTGGTAAGTCTGGTGCAGGTAAATCAGTTACAATAAAAACTATTATGGCAAGATCTGCAATCCTTATGGGAGTTGAGAACTTAGTACTAGACGCTGAAGGAGAGTATGTAGTTGTTGCAGAAGCTTTACGTGGAATTAATGTTAATATTGGTCCAAAGAGTAGTACAATAATAAATATATTTGATATTGAAACAGAAATTGTAAAAGATGAAATTACAGGAAAAGAGAGATATGCCTTAAATGTAGAAAATAAGGTTGAAGACGTAACTCAGGCTCTTTTAACAATGGCACGTGGTGCTACAAAGTCTGAAGAAGTTAACGAACTTACAAAACAAATAATTGCAGAAATTGTTGCAGAAGAATATGCTGATAAAGGTATAACAAGTGATCCAAGTTCATTGTATACAGGTTCTGTAATTGATATGGAAGATGGAGATACAACTAAAAAGAAAAAAGATATGCCTACAGTTAGTTCTTGGTATGAAAGATTAGAAAAGAAAGCAGCAGAAAATGATAATGATACATATCAATATCATTATGACTATTTGATAAAAGTTATGAAACAATTCTGTAAGAAATTTGATGGGCAAATGGCATATTTTGATGGTCAATCAACATTCGAATTACTAGATGATTGTCCTTTCATTAATATAAATATATCTGAACTTGAAGAAAGATTTGCAAGACCACTTGCACAACAAATTCTTTTATCTTGGATTTGGGAAAAGTATGTTAAGAAAAATAGTGAGGATAAAAATAGGGCAAAAAGTAAGAGAGTTTTAATAGATGAGGCTTGGATGCTTTTACCATATCCTGAAGCTGTTGATTTCTTAAATACTATGTCAAGACGTGCAAGAAAAAGAAATGTTTCTCTTACAGTTGTATCACAGAAATTCCAAGATTTCTATGAAAACAAAAGCGTACAAGTTGTTTTAACATCTGCAGATACTAAGTTATTCCTTGCACAAGATAAATCTGAAATTTCTTATTTAAAAGAAGTATTTAAACTTAGTGAAGGTGAGGAAAACTTCCTTCTTACTTGTCAAAGAGGTGAAGGCTTGATAAAAATAGGATATGATTCTGCAATTATGGCTATAAAACCTACACAAAGAGAATTTGAATTTGTTGAAACAAACTTAAACAGGGTTGTTGAAAATTTAAAAAAGAAAAGAATAGACTAACATTAAAAGTTAGTCTATCTAGAATAAGGTGATTAAATGAAGAAAAAAACATATAAAATCATAATTTGTATAAGTCTTGTTGTAATGTTATTTACTAATTTTACATCTGTATTTGGAGCAATTAATGAATATGGAAACTATTCTTCTGTATCAGAAAATGCATTAGATTCTAAAATAAAAGACTCAGTTTTATTAGATGTGCTTGCAAATATGATAAACGCAGTTGCTTCTTTAGGAGAATATTTAATAGGATCAATATTTTTTGCATTAACAGGTGATAATATATTTCCATGGGCAGATAGAATAATATTTAATGGTATTGCATTTTTAGATATTAACTTTTTGAATCCAGCGGATCATTCATTATTTGTACAAAATGGAACTGACTCTATTTTAGGAAAGGTTGTTAAGAATGTGTATTCAACAATATTTTCTTTGGCTGTTTTGTTCCTTGGTGTAGCAATAGGAGTTATGGCTATACGACTTGCTATATCAAGTATTGCTGCCGAAAAAGCAAAATATAAACAAGCAATTGTAAATTGGGCAACCTGTATTGTAATGTTATTTTTAATGCATTATATTCTTGCATTTGTATTTTGGATTAATGAACAAATGGTGGAAATTGCAAGCAGTATTTTAACAAATGCTATTGAAGAAAATAATCTTACAACTACTAATTTTAAAGATGCTTTAGATGGAGTTCTTGATTCAAAATCTAGAGTGGATTTGTTTATCAGTACATCATTTGGAACTGATAGTGGAGATACAACAATTTTGACTAACAATTATGATATTGCAAATTCTTTGATAACTGATGAAAATTATGTAAAAAATAGAATTACTTATGTAAATGATAGTGGCAAAGAGTGGTATGATAGTGCTAAGGACTTTTTTGCTAATAAGGGTGGAATGGTTGGTGATATTGGCTTGCCAAGATTAGCGTACGATGTTAATGATGCAAAAGCGATTGCCTCTCTTAGTGAAGACGAAAAGACTAAAGCAAAGAAAAATGGATATTATACTGTAAACGGTCATAAAATTTTTATTACTGAGGATGCATATTATAATAGTGATGAATTCTTACAAGATGCAACTGCATGTATTTGGTTAATTTATAATAATTCTGCTAGGGATGTATATACGTTTTATAAAGAGCATCCTGAAATAAAAATAAGCGATGAATCTTCTCCTAATTTATGGCAGTCTTGGTTTACAACACTAACGTGGGATTGGGGAACAGGTGATACAGGTGTTAAATGGGGTAAAGATACAGAATATCATAATACTTATGAAGATTTTTTAAAGTCATCTAGAAAATTACGGATGTGAAGTTGTAAGAAAAGAATTAGAAGATTCTATAAAGAAAGATAGTGGAAAAGCAAAAATATGGTCATCGATAAAATATAGACTTACAGTAGATAAGAAAGTTATATCTGCCGCTACTGGAAGTTCTTCAATAGAAAAAGGAAATGTTAATGATATTATTGCTAATTTGGGAGGATTTTTTAAGCAATCAGCTTATGTTTATACGTCAAAAAAATCTACAACAAATGATGAAGGAAAAACGGAAGTTATAACAGGATGGAGAGCTAGTAAAGTTTCAGTTACAGGTGCTTTGTTATATGGAATATTTGTATTTCAATCATGTATGTACCTAATAATGTATGTAAAGAGACTATTTTATGTTTTAATGCTTTCAATGTTTGGACCAATTGTTGTTATATATGACTTCTTTATGAAGTCCGCAAGTTAGGAGGTAAGAAAAATGCAAAAGGGAGTTTTTACTACATGGATAAAAGAATTATGTGCTTTAGTATTTGTACAAACTATACAAGCTTTTATTCTTGCAATTGTACTTAGTATTATATTAACTTTTATTGCTCCGACTGATGGGACAATAACTTCGCAAGATTCAGTTTCTGCACTTGGTGTTTTATGTATTATTTTGCTTACTTCTTTAACTAAGATGGAGCAAATAACTAAGAAAATATTTGGACTTGATAGTGGATTACTACAAAATAAACCGCCTCACGGTTTAATGGCTTCATATATGGCGTTAAAAGCAGCAGGAAGAATTTTTAACAATATTCCAAAAATGGCTGGTGGTGTAGGAAATATAATTGGTGCAGGAACTGATAAAAAGAAGGCAAATGCCAAAATGTTAACAAGGTTAAATAAAAAAGGAATTGACAAAAATGGTAACCCAATTGGAAGTTCTCCACAGATTAATGCACCAAATGGAGAAAATAATTTGCTAGAAGGAAATGAATATTACGAAAAAGCAAAGCAGGCAAAGAAAAATGGAGATATGGATGGATACAGAGAAAATATGGGTATTCAAGCTGGAATTAATAAAGCAAAAAATGCAATGGCACAAAATGCTACTGTTCCATCTAGATTGAATAAATCAGCTGCTGTTGGAATGGATATTTCAGTTCCAAATTCAAGACCACAATTTGAAAAAGATGCAGAAAAAATTATGGATGCATATGATGATGAAATTGCTAAAGCTAAAGAAAAAAGAAGACAAGGAATTCAGAAGATTGTTTCTGGTGCTGCTGAAACAGTAGGAGCTGGTATCGGAGGAATGGCAGGTCTTTCTATAGGAGGCATTTCTGGACTTGCAACAGGTGACTTAGATCAAGTTCCTAAAGCTATGGCCTATGGTATAGGAGCTGGAGATGCTTTAGGTGAAAATTTAACAAAGGCAGTGTCAACTGTTGCACAAGGTGCTAAAGCAAGAGCAAAGGCAAGTAGTAATTTAGATAAACAGTTATCTCAAATGGAAAATACACTTAAAATACAGAATAATAAAAGAGAAAGTCAAGCAAAACGAACAAGAGCTATTATGCAAAAAATGGATAAAAATTCTCAAGTTTAAAAGGGAGGATATATACATATACTGTATTGTTTGTAATACAATACAGTATATGTATAAAAAATAATTATGAAGTTAGTAGATATAAAAGGTAATATAAATCCGAAACAAAGATTGATATTAATAATTACTATATTATTGTTGTTAATTGTTATTTTTGGAATATTAAAAAGTGTTACAAAAAAAACTGAAGGAATAGATTATAAAAATACAAACATAGACGATTTAATTATTGAATCGACTTCGAATAATGATAGGGATGTGTATTGGAATTTGAACGAAATAGTATATAAGTTTATAAATACGTATCAGTCTAAGTTTACAAAGGAAGTTAAAGATGTAGAGTATTATTATAATGCATTAGATCCAAATTATAGAAAGTATCTTGGAAAAGGAAAATATTTGGATAAAGCCAATACTCTTATAACAAAGGTTATTGGTGAAGAAAAAGATGTTTTTACGTTGATTCCTGAACCATTGATAACTTCAGTATATAAAATGGATAACTATGATAATGCATATATTTGTCAATTATCAACACAAAATGAAAGTGATAATGCATATATCGGAATAATACTTGATACTGAAAATAAAAAATATAATATTTTTTATATAGATTAAGGAGTAATTATATATGGATACTAATAAAAAAACATTTAATTTTACTTTACTTTTTATAATAGCCTATGCTGTACTTGCTGTTTTGGTTATAATATATATATGGTGGCCAAAGGGTAATGATTCAATTGTTTCAAATTCTAAATTTACTTATGAGGACATTGATGAAAAAGAGAAAGCTATAGATATATATAAAACTAAAATTATGACATTTCTTACTGAAAATGATTTAGAACAGCTATACCAGAAGTTAGATGAGGATTATAAAGCTGAAAAGAATATAACTGAAAAAAATTATCAAGCTTTTTTAGAAGAATCAGGATTTATATCAAAAAATGGAATATCAATAGGAGAATGTACAGTTAATATCCAAAAAGATGATGTTTATGTATATAGATTTAAATATACTTGTAATAATGTTTCAAAATACGTTAATGTAATTGAAACAAAACCATACGAATATACATTATCTTTTGAGCAAAATTCAATACCAATAGTTAACAATACATACACAGAGACAAATGAAGGGACAATTTCAAGTAGTACTAAAACAACAATAATTGATAATATAAAATATGAAGTTACAAAGAATACTCTTAGGGAAAATGGAATTACATATACTTTAAAAATAACTAATAATAGTGATAAAAATGTTGAATATAATTTTGATAATATAACTAATGTTACCGCAATAATGAGTGATGGTAAGAGAGCAAATATGGGTGGAGCAGTTATATCTGCTGATGAAGATATTCTTACACCAGGAAGTTCATTAGAAAAAGAGCTATTTTTTGCGATTAGTAGTCAAGATCAAAACAAGATAAAAACAATTAGACTTCAACAAGTTAAAATCGGTGATGAAAGAAAAACAGTATCAATTGATACTTAATTTTAAGGGGAAATAATTTATATGGAAAAATCTGTAAAAAAAGATGGAGCACGTAAAAGTGCTCCTAATAAAAAAAATTATTCATTAGAACAATTAGAAGAAATAAAACAAAAGCAACAAGTTGTTGATATATATGTAACAGATATTGATGAAAGTTTAAATATGATTGGAATAATTGGAAAAAATATAAAAGCAATTATTCCCAGAGAAGAGTCTTCAAGCATAGTTGGAGATGATGGTTTAGTTGAAGAAAAACATATAATTAACAAAAAAGGAAAAATTTTACATGTATGCATAAAGGAAATAATAAAAAATGAAAATGACATTGAGTTAATTGTATCTAAAAAAATATTAGAGTTAAAGGTTAGAAAATGGATGTATATGCATTTGAAACCTGGAATGAAATTAAAAGGTGTAGTTGTAAGTACTAATGATTATGCAGCTTTTGTAGATGTTGGAGGAGGAGTAACCGGTATATTAAAACTAGAAAACATATCTGACATATTAATTCAAAATGCCTCTGATATTTTACATGTTGGACAAAGAATAAATGTTGTTGTAAAAAAATATGACAGGGATACAGGAAGAATTGAACTATCATATAAGGAATTGCAGGGAACATTCGAGGAAAATATTTCCAAATTTAAAGAAGGAGATATAATAGATGGCGTTGTAAGAAACAGAATAAAATCCGGAATATTTGTAGAAATTGCACCAAACGTTGTTGGACTTGCTGAACATGTAAATGGAATAGAATATGGTCAAAAAGTCTTAGTAAGTATTAAACGTATAATACCAGAAAAGAAAAAGGTAAAATTGGTAATAATTGGCTAATATACATAAAACGTTAATTATTTAAAATAAAATTAATAATTTTAGCTTATAGGAGATGTTTTTTATTAAACACGAAGGGAAAGAGATATATAATGAAAAATAAAAAGAATATTTTAATTTTTTTAATAATATTTATACTTATTTTATTAATAATTTTATATATTATTTATACATTAATGAATGCTTCTAATTCTAAAGCAATAAATTTTTATACTGTAGGTGGAAACAAAGAAAATGGTTTAGTTATATCAGATAATGAAAATGATGCTGAAAAAGGAATAGAATATGAAACAATTAAAAATTTAAAAGGTAATCAATTTGTGTGGGTTCCCGTTGAAAATGTAATGGCCAACTCCTATGATGAAGCAGTTGAAATGGTAAAAAATGGAAAATATCCACTTGTTGTTAAAGATGGAGAAAATTATAAAACTCTCATGTATTATTTTAATGGAAAAGAAAAAAAAATAACTTTAAGTCATACCGAATTTGATATTACAGAAGAGCCTCAATCAGGTAATTCAGATGAACAAGAAAGGTTTAATTCCATGGTAAAATACCTGATAAAGTATAATGGCTTTTATATTTCAAGGTTCGAAATAGGAAATATTACAAATTTGCAAAATGGAGAAGATAATAAAGCTGTTTCAAAATATGGTCAAAATCATATAGTAGAAAATACGTGGAACAATATGTTTTCAATTTGTAAAAATATGTATCAATATGAAAATGCTAAAACAGAAATGATGTGGGGGTGCCAATGGAATGCAATTTTAATTTGGTTTTACTCTAATGAAAACACAAGAGATTATGCTTTTTCAATGCAACAAAAAGGAAATTTCTCAGGAAAACTAAATTATACTGGAGGAGATTCAGATTATTGTATTAATAATATTTACGATATATTTGGAAATGTTGCTGAATGGACACAATTAAGCTCAGGGCAAAAATATAAATATGCTGTTGGCTCAAGTTTTGAAAATAAAGATTCAAATTATGTTTATGAAGGAAATTTTATATATGATCCTAATAATTCATATAAATTTATTGGAACAAGGGCTGTTTTATATCTATATGAATAATTGGTATTATTTTTTGGAATTATTATATATATTTATTTTTGTAAATTAAATTTAATATAGAAAAAAGTTTTATTTAAACATAAAATTTTGTTTAAGTATATATTTATTGTGGAAAGTATTTGATTTTTTATAAATGAGGTGATTAGTTATTAAACTGCAAAAAAATATTTTTAAACAACGCATATTGTCAATCGCTTTATAAAATACAATTTAATATAGAGGATTCATCTACTGGAGATGACCATTATGAAATTTTATCTATATCTTTACAAAATGGTGAAATTTTAGAAGCATAAAAAAAGATTGCGGTATATATTCAGTATTTATCTTCAGATAATTTTTCTAATGAAAAACATGAGTATGATGTTTTATCTAAGTTGAATGTGGAAGAAAATGATAATGTATTGATTCTTTCAATTAATAATTTGGTTGGAGGAGAATATAGGACATACAATACCATAAGAATTTTTGAAAATGATTTAGAAATCTTAAAATTTAGTGATAATTATTATATTTATTCGTATACCAATGTAAAAAATGATTTTCAAAAAAATGAAGTGAAAGTATTAAGAAATAAGATAAATGATGAATCAGATTTGAGATATGAAGGTAAATCTAAAGTTAGTTTTTATATATTTTTTTAGTAATGTTATTAGTAGTAATGTTATCAATTATTGTTATTACGAAAAAAAAAAATAAAATAAAAAGTGAAGATACAATAAAATAGGAATTTTTGTATAAATTTTGTTATTACGATTTAAATTTCTTTAAAGTATATATTAAATTTGTTATTATACAATATTGCTTTTTTTTAATTTTTAATATATACTGTATGTATTAAAAGTATTGGTATGTATATTTAGAGTTGACTATAAAAAAATTATATATAAATTAGTATTGTCAACTATTTGTTTATTTATAATATGGTGGTTAAAAATGGATAATGAAAAAAATAATAATGTAGAAAACAATACTCCATCAACAGATTCGAATGTGATGCCATCAGGAGGATCTACACTTGGACAAGCTGCTAAACAAGGTGCTAAGAAAACTGCACAAAAAGGATGGAAAGCTTTTAAAGAAGCTGTGGGAAGAGGTATAAAAGCTCTATGGCAGTTATTACCATTGCAGGTAAAAATAATTGTTATTATTATATTGGTTATAATCATAATATTAGCAGCACTCCTAATGATGGGAATGATAAAAGAGGGTAGTTCTGTTGTAACAAGTGGTGTTGAGGACTATATTTCTAATGCTAATTTAGATAAAGATGCTAAAAGTTTATATGAAGATAAAGCAAGCCTTATAAAAGTAAAGTTAAAAGATATAAATGCAATGTATGATAAATTCATTGACGAAGATAAGGGTGGAGCTGAAACTCAAACTTTGATGAAGTATAGTATTGGTACAAATGATGTAAAAGATGATAAAAAGGATAGCAGAATAGTTAATATTGAAGATAAATTACCTTTATATAAACACATATTGTTAACAGAAAAATATAATTTTAACAATGTTGATTGGAAAAAATTTAGTCATAATGCAACAGCGGGTGAAGACATAAAAGATTTTAAGGAAGATAAGGAAAGAGGACTAAAGTATCCTGATACGACAAAAAATAATGCAGGAGATCCAAAGGAAGTTAAACTTGATAAATTTATTGATTTAACATTACCATATTTGCAGACATGGTATATACCTCTTGCAATGAGTAATGCATCGGTACTAAATGGAACTGAAAGTGATAATAACAGGGCACCAGCTTTTTCATATAACATAATAAAAGAAGCATACAGTAATATAGTTGCAAATTGGTATGAGTTAAAAAAGCATACAACTGTAACAAGATATTATACATATGATGAAATAAAAAAACATGATATGGTTACTGTGGAAGTTATAGAACGTGAATATGAAAATGGAGCTAAGAATTATTCTTTACGTCTTGGTTCTTCACAAACATTTGAAGATAGTAGGACACCAAAGAATACTAGAACAACATCTGGAATAGCAGGTGGAACAGTGGATCCAATGAAAGAAGAAGCCGTAAGCCAAAAAGACGAATATACATCACATTTTTATATAAAAGAGGCTGATGTATTTGATGCGAAAATAGTAAATCAATTTAATTATCAAGTATACAGTGATGCTGATGCTGCTAAAAGAAGAAATGCTGATTCTACAAATGAGTCTATAGCAACATATGCAAAAACAATGTCTACAGAGGACATAAATAAAAAAGGCGAAAATGCAATGTATGGACTTACAGTAGATAGTAATGGGAACATATCTGGGGCAAATTTAGATAAAGCAAGTAGGTTTGGTAATGCAATTCCACAAAATGATCCAACAAATACAACAAAAAGGACTACTGCATATTCATATAATGTCACATTTAAGCAATATACAGATTATGAGAATGGACTTGAGCATACTGTAACAAGAATATGGAAGGACAAATTAAGCCAAACTGATTCGGAAACATCTGATTACACAATTGATGATTTAATAATGTATAATCAATCAGATAAAAGAAAAGAAAAGGTAGATGCAACAGCATTATGTGGAGAAGATTATTCAGCTTCGAGTTCTAGTGGAACTAGTACTGGAACTTCTGATCCAGCAACAGAAATAAAAATTGGAAATTATACTTATCCAGTATTCAATCAAGGTTCTTATCCAAATACTACTAAACACGGAGGAGATACAATTTCTCAAGCTGGATGTGGACTTTGTTCACTTACCGTTTGTGTTGGGGGGCTTACTGGAAAAAAAGTTGATCCAGTAAGTTGTGGAAATGACACAAATTGGACTGGTCCCAAAACATTAGCAGGAATAGCTGCTGATCTTAAAAATGTATATAATATAGATGCTGAAGCATTAAGATGGGATAATAGAACAGCAGGAGGAACAACACCAGCACAAAAAGCAAGTTTATCTAAAACAAAAATAACAGATGCATTGAAGAATAATAGTCCAGTAATCGCATTAATAAAACCTATTCAAGCTGCACTTGGTACAAGTGGAAATGGAGCACATTATATAACTTTAGTTGGTCTTAATGGAAATAAGGTAATTATAGCAAATTCAGCAGGAGGACTAAGAGAAGAGTATGATCTTGATTGGGTAATTGAAAAAATATATGAGAATGCAAATACTACAGAATGTGGAATAGTAATAACTAAAAGAAGTGGTTCTTCGAGCAGCTCTTCTTCTACATCATCAGGAAGTACGTCTTCAGGAAGCAGTAGCTCATCTTCTTCAAGTAATAATTCTTCTTCTAATTCTAACAGAGATGGAAAAGGTAAAGTTATATCAACATCTAATGTAAATTCAACTGGCTATACTGGAATATATGAGAGTAGAACTACAGGTAGAAGATTTAAAGAATATAAACAAAATGGAAATTCTTACGTCTTTAGATATGATATAAGTTCTGTAAATTGTTCATGGAGTAGTGAATTCGGAACTGTAAGTACAATGATAGTTGGAAGCGGATATAGTACAAAGGCTACTTTTGAAGATGCTACTAAAAAATTAAAGTCAACTGGTGGTGGTACACAATTTACTCCTTGGCTAAGTGATTATGCAAGTGATGCAAAAGTAAAAACAATTAATTCACCTAGTCAGTCACAACTAAAGAATTTGTTAAAGGACGGCTGTGTTGCTGTTGTACATGATCCAGGATATAGCGCAAATGGACATTATATGGCAATACTAGATATAAGTAGAGATGGAACTCAGATATATGTTTCAAATCCTGATTCATATAATGCAATTCAAAATGGTTGGAATCCAATAAGTGTATTTTATTCAGGAGGTCAATACTTAACTGATTGCTATTTTGTTTCTAATAAAGGTAATGTTACAGAATATTCAGGTGATAGTGGTGATAGTTCTAGTACTTCAGATACAACTTGTACAGGAACTAAATCAGGAAAATATTATACGTCATTGAAGAAAACAGATGGATTAAATAGAATTGATTTTATGAATTCAAATCCTGATATATTCCATAGATACATACGTGAAGGTGGAGAGTATTATGAATATGTTGGATATTCTAGAGAAAAACTTAAATTATCATATTGGAATTTAAAAGATTTATTTCAAAAGGTGTATGATAAGAATGATTCATTACCTTGGGCATATGGTAAAACTTTAGGATTTGAAAATATATACTCTACTAGTTTTTCCAAATATAGTGGTAGTTCATCTTCATATAAAAGAGGAATATTTACATGGCCAGTACCAGAATATGTTGAAGCAGGAAAGAAATTATGGGATCAAATAACTAGTACTTTTGGAAATAGAACTCATCCAATAACAGGCCAACCAGGAACTATGCACAATGGTATAGATATTGCTTCATCCGTAAATGCAAGTGCAAAAATTGTTGCAGCTGCCGATGGTAAGGTTGTAAAGGCTAGTAATACAGGAGATGGTTATGGAAATTGTGTTATAATTCAGCATTCTGGTGGTTATTATACATTATATGGACACATGTCAAGTTTAACAGTTAGTGTAGGCGATGAAGTAAATAAAGGACAGCAAATTGGTATTATGGGGTCTACAGGTAATTCTACAGGAAACCACTTACATTTTGAAATAGAAAAATTTGACGGAGATTTTAGTATGTCAAAATATTATAGTAATACGAGACTAGATCCAATAGATTTCTTTAATGAAGATTGTTCGCCAGTTGGTGGAGGAAGTGGAGATCTTAGTGAAGAATGTATTGATTTTGTTTGGGGCTGGGAAGGAAATGATGATTATTTAGAATCTCAAGGTCATTTAACTTCAGATCATAAATACTATATAATATATACTGATGCTGCTGCCGGTGGCAATAAAGCTGTTGGACATGGTATAGATTTAAATGCTGGTGGATATGAAGCGGTATTAAGTAAAGCTGGGTATTCTACCAATGTTGGTGCTAAAATTCCTAAAGAATTCGTAGATAATTTATCACTTGAAAATATGTCTGAAAGGAAAAGTGAAATAGAAGATAAGTGTAGTGGATTAAATTTAAAAGATTATCAAATTGATGCACTTATATGCAGATCTTATCAAATGGGATCAACTGGTTGGTATTATGGTGATACTTGGAGTTATTGTCCAGGTGAAACTTTCGTTTCTGCGTATAAGAAATGGTGGGATAATGGTAAAAGCGATAGATTGTATAACAATTTCATGAAATATGTAACTAATGGCGGTGAATATGGATTAATACGTAGAAGAGAATCTGAATGGAAATTATTTAAGACAGGTGTATATGATTGGGCTCATTAATAATATAGTTAGTTAGGAGGATGGCAATGAATAAAAAAAATATTTTATTTTGTATTGGAATTATAGTAATAGTAGTTTGTATTTCTTTATTTTTTGTCTTCTCCTGCTTAAATTTTAATACTTGTAAAGTAACAAATGTATCTAATTTGAGCGAAGCATATGATGTAAAAACTTGTACAAATAAGTTTTATTTATATTGTAAAACATATATGAATTCTTCTAAAAATTCTGTATATGAATTACTTGATAAAGAATATATAAAACAATATAATTTAAATAGTGATAATTTTGATGAAAAAATTAAAGAATTTAAATCTGATACTTTAGAAATAAAAAATATATATAAAATTCAGGAACACAATAATATATCTTTGTATATGGTTAACGCATATGAGTTATATAAAAATAGTGACGATCAGAATGAATTTAATATACTTGTAAAATTAGATAATAAAAATAATACTTTTAGTGTCTATTTAGAAGACTATATTGATGATAATAATTATAAGAAATTAAATTTTGGAGATAGTATAAAAATAAAATTAAGGAGTGTAAAAAAGCAAAATGATAATATTTTTTCAAAAAAAAGTGAGAGTGAAATAAATAATTTAAATGATTATATTTCGGACTTTAAGAGTTTATGTATTTTTTACAGAAATTATGCATATTATTTACTTGATGAAGAAAATAATGAAAAATTTAAAACGTATCAAGAATTTAATAACTATATAATTGATAATTTTTCTGAAATCATTTCAATGAAATTAATTGCATTTGAGCTGCAAAAAAATAATGATTATGAAGAATACATTTGCACTATGAGTAATGGAATCAAGATTACTTTTAGAACAAATAATTATGTATCTTATGTTTTTAAAATTCCATAAATATTAACAAGTTTGATGAGTAAATTTAGCTGTAGATAGGGTGGTTGATTGATGAAAAAAAAATTAAAGAAAAGAAGAATATCTAAAATATGGATGATCATAATAATATTTACTTTTATTATATTTTTGATTTTTACGTCAATATTGCTTTATGACTCTATAAGAAATATAAAAAAATTAAAGAAAATAAGTTCAAGTATAAATATTCCAGAGGGATTTTATTATGTTGGTGGAGATATTGATACTGGAGTTGTTATTTCTGATAATAAAAATGATGAATTGAAGGGAACCAGTTATAAAAATTTAAATAAAATTGAGGGAAATCAATTTGTTTGGATTCCAGTTGAGAAAGCAATTGTGGAAAGTTTTGATGAGGCAAAAAAATTAGTTGATGATGGAAAAAATCCTATTGCATTTAAAGATAACGGCAATTATTATGGAATTGTTTATGCATTTGATATAGAAAATCATAGTTATACCATTCTTGAAGATAATTTTTCAAAAGATTTTTCTTTTGAACCGTACATTGTACCAAATAGTTCTTTAGATGCTAGTTATAATTATCAATATTTAAGTTCTGAAGAACTTTATCAAAAAAATTTTAGTAAAATGGTAGAACAAGTTGAGAAAAATAAAGGATTTTATATAAGTAGATTTGAAGTGGGAAATTTGAGTAATGCTATAGTTAAGCAAGAAAAAGTTGTTTCAAAGGCTGGAGAAGAAGATATTACTTATCAAAATTGGCTTGATTTATATAAAGTTTTAAAGGATATGTATAGTCGTGATGATATAACAACTGAAATGATATGGGGATGTCAGTGGGATGCTGCTTTAGTATGGATGATTAATACATCTACATTTGGTAAATATGTATATAGTTCAAACGAAATTGGAAATTATAATAATAAATTAGAAAAAACAGGAAATAATTCAAATTACTGCATCAATAATATTTATGATATGGCTGGAAATGTATGTGAGTGGACTCAAAGGTCAGCAATGGATGGTGGAAGAATTGCTTCTGGAGGTTCAAACAATTCTAATGAAACTCAAAGCTATAGTTTATGTTATAGAAAAGTATATGAAATTACATCTCCTTGGAAAGAGGTAGGGACAAGAATGACAATGTATGTAAATTAAATATGTTGATACAAAATAATGAAAAGTTTGCTTGCAATATTGCCAAGCAAACTTTTTTGTAGTATAATAGACATAGATGAATTGTACGTTCTTATACAATTTGGTATTTTTATTAGCATATTTATTTAAGTAAATTAGCTAGTTAAAAGTTAAATTTTAAATTAAATTTAAGGAGAGATGAAAAATGGTAAATGATAAGGAAGTAAAAACAGTTGTATCACCTTTTGCAGTGAGGGAAAATGAAGTAAAAGTGTTTGATGGAAAAGAAGGTTTTGCTTCAATAAATCAAGTTGTTTTTAAAATGGATATGGGATATATTAATGAATCTCATATTAAAGCTTTAGAGGTTGTAAATGAATTTGGATTTATTACTTCAAGACAATGTACTCAAATCTTAGATTTAAGAGGAAAGATAAATGATATTGAAGAAGATAAAAGACAAACAAGAGTTGCTAAATGGCTTGAAGATTTAACAAAATCAAAAGTAATTTCAAGATATTATTTTCAAAGTGATTCTGGAAAAAGTTCATATAGAGTTTATTCAATGGATAAAATAGCAACGTATATATTAAAACAAAGAAATATACCAACAGCTTGGCAACCAACAGATAATACAAAACCTGCTTATTCTGTAAAAAGGAAGCTTGCTGGAAATCAAGTTATTATTGCATATATGCAAAAAGTTGCAGCTTTTAAAAGTACAAATCCTAATATTTTATTATACTCCAAAAAATATAATGTAAAATTTAAACCAACAGGTGGTCTTGTTACTTTGAAAAATTCTTCTGAAGAAGAAAACTTTATATTTGAAGTTGTAAGAAGAAATGATGATTGGAAAAATATGTTTGCTGAGAAAGTACAACTTTATTCAGACTTTTTTGAAAACTTTACAAAAAATGATGCTGGATTTTATACACCTCCTAGAGTAATATTTGTTGGAGAGGATATTCAACATACAGCTGAAATGTTTAGAATTATAAAAAAAGTAAGTACATATCTAAAGGATGAAGATTTATATTTTACTACTGAATTAAAACATTTAGATGAAGATTTAACAAAGAGTATCAGTGTATTTGAGTTAGATCCAGATACTAAAAAATATAAAGCTGTTATAAAGGAAATGGATATATTAAAACCTGGTGAAAAGAAAAATGATGAAGATAAAATAAAAATTGATATGAATTTCAATTCAAATATGATAGTTGAATAAAAATTAATACCCCTATGGTATCGGTTATGGTGCTATAGGGAATTATTTATGCAAAGATTTATCAAAATTTGCGATGAAAATAATATAAACATTGCATAAAACTATTGCAAATGAAAAGAGATTGAGATAAAATATAAGTGTTATAAATAAGGGGGAATAAATTTATGATAAAAGTAGGAATTAACGGATTCGGAAGAATAGGAAGATTAGTAATGAGAGTATCTTTAGAAAGGGATAATGTTGATGTTGTTGCTGTAAACGATCCTTTTATTGATGTTGAATATATGAAATATATGTTAACATATGATACTATTCATGGAAAATATAACGCTGATATTAAGGTTGAAGGTAATGATTTAGTTATAAATGGTAAGACTGTAAAGGTATTTAATTGCATGGAACCTTCAGAAATTCCTTGGGGAGAAGTTGGAGCTGAATATGTTGTTGAATCATCAGGAGTGTTTACAACAACTGAAAAAGCACAAGCTCATTTAAAAGGTGGAGCTAAAAAAGTTGTTATTTCTGCACCATCAAAAGATGCAAAAATGTTTGTTATGGGTGTAAATAATAACGAATATACATCAGATATGAACATTGTATCAAATGCATCTTGTACTACAAACTGTTTAGCACCTCTTGCTAAAGTTATAAATGATAATTTTGGTATTGTTGAAGGATTAATGACAACTGTTCACTCTGCAACAGCTACACAAAAAACTGTTGATGGACCATCTAAAAAAGATTGGAGAGGTGGAAGAGCTGCTACATATAACATTATTCCATCATCTACTGGTGCTGCAAAAGCAGTTGGTAAGGTAATACCATCATTAAATGGAAAACTAACTGGTATGTCATTTAGAGTACCAACACTAGATGTATCTGTAGTTGACCTTACTTGTAGACTTGAAAAAGGAGCTTCATATGAAGAAATCGTAGAAAAAATAAAAGAAGCATGTAATGGAGAACTAAAAGGAATTATGTCTTGGACAGACGAAGATGTTGTTTCATCTGATTTCATTTCTGATCCTCATACTTCTATATTTGATGTAAAAGCTGGAATTCAACTTAGCGATAACTTTGTAAAATTAGTATCATGGTATGATAATGAATGGGGTTATTCAAATAAAGTTGTAGATTTAATCACTCATATGTATGGAGTAGACCATAAATAAAGAATTAAAATTAGGCTAGCTTTGTGTAAGCTAGCCTAAAAGTATAAAGGAGAGAAAGTTTATGTTAAACAAAAAAACAATAAGGGATATCAGTGTAAGTTCAAAAAAAGTTTTAGTTAGATGTGACTTTAATGTTCCACTAGATAAAGATAATCCAGATATAATTACAAGTGACAAAAGAATTGTAGAGTCATTAAAAACAATTAATTACTTAATAGGTGCAGGAGCAAAAACTATACTTTGTTCTCATATAGGAAAAACTGGTCAAAACAAAAGCTTAAAGCCAGTTGCTAAAAAACTATCTGAACTTTTAGAAAAAGAAGTGCCTCTTTTAAAAGATATATATTCAGATGAAACAAAAAACACTATCGATAACATGCAAGATGGCGATGTTGTTTTATTAGAAAATACAAGAATGTATGAAGAAGAAGAAAAAAATGATCCTAAATTTGCAGAAAAATTAGCTTCATTTGCTGATATATTTGTAAATGATGCATTTGGAACTGCTCATAGAGCTCATGCATCAACAGAAGGAGTAACACACTATTTACCTTCTGTATGTGGATTTTTAATAGAAAAAGAAATAAATGCATTAGATAATAGTATTAATAATCCAAAAAGACCTCTAGTTGCGATAATTGGTGGATCTAAGGTATCAAGTAAAATAGCTGTACTTACAAATTTACTTGATAAAGTAGATACAATGTTAATTGGTGGAGCAATGTCATTTACATTTTTAAAAGCAAAAGGATATAACGTTGGAAAATCTCTTGTTGAAGATGATAAAATAGATATTGCTAAAGGAATTATGAAAAAAGCAGAAGATAATAAAGTAGAATTCTTGCTTCCTGTAGACCATATAGAAAGTAAAGATACTTCTGGAATATATGATGCAGTACTTACTCAAGATGAAAATATTGACGAAGATTCTATGGGACTTGATATAGGATTTAAAACTGTAGATATGTATGTAGAAAAAATAAAAAAAGCAGCAACAGTTGTGTGGAATGGACCTGTTGGAATGTTTGAAGTGGAAGAATTTGCAAATGGAACAAAGAAAATTGCTGAAGCAATGGCAAATTCTAATGCAATAACAATAATAGGTGGTGGAGATAGTGCAGCTGCAGTAGAAAAGTTTGGACTTGAAGATAAAATGACACATGTATCTACTGGAGGAGGAGCATCTCTAGAACTTATGGAAGGAAAAAAACTTCCAGGTATAGAAGCATTACAAGATAAATAAAGGAAAAGAATATGGCAAAAAAAAATAAAAAGAGTTATACTCTAGATAGAAAGAAATTTTTAATTTTTGTATTTTCTATTGTTGTAATAATATCTGTAATAATTATAGTTGTATCATTAAATAAAAAAATAGAAATAAATGATTCAACAGATATTAGTAAATTAAATGCTACAAAGTATTGTACAGAAATAAAATCTGAGTATAACAAAGATGAAAATAAAAATAAATTTATAGATGATTGTAACAAAATACAAGAAAAAATAGGTATGTATATTATCAATAATTCTACATTAGATGATACATCATTTGAAAACCTAATATCAAAATTAAATGAAAATTTATCTGATAATAATTTTTCAATTATAGAAATGGATAATCCAACCTACTGGAATGGAACTTGGAGTGTAGATAATAAAGGTAAATTAAAATTCAAATTTAGTAATAAAAAAATAGAACCTGATTGGATAAGTGATGCTACAGTAAGCAATTTTGTTATAACAAATTAAAAAAATAGGACAAATTTCAAATACAAGTTGAAATTTGTCCTATTTTCATTTTACATTTTTTCTTAAAATATTTAGCATGGTTTGTTATATAAATAAAAATGAAAAAGGAATTAATACTTTGGTTATGACTCTAAAAAAGTGGATAAAAATAGAAAATTAAAGTAAAATAATAGAATATAATGTTATTGAATAAAAAGTACATTTACGTAAAAAATATTCAATTGAGGTAATTATAAAAGAAATAATTCATTTGGAACTATAATAGTAACCATAATACACTCAATTTTTATACAAATTTAAATTAAAAGTTGTTTTTAATATAATTTGGTGTTAAAATATAAATATATACATGTATAAGTATATAAATAATTGGAGAGTGGTTTTAATGAGAAAAAAATTAATAGTTGGAAATTGGAAAATGAATTATACAATAACAGAGGCAGAAGCTTTTGTAAGTAGTATAAAAGATAGAATAAATACAGATATTGTAGATGTTGCAATATGTCCAAATTTTGTAGCACTTGGAACAGTATCAAAATTACTTGAAAATACAAATATACATCTTGGAGCACAAAACGTATATTATGAAGATAAGGGCGCATATACTGGTGAAACGTCAGCTCCAATGCTAGTTTCAGCATTTGTAGATTTTTGTATAGTAGGACATAGTGAAAGAAGAAGTATATTTAATGAAACAGATGAAATGATAAATAAGAAAGTAAAAAAATTACTTGAAAATAATATAAAACCAATAATTTGCGTTGGTGAAACTTTAGAACAAAGAGAAAATGGTACAATGTTTGACGTTGTAGCAAAGCAATTAGATAAATGTATAGATGGAATACTAGGTGATGATTTAAAAAGAAATATTGTAATTGCTTACGAACCAATCTGGGCTATTGGTACAGGTAAAACAGCAAGTAGTGATGATGCAAATAAAATGTGCCATTTTATACGTAAAGCTATAGAAACAAAATATGGTGCGAGTGTTTCAGAAAGAGTAAGAATTTTATATGGAGGAAGTGTAAAGCCAGCTAATGCTTCAGAAATACTTAATATGGAAGATATAGATGGAGCTTTGGTTGGAGGTGCTAGCCTTAAAAATGATTTTGTAGCTATTGTAAATTATGACTAAAGATGATATAATTACTAATGCAAAAATAGAGGAGATGTAAATTATGCATGGAAATAAACAATACATACTTATGATAATGGATGGAGTAGGACTAAATGATGAGAGTAAAGGAAATGCCTTTAAACTAGCAAATACTCCAAATTTAGATAAATTAATAGCAAAATATCCAAATACATACATAGCAACAAGTGGTATGGCTGTTGGACTTCCTGAAGGTCAAATGGGAAATTCTGAAGTTGGACATACAAATATAGGGGCAGGAAGAATAGTATATCAAGACTTAACAAGAATCACTAAAGAAATTAATGATGGTGATTTCTTTAAAAATGAAGAATTTTTAAAAGCAATAGAGAACGTAAAAAATAACAATAGTTCTTTGCATTTAATGGGACTTTTATCTGATGGAGGAGTTCACTCTCATAATTCTCATTTATACGCATTACTAAAACTTGCAAAAGAGCAAGGTATAGAAAATGTATATATTCATGCTTTCTTAGATGGAAGAGATACACCTCCAACATCTGCTATAGAATACTTAAAAGAACTTGAGGAAAAAATAAAAGAAATTGGTGTTGGAAAAATAGCTACTCTTGCTGGAAGATATTATGCAATGGATAGAGATAAAAGATGGGATAGAGAAAAACTTGCATATGACGCAATGGTAAATGGAATTGGTAATAAATTTAAAACAGTTCAAAAAGCTGTTGAAAATTCATATGAAGCTCAAGAGTTTGATGAATTTGTAAAACCAATTGTAATTACTGATGAAGATGGAAATGAAATAGCTAAAATTAAGGATAAAGATTCAGTAATATTCTTTAACTTTAGACCAGATAGAGCAAGACAAATTGTAAGGGTAATCACAGAACCAGATTTTAGTGAATTTGAAACTGTAAAAATGAACAATTTATATTTTGTTACAATGACTGAATATGATGAAACTTTAAATCATGTACATGTTGCATACAAGCCTCAAGCATTAAAAAATACTTTGGGTGAAGTATTATCAAATAGAGGATATACACAAGTAAGATGTGCCGAAACTGAAAAATACGCACATGTAACATTCTTCTTTAATGGTGGAGAAGAAAAGCAGTATAAAGGTGAAGATAGAATACTTGTTGCATCACCTAAAGTTGCTACATATGACTTAAAACCTGAAATGTCTGCTTATGAAGTAACTGATAAAATTATAGATGCAATCGAATCTAAAAAATATGATGTTATAATCATGAACTATGCAAATGGCGATATGGTTGGGCATACAGGAATTATAGAAAAGGCAATTGAAGCTGTTGAAGCTTTAGATACATGTGTTGGTAAAGTAATATCAAAACTAGAGGAAGTAGGAGGAGAAGCTTTAATTACAGCAGATCACGGTAACTGTGAATATATGCTTGATTTAAAAACTGGTGAGGCTATAACTTCACATTCTACATTTGATGTTCCACTTATAGTTGTATCAGATAGAGTAAAATCTTTAAAAAATGGAAGACTTTGTGATTTAGCACCAACTCTTCTTGCACTTATGGGAGAAGAAAAACCATCTGAGATGACAGGAGAAAGCTTGGTAGAGTTATAACAGAAAAATTGTATAATAAAGGAGGATTTAGATGGAATATAACGACATGGAAGATGAAGAATATGATCCACTTAAAGATACTGGTTCTACTGCCTATTGGATGAATGAATGGGAAAAAGAGAAAGAAGAAAATGAAGAAGAAGAAAAAAAGCTTTCTGAACTTGTTGACATATATGTAAAATGTACTAATCCAAGATGTGGATATGTAAGTAAAAGCATAAAAAAAGTAGAATATAGATATGTTGATGAAATAATGCAGAAATATTCTAATTCTAAATGCCCTATATGTGGCCATAAAGGTTTTAAACTTATTTCTAAAAAAGAATTTGAAAAACTAGATGCTGAATTTAAGAAAAAACAACATGAAAAAGAAAAAAAGGAAAAATTAGATATAAAAAAGAAGTTAGATGTTATAAATTCAAATATTAGAGATGATGTTGAAGACTTAATGGAAGATTTGAATTCTAGACTAATTGATGGAAAAATGTCACCAAAAACTTTTGTAAATATTTTTTATAAATTATCTGTAGATATTGCTAAGAGATATACAAAAGATATTCCTGGCAGTCTTGATCCTGCATATTACAAGGCAATTTTATCAATTTGTGATATAGCTTTAGATAAATATAACGTTAAAGAAGATGCTGAAACTATATTAAGGAATATGGATGATGAAATTGAAGAAAACAAGTTATATATTGCTGAATACGAATATTATATAAATGATGAAAAATATTCTATAGCTGACTATGAGATGAGTGAAAGAATAAAAGAATATGAAAATAGTAAAGATAATTTATTTAAACAAGAGAGAAAGAAAGAAATAGAAGAGCAATATCAAGATAGAAGAAAAGAATTAGCAGAAAAGGCAGATAAAAGAATTGAAAGAAGAAGGTTAAGAGAACTTTCTATATAATAATATTTAAGAGGGTTATATATGAATGAAAATGAAATAAAGAATAAACAAATTGAAGAAATAAAAGAAAGTGTCATAAATAAAGTAAGAGATTTGTTTGGTAAAGCTAAAGATGATTTGCAAATTAAACGAAGGTTAGACATTTTAATTCAAAGAGATGTACCAGATATTCTTGAAAGTAATGGCATAAGAAATGTTGATGAAACTGTACAAGATGCACTATTTGAATCTTTAGAACCAGTATATAATTTAGATAAAAACTTAGATGAAAAAGAAAATACCTTTAATAATACACTAAATTATAGTATTGATTCAAAAAGAAAAGAAATTATAAATACTGGCAATGATGATTTAAAACATGAAATTAATGATATAAATAAAGAACTCTTTAGCAGATATTCTGAGGAAAAAGACAAAATTAGTAAAAAAGAAAAAGCTGAACAAGATGAATATTTTACTCACGCGCCTGAATTTAAAAGTAGAGTAAGGCAAATACTTGAAAGAAAAGGTATACAAAATGAAGACGTTATATATGAGATTGAAAATAGAGTAAAAAATACAGTAGGACATATATATGAAGATTATAACGAAGCAGATAAAAGTATATCCAACAATCTAGAAGAAATTTGTGATGAAGAATTAGGTAAATATGAACAACAAGTTACAACTAGTAGACAAGATGTAAAACCTGAAAGAAAAGGAGAAAATGATTTTACAAAATTTTTACAAGCTGGTGTTAACTCAGAAGAAGAAATTGGTGAAACAGACATGGGTAAAATAAATAATGAGGGTGAACCTAATAAAGATGACCTTAATAAAGATAATAAAAAATATAGTTTACCTGATAACATAATCTACTAAATAATTTGTTATTTGCTATAGTTTTGCTATAGTTAATATATATATAATAAAAAAATAAGGAGGAATTTTTTATGAAACAATACTTAGAAATAGAATCTATTTATGCAAGAGAAATATTAGATTCAAGAGGAAATCCAACTGTAGAAGTTGAGGCTATTGTAGAAGGAGGATTTGTAGGACGTGCTGCAGTTCCATCTGGTGCATCTACTGGTGCTTTTGAAGCAGTAGAATTAAGAGATGGAGATAAATCAAGATATCTTGGAAAAGGTACAACAAAAGCAGTAGATAATGTAAATGATATTATTGCTCCTGAAATAGAAGGAATGAATGCTTTAGATCAAGTTGAAATAGATAAAGCAATGATTGAACTTGATGGTACTGAAAATAAAGGAAAACTTGGTGCAAATGCTATACTAGGTGTATCACTTGCTGTAGCAAGAGCAGCTGCTGAAGCTTTAGGAGTAAGTTTATACAACTATTTTGGTGGTGTAAATGCTAAAGTTTTACCTGTTCCAATGATGAACATATTAAATGGTGGTAAACACGCAGATAATAGTGTTAATATTCAAGAATTTATGATAATGCCAGTAGGTGCTGATAGTTTCAAAGAAGCTCTTAGATGGTGTGCTGAAGTATTCCATAATTTAAAATCAGTATTAAAAGCAAAAGGACTTGCTACTTCAGTTGGTGACGAAGGTGGATTTGCTCCAAACCTATCTAAAGATGAAGAAGCTTTACAAGTAATTGTTGAAGCAATTGAAAAAGCAGGATACAAACCAGGTGAAGACTTTAAAATTGCAATTGATGCTGCTGCAACTGAGATGTATGATGAAGCTAAGAAAAAAGGTGAAGAAGGAAAATACTATTTCTGGAAATCAGACAAAATGTATACTTGCGAAGAAATGGTTGCTTTCTGGGAAGATTTAGCATCTAAATATCCAATTATATCTTTAGAAGATGGTCTTGCTGAAGAAGATTGGGAAGGATGGAAATTACTTACAGAAAAACTAGGAAATAAAATACAATTAGTAGGTGATGATCTATTTGTTACAAATACAAAAAGATTACAAAAAGGTATTGATATGAAAGTTTCAAATTCAATCCTTATAAAACTTAACCAAATAGGAACAGTAACTGAAACAATAGACGCTATATCTATGGCAAATAGAGCTGGAATGACAGCTGTAGTATCTCACAGATCAGGTGAAACTGAAGATACAACAATTGCAGATTTAGTTGTTGCTATGAATGCAGGACAAATTAAAACTGGTGCTCCTTCAAGAACTGATAGAGTATGTAAATATAACCAATTATTAAGAATTGAAGAAGAATTAGGATCTGTAGCTGAATATGCAGGAAAAAATGCATTCTTTAATTTAAAATAACAATAAAAAATATTTCCAAGTAAATTTATTTGCTTGGAAATATTTTTATATACAAGTAGGGTATAAAAAATAATAAAAAAATACATATCAATTGACACAAAGAATAAAATATAATATACTATAATAGATAAAATTATTGTTACATTTTGTCATAGCTTTTGTATAGGGGGTAAAAATGAAAAAGAAAAGTTTTTTAAAGATTGTAGCAGTATTTGTTCTTGTTACTGTTATTTCTGTATCCACATGTATATTTGCAGATGTTGGAAATATAAATAGATACGATAGTGGATCATCATCTAGTAGTTCACATTCTAGTAGTTCTTCTAGCTATTCGGGATCTTCGCACTCAGGAAGTGATTACTCAAGTTCCAGTAGTGAAGGAGGAGGTTCAATATGGGGACTAATAGTAGGAATTATTATTGTGGGAGTAGCAATATTTGTAACTTCTAGAGCTAATGGTAAAACAAACAATAAACATACTGATGCATTAAATAATTTAGTAAATGGTTCAACAGATTCAATAAAAACAAATACGAAGGGTATTGCAGATGAAATTAGACAGACTGATCCAGAATTCTCAGAGGAAAAATTCTTATCTTGGACAAAAGATGTCTTTGTTAAACTACAAGCAGCATGGACAGCAAGAGATTGGAAAATTATTAGACCATTCGAATCAAATGAATTATTTGAACAACATAATGCACAATTACAAGAATATATTAATAACAACAGGATAAACATGATAGAAAGAGTTGCAGTAGAATCAGCTGAATTAATGAGCCATAAAGTAGATGGAGATAAAGAAATTATTGAAGTATACTTAAAAGCTGTTATGAAAGACTATATTATAGATGCAACAACTAAGGAAGTTGTTGAAGGAAATAAAAATACTGATTGGCATATGAGATATAAACTTACATTTGTAAGAAAAAATGGAGTAAAAACTCATGCCGGAACAAGTAATAAATCAACAACTAACTGTCCAAATTGTGGAGCACCAACTGAAATAACATCAGCAGGACAATGTGAATATTGTGGAAGTGTTATAACAACAGGTGAACATGATTGGGTACTTTCAGGACTTGAAGGAATAAAATAATAAATAAAAAAATAAGGGCTAAGTTATTTAGCTTAGTCCTTAATTAATTTAAGGAGGAATTAAAATGGGATTAATAAAAGCAGCAGTAGGAGCAGTTGGCTCTACTTTACATGATCAATGGAAAGAGGCAATAAGATGTGAAGATATGCCAAATGATGTATTAATGGTAAAAAAGACTACACCAAATGGAGTTATTTCAAATGGAAGTACTGTCATTGTAGGACCAGGACAATGTGCTATTATATATGATAATGGTAGAATTGTAGATGCATCTGCAGAAGAAGGTGTATATACATTTAGTGATTCATCAACACCATCACTATTTGCAGGACAATTTGGTGGAATGTTTAAAGAGATGTGGCAAAGATTTACATATAATGGTGCAACAGCTAAACAACAAGCTGTATTTTTCTTCAATATAAAAGAAATATTAGATAACAAATTTGGAACACCAGCTCCAGTACCATACAAAGATTGGGGTCATCCAATAATGAATGCAAGAACAAATTCATATCTTGCAATGAGTGTTGAAGTAAAATGTTTTGGTAAATATACATTTAGAATTTCAGATCCATTTTTATTTATGTCACAAATAGCTGGAACAGCTGATGTATACAGAAAAGCTGATTTAGTAGAACAAATGAGATCTGAAGTTATAGGAGCTTTCTCTAATGTAATGAATAGCTTAGGAAGTGATAAATACAAAATAGAGGTACTTGAACTTCCAAATAAAACTGATGAAATAAAGAAAATAATGGATGAAAATGTATTTGATGAACCAATTAGAAAAAGAGGTATTTCACTTGTTTCATTTATTGTTGAAAGTTTAACTCTAGATGATAAATCTAAAGAGAAAATTGATAATTATGAAATTGGTGGAGACGCATATCAACAACAAGGTGTAATGACTGGTGCATATGCAAATGCTGTCCAAAATGCAGCTAGTAATTCAAATGGTGCAGCAAATGGATTTATGGGAATAGGTATGATGAATATGGCAAGTGGTAATGCTTTTGGTGGCGTTGCAAATGGAAATGGTGCAGCTCCAATGAAACCACAACAAGATGCTGCTACAAAAGCTCAAACACCTGTAAAGCCAGAAGTTCCAGTTGAAGCTCCTGCAACACCTGAGGTTGCAGAGGAAAAACCACAAAATAACTCTTGGAAATGTTCTAAATGTGGAACTGAAAATACAGGTAAATTCTGCACGCAATGTGGTGAGAAAAAAGCAGAAGCTAAATTCTGTACAAATTGTGGAAATAAGCTTGAGGCAGATGCAAAGTTTTGTCCAGAGTGTGGAACAAAAGCATAGGTTATAACTAATAATATATATAATTTAAATTTCGTTATAGTGAATAAATAAGTGCTAAAGCAATGAGAAGGCAGTTGAAACTGTCTTCTTCTTTTCTCTTACAAATTTTTGATTAAATGGAAAATAAAGTCTTAAAAGTGAATTTTTAGGACTTTATTTTTTTCTAAAAATCATGTAAAATAATAATAGAAGTTAAAGGTAAATAAAAAAGAACGAAGTTTCGTAAAAGTATTGAAAAAGATTAAAAAATATGGTATAAATGTAGAAAATAAATTTGAAACCAAAATGTCTAGAAATAATAGAAATTTTGGGAAAAGAGGTAATAATGGAGCAAAATAATGAATTAAAATTATTTGAAGATAAAAAAATTAGAGCAAAATGGGATGAAGAAAAAGAAAAATGGTATTTTTCGGTTGTTGATATAGTATCAGCATTAACTGATAATGATTATCAGGCAGGTAGAAAATATTGGAAAACATTAAAAATGAGATTAAATAAGGAAGGAAGTGAGTTGGTAACAAATTGTTACCAACTGAAAATGCAATCATCTGATGGAAAATATTATAACACTGATGTAATGAATACGGAGCAAGTTTTGCGTTTAATACAATCAATACCATCTAAAAAAGCAGAACCATTTAAACTATGGTTAGCTCAAGTAGGAAAAGAACGAATAGATGAAGCATATGATCCAGAAATAGCAATAAATAGAGCATTAGATATATACAGAAAAAAAGGATATTCAGAAGAATGGATAAATCAAAGGTTAAAAACAATAGATATAAGAAAAGAATTTACGGATGAACTAAAAGAAAAAGGAATAAGCGAGGCAAAAGATTTTGCAATATTAACAAATATTTTAACACAGGCTTGGAGTGGACATTCAGTAAAAGAATATAAAAATTTAAAAGGTTTAAAAAAGGAAAATTTACGAGATAATATGACTAATATGGAATTAGTACTTAATATGCTAGCAGAAACATCTTCTACAGAAATTTCAAAAAGTAAAAATGAAAAAGGATTTATGGAAGCACAAGATTCTGTAATAGAAGGTGGAAATATAGCCAGAGTTGCGAGAGAACAATTAGAAAGAAAGACAGGAAAAAAAGTTGTATCTGATAAAAATGCTAAAGAAATAAGAAAATTGAATTCTGGTAAAGAATAGTTTTTTGAAGTCACAAGAAAAGATTTAGTATATCTAATATTCTTGGTTGTAAAGGGGGATAAAAAAGCAATAAAAATTATAAAGAAAAATAATTCAAAAGAAATATTTATATTTTGTTCACTTGTTAATGGAAACTATAATGAAAGTTCTGATATAGATATAGCAGTTAGAGGATTAAGTCAAGATAAATTTTATAAAGTAGCTAGTATTTTGTTATTTGAGCTAGAAAATGAATTTGATCTTATTGATTTAGACGATGAACAAAATCGATTTTCACAAATATTATTAAAAATAGGAGAATTACTTAAAGTTGGATGATAAAATACTTGTAATAGATATTTTCTAAGTTTGGGATAATTTCAAAGAAAATTTAGGATTTTTTCTTAAAATATTATAGATAAAAAATTATTAATAAAGAGGTGTTTGTATGGCAAAGTTATATTTTAGATATGGAACAATGGGATCTGGTAAATCAATAGATTTGTTAAAAGTTGCATATAATTATGAGGAAAGAAACCAAAAATGTTTACTTATGGTTCCAAGTATAGATAACAGATATGGAGTTGGAAAGGTTACAACTAGAATTGGGATTTCAAGAGAGGCATATATAATAAATGAAGATACTAATATTTATGAATATGTATCATCTTTATTAGAAAAGCCAAATTGTATTCTAGTAGATGAATGTAATTTTTTAACTAAAAAACATGTAAATGAATTATCAGATGTAGTAGACTTTTTAGAAATTCCAGTTATATGTTATGGACTTAGATCTGATTTTAAATGCGAATTATTTGAGGGCTCAGAGGAATTAATGGCAATAGCAGATAAGATTGAAGAAATAAAAACAATATGTGAATGTGGCAGAAAAGCAACTATAAATATGAGATATAAAGATGGAAAAGCAATAATTGATGGTGACAAAATAGTTGTTGGTGGAAATGAAATGTATAAAGCAGTATGCAGAAAATGCTATAAAAAGTATATAGAAAAATAATTATATTTTTGTTATAAGTCAAAATTAGACAACTTTCTAATTTGACTTTTTTTTGCTTTCGGTGTATAATATAAGCTATGTATATTGAGTTCGTGTTAAAATTATATTTTAGAATATAATAGTAGTAATACTATAATATATATTGATCGTGGTTAAAGTAAATTGAAAAGTAAATATTAAAGGAGGAATAATAATTTAATGGAAGAAAAAAAGGATTACAAAAGAAAGGGGCAAACTGCGCCTTTAACAAAAAGAAATAATTCAAATTCTAGAGGTAATAAAGCAACAAGAACAACAAGAACAAATAGAAAAGATAAAAATGATGTATTAAATAATAAGGAGTTAGTAAAGGATACGAAGAAGAAATTATTAAAAAAAGGGCCAAATGTTGAATTCTTAAATATGGATACAAGGCCTGTTGTATCTAGATCATCTAAACCTACTGTATTTGCAGATGCTAAACTTAAAGTAATTCCACTAGGTGGTATGAATGAAATTGGTAAAAATATGACTGTTTTTGAATATAAAGATGAAATAATAGTTGTAGACTGCGGACTTGCATTTCCAGAGGATGATATGTTAGGTGTTGATTTAGTAATTCAAGATATAACATACTTAGAAAGAAATAAAGATAAAGTAAAAGCTTTATTTATAACTCATGGGCATGAGGATCATATAGGTGCAATACCATATTTCTTAAAGAAAATAAATGTACCAATTTATGGAACAAAATTAACATTAGGTCTAATCAAAGCAAAATTGATAGAACATCACTTAGAAAAAAGTACAAAGCTAAAATGTGTAAAACCACGTGACGTTATAGCTTTAAAACACTTTAAGGTAGAGTTTATAAGAATGACACACTCAATTGCAGATGCAGCAGGACTTGCAATAAAGACACCTGTTGGAACAGTAGTGCATACAGGAGATTTCAAGGTAGATTATACGCCAATAGATGGAAAACCAATGGATTTTGCAAGACTTGCAGAACTTGGTGAAGAAGGTGTAACGCTTCTAATGTCTGATAGTACAAATGCTCAAAGAGACGGATATACTATGTCAGAAAGTATAGTAGGACATGAGTTTGATAAAATATTTACAAACTGTAAAAAAAGAATAATAGTTGCAACATTTGCATCAAATATACACAGAATGCAACAAATAATGAATGCTGCTGTAAAATGTAACAGAAAGGTATCAGTTGTTGGTCGTAGTATGATAAATGTTCTTGCAGTTTCACAAGAACTAGGATATTTAGAAGTACCAGAAGGAACTATTATTGATATAGATAAAATAAATAACTATAATCCTGAAGAATTATTAATAATTACAACTGGAACACAAGGTGAACCAATGTCTGCACTTAGCCGTATGTCAGCAGGTGAGCACAAAAAAGTTCAAATAACACCAGATGATTTAGTAATTTTCTCATCATCTGCTATACCTGGTAACGAAAAATCAATTGATAAAGTAATTGATGAACTAGAAAAATTAGGTGCTGAAGTTATATACAATCAACTTGCCGATGTACACGTATCTGGTCATGCTTGCAAAGAAGAATTAAAATTAATGTTATCATTAGTAAAACCAAAATATTTTATGCCAGTTCATGGTGAGTATAGATTTTTAAAAATGCATGGCGAACTTGCAGTCGAAACAGGTACACCAAAAGAAAATATATTTATAATGGAAAATGGTAGAACTCTTGAAATTGGAAAACATGATGCTAAAATTACAACTCAAGTACCTTCTGGTATGATACTTGTAGATGGACTTGGTGTTGGTGATGTTGGAAATATTGTAATTAGAGATAGACAGTTATTATCTGAAAATGGTGTTATAATAGTTGTTGTAACACTAGATAGAAAAACAGCAAAAGTAATTTCAGGACCAGATATAGTAACTCGTGGGTTTGTTTATGTAAGAGAAAGTGAAGACTTAATGGAAGAAATAAAAGAAGTTGCAAAAGATGAACTTGATAGATGCGATAAAGAAAATATTCGTGAATGGTCTAATATAAAATCAAATCTAAGAGATAACTTAATGCGTTTTGTATATTCTAAAACAAAACGTCAACCAATGATACTTCCAATATTAATGGATGTAGATTTAGATAAAAATAGAAATTAATATTTAAGGTGATTGAAAATGGATGAAAATTTAAAAGAAAAATATGAGAAACTTGCAAATTTAATATTTCCAGATGTAACAGAAACTGTAGAAGATTTAGAAAAAAGATATCCTGAAAGAAATTTAAAAGAAGGAGCGTGCGTAACACGTTTTGCTCCTTCTCCTACAGGATTTTTACATACTGGAGCCTTGTTTACTTCACTTATAAATAAAAAACTTGCAAATCAAACAGGTGGGGTATTTTTTCTTAGAATAGAAGATACTGATAGAAAAAGAGAAGTAAAAGATAGTGTAAAAGACTTGACTACCCAAATGAGAGAATTTAATATTTCACCAGATGAGGGAGTTATTGAAGAAGGAAAAGAAATTGGTGATTATGGTCCATATACTCAAAGTAAGAGAGAAAAAATATATAGAATTTGTGCAAAACATTTACTTTTAAAAGGACTTGCATATCCATGCTTTTGTACACCAGAAATGTTGCAAAAGACACATGATTATCAAGAAGAACATAAAATTGTACCTGGGTATTACTCAGTATATGCAAAATGTCGAAATATATCAGTTGATGAATATATATCAAGGATTGAAGCAGGGGAAAAGTATATTTTAAGATTTAGATCAAATGGATCTCACTTAAAAAAAGTAAGTTTTAAAGATGGTATAAAGGGAAAAATTGATATTGCACAAAATGATCAAGATATAGTAATCTTAAAATCAGATGGACTTCCAACTTATCATTTTGCACATGTTTGTGATGATCATTTTATGAGAACAACACATGTTATAAGGGGAGAAGAATGGGTATCTTCAGTTCCTATTCATTTAGAGTTATTCTATGCTATGGGATTTAAGGCACCAGTGTTTGTACATATTCCAAGTATAATGAAATTAGATGGAACATCTAAAAGAAAGCTTAGTAAAAGAAAAGATAGTGAAGCTGCTGTATCATATTTCTTAAAAGCAGGATATCCAGTAGAATCAGTAAATGAATATCTTTTAACTCTAATTAATTCGGATTTTGAAAACTGGAAAAGAGCTCATAAAAATGAAAGTAATGATTTATTTGAACTTAAATTAAAAAAGATAAATACATCAGGTGCGTTATTTGATAATGTAAAATTAAATGATGTATCAAAAGAAGTAATATCAAGAATGAATAGTGATGAAGTATTAAAAGCTGTTCTTGATTGGGCAAAAAAATATAACGAAGAAGTATATAACCTAATTTCAAAAGATGAGTCGTATAGCAAAAAAATCTTTGCTTTAGAAAGAGATGGAGCAAAAAAAATACGTAAAGATATATATAAATGGGAAGATATTATACCTACTTTCTTTTATTTCTTTGATGAGTATTTTAAAGAAGATATAAAAGAAGGATATGACTTTAGAGTTACAGATAAATTGACTAAAGAAGTTATTTTAGATGTAATAGAGAAATATTCTAGTGTATATAACGAAAATGATGATAAGGATACTTGGTTTAGCAGAATGAAGGAACTTGCAAATAATCTTGGATTCTGTACTAATATGAAGGAGTACAAAGAAAATCCAGATAATTTTGTAGGAAGTATTGCTGATTTTTCAGATATAATAAGGACTTCTGTTACAAATAGGCATAATACACCAGATATATATGAAATAATGAAAATACTTGGAAAAGATAGGGTCATTAGTAGATTTAAAGAATCTGAGTTTAGAATATAAATGAAAAACCACGTGATTTTTGAAGTGCAATTTTTTCTTTTACTTCAATCTATATCACGTGTTTTTATATTATGGAAAGATATCCATATACATATATAAATCTTTTTAACAAATTTTAAAAATATATTGAATATTTTATGTTATTAATGTATACTTAAATTAAGTGTATTAGTTTTAGGAGATTTTAGATAATATGAAAAATTATAAATTAAGAAAAGGAATATCTTTGATAGTGCTTATTATTACTATAATAGTAGTTATTATTTTAGCTGCAACTGTAATAATTACGCTTTCTAAAAATAACCCAATTGAGAGTGCTAAAGAAGCAAGTTTTAAAGAGGATGTTAGAGCTTTTCAAAATGAACTGTACCTCTACATAGGAAGTGAAACATTAAAAGATTACACAGCTTCACGAGAAAATATTACAATGACCGAGGTACCAACAAAAGAAGAAATGAATAGGTATATATCAAGCTTTAAGGAAAAATATGTTGGAAAGTTTGGAATAGAAAATGATGAATTAATATACTATCCAAAAAATGTAAAAGAAAATGAGAAAAAATGGTTAAAGGACTTGGGAATTAATCCATCTGGATATTTAATTATAACAGCAGATAAAGATTTATTTGAATGGGAAGATGAAAATAAAACTAAACTAAAAGGAATTAAAAATCAAGATGATTTTGATAGTTATTTAGCAAATAATAATTATATTTTAAAATTACCAGATGGTTGTGTTAAAATTCTAAAATCTGCTTTTTTTCAGCAAACAAATATAAAAAAAATAATTATGCCAGATAGTATAACTGAAGTTGAACAGAGCGTATTTAATGGTTGTACATCATTAAATGAAGTTAAATTATCTCAAAATTTAAGAGAGATTGGTCATTATATGTTTTCTGGGTGCACAAGTCTTGAAAAAATAGAATTACCTAATTCTGTGGAAAAATTGTGGGCTGAATCCTTCGGGGGATGCTCATCTTTAAAATATATTAATTTACATGAAAATATAAAATATTTGGGCGAAGGATGTTTAGAGGGTACCGCTATTTCTGATATTGTTATACCTGAATCAGTAACAAGGATAAATTTATATGCCTTTAGAAATTGCTTAAATTTAGAAAAAGTTGAAATAAAAAGTAATATAACATCGTTACCAGTTCATTGCTTTAGATCCTGTAGTTCTCTTAAAGAGGTAAAATTACCAGATTCTTTAGAAAGTATTTCAAGTGAAGCTTTTTTGGAATGTTCTAGTTTAAAAACTATTGATATATCAGATGGAGTTACAAGCATAGGAACTAATTGCTTTAATGGTTGTAAGTCTTTAGAGAGTGTAAAATTACCAAGTGGCTTAACAAAAATAAAAGATGCTACATTTAGTGGTTGTGAAAAATTAAGTCAGATAAATATACCTGATAATGTTACAAGTATTGGCGCAAGTGCATTTTCAGGTTGTAAATCTTTAAGTGAAATTACTATTAAAAATAATGTTCAAACGATGGGTAGAGGAGTTTTTGCCAATGATAAGAATTTAGTAATAAATTGTGAGGCAAGTAAAAAGCCAGATGGTTGGGATGAAAATTGGAATCAAGATGGACCAACTACTGTAAATTGGCGATATACAAAGAATTAATTGTAATAATAAAAATAGAATAATTATATAATATAAATAAAGCCACGTGTTTGTTAAAGTAAAACTTTTGTTTCTTTACATTAACACGTGGCTTTTTAATCGTCTAAATCCTCAAATAATATATCGTTAAAAAATAATTTATTATTTATATGTATCAAAAACGTGAAACTTTTTAAAATTATATATATCAAAAACGTGAAATTCTTTTAAATTTTATGTATCAAAAACGTGAAACTTTTTTTTTAGTATTGACATATATATTAAAAATATATAAAATAATAATAGGTGAGTTTAATGAAAAGAAAAATATATGAAGATTTATTAAAATGGAAAAATACTGAAAGTAAAATACCTTTAATGGTGGTAGGAGCAAGGCAAATTGGGAAAACATATATTATAAATGAATTTTGCAAAAAAGAATTTAAAAAGTATATATATATTAATCTTTTAGAAACACCTGAAATTGTAAGTATATTTTCAAGGGATATAAATATAATGGAAAAATTTAAAAGAATGGAAATTTTTTTAGATACTAAGATAGATATAGAAAATACAGTAATATTCTTTGATGAAGTGCAAGAGTCTGAAGATATTATTTCAGCACTTAAGTTTTTTTGCGAAAGTGAAGAAAAATTTAAAATTATATGTGCTGGAAGCCTACTTGGAGTAAAAATAAATAGATTTAAGAAATCTTTCCCTGTAGGAAAAGTAAGAATACTTAATATGGCATCAATGGATTTTGAAGAATTTTTAATGGCAAATGAAAATTTTATGTTAATAGATGAAATATATAACTCGTATAACAAAATGATGCCAATAGATAATGTTTTACATAATAAATTAATAGAATTATATAAAATGTATTTATGTGTTGGTGGAATGCCCGAAGCAGTAAAAGATATTATAAATAAAAAAATGAATATATTGGAATTTAATAAAAATATTGCATCTGATATAATTATATCTTACTTAAATGATATGAATAAATATGTAGTAAGTAATGCTGAGTCTATAAAAATAGAAGCAATATATAAATCTATTCCAACCCAACTTTCAAATCCAAGTAATAAATTTCAATATAGCAAGTTAAATAAGAATGCAAGAAGTAGAGATTATATAGAACCATTAAATTGGTTGATTTCTAGCAGTATGATATATAAGAGTAATTTGATAAAAAATATACAGATACCATTAAAAGGATTTATAGATGAAAATTGTTTTAAACTTTATCTTAGTGATGTTGGTCTTCTTACTTCATTACTTGGAGTAAAATATAATGATATAATTTTGGATAATTTAGAGATTTATAAAGGAATAATAACAGAAAACTATGTTGCAACACAGTTCGTCTCAAATAAAAATGATTTATATTATTGGAGCTCTTCAAATAAGGCAGAAATTGATTTTTTACTATATAATGATGATGGAATAATACCAGTCGAAGTAAAAGCAAACAAAAATATAAAATCAAAGAGTTTAAATATGTATATTGAGAAATTTAAACCAAAATATAGTATTAGAATATCTAATAAAAATTTTGGCTTTGAAAATGGAATAAAATCTGTTCCGTTATACGCAACATTTTGTATTAAGTAAAAAGGAGCTATTATGCAAAATTTAAAAGAAAATATAGAAAAATTAAATAATTACCTTTCAGATACTAGTTATAATGACATAGATATAGTAGATTTAATAAAATATTTATCAAGTAAGTTTGGAGTAAAACAAGAAATAAAGAAAGAAAAGTATCAAAGGTTAGAAGAATATATAGGAGATAGTAAAAAAGTATTACTTGTTCTTGTAGATGGACTTGGGTATTATAAAGTAAATGAATTAAGTGATAGTTCAATATTAAAGAAAAATTTAAGGGAAGGTATACGAACAGTAAATCCAACTTCAACAGCATGTGTACTTACAAGTGTATGTAGTGCAAAGTATCCATCAGAACACGGAATTTTTGGATGGTGGCAGTATTTAAGAAGCAAAAACTTAAATTACTGCCCACTTCCTATGGTTGAAAGAAAAACAGGGAAGAAAGTTGAAGATAAAGGAATTAATATAAAAGAAGTATTTGAATTTGAAAGTATATTTGAAAAATTAAATACTACTGTTAATATTTCAATGCCTAGGGAATTAATATCATCTAGTTATTCTAGAATGTTCTCAGGCAGTAAAGCTAGTACTCATGGCTTTTATTCTATTAGAGAAGGTTTTATGAACATGTCTAAAAAACTAAAAAATTCAGATACGTCTTTTAGTTATTTATATATTGATGGACTTGACGCTGCCTCTCATATGTATGGAGTAAATAGTCAAGAGGTTAAAAATATTATATCTGAAGTTGAAGAGGGTATAAAATTTATAAAGAACGATAATGATGATGTAAAAGTAATTGTGATAGCTGATCATGGACAAGTTGATATGGTAAGTATGATGTACTTAAATCAAAATACGGATTACACTAAATATTTTTATGCACTTCCAAGTATAGATACAAGAATGATAAGCTTCTTTGTAAAGGATGAAGCAAAAGAAGAATTTGAAGAAAAATTTTTAAGTGAATTTAATAAAGATCTAATTTTATTAAAAAAATCAGAGATAGAAAAATATAAAATATTTGGAAATACTAAATTAAGTAAGAAGGCTAAAGAAAATTTAGGTGAATATATAGGGATAGTTGTAAATGATAAATTTATGGTATGCGATAAAATAAACATAGAAGATTGTTTAAATACAAAAGGGAATCATTCTGGACTTACTAAAAAAGAAACAACTATACCACTTATTGTAATATAGTAAGGTGATAAAATTGGATAATGTATTAAATGAAAATGAAAAAATAATAAATAATATAAAAGCAAGTATGAGTTTTGAAGGAATGAATTTAGATAAAAGTGATATAGATTTAATAAATAGTTTTTTAGACAATAAAATAACTGAACAAGAGGGAATAGAAATTATAAAAAATGAATTTAAAAATATGTAAAGAGGGAAGTATATGTATGATGTTATAAATTCAAGGTATACATACAAAGGTACGGATGTACTTGTAAACAAACTAGATATTAAAGATGAGAAGAAATTGGAAAAGTATGAACGAAAAATGGTTGCCTTTAAACTTGCAACCATTAATGAGGTGGAATTTCCTAAAGTATTTGATGAAAAAAGACTTAAATTCATTCATAGCTATCTTTTTTGTGATGTATACGATTTTGCAGGTATGTATAGACTTGAAAATATTATTAAAGAAAACTTTGTTTTTTCACAGTATGAATATATAGAAGAAAATCTAAAAAGTGTAATGAGTAAAATAAATTTAGAAGAGTTTAAGAAAATGAATTTTGATGAATTTATAAAAATGATTTCGTATCTTATGACAGAACTTAATGTAATACATCCTTTTAGAGAGGGAAATGGAAGAGCCATACGTGAATTTATTCGTGAGCTTATGCTTGAGTGTGGTTATGAAATTGACTTTTCAAAAATTGAGTATGATGAGGTTATAAAAGCAAGTAAAGAGGCTATTTTAGATGATACATATCAAATAGAACTTCTTAAAAAAAGTTGTAAAAAAATCAATATATTCTAAAAAATGTAAAAAAATACATTTATTGGTTCCAAAAAGTGTAAAAAAGTACATTTTTTGGAACGTATTAATTTTATTGGTTAGCTGTATTTAAATGTCAGTATGTACAATTTGTATTAGGAAATATCAGAGTAAATAGTTGCCTTATATTTATTCTTTTATGTATTTTTTTACTAAATTATTTTCTTTTTCTAATTGTTTTAAACTTTTTTTAGGTGTTGGTAAATCTTCTGGCATAGTTCCACCATTTTTTGCAATTACATCTCTAATATTTTTTCCAATATTATAATGAGTCGTATTTGCCTCTTTTTCTGTAGAAATATTATCTCTTTTTAACTTTGATTCAGTTTGCGTAATACGAAATAAATTAGCCGCAAGTTCTTCACTTCCCATATTGTCTAAAATATCTTCTCTATATCTTAAACCTTTTCTTTTTGCAATATAATCAGCAGTTTCACCATTGGGAGAGTTCTAATAAGGACAAAATTTTTCTTATAAACTTCTTCCAAAAT
>OLOQ01000168.1_pt1 | contig 77813 bp, 73 predicted proteins | sample 1673101 | NCBI WGS metagenome assembly OLOQ01 (sample SAMEA3136754, study PRJEB25190) | human gut metagenome | biome: human gut; feature: human-associated habitat; material: faeces | place: Austria | collected 2013 | reverse complement strand
TGGTGCCCAGTGGGCACCGTTCAGCGCTTGACCGAGCCGGCAGGCGAGAGTGCCCTCCAAGGGAGGGCGGAGAGGGCTCCGTGCGGCCACCTTCCTGGTGCCCCACCGGTCGGGAAAAACGCTTCGCTGTTTCCCTAGCTTTTTTCAGGCTAACGCCCATAAGGTCAAGGGCAAGGTCGAAGCTTTTTTGAAAAAAAGCTTCACCAAAAAACTTTACTCTTGCTACCGTTTGGCCTGCTCTTACTCCGCGATAACGGTGACAAACCGGGCCTTTACGTCCCCGCCGCAGCGCTGGCCGTGGGGGATGGTGGGGTTAAAGTAAATGGAATCCCCCGCCGTCAGGGTGAACTCCCTGTCCCCAATGCACACAATGACCGTCCCCTCCAGCACCAGGTTGAACTCCTGCCCGGCGTGGGTGATAAGCCCCGCGGGCTTATCCGTGGGCTCCAGCGTCACCAGCAAGGGCTGCATCACCTTGTCGGCGTAGCGGTAGGCCAGGTCCTCAAAATGGTATTCCGGGTTGCGGTTGACCACCCGGCCGTGGCCCCGGCGCACAATGTGGTAGGTGTCCAGGCGGGCGGGGGTGCCGGTGAGAATCTCCGCAAAGTCCACCCCGAATTTATTGGCTACCTCATAGATTAAGCTGATGGGAATGTCCTTCCCATCCTGTTCATAGCCCCGGTATACATCCGGGTCCACCTTCAATTCCGCGGCCAGGCGCTCTACCGTGTAGTCGCTGGCCTCTCGCAGCTCCCGCAGGCGGGGGCCGATTTCGTTCATCTCGTTCATGGTACCCGTCTCCTTTATTTTGGATTTCGATTGCTCTCGATTTTCGTATTATACCACTTTAAATCGCTATCCGTCAATATTGCCCCAGCAGGGCCACGGCGTTTTCCAATTCCTTGGCGGCCTGCTGGCTGTTGAAAGCTTCCCAAGAGTACAGCAGCACCCCCTGGCAGCCGCTTTGCAAAGCCGCCTCCGCCTGCAGGGCGATGATGTCGTCCCGGCTGAGCCAGGTGCCGCCGTCGGCGTCGGTGCCGGCCTTGTACAGCGCCAGCCCGGCGTAGAGCTTGAGCCCCGGGTGGCGGGGCAAGGCCACCCACTCCTCCAGGGCCTGCTGGTAGGGCAGGGCCTCGTTTTCAAAGCTGTAATACAGCTGGGGCGCCAGGTAATCCACATAGCCGGGCACAGCGGCCCAGGTGGCCACGTCGGCGCCCATGTTCTCGTCGTTTTGGATGTTCCCCTGGGGCGAGATGCCAAACGCCGCATTCTCGTCCACCGCTTTGATGCTCTCGTACACCTGGGCCACCATGGCGTTGCTATTGGCCGTCCGCCACGCCAGCAGGGACAGGGGCTCCTCCACGCTTTGGGTGTAGGCGCTGTAGGCGGCGCTGTCCAAGGAGGCGTCCTGGGCGGGATAGAAGTAGTCGTCAAAGTGGATGCCGTCCACGTCGTAGTTCTCCACGATTTCCGCGGCGCCGTCGGCAATCATGGCGCGCACGGCGGGGTAGGCCGGGTTCAGGTACACCCCGCCCTCCCACTCCATAAAGTACTGGGGGTACTCCCCCGCCAAAAGGGTATAGGGGTTGTTGTCCGCCAAGGCGGCGGGGGTCTCGGCGGTTTTCACCCGCAGGGGGTTCAGCCAGGCGTGGAACTCCAGGCCCAGGCTGTGGGCGGTGTCAATCATAAACTGCAGGGGGTCAAAGCCCGGGTCCTGGCCCTGGGTGCCGGTGAGGATGTGGGACCAGGGGTACAGCGCCGAGGGGTACAAGGCGTCGCAGAAGGGCCGCACGTGGACAAATAGGGCGTTCATCCCCTTCTCCTGGGCGGTTTGGGCGATGGTCTGGAAGTTTTCCGCAAAGGCCTGCTGGGTGTGCTCCGCCGTGTGCAAGGAGAAGTAGGGCACCCACACCCCCACCAGGGTTTGCTCCTCCTCCCCGGCGGGGGCGGGGCTGGCCCGGGGCGTTGGGGAGAGGCCGCTTTCCTGGGAGGCTGGCTCCCTGCCAAAGAACCACACCCCGGCCACGGCGGCCAGCAGCGCGACCCACAGCACCAGGTAACAGTATTTGCGCAGATGGAATCTTCCCATAGAGCCTTCCTTCCCGGCGGCTTCCTTGACAAGGGGCCGCCCTTTGTGTATCATCCATAGTAGATAGTTCATCTCTATGCGGCCCGGTCCGGGCCTATGATGGGAAAGGAGTCCTCCATGAAACGCTACCGCTTTCTGCTTTTCGACGCCGACTACACCTTGCTGGATTTCGACAAGGATATGCTCCACGCCTTCCAAGCCACCTACGAGGCCTGCTTTGGCAGCCAGCGGCCCTACTCCCCCGCCCTGCTGGAGCAGTACGAGGCCTGCAACAACCGCTGGTGGGCCAGGCTGGAGCGGGGGGAATGCACCAAACCCCAGCTTTATGTGGGGCGCTTTGCGGACTTCCTGGAGGAGACGGGCCTTGCCGGCGACCCAGAGGAAATCCACCGCCTGTACTTTGAGAACCTGGCCCAGGGGGGCGCGCTGCTCCCCGGGGCGCTGGAGCTGGTGCGGGACCTTTCCGGGGCGTACCAGCTGTACATTGTCACCAACGGCAACGCCGTCAGCCAGATGTCCCGGCTGGAGCGCTCCGGCCTGCTGCCCTATGTGCAGGACGTGTTCGTCTCGGAGGACGCCGGCGCGGCCAAGCCGGATGTGCGCTACTTTGATTACGCCTTTTCCCGCATCCCTGGCTTTGAAAAAGAGCGGGCCCTGCTCATTGGGGACTCCCTCACCTCGGATATGCTGGGAGCCCAAAACGCGGGGATAGACTCCATGTGGTACTGCCCCCAGGCGCTGCGCTACTACCCAGAATGGGAAGAAGAAGCCAAAAAGCTTTCCATCACCTACCAGGTGGGAAGCTTTGAGGAGATGCGGGGCAAGTTGTTGTAACCCCGCCCAGCAAGAAAACCCCCGGCAACCGCCGGGGGCTTTCCTTTATCCAGTTCTTCTCTGGGGCTTTACTTCCCCTTCTTCCTCCGGTGGTTCACCCACAGGGCGCAGGCGAGGAGGAACACCAGGGCCGCCAGCAAAACGCCGCAGGCCACAAAGTAAAGGGGCGTCCACTGGGAGGACACGTCCCAGCCGCCAAACAGGATGCCCCCCACGGCCCGCACAGGCCACAGGACCGCCGAGGCCACCGCCCCCAGGATATCCCACAGGCCCCGGCCCAGGGCGCCCAGCACCTGGAAGAAGGCGCTTACGATGCTGCTTAAAACGTCGAAGATGGCGGAAAGCACAACCATATCCCCTTTCTATCCTGCCGCTTTAGGCGGCGGTCTCCACAATGTTGTAATAGGTGCGGGCGGTAAGGGCGTAGATGATGAGGTACGCCAGGGCAAATACGGCCACGCAGCCCAAGGTGGAGAGCAAAATCAGCTGGGTGTTGGCCAGGCCCATCACCAGCAGGATTTTCTCCAGCATGGGGAAGGCGAAGGCCAGGTGGAGCACGGCCATCACCAGGGGCAGGAAGAACACCAGCAGAATCTGGCTGTGGATGCTCTGCTTGACCTCTTTGTGGCTCATGCCCACCTTCTGCATGATGTTAAACCGCCGGGCGTCGTCGTAGCCCTCGCTGACCTGCTTGTAGTAGATGATCAGCGCCGTGCCCAGCAGGAACAGCACCCCCAGGAACAGCCCCAAGAAGAACAGCCCGCCGTACAGTTCCATAAAGCTCTGGCGGGAGGACACGCTGTCCTCGATCATGCAGGAGAAATGTCCCACGGATTTGGGCCGGTCGTAAAACAGTGCGTTCACCAGGGCGTCCTTGATGGCGACAATACTTTCGGGGTCGCCGCCCACTACGTCAAAATCGAAGGAATAGTTCGGCTCCGCATAAGCGCCACTGGAGGCAAAGATGGAATCTACCACGGCTTCATCTTTCACCACGAGATAGTACATTTCGTAAATTTGCGCCATCGTGGAGGCCTCAGGCATGGCATAGTTAGAAGAAACCATCTCAAAACTCTGGTGATCGATGGTTAGCGTACTCTCTCCGGGGAATGTGTTGCGTGGGTCAAAAAACAACACCTGGCCGGAGGACAAGTCGATAGTCTCACCAGAAAAGCGTTCAAATTCTTCCTCGGTAAAAATATCGATGACAGCGTACGCGTCGCAGGCTTGTTCCTCTGTGTAGAGGGTATCTCCCACACGTGCTGTGGTGATTTCCCACCCCTCTCGGTCCACCACGTTTTCGATCTGGATCCCCAAGGCCTGGGTTTCTTTTTCTACTGCAGTGCGAACCAACTCCTGCACATCCTGGTTTTCCGCTTGGGCGGACACCAGCACGTTGCGGGGATACCGGGCCCGCAGCAGGCCGTCCATGCTGGTGTACAGGGAGAAGGTGGTGGACACCGTCACCAGCAAGGCGGTGAACAGCACGCAGATGGAGGCCAGGCCCGCGGCGTTCTGCTTCATGCGGAAGAGCATGCCGGAGAGGGCGGTGAAGTGGTTTGTCTTATAATAGAAGCGCTTGTTCTTTTTCAGCAGCTTCAGCATGGCCGTGATGCCGGTGATGAACAGCAGATAGGTGCCAAGGATGACCAGAATCACCGCCACAAAGAAGAACACCAGCGCGGAGAGGGGGTCCTGGATGGTGACGGCCATGGTATAGCCCGTGCCCAGCAGCAGGGCCCCCAGCACCGCCAGGAACCAGTGGGCCTTGGGCTCCCGCTCGCCGGTCTCGCCGCCGTGGAGCAGCTCAATGGGCTTGGAGAGCTTTACTTGCAGCAGGTTGTAGCACAGGGTCAGCAGGAAGATAAGCCCAAACAAACCCAACGTGCTGGTGATGGCGGACACAGGGATGACAAAGGCCACGGCCAGATTTGTCCCCAGCAAAAGGCCCAGCAGCCAGAATAGGACCCGGGAGAAGACAATCCCCAGCCCCAGGCCCAGGGCCAGAGAGCACACCGCGATAAGCAGCGTCTCCCGGAACAGGATGTGGGCGATGTGCCGCTTCTCCATACCTAAAATGTTGTACAGGCCCAGCTCCTTTTTCCGGCGCTTGATGATGAAGCTGTTGGTGTAGAACAGGAACAGCACCGCGAACAGCCCGATGACAAACACCCCCAGGCCCATCATGCTGGCCACGGTAGTGCCGCCGTACAGCGCTCCCTGGTCAATGCCCTGGCCCAGGGCGTTGATGGAGTAGAACATCATAATAATCCCCACGCTGGAGAGCAGGTAGGGCAGGTACACCCGCCGGTTGCCCTTCAGGTTGGTAAAGGCCAGCTTCCAGTAGAAGCCCACTCCCCGCTTACCCATGGACGGCCACGCTCCTTTCCCGGCTGGTGGCAAGTTCGGTCAAGGTGCGGGAGATGGCCTGGTACAGCTCGTCGTCGGTCATGGCGCCGCGGTAAATCTGGTGGTAGACCTGGCCGTCCTTGATGAACAGCACCCGCCCGGCCCGGCAGGCCGCCTGCACCGAGTGGGTCACCATCAAAATGGTTTGGCCGCTGTGGTTGACGTCCGCGAAGATGTCCAGTATCTGCCCGGCGGAACGGGAGTCCAAGGCGCCGGTGGGCTCGTCGGCCAAGATGAGCTCCGGATAGGTGATGATGGCCCGGGCGATGGCCGCCCGCTGCTTTTGGCCGCCGGAGACCTCGTAGGGGAACTTTTGCAGCAGCTCCCAAATGCCCAGCCGGTGGGCGATGGGGTCGATGCGCTTTTTCATCTCGTCGTACTTCTTGCCCGCCAGCACCAGGGGCAGGAAGATGTTGTCCTGCAAGGAGAATGTGTCCAGCAGGTTGAAGTCCTGGAACACAAAGCCCAGGTGGTCCCGGCGGAAGGCGGAAATCTCCTTCTCATTGAGGGATACGATGTCCCGCATATTCAAAAACACCTGGCCGCTGGTGGGCTTATCCAGCCCCGCCAGGATGTTTAAAAGGGTGGTCTTGCCGGAGCCAGACTCGCCCATAATGGCCACAAACTCCCCTTCCTCCACGGTGAAGCTCACCCCGGAGAGGGCCGTCACCTTGGCACCGCCCAGGCGGGTGGTGTACACTTTTTTCAAGTCGTTCACGTTTAAAAGCGCCATACTTCATTCTCCTTTTTCCGCGTTTGGGAAACGCCTCTCGTTTCTTTCTGGAGAAAAGTATAGGCCCCATTTCTTACGGGTTTCTAAAGGAGGGCTTACAAAAAGAGAAAGCAAACCTTACGGTTTGGAAAGGGGCCGGGGAAAAATCCCCGGAAGTGGCCCCAACGGCTTGCGGCCCGGCCGCAAAACAGGTATAATAGGTACACTTCATCATAGAAAGCGAGCGTTCATGCCATGAAATTAGGAATCGTGGGCCTTCCCAACGTGGGCAAGAGCACCCTGTTTAACGCCATCACCAACGCCGGCGCCCAGTCGGCCAACTACCCCTTCTGCACCATCGAGCCCAACGTGGGCGTGGTGGCCGTGCCGGACAAGCGCCTGGACAAGCTGGCCGAAATGTACCAGCCGGAGAAGTTCACCCCCGCCACCATTGAGTTTGTGGACATCGCGGGCCTGGTGAAGGGCGCTTCCAAGGGCGAGGGCCTGGGCAACAAGTTCCTCTCCAACATCCGGGAGGTGGACGCCATCGTCCACGTGGTGCGCTGCTTTGAAAACGACGACATCATCCATGTGGAGGGCAGCATCGACCCCAAACGGGACATTGAGACCATCGACGTGGAGCTGATTCTCTCGGACATCGAGGTGCTGGACCGCCGCATCGACAAGACCCGGAAAATGCTGAAAGCCGATAAGAAGTACCAGGCCGAGCTGGATTTCCTGGAGCGGGTCCACCAGGCGCTGGAGGAGGGCAAATCCGCCCGCAGCGTGGAGTGCACTGAGGAGGAGGCGGAAATCCTCTCCACCGTGAGCCTGCTGACCAACAAGCCCATTATCTTCGCCGCCAACATGAGCGAGGACGACTTCCGGGGCGGCGTGGAAAACAACAAGTACTTCCAGGTGGTGCAGGAGTTCGCCCAGGCGGAGCACGCCGCCGTGCTGCCCATCTGCGCGGAGATCGAGGCGGAGATTTCCGGCATGGAGCCCGAGGAGAAGAAGCTGTTCCTAGCGGACATGGGCCTGGAGGAATCCGGCCTGGACAGGCTCATCCAAGCCTGCTACTCCCTGCTGGGGCTCATCTCCTACCTCACCGCCGGCAAGCCGGAGGTTCGCGCCTGGACCATTAAAAGAGGAACCAAGGCCCCCCAGGCCGCCGGCAAAATCCACTCGGACTTTGAGCGGGGCTTCATCCGGGCGGAGGTCATCGGCTTTGACGAGCTGATGGAGTGCGGCACCATGGCCGTGGCCAAGGAGAAGGGCCTGGTGCGCAGCGAGGGCAAGGACTACGTCATGCAGGACGGGGACATTGTGCTGTTCCGCTTTAACGTGTAAGCCCACGGCTGGGGATGCCCGGCCTTTCTAAAAGAGGAGGTGTTTTCCATGGAACCCCTTGTTGTGTGGCTCCTCATCTTTGTGGTTTTCTTCTGTGTGCTGTACTTCACCGTAAAAGCCGCCGTGCGGGACGGGATACTGGCGGCCCGGCAGGCCCAGCGGGAGGAACCGCCCCAGCAAGACGCGCCCAACGAGAAAAAGGATGGCTAAATGCCATCCTTTTTTCTTTTATCCAAGGGGTTCCGCCCCATCCAAGACGCCGGAGGACTTTACGCGCCCTCGGCGTGTTTTAAATAGTCAATCTTCCACTCTATCTTCTCCAGGTAGTGCTGGAGCTCCTCAATCTCTTGGAGCACCCGCTGGTGGTGGTCGGTGAAGATGTGCAGCCGCTCCTCCAAGGTGGCGTCTCCCTGCTCCACCAAGTCGAAATACCGCTTGATTTCCTTTAAGGGCATGCCGGTGCTTTTCAGGCACATGGCCATCTCCAGCTGGGCCACGTTCTCCTGGCTGTACACCCGAATGCCGTTTTTCGTCCGCCCCGGGTGGATGATGCCCTCCTTCTCGTAAAACCGCAGGGTGTGGGGCTCTACCCCAAACCGCTGGGCCACTTGGGAAATGCTGTAGCTTTCCATAGCGCGCCTCCTTGTGCCGGATACCGGCAATAAACTGTACTTTAAGTTTAGGCCCAAAGGTGGGCTTTGTCAACCGCTTTTTTCGGCGGAGGGGCCGTCCGTTGTATTTTTATACAAATATGCCTGCATAAATTCTCCGATAATCGCCGATTTACCCCCTTGTAAAACGGGAAATAAGTTGTATAATGTGTATATTCCCAACAACGAAACCCAAAGGACGAAGGAGAGAATCACTCATGAAGAAAATTGCATCCCTTCTGGCAGCCGTTATGCTGCTGACCGCCACCTTGGCTGGCTGCGGCAACTCCGGCTCCGGCTCTTCCACCACCGACACCAGCAGCGCTTCTTCCACCGCCAGCCAGTCCTCCGCTGCCGAGGACAGCTCCGCCGCGGAGGGCGAGACCTCCAGCGAGGCTTCCGCCACCGAGGCCGGCGACTACGGCGAGTTCACCACCATTGAAGAGGGCAAGCTGATTATGGCCACCAACGCCCAGTTCCCCCCCTACGAGCTGGTCTCCGACGGCGAGGGCTTCAACGGCACAGGCTTTGAGGGCATCGACGTGGAGATCGCCTCCGCCATTGCCGACAAGCTGGGCCTGGAGCTGCAGATTGATGACATGGACTTTGACTCCGCCCTGGTGGCTGTGCAGAACGATGCCGCCGATGTGGTTCTGGCCGGCCTGTCCTACTCTGAGGAGCGGGACGAGGTGCTGGACTTCACCGACAGCTACGCCACCGGCGTGCAGGTGGTCATCGTGAAGGAAGGCTCCGACGTGACCATGGACAACCTGGGCGAGAAGATGATCGGCACCCAGCGCGGCACCACCGGTTACATCTACGCCTCTGACACCCCTGAAAACGGCGGCTATGGCGAGGACCACGTCTCCGCCTATGACAACGGCGCCACCGCCGTGCAGGCTTTGGTCAACGGCCAGGTGGACGCTGTCATCATCGACGAGGCTCCCGCCAAGGAGTTTGTGGCTGCCAACGAGGGCCTGACCATCCTCCCCGGCAACTGGGTGGAGGAGCAGTACTGCGCCGCTGTGAACGAGGGCAACACCGAGCTGTTGAACGCCATCAACACCGCTTTGAACGAGCTGATGGATGACGGCACCGTACAGGAGATTTTGGACAAGTATATCACCGCCGAATAAGCGCGGCCTTTGCAAGAGAATACGAAAGGGGCGGCCCCGGGCCGCTCCTTTTGGCAACTCTGAGGGAATAAGAGAGGAGCATGCAGATGAACTTCACCCAGATGTACGAGTCCTTTCAAGCGCTGGAAAACCCCAGCTTCTGGCAGGACATCTACATGAGATTCTACCGGGCCTGGTTTGAGGGCGACCGGTGGATGCAGTATTTCGAGGGCCTGGGCACCACCATTTTGGTCACCATTCTGGCCCTGCTCATCGGCGTCATCCTGGGCGTGGTGGTGGCGGTTATCCGCACAGGCCACGACCAGCAGCGCAAAGGCAAGCACAACCCGGTGCTGGCGGTGCTCAACCTGATTTGCAAAATTTACGTCACCGTCATCCGGGGCACCCCCATGCTGGTGCAGCTGATGATTATGGGCTTTGTGGTGTTCCAAAACAGCCGGAACTTCACCATGGTGGGCGCGCTGGCTTTGGGCATCAACTCCGGCGCCTATGTGGCGGAGATCATCCGCGGCGGCCTGATGAGCCTGGACCCCGGCCAGATGGAGGCCGGGCGCTCCCTGGGGCTGGGGTACCTGCCCACCATGACCTTTATCGTGGTGCCCCAGGCTTTTAAAGCCATCCTGCCGGCCCTGGGCAACGAGTTTATCACCCTGCTGAAGGACACCTCCCTCATCTCCGCCATTGCCGGGAAAGAGGTCGTCTACTTTGCCAAGGCCATTGGCGCCAAGACCTATGACTACATGTTCCCCCTGCTCATCACCGCGGTGATGTACCTGATCCTGGTGCTGATCTTCACCTGGCTCCAGGGGATTCTGGAAAGGAGGCTGCGCGCAAGTGATAGACGTTAAAGGCTTGACCAAGACGTACGGGGACCACCAGGTCCTCAAGGGCATCAACGAGCACATCCACAAGGGCGAGAAGGTGGCCATCATCGGCCCCTCCGGCTCGGGCAAGTCCACCTTCCTGCGGTGCCTGAACCTGCTGGAGGAGCCCACCAGCGGCACCATCACCTTTGAGGGCGTGGACATCACCGACCCGAAAAACGACATCAACAAGCTGCGGGCCCGCATGGGCATGGTGTTTCAGCAGTTCAACCTGTTCCCCCACATGACCGTAAAGCAGAACATCACCCTGGCCCCCACCAAGCTGAAGCTGATGACCAAGGCCCAGGCCGACAAAAAGGCCCTGGAGCTGCTGGAGCGGGTGGGCCTGCCGGACAAGGCCAACGCCTACCCCAAGCAGCTTTCCGGCGGCCAGCAGCAGCGCATCGCCATTGCCCGGGCCTTGGCCATGAACCCGGACGTGATGCTCTTTGACGAGCCCACCTCTGCCCTGGACCCGGAAATGGTGGGCGAGGTGCTGGAGATTATGAAGGAGCTGGCCGACGAGGGCATGACCATGGTGGTGGTCACCCACGAGATGGGCTTTGCCCGCAGCGTGGCCACCCGGGTGCTGTTTATGGATGAAGGCGTCATCGCCGAGCAGAACGAGCCCGAGGCCTTCTTCACCCACCCCCAGAACCCCCGGCTGCAGGAGTTCCTCTCCAAGGTGCTGTAAGACTTGGAGGGCTGTTCCAATCGCCTGCTTGAATATCCCCCACATGGAATGGAGCCTTGTTTGGGCCCCATTCCATGTTGTTTTTGGGGGAACTTCCGCCAGCCTCTTTCAAAAGGCCACGGGGAACCGCGCCGGATGACGCGCCCCAAGGTGTCCAACGCCTAGCATAAAGGGGCTGCCGTTTCCACGGCAGCCCCTTAGGCGCATTATAAAAAGAGGGTGAAATGGGAAGAAAAACTTACTCGGCGCAGTTCTTCTTCAAGGTCTCCAGCTGGTTGCGGAGCTCCTGGGGCAGCTTGTCGCCAAACTGCTTGTAGAACTCCTCAATGCCCTCGGCTTCCTTAGCCCAGGCAGCCTTGTCCACTTCCAGGATGGACTTCAGGGTCTCGATGTCGAAGTCCTGAATGCCCTCCAGGTTGATGTCCTCAGCGTAGGGCACATAGCCGATAGCGGTCTCCTTGGCGTCCACCTCGCCCTCGCAGCGCTTGAGAATCCACTCCAGCACGCGGAAGTTGTCGCCGAAACCGGGCCACAGGAAGTGGCCTTCGCTGTCCAGACGGAACCAGTTGACGTTGAAAATCTTGGGGGCGTTCTCGCCCAGCTTCTCGCCCATCTCGAACCAGTGCTGGAAGTAGTCGCCCATGTGGTAGCCGCAGAAGGGCAGCATGGCCATGGGGTCACGGCGGACCACGCCCACAGCGCCGGTGGCGGCGGCGGTGGTCTCAGAAGCCATGATGGAGCCTACGAACACGCCGTTGTTCCAATCGCGGGACTGGTACACCAGGGGCGTGGTCTGGGCGCGGCGGCCGCCGAAGATGATGGCGGAAACCGGCACGCCTTCGCCCTTGTCGAACTCAGCGCTGATGCAGGGGCAGTTCTTGGCGGGAGCGGTGAAGCGGCTGTTGGGATGGGCGCCCTTCTTCTCGGAGGTCTTGCCATTCCAGGGCTCGCCGGTCCAATCCAGAGCGTTCTCAGGCGGATTCTTGTCCAGGCCTTCCCACCACACGGTGTTGTCGTCCAGGTTGTGGGCCACGTTGGTGAAGATGGTGCCCTTCTGGGTGGAAATCAAAGCGTTGGGGTTGGACTTCATGTTGGTGCCGGGGGCCACGCCGAAGAAGCCGTTCTCGGGGTTGATGGCGTACAGCTTGCCATCGGCGCCCTGGCGCATCCAGGCGATGTCGTCGCCCACGGTCCAAACCTTGTAGCCCTTGTTGCGGTAGCCTTCCGGCGGGATGAGCATGGCCAGGTTGGTCTTGCCGCAGGCAGAGGGGAAGGCGGCGGTGACGTACTTCACCTCGCCCTGGGGATTCTCAATGCCCAGGATGAGCATGTGCTCAGCCATCCAGCCCTCGTTCTTGCCCAGGTAGGAGGCAATGCGCAGGGCGAAGCACTTCTTGCCCAGCAGCACGTTGCCGCCGTAACCGGAGTTGACGCTGATGATATAGTTGTCCTCGGGGAAGTGGCAGATATAGCGCTTCTCCTCGTCAATGTCGCACTTGCAGTGCAGGCCCTTCACCCAGTCCTCGCTGTCGCCCAGCACGTCCAGCACGGCCTGGCCCACGCGGGTCATGATGGCCATGTTCAGCACCACGTAGATGGAGTCGGTGACCTCCAGGCCGATCTTAGCCAAGGGGGAGCCGATGGGGCCCATGGAGTAGGGGATCACGTACATGGTACGGCCCTTGTAGCTGCCGCGAGCGATGTCGAACAGCATCTTGTAAGCGGCCTGGGGTTCCATCCAGTGGTTGGTGGGGCCAGCGTCCTCTTCCTTGCGGGAGCAGATGAAGGTGCGCCCTTCCACACGGGCCACGTCGTTGATAGCGGTGCGGTGCAGATAGCAGCCAGGCAGCTTCTCCTGGTTCAGCTTGATCATCTCACCGGTCTCGCAGGCCTGCTTGCGAAGGCTCTCCAGCTGCTCCTCAGAGCCGTCAATCCAGACGACCTCATCGGGGGTGACCAGCTCTTTCATTTCGTCAAGCCAAGCCAGCACGGACTTATTGTTGGTCATTTGTATTAACTCCTTTCGCCCAATGGCAAAATTTGTGCTTGTCTTCCAGTGTCTATTCTAGCACAGCGGGCTCTAAGAATCAATGACTAATTTGTTAAAAAGACAGCAATCCCGCCGGGAGGCCTCAGCTTTCCCCGTTTTCCCGGCTGCCCTGGCCCTTGCGGGGGTAGGGCCGGGGCTGGTCTGTTAAGCCTCTACGCTGGTGCGGTACAGCTCCGCCAGGCGGATGAGCACCCAGGTGGGCACGTCGTTTTCCCCTGTCTCGTATTTAGAATACCCCGTCTGGCTCATTTTCAGCAGGGCCGCCAGCTGTTTTTGGGTTAAATCCTGGTCCTGGCGCAGGTCGCGCAAGCGTGGATACATACTCACCTCCAGAAAAAGCAGCCGGTTTCCCTTGAATTCTCAGAAACCAGCGGCCTTTTGCAAGCCTATTCCTCCACCAGCACCACATGCCCCTGCTCCCGGGTTTTCCTCATGTCGATGAGCCGCTGGTTCTCGCTGCCCCGGAAGCGCAGCTCCAGGTTGCGCTGCGCCAGCACAAAGGGCCCGTCGATGAGCAGGTCCACCTGGGCCAGCAGGGTGTTGACGGCGGGGTCGTCCTTTTCCAGCAGCTGCTCGTAGGTCCAGCCGGTGTAGCAGGCCACGTCCTTGCCCGCGCCGTGGACCAGCCGGGCCAGCTCCGCCAAGGCCTCCGCCTGGCAGAAGGGCTCCCCCCCGCTGAAGGTGACGCCCTTTAAAATGGGGTCCTTCTGGAAGTCCGCGAACAGCTCCTGGGGGGTGGTTTTCTGGCCGCCCTCAAAGGCCCAGGTCTGGGGGTTGTGGCAGCCCGGGCAGTGATGGGGACAGCCCTGGGTGAACACGGTGTAGCGGATGCCCGGCCCATCCACAATGGATTCTTTGATAACGCCGGCGATTGTCAGTTCCATAGCAATTCCTCCCAAGGGTAAAAAGGGCCGGGCGGGTCTCCCCATCCGGCCTTTTTCACAAGGTGCATTCTTTCCCGGAAAAACCCGCCGGGTCGGTCATTTCATAGGTAAGGGGCGTCAAGGTGACGTAGCCCTTTTCCAGCAGGGAGCGGTCGTCGTCCCCTTCTGTCTGGGAATAGCCGCCGTAAGTGGACCAAAAATACCGCCTGCCGCCGGGGCTCACCCGTTCCTCGTACGCGCCCAGCCAGATGCAGTCCCCCTGGGGGGCCCACCGCACGCCTTGGATTTCCTCCAAAGGCCGTGCGGGCACGTTGATGTTCAGCACCTGGCGCACGTCCGCTTCCAAGTCCAGCTGGGCCAGGAGCTTTAAGAACACCTGCACCACGGTGGGCTTGTCCGCCGCCGCAGGCGCGGACAGGGCGATGGCTTTCACGCCCAGCTTCGCGCCCTCCATGGCGGCGGCCACGGTGCCGGAGTATAGCAAATCCCCGGCGGTGTTGATGCCGTTGTTGGGCCCGGAGACCACCAAATCCACCGGCTTGGGGGCTAAAGCTTTCAGCCCCAGCTGGGTGCAGTCGGCAGGGGTGCCGGAGCAGCTGTAGGCGGGGATGCCCTCCCACGGGACCTCCTGGACAAACAGGGGGTCCCGGGTGGTGATGCCGTGGCCCACAGCGCTGCGCTCCCTATCCGGGGCCACCACGGTGAGGCTGTGGCCGGCGCCGCGCAAGGCTTCCGCCAGCAGCCGCAGCCCCGGCGCATGGATACCGTCGTCATTGACCAGCAAAATGTCCACGGGAACCGCCCCCTTTTTTGCGTTGTTCCTTACAGGTTGGAAAGAGTGTGCTTTACCCGGTCCTTCTCCTCGGCGCGCTTGGCGTTGTTCCAGCGGTCGATGGTGCCCACCAGGTAGCCGGTGATGCGGCGGATACGCTCGAAGTCCCGGCCCTCGCCCACCAAAATCTGCTCTTTGTTTTCCGCAACTGTCTTTGCCATGACAAATTCCTCCTTGTTCTTAACTCTAAAATCCAAAAGAGATTGTATTCAAAATTGATAACTGTTCTTATTTTATCAGAACCTTGTCCTCCTGTCAACAGGGAAGACGAGATTTTTAAGCGTCCAGGGGGGCCACTTGCCGCAGCTTCCTTAGCTTCCGAATATATCCTTCATTTTCTCCACGGTGTAGTGTGCCAGTCCCACGCTTGCAATCAGAGCGATCACCCAGCAGGCAACCGCCGCGATACTCGCCAGCGCACTCAACGTATTTCGAAAGATCCAATCTATGAGAAACAGAAAAACCAGGAAGTACACAACGGCAAAAAGGATCTTGAGCGCTATGGTAAGGGCCTTCTTGCTCATAGAGAGATTCCTCCTTCCGGCCGGGAAAAGCGGGGCGTTTCTCGGCTGCCGCCTCGGTCGGTCCTGAACGGTCCCCACTGGGGACCAGGACCCCTGTTTCCCTAGATTGTTTCGGCGCAAAGCTCCGCTTTGCTTCAAGGCCGCGCCTTTTTGAAAAAAGGCGCCCGAAAAACTTTTTATCCGGCTCCGCGGCGGAGTGCCTCCGCTGTCTCTTCGCGCCGCGCTTGTGCAGGACGATGTCTCGCGTCCGCGCCGCTGGCTTCGCTGGGGCCTTCCCGCCCGGTCACGGACTTATCGGATTAAGCAGGAGTAATCCGGCACGTCGTGGTACTTCTTGCGCAGCTCCTCCAGCTTCTCCAGGGGCACGCCCTCCCCGGCATGGCGGCCGCAGCGGGGGCACACGTCGTCGATGATGCCGTTATAGCCGCACACGGGGTCCCGGTCCACCGGGTGGTTTACGGAGCCGTAGCCGATGCCCGCTTCCTTCATGCAGCGGATGACGCTCTCAAAGGCGTCGATGTTCTTGCACACATCCCCGTCCAGCTCCACATAGCTGATGTGGCCGGCGTTGGTCAGGGCGTGGAAGGGGGCCTCCTTCTTAATCTTCTCAAAGGCGCTGATGGGGTAGTACACCGGGACGTGGAAGGAGTTGGTGTAGTACTCCCTATCGGTAACGCCGGGGATTTTGCCAAATTTTTTCTGGTCGATGCGCACAAAGCGCCCGGAAAGACCTTCGGCGGGAGTGGCCAGCAGGGTGAAGTTCAGGCCCGTCTCCTGGGACTTGTCGTCCATGCGCTTGCGCATGTAGGAGATGATTTCGTAGCCCAGCTTGTAGCTTTCCTCACTCTCGCCGTGGTGCTTGCCGGTCAGGGCCACCAAGGTTTCCGCCAAGCCGATGAATCCCACGGAGAGGGTGCCGTGCTTCAACACTTCGGCCACGGAATCGTAGCGGTCCAGCTTTTCAGAATCGATCCAAACCCCCTGTCCCATAAGGAAGGGGTAGTTATACGCTTTTTTACTGCACTGGATTTTAAACCGGTGCAACAGCTGCTCAATGCAGAGGTCGATGCGCTCATCCAGGATTTCGTAGAACTTTTTGATATCCTTCTGGGCCTCGATGCCAATGCGGGGCAGGTTGATGGAGGTGAAGCTCAGGTTGCCCCGGCCGCAGGTCACCTCGCGGTTCTTGTCGTGGACGTTGCCCATCACACGGGTGCGGCAGCCCATGTAGGCCACCTCGGTGTCGTAATCGCCGGGCTTGTAATACTGCAGGTTGAAGGGGGCGTCCAAAAAGCTGAAGTTGGGGAACAGCCGCTTGGCGCTCACCCGCATGGCCAGCTTGAACAAGTCGTAGTTGGGGTCGCCCTCGTTGTAGTTGACGCCTTCCTTCACCTTGAAAATCTGCACCGGGAAGATGGGGGTTTCCCCATCGCCCAGGCCGGCCTCGGTGGCCAGCAGCAGGTTGCGGATGACCATGCGGCCCTGCTCGCTGGTGTCGGTGCCGTAGTTCAAGGAGCTGAAGGGCACCTGGGCGCCCGCCCGGGAGTTCATGGTGTTCAGGTTGTGCACCAAGGCTTCCATGGCCTGGTAGGTGGCCTTGTCCGTCTCCCGCCAAGCGGTCTGGGCGGCGTACTGGGCAGCCTGCAGGGCCTCCTCCTGGGTGATTTCCTCAAAGCCGTTCTCCCGCTGGTGGCGGGGCAGGTACCCAGCCACCTTCTGGCCGTACGCCTGGGCCTTGTCCATGTCCACATGGCCGCCCAGGTTCTCCTTTACGTTGTCCACCATGGCCTTCACCTGGTCGTAGGGCATGGCCTTGGACACCTGGAAGAACTGGATGAGGGCCTTAAAGTACTCCTTGGAGTAGGTCTTGTCCACGCCTTGGGCCATAGAGTAATCGAAGTTGGGCACGCTCTGGCCGCCGTGCATCTCGTTCTGGTTGGCCTGGATGGCGATGCAAGCCAGCGCCGCGTAGCTGGAGATGGCGTTGGGCTCCCGCAGGTAGCCGTGGCCCGTGGAGAAGCCGTTGTGGAACAGCTTAATCAAATCAATCTGGCAGCAAGTCTCTGTCAGGGTGTAGAAATCCTTGTCGTGGATGTGAATCTGCCCCTCGGCATGGGCCTTGGCGATGTGGGGCGGGATGACGTACTTGTCGTAGAAGCTCTTGGCGCCTTCGGAGCCGTACTTGAGCATGGTGCCCATGGCGGTGTCAGCGTTGATGTTGGCGTTCTCCCGCTTTAAGTCCGCGTCCTCAGCCGGGACAAAGGTAAGGGCGGAGTAAATCTTTACCAGCTCGTCGTCCATCTCGCGGAGCTTCTGGTGCTCGGCCCGGTACAAGATGTAGGCCTTGGCCGTTTTGGCGTAGTCGGCGGCAATGAGCTTTTCCTCCACCACGTCCTGAATCTGCTCCACGGTGGGGACCTCTTTTTTCTTTTCCAGCTCTGCCACAACAGCCTGGGTCAGCTGGTCCAGCTGCTTGTCGCTCATCTTCTCGGTGGCGTTGCGCACGTTGGCCTTAAAGATGGCGCCGCGTATCTTGGAAGCGTCGAAGGGGACCTTTTCCCCGCTGCGCTTGATGATGGTTTTCAGCATGGCATGTTCCTCTTTCCCTAGTAGTATCCCTTCCCAGCCCGCTGGGGAAGAACGCTTTTTATTATAGCCCACCGGGCCCTCCCTGTCAACAGGGCGGCCAAGAAAAAACACAATATATAGTGCCGTGAATATTTATAATGCAAAAATACCCCAAAATGTATAACCCCCGGCCGGCGGTTCACACCGGGGCCGGGGGCTATTTCACAAGGTTTTTCTAGGGCTCAGCATCCCTCTTGGGAATGTTCCACAACTTGGATGGAGAGCTCCTCCAGCTGGGCGGAGGACACCGCGGCGGGGGCGTCCATCATCAAGTCCTGGGCGCTCTTGTTCATGGGGAAGGCGATGACCTCCCGGATGGAGGCCTCCCCGGTGAGGAGCATCACCATGCGGTCCACGCCGGGGGCGATGCCCGCGTGGGGCGGCGCGCCGTAGCAGAAGGCGTTGTACATGGCGGGGAACTTCTGCTTCACGTCCTCCTCGCCCAGGCCCACCAGCTCAAAGGCCTTCACCATGATTTCCGGGTCATGGTTCCGCACGGCGCCGGAGGACAGCTCCACGCCGTTGCACACCAAGTCGTACTGCTCGGCCAGAATGGTCAGGGGGTCAATCTCCCCGGCCTCGGCCTTTTCCAGCACCTCCAGGCCGCCGGAGGGCATGGAGAAGGGGTTGTGGCAGAACTCCAGCTGGCCGCTTTCCTCCCCAATCTCGTAGAGGGGGAAGTCCACGATCCAGCAGAACTCATAGCGCTGGGCGTCCATGTGGCCCTCGCACTGGGCACCGGCCATCTTCACCATGACGCCGGAGGTCTTCCACACCTGGGCGCGGGTCCCGGCGCACAGCAGCACCAAGGTGTCGTTTTCCAGGGAGAGGCTTTCCTTCACCTGGGCAGCCAAAGCCGGGTCGGCGTTGAGGAACTTGGCGATGCCGCCCACAATCTCGCCCTTGTCGTCCACCCGGAACCAGTAGGGCTTCTGTCCCGCCTGGACCTCCACGTCAGCGCAGAGCTTGTCAATGGCCTTTCTCGTTAGCTTGCAGCCCGACACCGGCACGGCCTTGATGAGGTTCCCCTCGAAGGGGCCAAAGCCGCAGCCTTGCAGCAAGTCCGTCACGTCCTTCACCCGCAGGTCGATGCGCAGGTCCGGCTTGTCCGAGCCGAACTCCTCCATGGCCTGGAGGTAGGGGATGCGGGTGAAGGGCGCCTGGGAGGCGATGTTGTAGGCGCCGTACTTGGCGAAGATGGGCGGCAGCACCTGCTCGATGACAGTGAACACGTCCTCCTGCCCGGCAAAGGCCATCTCCATATCCAGCTGGTAGAACTCGCCGGGGGAGCGGTCGCCGCGGGCGTCCTCGTCCCGGAAGCAGGGGGCAATCTGGAAGTACTTGTCAAAGCCGGAGGCCATCAGCAGCTGCTTGAACTGCTGGGGCGCCTGGGGCAGGGCGTAGAACTTCCCCGGGTGCTTGCGGGAGGGCACCAGGTAGTCCCGGGCGCCCTCGGGGGAGGAGGCGGTGAGGATGGGGGTGGTGATTTCCAGAAAGCCCTGGTCCTCCATGGCCCGGCGCAGGGCGGAGACCACCTGGCTGCGCAGGACGATGTTCCCCTTTACCTGGGGGTTGCGCAAATCCAGATAGCGGTACTTTAAGCGGGCGTCCTCGCCGGCGTCCTTGGAGTAGTTCACCTCAAAAGGCAGCTCGTTGTGGCGGCAGCGGCCCAGCACCTGGATTTCGCTGGGCACCACCTCGATGTCGCCGGTGGGCAGCTTGGGGTTCTTGCTGGCGCGCTCCCGCACGGCGCCGGTGACAGCCAGCACGCTCTCCTTGTTGATGGCCTTTACCTGGGCCATCATCTCCTCTGTCTCAATGACCACCTGGGTGACGCCGTGCATATCCCGCAGCACCAGGAAGCCCAAGTTGCTCCCCACCTCCCGCAGGTTTTCCAGCCAGCCCGCCACGGTGACGGTTTGGCCCACGTTCTCCATGCGCAGCTCCCCGCAGGTGTGGGTGCGATACTTTGTCTGTGTCATAGTTCCTCTTTCCCTTTCTTACGTTTCTTATAAGCCGCCCTTCGCACAGGGCTTGTCCTTATGGCCATACAAATTGTCACCTATTCAAAACAGGCGGATACCATCCCGTTAAAAGAAAATCCCGTCTTGCGAGAAATCCTCCGCCTCGGTGCTCACCGTGACGTAGTCGTTGATGAAGTCCTCGCCGCTGATGGAAATTTTCCTCTTCTCACCGGTCTTCATGTTTTTCATTTCAGCCTTGCCCGCTTGGAGCTCGTTATCCCCCAGCACCATGGTGAACTTGGCGCCGATTTTGTCGGCGTACTTCATCTGGGCTTTCAGGCCGCGGCCGCACAAATCCGTGTCGGCGGGAATGCCGCAGCGGTGCAGCTCATCCAGCAGCAGGAAGGCCCTTTTCTGGGCTTCCTCGCCCATGGTGGCGATATACATCTCGCACTTCGACAGTTGGGGGAACTCCACCTGCTGGGCCTCCAGGGCCATCATGATGCGGTCCAGCCCCAGGCCGAAGCCCAGGCCGGGGGTGGGCTTGCCGCCGAATTCCTCCACCAGGCCGTCGTACCGGCCGCCGCCGCCCAGGGCAAAGCCCAGGCTCTTGGAGGGGAACTCGAACACGGTGCGGGTGTAGTAATCCAGGCCGCGGACCAGGCCCGGGTCAATCTCAAACTCGATGCCCAAAGCGGTCAAGAACTCCTGGACCTTGGCAAAGTGGGCCTTGCAGTCCTCGCACAGGTAGTCGGTGATTTTCGGCGCGCCCTTGCACACCTCCTGGCACTCGGGGCTTTTGCAGTCCAGAATGCGCATGGGGTTGCGCTCCAGGCGGGAGAGGCAGGTGTCGCACAGCTGCTCCTTGCGGGCAGTGAAGTACTCCTTCAAGGCCTTGTGGTACTCCTTGCGGCACTCGGGGCAGCCGATGGAGTTCAGCTGCAGGCCCACGTCCTCCAGGCCCAGGCGCTTAAAGGCGGACAGCGCCATGGCGATGATCTGGGCATCGGCCACAGGCTCGGCGGCGCCGAACATCTCCACGCCGAACTGGTGCAGTTCCCGCAGGCGGCCCGCCTGGGGCTTCTCATACCGGTAGCAGGAGGTGAGGTAGTACAGCTTTACCGGGTAGCCCGCGTTGTACAGGCCGTTTTCCAGCATGGCCCGCACAGCGCCGGCCGTACCCTCGGGCCGCAGGGTGATGGAGCGGCCGCCCTTGTCCTCGAAGGTGTACATCTGCTTTTCCACCACGTCGGTGGTATCGCCCACGCCCCGCTGGAACAGCTCGGTGTGCTCAAACACCGGGGTGCGCACCTCGCCAAAGCCGTTGAGCTCCGCCTCGCTGCGGAAGACGTCCTCCACCACTTGCCATTTTTCCGATTTGCCCGGAACGATGTCCACCGTCCCCTTGGGTGCTTTTGTAATGAGTTCCATACCGTATCATGTCTCCTTTCGCCCAGTGCCTGGGCAGTCCTATCGCGTTATTGGGCGGCGGCTCCGCCGCGCCATCAGATACCATCCTCTTCTTTCTTGAAAGAAAGATGCAAAGACCAGCGTGACGCTGGACCCATATCGCGCACGGCTGCTTTGGCCGCCGGCATTTCCGCAAACGGGAAGCAGCGCCGCCCGCGTGTTCCACTTCCCGGTTTTCTCCCGAGAGCGGGGCGCAAGCTTATGACCTTGTGTCCGCGCTTTCTCACAGTGACGGAGAGGTGTTGCCGGAACTCCCCTCCTGCTGGCTTGGTGCTTCTTTTAATAAAAAGAAGCCAAACGCCTTCCCTTCGCGGAGTGGGGCGCAGCCTTACGTCCGGTGGCCGATCGTGCCCCTTTCGGCAAAGCGCTTTTCGTACTTTTCCAGCGCCTTGCCCAGGGCGGCTTCCCCCTCCAGGCCTAAGCACTGGCTCAAGCACAGCAGGGAGAACAGGCAGTCCCCCAGCTCCTCCTCCAGGGAGGCCGTCGGGGTAAAAGGCCTTGTGCCGTACGCCGTGGATTTCAGCACCTCTTTGGCCAGCTCCCCCACCTCGGAGGAGAGGTCCAGCATCCGCACCTGGGGGTCGGTGCCCAGGCCGTAGCGGGCCATCCAGTCTTTTACGCGCTGTTGTTGCTCGTCCATGGGAATCCCTCCTTGCCCGCGGCAAATACAAAAGACCTCCCCCAGGACGCGGCGAACAAAGGCCGTGCCAGGGACGAAGGTCTCTCCGTGGTGCCACCCTGATTTAAAGGCGGAAACCCGCCTTCCTTTTTTCTATCATGTTTTGGCTGGCGGGCGTCTTTCCTTCCCTCGTCTCCCGAGGGGGCTTCCAGCGCCCCAAGGGCGCCCCCACTCTCTGCTGGGCCTCCGGAAGTACTCATCCCGCTTCTATCGCCGCATGGTATATTATAGCTTGTCCCCGCGGGTTTTGCAACGGGGAAAATCGCTTTCACAGGACGGCGCCGCCTGAGCCGCCCCAAAGTTCGCCGGGAAAGAGCCCGCTCAATCCCGCAGGATGTTGCGCCAATCCAAATCGCCCCGCTCCAGGCCGTGGATGAGCACCTCGGCAGTGGCGATGTTGGTGGCCACCGGGATGTTGTGCATGTCGCACAGGCGCAGCAGGTTCATATCGTTGGCCGTCTCGTGGGACTTGGGATTTAAGGGGTCCCGGAAGAACAGCAGCAGGTCAATCTCGTTGCAGGCAATGCGCGCCGCGATTTGCTGGTCGCCGCCCTGGGCCCCGCTTAAAAACCGCTGAATCTCCAGCCCCGTGGCCTCAGAGACCATCTTGCTGGTGGTGCCTGTGCCGCACAGGGTGTAGCGGCTTAAAATGCCGCAATAGGCAATGCAGAACTGGACCATCAGCTCCTTTTTCGCGTCGTGTGCTGTGATTGCAATGTTCATGTTGGCAATCTCCTCTCCTTTGGTATGGCTGCTCCGCGCAGCTTAGTTTGCTCCCCATCTATGTAGTGTACCCACCGGCGCCTACAGGCCCGCGATGGGTATGCTCTCTCCTTCTATGCGCCCGGCAATGCGGCACAGCGCCTTCATCCCGGGGGAATCCTCCGGCGCGCCCTGGCCCCGCAGGAACGAGGCCGCCAGGGAATAGTCCTCCGGCACCACGCCCAACAGGCGGATGCCCGCCCCGTCGATGACGCCGTCCAAGTCCCCATAGGCCCCGGTCTGCTGGAACAGCTTCCCGTGAAACCGGTTGATGACCAGCCGGGCCTGGGGCACCTCCAGCCGCTCTAAGAGCTCCCGGGCCGTGGCGGCACCCCGCACGCACACGGGGTCGGGATTGCAGACCACCAAGGCCCTGTCCGCGCCGGCCGCCGCCGAACGGAACCCGCCGCCCACTCCCGCGGGGGAGTCCAGCAGCACGTGGTCGTAATAGCGTTTTAAAAGGGGTACCAGCTTTTTCATCACACCGGGGCGGATAAAATCCTCCCCCAAAGAGGGCGCGGGCAGCAAAAATAGCCCTTCCGCCCCGCCGCAGGGATAGATGGCCTCTGCCGGGGAACACCGGGCAAAGACCACGTCGGCTATATCGAACACCAGGTTCTCTTCGGTGCCGGTCATGCGGTCCAGGCTGCGCAGGCCCGCGTCGCAGTCCACCAGCAGGACACGGCGGCCCCGCTGGGCCAGCGCGCGGCCCAATCCCACCGCCAAGGTGGACTTGCCCACGCCGCCTTTCCCAGACGTGATTACTGTTGCTATACCCATAGAAATTCTACCTCAGCTATCATCTTAGCACACCTAAGGCAAATTGTCAAAAACAAATGCGCGCAGTTTACTATTTTGTGCGCTATAGACATTTTCCAGGCCTTTTCTTTGGCTAAGAATTCTGGACGATTCCTCTCTGTAATATCCCCGGCTTTCAGCCGCTGGAGTAATAGGGCCCGTCTGGGGCGCTGGCGGAGCTTCCCCCGTCCCCATCGTCCCCGCCGCCGTCGCTGGAGCTGCTGCCTTCGCCGCTCTCCTGGCCGCTGTCAGGGCTGGGGGAAGGGCTGGCGCTCTCCCCGGTGAAGGGGGTGTCGGGGATGTCGCTGCCCCGGTCCGTGGTGGGCGCGGGGGTGGAGGCGGGCTCTGTCCCAGAGGCGGCATCGCTGTCCCCCTGCTGGGCCTGGGAGGCGCCTTCCTGCTGGGCCTGCTCCTCGGCGATTTCCTCGGCTGTCTTAATGATAACGCCGCTGTCGTCCACCTGGTTGCCGTTCTGGTCGAACTTGTTGCCGTCCTCGTCCCAGGTGTAGAAGCCAAAGTACTGGTCCAAAATATCCTTGGCCACGTTCTTGGCGTAGTTGCCGGAGTTGCCATGCTCCATCATCACGGCGATGGCGATTTCCGGGTCGTTGGCAGGAGCGTAGCAGATAAAGCTCAGGTTGGGCTCGGTGTAATCCGGGTCGGTGGTTTTCAAGTTGGAGGTTTCCGCGGTGCCGGTCTTGGCGGCGATGGACACCGGGTAGTTGGCAAAGACATTGGATGCGGTGCCCTCGGTGGCCACCATCTGCATGCCGGCCTGCACCACGCCCAGCACATCGCTGGAAAGGCCCGCGTCGTACAGCTCCACAGGCTCATAGGCCTCCAGCACCGTTTCGCCGGTGTAGTCCAGCACCTTATCTAAGAAGTGGGTTTGCAGCCGCACGCCGCCGTTGGCGATGGTGGCGCACATGGTGGCCAGCTGGATGGGGGTGAACATGTTGTCCGCCTGGCCGATGGCCGTCTGGGAGGTGACACCGTCTGTCCACTCCACCCCGTGGTTTTCCCGGTACTCCTGGGGATTGGACATAATTCCTGTGGCCTCCCCCAGCTCCACTCCCGTGGTGGTGCCCAAGCCGAAGTACTCCGCATAGGGATCCAACGTGGAAATACCTAGATCATATCCCACCGTAGAAAAAAACGTGTTGCAGGAATGGGCCAGCGCCCCATACACATTCCAGGTGTTCCCGCCTCCGCAGGTACAGCCCAAACGCAGGTCGGCCAACTCGTAGTATCCCGGGCAGTAGACAGAGGTCGCCGCGCTGAGCTGCCCCTCCTGCAAGGCGGCCAGGGCCACCACCGGCTTAAACACCGACCCCGGGGTGAACACGCCGTTTAAGGCCAGGTTCACCATGGGCTCGTCCTCATCGGCCAACAGGTTGTTGTAATACTCCCCGTCCCCGGCGATGCTCTCCACCAGCTGGTTCACATCGTAGGTGGGGTAGGAGGAGCAGGCCAGCACCCCAAAGGTATCCACATCCAGCACCACCACCGCGCCGGAAGTGGCGTCTCTGGCATCGGTGTTGCTCTGGATATTTTTCTCCAACGAGAGGTTTGCCACCCGCTGCAAGTCAGAGTCCAAGGTGGTTTGGATGGTGTGGCCCTCCTCGGGGGCGGTGGTCACCGCCGTGCTGGTGACGGTGCCGGTGCCGTCGGTGTAGATAGTCTCCTCGCCCCGCTTGCCCCGCAGCTCCTCCTCAAAGGCGGCCTCCAGGCCGGAGCGGCCCATGGTGTCGCTCCACTTGTAGCCGGAGATGTTGTCCTCGGCGTCGTAGGTGTTGCCGTCCTCCACGGCCTGCTGATACTGGGTGTCGGTGATGACGCCGGTGTAGCCCACCACGTGGGGGGCCAAAGAGCCGTCCTCCCCGTAGGTGCGGGTGACAGCCACCCGAGTCTCGATGCCGGGCCATTCGCTGGCGTGCTCGCTGATGACGCCCACGGTCTCGGCGGAGACGTCCTCGGCGATGACGTAGGGGCTGGTGCGGGAAAAGCCGTCCTGGGTCATGGAGTAGCGCACGGACACCACGTTCCGGGCGTCCTCCCGGGAGTAGCCCTGGCAGTCGTACCGGCGGGTCAGGGCGCTCATGCAGTCCTCGGCGGTGGCGTACTCGGCCAGCTCCAAAGACTCCTGTAAGGCGGCGATAGCGCTTTCGCTGTCCTCGGCGTACTGATAGGTGCCGTCCTCCGCCAGCACAATGGGCAGCCTATCCCGCCACGCCTCGCCCCGCTCCATGAGCAAGTCCAGCACCTGGAGGATGGTTGCGTTGCGGGCGCTGTAGTCCATGTCCAGCGCGTCGTATACAATGTTATAGCTGGAGCGGTTGCCCGCCAGCACGTTGCCGTCCCTGTCTAGAATCTCCCCCCGGGCCGCCTCTATCTCAATGGTATCGGTGCGGTTGGAAAGGGAGATTTGCTCGAACTCGTCGCCCCGAAGCACTTGCCACTGGAACAGGCGGAGCTCATACACTGCAAACACCGCCAGCACCAGCAGGATGCAGGCGGCAGAACGGCCGAATTTTCCGATTTTAGGCATTTTCAAAGGGGGGAAGCCTCCTTTCCGGCGGGGGATATGTCACAGCCTGCTTTCCTCCTGGGGCCGCAGCGCCTGGGAGAGGCCGCGGTTTAAAAAGTACACCAGGGGCAAAAACAGCAAGGTGTAAAGGTACTTGGGCAGGTAGTGGTGGGTAAAGGCGTAGCTGGGGTGGGAGTACCGGAAGAAGTACAGGAAGAACCACTGCAAGCACACCGTCAGGCCGATGCCCACAATCCCCGTGAGAAGGGCCGTGGCGATGTTGCTCTGCAAGTACACCCGCACCAGCAGGCTGATAAAAAAGCAAAGCACCCCCAGCACCAGGGCGTGGAAGCCCAAGGTGCCGGAGAGGCCGAAATCACAGAAAAGGCCGCCCACCACCCCAAAGGCCAGGGCGGGGATCTCCGTCTCGAACATGGCGATGGTAATCACCGCCGGGAACAGCAGCACAGGCCGAGCCCCAAAAAGGGGCGGCAAAAGCCCCGGGGTCTCTTGGAGCATGAACAGCACCAGCAGCTCCAGGGTGTAAGCCAAGTAGCGGATGACTTTGTTCCATTCCACCCTCATTCCGCGTCCTCCTCCCCTGAGGTATCCTGCCCCACGGGGATTTCCTCCCCATCGCCGGCGCCGGGGAAGTCGATGACCACAAACACGTCCTGCACGCTGGTCAAGTCCTCATAGGGCTTGATAACCGCGTAGTTGGAGATGTCGTTTTCAGACTTCTGCACGCTTTGCACCTGGCCGATGATGACATCCGCCGGATAGGTGCCCCCCACCCCCGAGGTGGTGACGATGTCCCCCTCCTGGACCTGGGTGTCGTTGGAGAGGTAGCTCAGCCGCAGCAGCCCCGCGCTGGCGGAGGTGATGTCGCTGGAGATGACGCCGCTCTCCCCCCGGGAGGGCACCACGGCGGAGACGTTCACGTCCTCCGAGAGCAGCGTGGTCACCTTGCTGGTGGTGGCGTAGGCCTGGGTGACCACGCCCACCAGCCCCTGCTGGGTGATGACCGGGTCCCCCACGGAGATGCCCGCCAGGGTGCCCTGGTCAATGGAAAAGCCGTAAAAGGCATCGTTGGGGTCCCGGCCGATGACCGTGGCCGCCCGCAGGGTGTTCTCCGGGGCGTCCTCCGTGATGTCCAGCTGGACTTTCAGCTGCTCGTTTTCCTTTTGGGTGTTCTCGTAGTCCACCAGCTGCTCCCGCAGGGTGGCGTTTTCCTGGGAGAGGCTGTTCACCATCTCCTTGAGCTCGTCCCGGGAGAGGGCGTCCAGGTCCACGAACTCCGTCACCGAGCCGGTGACCTGGGTGCTCACGCTCTGCATGGGGGAGGTGACAAAGCCCAGCAGGCTTGCCACCACCGAGCCCCCCGCCGTGGCGGTATAGATGAGCAGGCCCAAAAGCACCACCACTACAATGACCAGCACCTTAAAGGAGCTGGTTTTGAAAAAATCCTTCAAGTTCGCGCTCTCCTTTTTTGGATTTCCCACTAAAACCGAATGCGGACTGCCAAGAGCCCCTGGCAGTCCTCACATTCCTCACTTGCCTCGTCCCAGGGCAGGGCTGCCCCAGGCATACTGCGCCGGGAAGCCTTCCCCTTACGCGCCGTGTTTTACTTTCTGCGGCCCCTGTAGCGGTTCTTGGGCAGCTCCACTTCCAGGCTTTTGCCGGTGCCCTCCACCACGCAGTCCAGGGGGCGCTCCGCCACATGGACAGGGATGCCCGTCTCCTGGGCCACCAGCTTGTCCAGGCCCCGCAGCAAAGCGCCGCCGCCGGTGAGCATAATGCCCCGGTCGATGATGTCCGCCGCCAGCTCCGGCGGGGTCTTTTCCAAGGTATCCTTAATGGCGTCCACCACAATCATCACGCTGTCGGCCAAAGCCTCCCGGACCTCGTCGGCGTGGATGGTCACGTTCTTGGGCAGGCCGTCCACCAGGTTGCGGCCCTTGATTTCCACAAAGGCGTTGATGGTCTCCTCGGTGGGGAAGGCGGAGCCAATGCGGATTTTAATCTCCTCGGCGGTGCGCTCGCCAATGAGCAGGTTGTACTTCTTCTTCACGTAGGAGACAATGGCCTCGTCGAACTTGTCGCCGGCCATGCGCACGGAAACAGAGGTGACAATGTCCCCCAGGGAGATGACAGCCACCTCGCTGGTGCCGCCGCCGATGTCCACCACCATGCAGCCGGTGGGCTCCCCTACGGGCAGGCCCGCGCCAATGGCGGCGGCCATGGGTTCCTCAATCAAGTCCACGTTGTTGGAGCCGGCCTGGCGGGCGGCGTCCTCCACGGCGCGGCGCTCCACCTCGGTGACGCCCGAGGGGATGCACACCACAATGCGGGGGCGGTTGAGGGTGTTGGACTTCAGCGCCTTTTTGATGAAGTACTTCAGCATGGCCGCGGTCACGTCAAAGTCGGCGATGACGCCGTCCTTTAAGGGGCGCACCGCCACAATGGAGCCGGGGGTGCGGCCCAGCATCTCCTTGGCCTGCTTGCCCACAGCCAGCACCTCGTCGGTGCGCACGTCCACAGCCACCACAGAGGGCTCCCGCATCACAATGCCCTTGCCCCGCATAAACACCAGTGTATTCGCAGTCCCCAAGTCGATGCCGATGTCCTTGGAGAACATAGTAAACATAGAGAATAACCCAGAAAGAAATCCAGTTGCTGCCATACAATACCTCTGCCTTTCCAGCCCCCTCGGGCCCGTTATTTCCAAACTCTATACCGCAGTAAAAAAGCCGCTTGGCTTTATGGTTTCCCATTTTCGCGGAAACACCCGCATGAAGCCGCCCCGCGCCCGGTAAAGCCCCAGCTGCTCTGGGACCTGGGCATGGGCCCGGCTCTTATCATTATAGCCTATTTCCCAACATTTCTCAAGGTGAAAGTTTACATAAACCTATAAAATCCTGAAAATCCTAATATATGTGCCTTTCTCGCGAATCCCCCACAAGATATGCGGCCGGGGCGGGTTTTACCGGCCTGTGCTGCCAAAGCCGCCCTGGCCCCGGGCCGTCTCGGAGAGCTCCTCCACCTCTGCCAATTCCGGCAGGCACACGGGCAGAATCACCAGCTGGGCGACGCGCTCCCCCGGCTGGATGGCGTAGGCCTCCCGGCTGTGGTTGCGCAGCCCCACGTGCAGCTCCCCCCGGTAGTCGCTGTCGATGACGCCCACCCCGTTGGAGACGGCAACCCCATGCTTGACCCCCAGGCCGCTGCGGGTGAAGATGAGCCCCACATGGCCCTGGGGAATCTCCGCGGCCAGGCCCGTGGGAAACAGGGCGCTGTCCCCCGGCTCCAGCACCACCGGCTCCTGGATGCAGGCGCACAAGTCAAAGCCCGCGCTGCCCGCTGTCTGCCGCTGGGGGAGCTGCGCCCCCGGCCGCACTTTTTTCATCCGCAACACCATGTTTCCTTCCATGTCCCGCTCCTTCCACTGTCGTGAGTTTTCCACATTTTCGTTTTCCACGCTTTTCCACAGGGGGAAAATCCAGCGGCCAAGCCCTTTTCCAGGGGGTGGCCCATAGATTTTAAACATTTTCCACCGAGTTTTCCACTTTCATTCCACGCCCCGGTGAAAAAGCCCCCGGGTGTAGTCAAATCCAGGGGGATTCCCCTGAAAACAGGCGTCTAAGATATCCCCACATTCCACAGAGTTTTCCACCGTAAAGCGCACCACCCCAAAATCCACGGGGGCCAGCTCCTTGCCTAAATCGCACAGCCACAGGGGCACGGAATTGAGCACTTCGATGTTTTTCCCGCCCCGGCACACCACGGGGAACTCCTTGCGCTTGCGGTCCGTCAGGCAGCCGGGCTCCTTGCAGCGGAGGCACCCTTTGGGGGAGTTGGCCAGGGGGCAGTTTCGCACCAGCATCATGGGCTGGCGGCCGTAGACCATCAGGCCCCGGGGCAGGCTGTCCCCCAACTGGGACACCTCCCGGGCGGTGAGCTCCAGAGACAGCTCCGCCGTGGAGAGGCCCAGTGTCCGGAAAAACTCCAAACTGGCGGTGTTGTAGATGTTCAGCCCAAAGCTGCCATGGACCCCCGCGCCCAGCTGCCGGGCCAGCGCCACGGCGCCCAGGTTCCCGCAGAGAAATTGGTCAAAGCCCGCCTGGACGCACTGTTCCATTTTTCGGACTGTCCGATTTTCCTCCCCGAACAGTGCCCGGGGAATGTCCAGAAAAACGGACGGATACCCCTGCTCCCGCAGGCGCTCCAGCTGGGCCAGCGGCGTCTCCAGGGGCAGCACGATTTCCCGGCATCTCTTCGCCTGGGGGCACACCTGGGAAACCAGCCGGAACTGGGCCCGCAAGGGCAGCTCCCCCTGCCGGGAGGAATGGGCGGAAAAGGACAGCGGCATCCTCTGGAAGGGGATGGGCTCCCGCTGTTCCCGCAGGCGCAGCAAGGTGTCCAAGGCCTCCCGCCGCAGGGCGTTGAGGGTGGACACACCGCAGGGCACCCCTGCCTGGGGCACTTGAACGCTCTCCGCGCGGAAAGGCGTACCCCCTGTCTTTTGCAGCTGTTGGACGCACCGCTCCTGGGGCAGCAGGGAGAGGCCCTCCCCCAAAGGCGCGGTGGAGACAGCCCGGCGGCCTTCCCCATCCCGGGCGGTGAGGAGCAATGCCTCCCCCTGCACTTTTAAGTCCAGAAAAACGGACACCCGCTGGTTCTCCCCCCGGTACAGCCCTCGCAGGGAGGCGAACACCTTCTCGGTGGCCTGGGTCACGTCCTCCTTCCGGCGCACGCCGAACATGGCGCGGCCCCGCTCCCCGGTGAGATACCCCTGGGTAAACCCGGAGCGGGAAAACACGGCCTCCAGCTGGTCCAGCAGGGCCTGGGGCACCTCCTCCCCATCGGCGGCGCGGCGGCAGGCGGAAACAGCGGCCGCCACGTACTCCGGCCGCTTCATCCGCCCCTCGATTTTGGCGGAGCACACCCCCGCCTGTTTTAACTGTCCAATTTCCCGGACAAAGGACAAATCCTTTAGAGACAGGTCGTGGCCTGTGCCCCCCGGCGCGGCAAAGGGCAGGCGGCAAGGCTGAGCGCACAGGCCCCGGTTGCCGCTGCGGCCTCCCAGCAAGGCGCTGAACAAGCACTGCCCCGAAACGGACATGCACAGCGCCCCGTGGACAAAGCTCTCCAGCTGGATGGGGCAGGCCTGGTGGACCTCCTCAATCTCCTCCAGGGACATCTCCCGGGAGAGCACGGCCCGCTCCGCCCCCAAGTCCCACAGCAGCTTCACCCCCGCCGGGGTGTGAAGGCTCATCTGGGTGGAGGCGTGCAGGGGCAGCTGGGGCGCCCGCTGCCGCAGCAAAGAGAACAGCCCCATGTCCTGCACCAGCACGGCGTCCACCGGCAGGGTGCATAAATATTCCACAAATTCCAACGCCTGGGGGAGCTCCTTCTCCTTCAGCAAGGTGTTCACTGTCACGTGGACCCGCACGCCCCGGGCGTGGCAGAACCGCACAGCTTCCGCCAGCTGCTCCCGGGAGAAATTCTGGGCGTTGGCCCGGGCCCCAAAGGCGGGGCCGCCCAGGTACACCGCGTCCGCCCCGGCATACACCGCCGCCCGCAGGGGCTCGGGACCGCCTGCGGGGGCCAATACTTCAAAATACTGTTCCTTCATTTCTTCTCAAAAAAGCTGACAAAGCCATCCTGTTCAAATTCCTCGTCGTGGCGCAGGGGGTTCTTCCGCCGGTGGTGGGCCTGGGGGTCGTCCCCGGCCTCGTCTTCCTCGGGCAAAGCCGGCTCCACAAGCTCGCTTTGCTCCGGCCCGGCCGCTCCCGTGGGGGCCTGGGCCCGGGCCTGGTCCACCAGGCGCTTGGCCTCCTCCACGGCGCGCTTGGCCGCGGCCACGGTGGACTGCTTCTCCTGCTCCGCCTTTTGGAGCTGGGCGTCCTTCTCCTCCGCGGCCAGTTTCAGAGCAGCGTTGTCCGCCGCCAGCTTTTCCAGCTCCTCCAGCAGGCTCTCGTTCTCCGGGGTGGCCACGCCCTGGCGCAGGCGCTGGTTTTCCTCCCGCAGCTGCTCCAGCTCTTGGCGCAGGGGCTCCAGCTGAGAGGCCTTCTGGGACTGCTCCTCCAGGGCGCGGTTCTCCTTTTCCAAAGAGACCACCCGGCGGCGCAGCTCGTCCACCTGGCCGGCGATTTCCTGCAGGGCGTTGTTGCGCCGCTCCAGGTTCTCCATGCGGGCCCGGGTCTCGGGGTTGGGGCCGTTTTGGACCATGTCGGCCCGCTCCTCGTGCCAGACCTCCGCCTCCACCTCCAGCTCGTCCACCCGCTCTTGAAGCTGCTTGCGCTTCTGGCCGTTTTTCCTGGCGTCGTCGCAGTAGTTGAGGGCCACGGTGAGGGCGGCGGCCTCCCGGGTGATATAGGGGGAGGCAATCTGGATTTCCTCCAGCATCTCGCTTACCTCGTCCGCCAGGGACTTCATATATTCGTCGCTCTCTTGGGTGATGAGGCCGCAAATCACGCCGTTGATTTCCAGCCGCACCCGCCGTTTTTCCATAATGCAAACCCATCCTTTCCCACGGCATTTCTCAGCGCCGTGTAACCGTAAAACTATTATATTGCATAATTCCCGTTTCGAAAAGCCTTTTCCGCCATTTTTCAAAAAATGCCGCCGCCCCTGGCGCAAACCCCTTTTTTACCGGATTTTTATTGTATCCCCGGCCCATCTGTGCTATGATTTGAGGCGGGAATAAGCGCATTTCCCCAGGCAAAAGCCCAGGTTTGTAGAGAATGTACAAAACTGCGCTTTCAGCTTGGGGATTTATTGCGGTTGTTTTCCTACCCGTTTTAGTGTATAATGCACATGGTATCGTTTGCTATCGCAAAAAAAATTCATCATTTTTATGCACCTTAGATACATTTGGAGGTATTTAAATGAATTATACAATGAGCGTGGAGCAGATTAAAAAGGCCATCCGCGACAGGCTGGCCCACACTTTCGCTGTCTCCCTGGAAAACGCCACCGATGAGGAGTACTACAAGGCAAGCGCCCTCATCGTGCGGGAGCTGCTGGCCAAGGGCCGCTCCGAGTTTGTGCAGAACGCGGAGAAAACCGGCACCAAGCAGATTTACTACCTGTGCATGGAGTTCCTGCTGGGGCGTTCCCTGCGCAACAACCTGTGCAACCTGGGCCTGGAGGAGAACTTCCGCAAGGCCCTGGCGGACTACGGCATCAAGCTGGATAACCTCTACGAGCAGGAGCCCGACGCGGGCCTGGGCAACGGCGGCTTGGGCCGCCTGGCCGCCTGCTTTATGGACGGCCTGGCCACCCAGGGCTACCCGGCCATGGGCTACTCCCTGCGGTACGAGTACGGCCTGTTCCGCCAGAAGCTGGTGGACGGCTGGCAGACCGAGCTGCCCGACACCTGGCTGCCCGGCGGCGGCATCTGGCTGCAGCAGGTGCCCGAAAGCTCCGTGGAAGTCCGCTTTGGCGGCCATATCGAGGAGCAGTGGCACAACCAGTACCACTCCGTGCGGCACAAGGACTACACCTCCATCACCGCCATCCCCTATGACATGTGCATCGCCGGCATGGACGGCAAGGGCATCAGCCTGCTGCGGGTGTGGAAGGCGGAAAACGACAAGTTCGACATGAAGCTCTTCAACGGCGGCAACTATATGCGCGCCATGGAGCAGCAGGCCATGAGCGAGATCATCACCAAGGTGCTCTACCCCGAGGACAACCACACCGACGGCAAGCTGCTGCGGCTCTCCCAGCAGTACTTCCTGGTGAGCGCCTCCATCCAGGACATCATCCGCCGCCACCTGTACGCCCACGGCAACCTGGATAAGCTGCCCGAGCTGGCGGCTATCCACCTCAACGACACCCACCCCGTGCTGGCCATCCCCGAGATGATGCGGGTGATGCTGGACGAGTGCGGCTATGGCTGGGACGCTGCCTGGGACATCGTCAAGCGCACGGTGGCCTACACCAACCACACCGTGATGAGCGAGGCCCTGGAGACTTGGAACCGGGACCTGTTCAAAATGCGCCTGCCCCGCATCTACCAGATTGTAGAGGAAATCGACCGCCGCTTCTGGAACGAGATGCGCGCCAAAGGCGTGGACGAGTCCAAAATCTACCGCATGGCGCCCCTCAACGACGGCTATGTGAAAATGGCAAACCTGGCCGTGATTGGCTCCCACAACGTCAACGGCGTCTCCGCCCTGCACAGCGAAATCCTCAAGGACGACGTGTTCCACGACTTCTACGAGGAGGAGCCCCAGAAGTTTACCAACGTGACAAACGGCATCGCCCACCGTCGGTGGCTGAACCAGTCCAACCCCAAGCTGGCCGGGCTGATTACCGATTTGATTGGCAAGGACTATATCTACGACGCCGACAAGCTCCAGGGCCTGCTGAAGTATAAGGACGACGCCGCGGTGCTGCAAAAGCTCCAGGAAATCAAGCAGGGCAACAAGGAGCGCCTGGCCAAGTACCTGAAAAAGACCCAGGGCGACATGGTGGACCCCAGCACCTTGTTTGACGTACAGGTAAAGCGCCTGCACGAGTACAAGCGCCAGCACATGAACGCCCTGAACATCCTGGCCACCTACCAGTGGCTGCGGGAAAACCCCAACGCCGACTTTGTGCCCCACACCTACTTCTTCGGCGCCAAGGCGGCCCCGGGCTACTACTTCGCCAAGCAGATCATCCAGTTCATCGCCGCCCTGGCCAAGACCATCAACGCCGACGAGCGGGTGAACAAGAAGCTGAAAGTCATCTTCGTGGAGAACTACTGCGTCACCTGGGCCGAGCTGCTGACCCCCGCCGCGGAAATCAGCGAGCAGATTTCCCTGGCCGGCACCGAGGCCTCCGGCACCAGCAACATGAAGTTTATGATCAACGGCGCCATCACCTTGGGCACCTTGGACGGCGCCAACGTGGAAATCCACGAGACAGTGGGCGACGAGAACATCTTCCTCTTTGGCATGACCGCCTCCCAGGTGGAGGAGCTCAAGCGCGCCGGGTACCACCCCCAGAACCAGTACCAGAACGACGGGCTGATTCACCGCGCTATGGACGAGCTGGGCAGCATGAACGGCGGCCAGTTCAAGGAGATTTTCAACACCTTGCTGCGGGAGGACCGCTACATGGCTTTGGCCGACCTGCGCTCCTACCACGAGGCCCAGCAGCGGGCCCAGCAGCTCTACCGCGACCAGACCGCGTGGAACCGCATGTCTTTGGTGAACATCGCCGGGGCCGGGCGCTTTGCCGCGGACCGGGCCATCCGGGACTACGCCGGGAACATCTGGCACGCCTCCCCCGTGCCCCCGGTGAAGAACCTGAGCGCCAAAAAGCCCGAGAAATAATCCGTTGTAAATCCACTTCATCCTCCTTCTGAAAAGCGCAGCGCGAGCCGGGGACGCTGAAACCGCGGCGGCGCTGCGCTTTTCCTATGGGATGGACACTGTAAAAGGCCTGTAAACTTCAAGGCAAGAAAGGTAGGCGCAGCGCAATGTTTAATTCCCGCAGCCGGAAGTACCGGGACCCTGTTGGCGCGGTGGCGGAGGGGACGCCCATCCACTTCCGCATCACGTTGCCCCGGGAGCTCTCCTGCTCGGCGGCCCATCTCGTCATCCAGCGGGAGGGCTCGGACACCCAGGTGATGGACCTGTTCTGGTGCGGCATGAACGGCAACAACCAGGAGTGGTGGGAATGCCACTTCACCCCCGGCGCCCCCGGGCTGTACTTCTACCACTTTGAGGTGCGCACCCACCGGGGCAGCCAGCGGCTCTCCAAGGGCTTTGCCGGGGACGGCATCTTCGGCGGCAACAACCAGTGGCAGCTGACGGTGTACGACAAAGCCTTCCAAACCCCGGACTGGCTGGAAGGCGGCATTATGTACCAGATTTTCCCGGACCGCTTTTACAAATCCGGCGCGGCCAAGGGGGAAATCCCCACCGGGCGCACCTTCCACGAGAACTGGCAGGACCAGCCGGACTGGGCCCCCAATGCCCAGGGGAAAATCACCAACACGGACTTTTTCGGCGGCGACTTGCAGGGCATCCGGGAGAAGCTGCCCTATCTCAAGGAGCTGGGCGTCACCTGCCTGTATATGAACCCCATTTTCGAGTCCCACTCCAACCACCGGTACGACACGGCGGACTACTCCAAAATCGACCCCCTGCTGGGGGACGAGGAGGACTTCCGCGCCCTGTGCCAGGCGGCGAAGGAGCTGGGCATCCGGGTGGTGATTGACGGGGTGTTCAGCCACACAGGCAGCGACAGCGTCTACTTCAACCGGGAGGGGCGCTACCCCACCCCCGGGGCCTACAACTCCCAGCAGTCCCCCTATTACCCCTGGTACTCCTTCCGGCAGTGGCCCGATTCCTACGACTGCTGGTGGAACTTCGACACCCTGCCCAACGTCCAGGAGACCAACCCCAGCTACGACGCCTACATCAACGGGAAAGAGGGCATCGTCCGCAAGTGGCTGGCGGCGGGGGCCTCCGGCTGGCGGCTGGACGTGGCCGACGAGCTGCCCGATCCCTTCCTGGACAACCTCACCGCGGCGGCCAAGGCCCAGCGCCCCGACGCCCTGGTGCTGGGGGAGGTGTGGGAGGACGCCTCCAACAAGACGGCCTACGGCGTGCGGCGGCGGTACCTGCTGGGCCAGCAGCTGGACACCGTGATGAACTACCCCTTCCGGGACGCCATTTTGGGCTTCCTGCTGGGGGGCGACCCGCGGAACTTCGCCGAGACGGTGGAGAGCATCTGTGAAAACTACCCGCCCCAATGCCTGCGGCTGCTGATGAACCACATCGGCACCCACGACACCGAGCGGGCCTTGACCATCCTGGGCGGGGAGCCTGCGGGCAACCGGGGCCGGGAGTGGCAGGCGGCGCAGCACCTTTCCCCTGAACAGCGGGAAATCGGGCTGAAGCGCCTGCGGCTGGCTTCCCTCATCCAATACCTGCTCCCCGGTGTACCCTGCATCTATTACGGGGACGAGGCCGGCATGGAAGGTTACCGGGACCCCTTCAACCGGGCCTGCTATCCCTGGGGCAGAGAGGGTCAAAACCTGCTCACCTGGTACAAGGGCCTGGGGCAGCTCCGCGCCCAGGAGAAAGGCATTTTAGGGCAGGGCTCGTACCGCACCCTGTTCGCCAGCGGGAACCTGCTGGCCTTTGAGCGCTTCGTCTTTACCGAAACCACCCGGGAAAGTCTGACGGTGGTGGTCAACCGCAGCAGCCGTCCCCAGAGCGTTTTAAAGGCCGCTTTGGACATGGAGGACGGTCAGCTCCTGCTGGGCGAGCCCTTGGGCACGGTGAATGTCCTCTCTCCCTTCGGCTTTTCCGTGACAAAGTTTCAAAAAACTTTAAAAAAGGCTTGACTTTTCGCCCCGGGCCAGCTATAATAAGTAGGCTGTTAGAAAACAGCCCAATGCGCCAGTAGCTCAGCTGGATAGAGTGTTTGGCTACGAACCAAAAGGTCGGGGGTTCGAGTCCCTCCTGGCGCGCCAAGAATTTTCCCAGGAATCATGCGGTTCCTGGGATTTTTCTTTTTCTGGGAAACGGCTTCCCTTCACCAGATTTACGCACAATTTACGCACAACCTCAAAAAAACGCACAGCAAAAGGCGAGAAACAGGCCCACTTGGGTTCCGCTTCCCGCCTCTTTTTTTTGCCTATTTTTCCCCCGGCAGCTATGCTTTCTTTCGCAAAACCGCGTCCGCAATGCACTCGCTGGCGGCTTCATCGGCCTGGGCGATCAGGTGGGAATAGATGTCCGTGGTGGTGCTCACCCGGGCATGGCCCAGCCGTTTGGAGATGGAAAAGGATGCCCGCCACGCCCATGACGATGCCGGGGACCAGCATGCCCCACACCATGGCCATGCACATGCCAACGCCCAGCACCAAAGCGCCCACAATGCCCAGCAGCACAGCGCCCACCGCCTTGCCGCTGATGTGGACAGCGGGCTTGCCCGCCATCTTCCGGCGGACCAGCAGCAAAACCAGCAGGACCACCGCGCCCACCGCCGCAATCACCACGCCGGAGGTAAAGGCGCCCCACTCTGGCAACAGGCACATGCACATGCCCAGGGCGAACAGGATACCGCCCACCGTGCCGAAAAGCAGGGATACAAAATTCTTTTTCTTCATGTTCCATCGACCTCCGTTTTTTGTGTCTTTCTCATTTGCTGGCCTTATTCTACCGGGCGGGTGTTTGAAAGATGCTTCCGAATTGTTTGCGAAGTGTGAATTTTCCCCTTTTCAGCGGGGCAAAAAACAGGGCCTCACAGGGTGAAAAGAGGGGGTTCCCATGCAGCCACATCGGAAAACCAAAAGCCAGATCCCCCGCACCGGCATAGCCGGTTTTTCCGCCGGGACTTGACGAATCCCCCCGCCGTTGCTATAATGAAGGAAAAACAGGGGAGCTCGTGCTGGCGGGCTGAGAGGAAGTCATCAACTTCGACCCTTTAACCTGATACGGATAATGCCGTCGTAGGAAGTGACATCGCGCTTTTTATTTGTGGGATACCGTAGCAGGTATCCCTGTTTTTTTGCCCAAAAAGGAGGAATGGATATGGTAACAGTCAACGGCCAGCCCCAAAACGCCGCCGGCAAACCCCTGGCCCAGCTGCTGGAGGAGCTGGGCTACCAGGCCGGACGCATCGCCGTGGAGCGCAACGGGGAGATTGTCCCCAAGGCCCAGTACGGCGCCGTCACCTTAGAGGACGGCGACACACTGGAGGTGGTCCGCTTTGTGGGCGGCGGCTGAACCCCTGCCCACCCGGGAGCAGCTGGACGCCGCCCTCCGGGGGCGGATTGGCCCGGCACTGTGGCAGCGCTTCCAGGGGGCCAAGGTGGCTGTCTGCGGCCTGGGCGGGCTGGGCTCTCACATCGCCGTTGCCCTGGCCCGGGCCGGGGTGGGCGCCTTATCCCTGATAGACTTTGACAAGGTGGACCTCTCCAACCTGAACCGGCAGCAGTACAAGGCAAGCCAAATCGGCCGGGAAAAGCCCCTGGCCCTGGCGGAAAACCTAAAGGAAATCAACCCCTACCTGGGGCTGGAGTGCCACACCCTGCGGCTGACCCCGGAGAAAATCCCCGCGGTGCTCCAGGGGGCGGACGTCATCTGCGAGGCCTTTGACAAGGCCGAGGAAAAAGCCATGCTGGTGAACACCGTCCTGGAGCGGCTGCCCCAGGTCATTGTGGTGGCGGCCTCCGGCATGGCGGGGCTGGGGCCGGGGAACGCCATCCGCACGGAAAAAGTGGGAAAGCGCCTGTACCTGTGCGGCGACGGTCAAAGCGACGTGGAAGAAGCCGGCAGCCTGTTCGCCCCCCGGGTGATGCTCTGCGCCGGCCACCAGGCCCTGGCTGTCCTGCGGGTTTTGGCGGGGGAGCTTGACGTGTAACTGAAAAGGAGGCAACCTATGAAAATCCACATTGGCAAGGAGTTCCCCCCGCACTTTCGGGAGGCCTATCCGGGGGAGTTTGAGCTGTTCCACCACTTTGAGACAACGGCGGGCATCCCCAACGTGCTGTTCGCCGTCACCACCTGGAAGGAAAACGGCCAGCCCAACGTGTGCTTTCACGGGTGGAGCTGCTTTCACGGGGACAAGACCGCCTTTTTCGCCGTGATGGGCAACCTGTACCAGCACACCCACACCTTCCAGAACATCCAGCGGGAGGGCTGCTTCTGCGTCAACTTCCTGCCCATGGGCCGCTACGAAAGCCTGGTGGAGACCATCCACCAGAACGGCCTGGAAACCGACGAGTTCGCCGCCGGGGGCTTCACCCCTGTCCCGGCCCACACCATCCACGCCCCGGCCATTGAGGAGGCTTTCCTCACCTTGGAGTGCACCCTCCACAGCGTCCAGGACCTCAGCGGCGCGGGCATCACCGCCATGGTCATCGGCCAGGTGCAGCACGCCACTGTGGAGGAGAGCTACGCCCGGGGCTACGGCCGCCGGTACGGCCAGGAGGGCTTTATGCTGCTGGTGCCCGCGCCCCAAGACCTGCTCACCGGGGCGCCGGGGCAGTCCGGCATTGCCACGCTGTGCATTGAAAAATTGGATTGAACCACAGGCTATTGGAAAATAAAGAAAGAAGGAATCGCCATGAACACACAGGACACATGGAGCCTGGGGGGCAGGGAATTTACCTCCCGGTTTATTTTGGGCTCGGGAAAGTACTCCCTGGAGCTTATCGAGGCAGCGGTGCGGGACGCCGGCGCCCAGATGATTACCCTGGCGGTGCGCCGGGCCAACACCACCGAGAAGGAGAACATCCTGGACTACATCCCCCAGGGGGTGACGCTGCTGCCCAACACCTCCGGCGCCCGGAACGCGGAGGAGGCCGTGCGCATCGCCCGCCTGGCCCGGGAGCTGGGCTGCGGGGACTTTGTGAAAATTGAAATCATGCGGGACACCAAATACCTGCTGCCCGACAACCAGGAGACCATCAAGGCCACGGAAATCCTGGCCAAAGAGGGCTTTGTGGTGATGCCCTACATGTATCCCGATTTAAACGCCGCCCGGGACCTGGTCAGCGCCGGGGCCGCCTGCGTCATGCCTTTGGCCTCTCCCATCGGCTCCAACAAGGGGCTGGCCACCAAGGAGTTTATCCAAATCCTCATCGATGAGATTGACCTGCCTGTCATTGTGGACGCGGGCATTGGCCGGCCCTCCCAGGCCTGCGAGGCCATGGAGATGGGCGCCGCCGCCATTATGGCAAACACCGCCTTGGCCACCGCCGGGGATTTGCCCCGGATGGCCGCCGCCTTCCGCCAGGCCATTGAGGCGGGCCGCAAGGCGTACCTCTCCGGCCTGGGGCGGGTGCTGGCCCGGGGCGCCAGCGCCTCCGACCCTCTGACAGGCTTTTTGCGGGATTGAGGGGGCGGCGTTATGGCACAGCAAGAAAACCAGTTTTTTATCGATTCGGAATTCCTCTCTCCCCAGGCCTTGGAGAAAAAGCACCGGCTGGAGACGGACCCCGCCTCCCGGAAAAGCCACCTGGAGTACCTGCCCGGCATGGAGGTGCTCCACTCCGACGTGATGGAGAAGGTGCTCTCCCAGATGGACAGCTACGACACCACCCAGTACACCGCCCGGGACGTGCGGGCCGCCCTGGAGCACGACACCTGCACCATCGAGGACTTTAAGGCACTGCTCTCCCCGGCGGCCGAGCCCTTTTTGGAGGAGATGGCCCAGCGGGCCTGCCTGGAGACCAAAAAGCACTTTGGCAACACGGTGTACCTGTTCACCCCCTTGTACATCGCCAACTACTGCGAGAACTACTGCGTCTACTGCGGCTTTAACTGCTACAACCACATCCACCGGATGAAGCTCTCCATGAAGCAGATAGAGCACGAGATGGAAATCATCGCCCAAAGCGGCATGGAGGAGATTTTGCTGCTCACCGGGGAGAGCCGCTTCATGAGCTCGGTGGAGTACATCGGCGAGGCCTGCAAGCTGGCCCGGAAGCACTTCCGCATGGTGGGGCTGGAAATCTACCCCGTGAACACCGACGAGTACCGCTACCTCCATGAATGCGGGGCGGACTACGTCACCGTGTTCCAGGAGACCTACGACCGGGACAAGTACGAGACCCTGCACCTGATGGGCCACAAGCGGGTGTGGCCCTACCGCTTCGACGCCCAGGAGCGGGCCCTGCGGGGCGGCATGCGGGGTGTGGCCTTCTCGGCGCTGCTGGGCTTGGCGGACTTCCGCAAGGACGCCCTGGCCAGCGCCCTGCACGTCTACTACCTCCAGCGGAAGTACCCCGCGGCGGAGATGTCCCTCTCCTGCCCGCGGCTGCGGCCCATCATCAACAACGACAAGATAAACCCCCTGGACGTGGGCGAGCGCCAGCTGTGCCAGGTGCTGTGCGCCTACCGCATCTTTTTGCCCTTTGTGGGCATCACCGTCTCCTCCCGGGAGGACGCCGCCTTCCGCAACGGCATTGTGCGCATTGCCGCCACCAAGGTGTCCGCCGGGGTGAGCACCGGCATTGGGGACCACGAGAGCAAGTACCAGGGGAAGGAGGCCGAGGACGCCGGCGACGAGCAGTTTGAAATCAGCGACAGCCGCAGCCTTTCCCAGATGTACCAGGACATGGCGGCCGAGGGCTTGCAGCCCGTCCTCAACGATTACCTCTATGTTTAAGCTTGTGTGCGTCACCGCCCGGGCGCTGTGCCCCGGGGACTTCCTCGCCCAGCTGGAGCGGGTGGCGGCCGCCGGGGTGGACAAGATCATCCTGCGGGAAAAGGACCTGCCGGAACCGGAGTACAAGCTTCTGGCCGCCCAGGCGCTGGCGCTCTGCCGCCGGTATGGGGTGGAGTGCGCGGTGCACAACTTCCCCCAGACAGCCAACGAGCTGGGCGCCCCCGCCCTGCACCTGCCCCTCCCCCGGCTGCGGGCGCTCTCCCCGGAGGAGCGGGCAGCGTTCCCCGTGCTGGGGGCCTCCTGCCACAGCCTGGAGGATGTGCGGGAGGCGGCGGAGCTTGGATGCTCCTATGGCACGCTGGGACACATCTTCCCCACCGGGTGCAAGCCTGGCCTGCCGCCCCGGGGCGTGGAGCTGCTGGCCCAGGTGTGCCAGGCCTCCCCACTGCCCGTGTACGCCATTGGGGGCGTGGGGTCGGGAAACATCGCCCAAGTAAAACAGGCCGGGGCCGCCGGGGCCTGCGTGATGAGCGGCTTTATGACGGCCCCCGACCCGGCCCGCCTGGTGGGCCAACTGAGAAAGGAGGCGGAACTGTGAAGTTTTCCGCGCAAAACCTGCTGCTCTACGCCGTGACGGACCGGGCGTGGGTGGGCAGGCAGACGCTGCTGGAGCAGATAGAGTCCGCGCTGAAGGGGGGCGTCACCTTGGTGCAGCTGCGGGAAAAATCCCTGCCGGAGGAGCAGCTCCTCCAAGAGGCCAAGGAGGCCGCCGCCCTGTGCCACCGCTACGGCGTGCCGCTTATCGTCAACGACTGGGTGGAGGTGGCCCTGCAAAGCGGCGCCGACGGCGTCCATGTGGGCGTCGAGGACCAGCCTGTGGAGGCCATCCGCCGCCGGGCTGGGAAAGGCTTCCTCATCGGCGCCACGGCTAAGACGGTAGCGCAGGCCCAGGCCGCCCAAGCCGCCGGGGCCGACTACCTGGGGGTGGGGGCGGTGTTCCCCTCTCCCACCAAGAAAAACGCCATCCGCATCACCGTAGAGCAGCTGGGGGAAATCTGCGGCAGCGTGTCCATCCCCTGCGTGGCCATTGGAGGCATCAGCCGGGAGAACCTGCCCGCCTTGGCGGGGGGCGGCATGGACGGCTTTGCCCTGGTCTCCGCCATCTTCTCCCAGCCGGACATTGAAGCCGCCTGCCGGGAGCTGCGCGCCCTGGCGGAGCGCACTGTAAAGGAGGGTAACCCATGAACACCTGCCTATCCATAGCCGGAAGCGACCCCAGCGGCGGGGCGGGCATCCAGGCGGATTTGAAAACCATGACGGTAAACGGCGTGTACGCCATGTGCGCCATCACCGCGCTGACCGTGCAGAACACCTTGGGCGTCACCAACATTTTGGAGGTGGAGCCGGAGTTTTTAGGCCAGCAGATTGACGCCGTGTTCCAGGACATCCGCCCCGACGCCGTAAAGGTGGGCATGGTGTCCTCGGCGGGGCTCATCCGCGTCATCGCCCAAAAGCTGCGGCAGCACGGCGCCCAAAACGTGGTGGTGGACCCGGTGATGGTGGCCACCAGCGGCTCCCGTCTGCTGGAAAGCGACGCCGCCACCGCCCTGCGGGAGGAGCTGTTCCCCCTGGCCACCGTGGTGACACCCAACATCCCCGAGGCCCAGGCGCTGTCCGGGTGGGAGATTTTCGCCCCCGTGGACATGGAGCGGGCCGCCCAGCGCATCGGGGATGCCTACGGCTGCGCCGTGCTGTGCAAGGGCGGCCACAGCCTCAACGACGCCAACGACTACCTGTACCGCCAGGGGCAGGGCCGGTGGTTCCCCGGCAGGAGAATCCAGAACCCCAACACCCACGGCACAGGCTGCACCTTGTCCAGCGCCATCGCCGCGAACCTGGCCAAGGGCCAAGACCTGGAAACCGCCGTGGCAACGGCCAAGGAGTACCTCTCCGGGGCCCTGGCGGCCATGCTGGACCTGGGCCACGGCAGCGGCCCCCTGGACCACGCCTATTCACTGAGAACCCACAAGGAGGATTGACCTATGGAATACACCACCCAAATGGACGCCGCCCGCAAGGGCATTGCCACCCCCCAAATGAAGGCCGTGGCGGAAAAGGAACACATGCCCCTGGAGCAGCTGATGGAGCTGGTGGCAAAGGGCCAGGTGGCCATCTGCGCCAACAAGGCCCACACCTGCCTGGACCCCCAGGGCGTGGGCAGCATGCTGCGCACCAAAATCAACGTGAACCTGGGCGTCTCCCGGGACTGCAAGGACTATGACATCGAGATGAAAAAGGTGCAAAGCGCCATCGACCTGGGGGCCGAGGCCATTATGGATCTGTCCTCCCACGGGGACACCCAGCCCTTCCGGAAAAAGCTGGTGGCAGAATGCCCCGCCATGATTGGCACCGTGCCGGTGTACGACAGCGTCATCCACTACCAGAGGGACTTGGGGACTCTGTCCGCCCAGGATTTCATCGACGTGGTGCGCCTCCACGCGGAGGACGGCGTGGACTTTGTCACCCTGCACTGCGGCATCACCCGCAAGACCATTGAGCAGATCCGCCGCCACAAGCGGAAGATGAACATCGTCAGCCGGGGCGGCAGCCTGGTGTTCGCCTGGATGACCATGACCGGGGAGGAAAACCCCTTCTACGAGCACTTCGACGAGATTTTGGACATCTGCGAAAAGCACGACGTGACCATCTCCCTGGGGGACGCCTGCCGGCCCGGCTGCCTGGCCGACGCCACCGACGTGTGCCAGATAGAGGAGCTGGTGCGCCTGGGCGAGCTGACCAAGCGGGCCTGGGAGCACAACGTCCAGGTGATGGTGGAGGGCCCCGGCCACGTGCCCCTGAACCAGGTGGCGGCCAACATGCAGGTGCAGCAGAGCATCTGCATGGGGGCGCCCTTCTACGTGCTGGGGCCCCTGGTGACGGACATCGCCCCGGGCTACGACCACATCACCGCAGCCATTGGCGGGGCGGTGGCGGCCATGAGCGGCGCGGCCTTCCTGTGCTACGTCACCCCGGCGGAGCACCTGGCCCTGCCCAACGTGGAGGACGTAAAGCAGGGCATCATCGCCTCGAAAATCGCCGCCCACGCCGCGGACATCGCCAAGGGCATCCCCGGCGCCCGGGAGATAGACGACAAAATGGCCGACGCCCGCCGGGCCCTGGACTGGGAAGCCCAGTTTGCCTGCGCCCTGGACCCGGACACCGCCCGGGCCATCCGGGACAGCCGCAAGCCCGAAGACGACCACAGCGACACCTGCAGCATGTGCGGCAAGTTCTGCGCCGTGCGCAGCATGAACAAGGCCCTGAGCGGGGAGTACATCGACATCCTCTAAGCTTTTACAAACTATCCTGCGCCCTGGGAAGAAAGCTTCCCGGGGCGTTTTTTGTCCCCAGACCCAACCCGGGGAATGTCGGAAAAGGAACATTGGCAGGTCGGTTTTTTAACACAGCCTTTCCTCGTTGTACGAACAAGTCGGATTTTCAACAATCCCCTTCGGATAAATGGTAGAACACAAGCCGGCTAGGCGATATAATGTGTATAAACCCAACAATGTTCATGAATGGAGGAATTACAGTGAGAAATTTAGGCAAGAGGATTTTAACCGTCCTGCTCGCCGGGCTGCTGACAGCCAGCATGGCTGCTTGCAGCGGCGGCGGGGAGAGCCCCACCAGCAGCGCCGCTGGCGGCGATAGCTCCGCCTCTACCGCCTCCGAGGCGGGCGACAACTCTGCTGCGGATTCCAGCACCGCCACCGAAGACAACGGCGAGGTTGTCCAGCTGGTGGTCTGGGGCCAGGGTAGCGCGGACACTAACGATGTCAACGAGGTGGCCGCAGCTGTCAGCGAAATCACCCGAGAGAAGATCGGCGTGGAAGTCAGCTTTGTCCGCGGCCAGGACGGCGAGCAGATCAACCTCGCCCTGACTGCCGGCGAACAGATTGATTTGCTGAACTACAACGCCGCCAGCGGCGGACTTCCCGGCCTGGTACGCAACAACTATGTTACCCCCTTGGACGATTTGGTCAACGAATACGGCCAGGAGACTTTGGAATTGCTCAACCCTGTGGATATGGAATCCTGCCGCATTAACGGAGTGCTCTATGCCCTGCCCAACATGCGCGACAGCTCTTGGTCCACTGGCTTTGGCTACCGCAACGACATTGTGGAAGAGCTGGGCTTGGAAATTGGCGAAACCACCACTTTTGAAGAGTTCCATGATATTTTGGTAAAAGTCCACGAGGCGTATCCCGACATGGATTGCATGGTGCCCTCCTGGTCTGCCGGCGGCATGCAAATCCCCCTGGCATATGACGCCCTGGGCGACAGCCTGGGCGTGCTGGAAGATGTGTATGCGGACAGCACCGAGGTGGTCAACTTCTATGCCACGGATACATACCGTGAGTTCTGCGAGATGATGTACCAGTGGAACCAGGAAGGCCTGGTAATGGCCGACGCCACCACCACCACGGAGAACAACCTGCTCTCTGCCAACGGCTTTGCTATTTTTTCCAACTACAAGCCTGGCATCGAGGGCGAGCTGAGCCGCCAGAATTCTAAGGATATCAAGGTAAGCCTCCTCTATGACCCCTATAAGCACACTGGCATTGCCCAGGGCAACAACTTTATGATTCCCTACTGTGCCAAGTACCCTGAAAAGGCCATGGAGCTGTGGAACTTGATGTACACCGATGCAGACGTTTCCACCCTGTTTGTAGATGGCATCGAGGGCAAACACTGGGTGTGGACCGACGATACCCACACCTTTGTCACCACTCCCGAAGGCGTGGAAACCAGCGCTTCTGGCTACCCTGTGTGCGACTGGGCCATGCCCAACCAGCAGATTACCCCTGTGTGGGAAGGCAACCCCGCCGACCTGTGGGACCAGCTGAATGCATTTAACCAGGAGGGCGTTGCCAGCCCGGCAATGGGCTTTACTTGGGACAGCAGCGTGCTGACGAACCAGGTCACCGCTTGCAACAACGTGGTTTCCCAGTATGACACCGCCCTGCGGTGGGGCACCTTGAACCCCGATGAGGCCATTCCCCAGTTTGTGGCTGATTTGGAGAGTGCCGGCATCAACGAGATTATCACCGAGAAGCAGGCCCAGCTGGACGAATATCTGGCCAACAAGGAATAAAGTATCCCTTTTATTTACTCCAAACAGAATTGCAGCAAACGCGGAAGGGCCTTTCCAGAGGACTGGGGAGGTCCTTCTGTGTGTCAACAAAAAACACGGAGAGGAGTTTTGCCACATGAAGCCCTTAGCGGACTACAGCCACATCCGGGGGTTCAACTACACCCCCAGCTACGCCCAGAACGACTTGGACTTTTGGAACAACTACCGCCACGACGTGGTGGACCGGGAGATGGGCTACGCCCAGCGCCTGGGCCTGAACAGCGCCCGAATTTTCCTGGCCTATAAGGCCTACCTCCGGGACCCCCGGCAGTTCCAGGAAAACCTGCGGGACTTTGTCCAGACTGCCTGGGCCCACGGGATTTCCACCACGCCCATCCTCTACTGCGGCGGCCCCTTCTACCCGGACTTTGTAGAGGAAGAGGCCCACGACGGCCTGCCTGCCATCCCCAGCATTTTAAAGCCGGAGAATTACCACCTGGCCGATGCGTTCTTTGACGACGTGTACCAGGCGGTGGGCAGCGAGCCCGGCCTGCTCTTCTGGGACATCGCCAACGAGCCCGGCTACCACACCCCCAACTTTGTCACCTTCTACCCCGAGGAGCCGGAGTTCCGCCACCTGCTGGACCCCAAGCCCCAGGACATGGAGGCCTTCCGGGCCAAGCAGGAATCGGTGTGGGCTTTTATCCGCCACGCCATTGCCCATGTGCGGGAGAAGGACCCTGTCAACGCCCTGGGCGTGGGCAACACCTACGCCTATGAGATTGAGCCCAGCCAGACGGCGCCCTTGGTGGATGTGCTGATTTTCCACAACTACTTTGAGACGCGCAAGCGGGTGCGGGACGAATGCGAGATTATGAAGCGCCTGAGCCAGAAGTACAACAAGCCCGTGGTGAACAACGAGTGCTGCTGCCTGTGCCGCTCCAACCCCTACGACATGGAGCTGGAAATCCTGGCGGAATACGGCTTTGGCTTCTACGTGTTCGAGCTGATGATTGGCCAGAGCATCTGGCGGAAGGTCCACGGCATCTGCTATCCCGACGGCACCGTCCGCGACCCCTCCATTGTGGCGGCGGTACAGGGCTTCTTCCGCAACCGGGGGCCCTCCGCCATCCCGGAGGACGTCAACGAGGAGGGCTCGGCCCATCTGGCCATCCGCCTGGCCACCGAAACCCTGGCCAAAACCGCCGACCGCTCCCGCCGGCACATGGAGCGGGAAAACGCCGAGCTCCTGCTGGAGGCCGCGGAGTACATCGCCAACCTGCTGGAGGCCGGCCAGTACGTGCCCATGCGGGTGCCGCCCACGGCCCGCATTGCGGCCTACCGCCGCCAGGAGCACCCCAACCTGGACGAGATTCGCACCTGGCTGTACCAGCTGGTGCAGCAGCTGCGGGAGGTCTGCTGCATTTTGGGCAGCGGCGAAAGCAACAGCCGGATTTAACTTCTATCGCGGCAAAAGCGCCCGGACCTTTGGTCCAGGCGCTTTTTCGTTTGCGGCGTGTATGGGACGGTGCAGGCAGCCTGTACACCAACCCCCAGCACACCGCCCAGGTGATGGACGGCCCCGACTTCCCCGATGCCTTTCGCCAGGCGGCCCTCTTTCTGTTCTTTGCGGTTACAAGCGTCCCGGGTAGAGGCTGTTCCAAAAGCCCCGGAGCCACGCCTGGCTGCGGCGGGCCCACTGGCTGGTGGCGGCGGTCTGCTGGGGGGTGGGGAACACGCTTTGGGCCACCCGCTCCATCTGGCGGTGGATGCGCTCCCCCATGCCGGGGCGCTCCCCGGCGGCCACGCCGTAGGCGTCCAGCATGACGCCCATGCGCTGCCGGACTGTGGCGTAGCTGTACTCCTCATTGCCCAAATCCAGCCACAGCCACAAGGCGTAGGCCAAGTCGTCCAGGGGGTGGCCAAAGGCGGCGGCGTCCCAATCGATGATGCCCACCGGCCGACCCTCCTGGAACACATAGTTGCAGGGGGACAAATCGTTGTGGCACACGGTCCAGCCAGGGGGACAGCCGGGAAAATCCCGCAAGCAGCTGTGGAACGCCTTCATCCGCTCCACGGCCTGGCAGCACTGCGCCTGGGTGAAAAAGCCCAAGTCCGGCGGCACCTGCCCCGGCAGGAAGGTGAGCACCTCCCGCCCCTGCTGGTCCAGCCCCCGATAGCGGGGGACGCCCTCCACCCCTCTCGCCTCCAGGAACTCCAGCACCTGGTGGACAAAGGCCGCGTTCTTGCAGGGGGTGCGGTGGACAAACTCCCTCCGGCGCACCACCTGGGCCGTCACCCGGCCCCCTGTTAAAATCTCTTCCTCCATGGGATTTCCCCCTTTCACGCGCGGTCCCCGGCCAGGCGCTGGGCAGCCTGCTGGGGTGTCAAGTCATCCACCCAGAGCTTTTCCGTGGGCAAGTCCTGGTACAGGGGCAGCCGCTGGAGGCTGCGCTCCAGCACGTCCCAGGTGCGCAGGCCCGCGGCCACATCCTTGCCGATGCGCGCTTGCAGCGTCTCCGCCGTGGCCAGCAAGGACACCGCCCGCACCTCCACGCCCTCCAGGGGCAGGCGGGCAAGAAGCTCCTGGATGATTTCCCGCTGGTGCATCACCCAGCAGAAAATCACCGTTTCATAGGCAGAACACCGAAGGAACTGCCCCAGCAGAAAGGCGATGTTCTCCTGGACCATGGCCTTCGTCTCCGCCGTCACCTGGAAGGGCTCCATGTCCCAGCACCAGTCCCCGTCCAAAAAGACGCTGGGGGCGGTGAGGCGTTTCAGCTCTTGGCAGACGGTGGTTTTGCCCACGCCCATGGGCCCGCCAATCAAATACAGACGTTTCATGGCGGACACCTCAGCCCTTGCGCACCTGCTGGGGGTTGTAGACGATGTTCCCAAACCGGCCGTCCTTGCGGCTGAAGGTACCGGGGGTGCGCTCCTTGGCCAGATAGCCGGGACGGCCTAAAAAGTCCACGGGGACGCGGTCGTCGGTGCCCGCCAAAATGTCCCGGCAGCACTGGATGTTGTCGTCAATGCAGCTCTTGTCCTGGAGGCTGGGCCCGTGGAACAGGTAAAACCGCTGGATATCCCCCTGGCGCTCCTTGAGGGCCAGCAGTGCCTCCAGGTACTCCTCGATGGTGGCGGAGACGTCCATCATCAGCAGCGTGTTGTTGTTGCAAGCGTCCCCGGCGAAGAAGTCCCCGCTGGCCGTATCCAGGTAACACAGAGAGCCCCTGGTGTGCCCCGGCACGTGGAGGACCTCCAAAGCGCGGCCGCCCAGGTCCAGCTTGTCCCCCGCCTTGAGGGGCACAAACTCCACCGGGCCGTCCGGCACAAAGGCGGACGCCTCCGGCGCCTCCCCAGGGGGAAGCTGCCCCCGCACATAGCCCACCCGGGCGGGCAGCGTGTGGCCGTCCAGCATGGGGATGTCCGCCGGGTGGATGTAGCAGCGGCCAAATTCAAACACACCCCCGGCGTGGTCCATGTGGCCATGGGTCAGGGCCACCTCCACGGGCAAATCCGTCAGGGTGGCCACAAACGCCGGCAGGCCCCGCAGGCCTGTCATGGCGTCGATGAGCAGCGCCTTGTCCCGGCCTTCCACCAGGAAGCAGTGCACCCCCGAAAGGTCGGTGATTTCCGTCACCCCATTGGGCAGCCTTTGGGCGGTAAAGTTTTGGGTATCCTTCATGCAAACTCCTCCTTTTCTCACGATATTTTCATTATATTGCTTTTACCAGGCCCGCGCAAGAGGGAACTCCCAACGGGGCGCGGTTTTGGGGCTGGGGTCTCTCCCCCGGGGAAAAATATTCCCCTATGCCCCCTTGACAAGCTTCCTGTATGATATTAGAATGATAGCAGACAGAAAGCTTGAAAAGGAGTGTTATTGTATGGAAACCCAAGAGAAAATCGTCAACCGCTACGTAGAAAAGCCCGTGAAAACCAAAAATGGCTTTGCCATGCTGGCCCTGATTCTGCTGCTGTTCTTTGGCAGCATTGCCGCCATGGTGTGCGGGCCGGTATTCCTCTCGGCCACCAACGTGGGCGCCGCTGTGGCCATCGCCATTGCCGGGGCGCTGGTGCTCATCTTCGATTTGTTCCTCATGCCCGGGCTGAAAATCTTAAACCCCAACGAGGCCCTGGTGCTGACCCTCTTTGGCAAGTACCACGGCACGCTGAAAAAGGACGGCTACTTCTGGGTGAACCCCTTCTGCGAGGGCATCAACCCCGGGGCCCAGGGCTCCTCTATGACCACCAACCTCAACGGCTCCACCACGGTGAGCCTGGGCGGAAACAAAAAGATTTCTCTGAAGACCATGACCTTGAACAACGAGAAGCAGACCGTCAACGACGAGCGGGGCAACCCCATCATCATCGGCACCATTGTCATCTGGCGCATTGTGGACACCACCAAGGCGGTGTTTAACGTGCAGAACTACCGCACCTTCCTCTCCACCCAGTGCGATTCCGCCACACGGAACATCGCCCGGATGTACCCCTACGATTTGCTGGAGGAGGACAGCAGCAACGAGAAGACGCTGCGGGGCAGCAGCCAGGAGATTGCCGACATGATGAAGCAGGACCTGCAGGAGCGCGTGGCTATGGCCGGGCTGGAGATTTTGGAGGTGCGCATCACCCACCTGTCCTACGCGCCGGAGATTGCCGCGGCCATGCTCCAGCGGCAGCAGGCAGAGGCCATTGTGGCGGCCCGGAAAAAGATTGTGGAGGGCGCCGTAGGCATGGTGGAAATGGCCCTGGCCCAGCTGAACGACGACCGCATTGTAGACCTGGACGAGGAGCGGAAGGCGGCCATGGTGTCGAACCTGCTGGTGGTGCTTTGCGGCAACAAAGACGCCCAGCCCATTGTAAACAGCGGGTCCATCTACTAAACCAAAGGCAGTGATGGAATGGAGCAAAAGGACAAAGGCAAAAAGCAGATACTGCTGCGCATCTCCCCCAAGCTGTGGGAGGAGCTGGCCGCCTGGGCCGAGGACGATTTCCGGTCCATCAACGGGCAGATAGAGTATCTGTTGACCGAGTGCGTAAAGAAGCGGAAGAAGGGGAAAAAGGAGCAGGAGTAAAGGTTCGGTCAACTTTTTTCAAAGGGGTGGCTGAACCGGCAGGCAAGAAAGAGCAAAACCCTACAGCCTTAAAGGGTCCGGCCCTTTCGATAACACAAGAAAAGAGGACACCCAGGCAAAAACTTGGGTGTCCTCTTTCTTTGCGCAAACCAGCCGCGCCTTGGCCTATCGCCCTTTGGGCGCATGCGGCCTGCGGCACTGGTTTTTCTCCACTGGCTGCGCCGCTCCTTTTAAGACCTTGGGGCTTTGCCCCAAACCCCACCAGCCTTTTGAAAAAGGCTGGACCGAAAACTTTTACGTTTGCTCCCCGTTTACCACTTCAATCTGGCAGGCCTTCATGGCCTCTAACGCCCGCTGGTGGCTCTCCGGCGTGACGCCCGCGCAGCAGCTGGCGTCTACTGTGAGTTTCACCTCGGGCAAAAAGGCTTTCAGCAGCAGCGCGTTGGAGATGACGCAAATATCCGTGCACAGCCCCACCAGCTGGATTTCCTCCAGGGGCCCCTCATAGGTGTGCCGGGCTTTCAGCACCTCCGCCAGGCCCTTGCTGCCAAAGGTGGGCTTCTCAATGGGGGTGCTGGCGCGCACCGCCTCCACCCGGGGCTCCAGCTGCCAGCCCCAGGTGCCCTTCAGGCAGTGCTCCACCGGCAGGTTTCGCCCCTCCTGGGTTTGGAGGTAATCCGCCCCATGGGTGTCCTGGGTGTAGAGCACCGTCCCCCCGAACCCCTGGATTTTCTCCACCACCCTGGGCACAATGGCCTGGGCCTCTGGGGTGCCCAAGCTTCCGGTGATGAAGTCGTTCTGCATGTCCACCACAACCAGCACTTTCTTTGCCATTTGCCTCTCCTCCTCATTCTTGGCCCGCCCCGCACAGGGACAGGCACAGCTTTTCCAGGTCCGCCACCGTGGGGACAATCCACTCCGCCCCCGCCTCTTCCAGCTCTCCCGGCGGGGCAAAGCCGTACTGTACGCCGATGGACTCCAGCCCCACTTTTTTGGCCCCCAGGATGTCGTGCTTCCTATCGCCAATCATCACGGCCTGCTCTTTAGGGGGATGGCCCAGCTTCTCCAGCACGGCCTGGATGACCTCCGCCTTGTCTGTGCGGGAGCCGTCCAGCTCGGCGCCCACCACCACCTGGAAGCAGGGCAGCACCTGCCGCGTCTCCAAGATGGTTCTGGCGAACACCTCCGGCTTGGAGGTGGCCAAACACACCACCGCCCGCTGGGACAGCCGCTCCAGCAGCGCCCCCATCCCGGGGTAGAGCTGGTTCTCGTAGACGCCCTTGCCCCGGTAGCGCTCCCGGTACTTCTCCACCGCCGCGAAGGCCTGCTCCCTGGAGAAGCCGTACAGCTCCATAAAGGATTCGTGCAGCGGCGGCCCCACAAACCGGCGCAGCCTCTCCTCCGGCTCGTTGTGGATGCCAAAGGCGTCCAAGGCGTACTGGGCGGATTTGAGAATGCCCTCGCCGTTGTCCGCCACGGTGCCGTCCAAATCAAAGAGAAAATATCGTTTCATGGCGCTCCTTTCTGGGCAGCGATTACCTCTTACACGGGGCCATCTAAAAGCAGCCCCTCCTTCTCCGCAAACACTCGCGGACACAAGACCCAACAGTGTAGTCCGGACAAAGGAGCGGCTTGCGCTCCGCCCCGCGACGTAAAAGTTCTTTGAACCCTTCTTTCAAAAAAGAACAAAAGCCAGCAAAAGGAAAGTGCGAGCTACACCTATCTGACACTGACATAAAACGCGGACACAAAACCCGCAGTTTGTCCCGGGCTAAGGAGCGGCTTGCGCTCCGCCCCGCGACGTGAAAGTTCTTTGGTCCTTTCTTTCAAGAAAGGACGGAAAGCCAGCGAAGCTGGTTTTGGAAAAGGACGTCCCAAAACAAGCGGACGTCCTTTTCCAAAAAATCTGTTATCGCCTGCCGGCACCGCCGCCGCGGCTGCCGCCGCCACTGTGGAAGCCTCCGCCGCCACCGCGGCCCGCGCCGCCGCCAAAGCCGCCGGAACCGCCTCCGCGGAACCCGCCAAACCCGCCGCCTCCACGGGGAGGACGGGGGCCGGGCCGGGGCCCAAAGCCTCCAGGGGGAGGCGGGGGCGGGCGCCAGCCACGGCGGTAGGTGCGGCCCATCATGTTGCCCAGGAACAGCCCGGACCAGAACCCGCCGCCTCCACCACCGCCGGAGCGGGGACCACCGCCCCCGCGCATCCCGCGGAGCACCGCGATGATGAGCCCGACCACCAGCACAAGCACCACGATGCTGACCACCCGCTGGAACAGGTTCCCGAAGAAATAGCTCATCCGCTCCCCAAAGCTAGGCTCGTAGTAGGTGTCGTAGTCCTCCTCATAGGTGGGGCTGTCTTGGGAGTCTGTGTACTCGTCGGAGTAGTTGGCGTAGTAGCTCTCCATGTCGGACAGGGCCGCCTGGAAGAACTTCTCCACCCCGGCGTCGTACTCCCGGGCGGCGAAGTCCGGCTCCAGGTACTCATCCAGCATGTCCTGGAGCTTGGCCCCGTCGAAGTAGTCCTCAATGCCGGTGCCCGCCTGGGCGTAGTAGTTCTCCTCGCCAATGGCCAAAAGCAGCAGCAGGCCGTTGTTGCGCTCCTGGGAGCCGATGCCCCAGATGTTGAACAGGGAGTAGGCGTAGTCGTCGATGTCCTCGCCGTCCAGGAAGTCCACCGCCACCACCACAATCTGAGCGCCTGTCTCCTGGAACAAGTCCTGGTTCTCCGCGATAATCTCCTGCTCTGTCTCCTCCGAGAGGACGTCCGCCTCGTCCAGCACATACTGGTTCTCCGGCCTGTCGGGATAGGCCGCCAGCGCCGGGACAGCCAGGCAGAAGGCCAACGCCAAGGCCAGCAGCAGGCTCAGGGCTTTTTTCGGCAGGCGTGTTTCCGTGGCTCCCTTCATGGGGGCGCCCCCTTTCATTCGTAGTCAAAGGTGGCCAGGGGCTCTACCCCCGCCACGCCCCAGAGGAGGTTCACCGGGAATTTCTCCAGCCGGGCGTTGAACTCCCGGGCGTCCTCGTTGTAGCTGGAACGGTTGATTTTATCCTGCTCCGACTCCATCTGGGCAATGAGCTGGTCGGGGTACTTCTGGTCCGTCTCGGAGAGCTGGGTGTTTTTCAGCTCCTCGTAGAGGGCCTGGGCCGCCTGGCCCATCATCTGGTTGGCCTCGGCCAAGCCCTCGTCGCCGTCCCAGCAGTTTTGAGAGTACTCCACCGCGTACTCCAAATCCCCCACCAGGCCGGTGAGGGCGGGGTTGTCGTCGGTGTAGCGCTCCGCCACAGTAATCATGTTGCTGGCGGCGGCCTCCCGGTTCTCAATGCCCTCCCAAATGGCAAAGCCGGTCTTGTCGTAATAATACGATGAGTTGGCCTCCTCCCGCAGAGACGTCAGGGACGTATGCACCCCCAGGGGCACGGAAAGCACCACCGCGGCGGCCAGAACGCAGGCGCCGATCACACTGCTCTTTTTCACGTGGGAAAACCTCCTTTTCTAGGCACTGGGGAAAGCCGCCTCTCAGGTGTGGATGTCCAGCAGCTTCTGCTTCAGCTCGCCCTCCAGGCGGCCGATTTCCGCCTCGGCCTCCCGGCGCTTCTGGCGGCCCTCGTCCTGGATCTTCACCACCTCGTCCAAGGTCTGGATGAGGGACTGGTTTGTCTGGCGCAAAGTCTCCATATCCACCACGCCCCGCTCGGACTCACGGGCGGTCTCGATGGTGCTCATCTTCAGCCGCTCGGCGTTTTTGCGCAGCAGCTCGTTGGTCATGTTGGAAACCTCCCGCTGGGCCTTCACCGCCTGCTCGGAGTGGGCCAGGCCCAAAGCCAGCACCATCTGGCTTTTCCACAGGGGGATGGTGTTCACCAAGGTGGACTGGATTTTATCCGCCATCAGCTTGTCGTTGTTCTGCACCAGGCGGATCTGGGGGCTCATCTGCACGCTGACCATGCGGGTCAGCTCCAAATCGTGGAGCTTCTTCTCAAAGTTGTCACACATCTGGGCGTAGTCGTTGGCGGCCTGGGCGTCCTCGGCAAGGCCGGTCTGCTTGGCCTTGTTCTCCAGCTGCACCAAGGTGGTCTCCCGCTCTTTTTTCAGCTTCTTCTTGCCCGCGATGATGTACATGGAAAGCTCCTTGTGGTAGGAGAGGTTCATCTCGTAGAGCTTGTCCAGCATGACGATGTCCTTGAGCAGCTGCACCTGGTGGGATTCCAGCGCCCCGGCGATTTTGTTCACGTTCACCTCGGCGGTGTCGTACTTGGCCTTCATGGCGGTGAGCTTGTTGCCGGTGTTCTTAAAGAAGCCGAAGAAGCCCTTTTTCTCCTCCTCTTCCAGGTCAAAGCCTTTCAGCTCCACTACCAGCTGGGAAATCTGGTCGCCCACCTCGCCCAAGTCCTTGGTGCGCACGTTGTTCAAGGTCGTATCGGAAAAGGAGGCGATCTTTTTCTGGGCGGCGGAGCCGTACTGCAGCACCAACGTGGAGTTGGTCAAGTCGATTTTCTCGGCGAAGTCGTCCACCACTTTGCGCTCCTCGGGGGAGAGCACGCTCTCGTCCAAGGTGGAAATCTCGTCCTCCTGCACCTGCTTGGGGGCCGGGGCGGCCTCCTCGGGCGTCAAGGTGAGGGACGGGGTCTCCACGCCCTCCAAGGTGAGGGAGGGCGTCTGGGGCACAGGGGCATCCATGGTCAATTTGATTTCATCGGGCATGCTTCTAACCTCCTTGGTTTTTCTGGCTGTATGGGGCTGCCGGCCGGGAAAGGCGCGGGCGCTGCCCGCCGGTTCCCTGGCTTTCTCTTTGACAGCGCCGCGCGCTGCTTGCAGGCCGTGCCGCAGCTTTTGAAAAAGCTGGCAAAACTTCTTCGCCGCTTCGCGGCCTTATTTTTTCGCTTCTTCCTGTTCCTGCTTGTCCTCGTCCACAAAGCCCTCTTGCTTTAAAAGGGTCTCAAACACGGTGATGTCTGCGGAGATGTCCATGGCCTCCTCGGCATAGAGGGAATCCAGCTGCTTTTCAAAGGCGTCGGCCACGGTGTGCATCATCCCGGCGATGTTGAACAGCGTAGAGGTGATGTTCTCCCCCTTCACGTTCTGGGCGGAAAGCCGCTGGTAGCTGCCCAGCAGCTTCAGGGTGGTGGGCAGGTAGTAGTTCATGAATTTGCGGATTTGCGGGGCCTTCTCCGGGTGGTCGGCGATGTAGCGGAAGATGTCCGCGCTGGCCCGCTCCATCCGGGTGATGTCCTCCGAAAGGGTCTCGTCGGGGATGGCGTCGTCCGCGGCCCGGAGCTTTTTCAGGTATTCCCGGCCCTCGTCGATGATCTTGTCCACCTCGGGGTTGCCGGTGTGGGATTTCTCCTCTTTCTCCGGCTCCTTTTTGGGCTCTTCCTTGGGCTTCTCCAGCTGGATGGGCACAAACTCCTTTTTGCCCTTAAACAGCGCGCTGGAGCCCAAAAACACCAGCACCAGCACCGCCGCGAAAATCACAAAGTGATAGGGCTCGTACAGCGGGGCAGAGGTGGCATAGACCAGTGCCGCCGCTGCGGTGATGTAGAACTTGGCGGGGCTGCCCCGGCGGACCATCTTCATGGGCACCTGGGTGTTGACCTGCTGGGCGTTGGCCTGCTGGGCCGCGCCCTGCTTAGCCGCCTGCTTCGCCGCGGCTGCCTGCTGTTTGGCGGCCTGCCTGGCGGCAGCGGCCCGGTTGGCCGCCGCTTGGCGCTGGGCCTTGGTCTGGGGCTGGTACACCGGCGGCGGGGTCTGCTGGGGAGGAGGCGGCGCCTGCCCGCTTTTGCGGTAGCTGTAGTGGTAATAGCCATTCCCCGCGGGGCCGGCGGTATTCGGTCCGCCCGGCTGGGCGCTGCCGCTGGGCGGCGGGGCCTGGCGGGTCTGGGTGGTGTTCTGGGGCGGGCGGTAGGCGCTTTGCTGGGGCGGCGCCTGATAGGGGTGGCCGCCCTGGGCCTGGCCCGGGCCCCGGCCCAGGTTCAGGGCTTGGTCCAGCCCTTGGGCAGCCTTGCCCAAGCCCTCGGCCAGCTTCCCCGCCATGGGGATGCCGGAGCCCTTTAAGGTCTTATATACCTGGGAGGAGCGCAGCTCCTCCTGCAGGGGGTCGTTCCCTCGTTTATCCATGGGTTTTTTCCTCCAATCCCGGGGCGGCTCCCCGGAAACTAGACAGTATCATTGTACTTTGGAACACCGGCCGGTGTCAACTGCATTCTACAGGCCAAAGGCCCTTTTCCCGGGATTTACCAAAGGCCCTTACAGCGGGTGGGGATTGCCCACCGCCGGGAACTGGGCTTTCACCTGGCTGCCGGTGGCAATGCCCTCCTGGAAAGCTGTGGCAGCCCCGGCGGCAACGCCCCATTTCAGGCCGCCCTCCAAGGTGCCGTGGAGCTGGCACCCATAGAGGAACCCTGCCACCAAAGAGTCCCCCGCGCCCACGGTGGAGACAGCCTGTCCCCGGGGGCTGCGGCAGCCCAGGCAGCGGCCGCTTTCCTCCAGCAGCAGGGCGCCCTTCTCCCCCAAAGAGACCACCACGTTCCTGGCGCCCATGCGCTGGAGCTCCTTGGCGTACTCCTTGGCTTCCAAGGGGGTGAGGGGGCCCTCCGCCTGGAAGAGCTGGCACAGCTCCTCCAGGTTGGGCTTGATGAGGAAGGGGTGGTAGGGCAGCGACGCCAGCAGCGGGTCCCCGGCCATGTCCACCACCAGCTTGGCGCCGGCCCGGCGGGCGGCCTCCAGCAGCTGGGGGAAGGCGGTCTCCGGCAGGCCCTGGGGCAGGCTGCCGGAAAGCACCAGCACGTCCTCTGGACCCAGGGTAGAGAGCTTGCCCAGCAGCTGGGCCACCGCCTGGGACGGGATATCCGGGCCCGGGCCGTTGAAAGCTGTCTCCTCCCCGCCGGGGGTTTGGAGCTTCACATTCACCCGGGAGCAGCCCTCCTCCAGGAAGACCATGTCCGCCGGGCAGCCGCGCTCCTCCAAAAGGCGGGCAATCTCCCGGCCGGTAAAGCCGGCGGCAATGCCCAGAGCCCGGGTCTCCACCCCCAGGGAAGAGAGCAGCAAAGACACGTTGATGCCCTTCCCCCCGGGGGAGAAAGAGCTGTGGGAAAACCACTGGATTTCCCCTGGGGCCAGGCCCGGCAGGGTGATGTGATAATCCAGCGCGGGATTCAGCGTCACTGTAGTTACCATCATACGTTCACGCCCTTACAAGATTCTTAAGGTATTCTATCATTTCTATCAAATTTTTTCAACGCCGCCCGACGGCCCCGCGAACTTGGGGAAATCACCGCATATCTCCCCCGCGCCGGGCCATACTACGAAAAGGCCCCGCCCAACCGCGGCGCCAATTTGAAGGTGGAAAGGAACCTTTCTTATGCTGCGAAACAAGTTTATCTCCGCCGCCCTGTGCGCGGCGCTGGCCTTCTCCCTGGCCGGCTGCATGGAGCAGGCCGCCAGCGATGTCTCCGATACCGCTTCCCGCATAGAAAGCGGCGCCGGGGAAGCCGTCTCCCGGGTGGAGAGCGGCATGGAAGAGGCCGGCAGCCGGGTGGGCTCGGCGGTGGGATCCGCCCTGGACCCGGACGAGAGCCGGGAGCCAAGCCCCAGCCCCCAGGCCCGCTGAGGCCCTGGGAAACCAAACCAGCCGCCCGTCCCCCTATGCCAGCGGGGCGGGCGGCCTTTTTCTGCCCGCTTGCGCCCCTGGGGCGTTTCTGCTATACTGGGACAAGAATTTCTCAAGGAGGGCATTCCATGATTCGCTGCTGTGTTTTTGACGCCGATGGCACCTTGCTGGACTCCATGCCCATGTGGCGGGACATCACCTACGAATACGCGGAACAAAAAGGCGTACACGCCCCCGCGGGCCTGCACAACACCTTAAACCGCCTGAGCCTGGAGCAGTGCGCCCAGCACTACCAGGGCCTGGGGGTGCGGGGCACCGTGGAGGAGATTGTCAAAGAGCTGGGCCAGTGCGCCTTGGAGGGCTACCGCACCCGGGTGCCGGAAAAGCCCCACGCCCGGGAATTTTTGCAGCTGCTCCAGGAGAACCGCATCCCTGTGGCGGTGGCCACCGCCTCCAACCGGGAGGGCGTGCTGCTGGCCCTGGAGCGCCTGGGCATGCTGCCGCTGGTGGACTACTTCACCACCTGCACCGAGGTGGGCAAAAGCAAAGAGCACCCGGACATCTTCACCACCTGCGCCGCCCAGTTCGGCGCCGCGCCCCAGGAGACGGTGGTCTTTGAGGACTCCGCCTACGCCATCCGCACGGCGCGGGCAGCGGGCTTCCCGGTGGTGGCGGTGGAGGACGCCATCTCCACCCAGGGGAAAACCGGCGACGAAACCCGGGAGGGCCTGGCCCGCCTGGCCAACCTGGTCATCGCCGACTACGGGCAGCTGATAGGCCGGCTCACCCCGGCGGAGGACCTTTCCCAGGGCTTGGGAGAGCTGCTGGGCTAAGCCCGGCTTGCAAGGGAAATTTTGAGGAGAGGGAGAGACCATGCGCTTTCGGAAAAAATTCATCGGCACCCGGGCCTTTTACGCCTCGGTGCTGGCGCTGCTGGTGCCCATGATTGTCCAGCAGGGCATCACCCAGTTTGTAAACCTGCTGGACAACGTGATGGTGGGCCGCCTGGGCACCGCCCCCATGTCTGGGGTGGCCATTGTCAACCAGATTGTCTTCATCTTCAACCTGACCATCTTTGGGGGGCTTTCGGGGGCCTCTATCTTTGGGGCCCAGTTCTACGGCAAGGGCGACCACCAAGGCCTGCGCTACACCTTGCGGTTCCGGCTGGTGTTCAGCCTGGTGGTCACCGCCTTGGGGATTCTGGTGTTCCTGCTCTTTGGGGAGCAGCTGTTCTCCCTGTACTTAAACGAGGGCGCCTCCTCCCCAGAGGAGATCGCCGCCACCCTGGGCCACGCCAAGGAGTACATCGCCATCATGCTCTTTGGGCTGCTGCCCTTTGCCATCAACCAGTGCTTCTCCAGCACCCTGCGGGACGTGGGCGAGACCTTCTCCCCCATGGTGGCCAGCCTTATCGCCATCTGTGTCAATTTGGTTGGCAACTACCTGCTGATTTACGGCAGCTTTGGCTTTCCCAAAATGGGGGTGGCCGGCGCGGCCCTGGCCACGATTATCGCCCGGTGGGTGGAGATGGCCTACCTGCTGCTGCGCACCTACCGCCACCGCAGGCGGTTCCCCTTCCTCCAGGGGCTGTTCCGGGACTTCCGCGTGCCCCTGTCCCTTGTCAAGCAGATTGCCATCACCGGCACGCCGCTGCTGCTCAACGAGACGCTGTGGTCCATTGGCACGGCGGCGGTGAACATGTGCTACTCCTTCCGGGGGCTGGAGGCCGTGGCCGCCACCAACATCAACTCCACGGTGTGGAACCTGTTCGCCATTGTCATGGCGGCCATGGGCAACGCCATTGGCATCCTCTCCGGCCAGCTGCTGGGGGCCAACGACATCCCCGGCGCCAAGGACACCGTGCGCAAGCTGCTGTTTTTCAGCGTGTGCGTCAACGCGGTGATTGGCGTCATCATTGTGGCGGTGTCGCCCTTTATCCCCTACATCTACAACACCGAGCCCTCGGTGCGCCAGACGGCCACCCACCTGCTGATGGTCTCCGGCTCGTTTTTGCCCCTGTCGGCCTACACCCAGGGGACCTACTTCACCATCCGCTCGGGGGGCAAGACCTTTGTCACCTTCCTGTTTGACTGCGTGTTCACCTGGGTGGTCAGCCTGCCCATCGCCTTTTGCCTGTGCCAGTTCACCGGGCTTTCGGTGGTATGGGTGTTCTTCTTCGTGTCCGCGGCGGACATCATCAAGGCGGTTATCGGCACGGTGATGCTGGTTTCCGGCGTGTGGGCCAAGAATATGGTGGGCGCTTCCACGGGGAAATAACCGGGGCGTGAGCCTGCCGCCTTAAAATAGCTGTGAGAAAAGGGGCCGTCGCCGTGGCGACAGCCCCTCTTTTGTTGCCTTACATATCAGCCGCGGCCAAACTTCTCCCACTTCAAGGTCTTGGGGATAAACCGCTTGATGGCCTCCTGCATCTCCTCGTCCGGGTCGAACACCACCAGAGTTTTGCCGGTTTTCTGGCTGCGCACAATCATGTACCAGGAATTGCGGTGGTCCGCATACTCCGTGGCGAAAATGCGCGCGTCGAAGCTCTGGTTCTTCAGGCGGGCCTCGTTCTTCTGGTACTCGCCAATGTCCTCGGCAGAGCTGCACTCGAAGGCGGTCATCCGCTTGCGGCTGGCGCGGTTCATAATCTTATCCACCGCCACATAGCCGTTGGTCAGGCTGTATTCGTACTCCAGCAGCCGCATGGTGAGCAGCTTGTAGCCGCCAAAGCCCGCGCCAATCACCACCAAAAAGGTAATCATGGGTATGGGCATCAGCACAAAGCCCACAATAAACCCGATGAACACCACCACCACCATGGCCACGATAATCCCCAAGAGGACCAGCGCGTCGGTGGATTCAAATTTCTTTTTGACCATCCGTTCCATAAATACGTCGCCCATTGCTTGCGTTTTCATCCTTTCACCGCGGCTGGGGCGCGCCCGCCCGCGTCTCATTTTTTGTGGAAAAGCACTCCATGGGATGTATCATACCACAAAATCCGGCGGGATTCAATAAAACTTTTGTGAACGGGGGAAGAATACGGCCCAGCCCTTTTCCCCGCAAAATAGACTTTCCCCTTGAACCCGCCTGGGTTTTATGCTATAATACCCCTCGAAAAAACAAACGCGCGGATGAAAGAAAGTACCCCCGCCCCGCCTTGCCAGAGAAGCGGCGTCACCGGCTGCAAGCGCCGCCCTGGGCAGCGGGGGGAAGTTCCTTTCGGAGCGGCGGCGCTGAACGGCTAGCAAAGCCAACTAGGCGCCGACGGCAGGCCCCGTTACAGGCCGCAAAGAGGGCAGGCTGTCCCACGCTGTGGGGCGCCCTGCTGAATTTGGGTGGTACCGCGAAGAAGTCACTTCGCCCCTTTTGCTGGGGGCGGAGTTTTTTTGTCCCCAAAAAACACAGGAAACTTTTGATGTTAGGAAGGAAGGTCAGCACATGAAGGAACAGATGGAAGCCCTGCGGCAGCGCTTTGAAAGCGAGCTGCAGGCCGCCCAGAACAGCGAGGCCGTGGAGAAGCTGCGCGTCGCCTACCTGGGCAAGAAGGGCTCTGTCACCGAGCTGCTGAAAGGCTTGAAATCGGTGGCGGGCGACCAGAAAAAAGAGATGGGCCAGCTTATCAACCAGCTGAAGCGCCAGGTGGAGGAGGGCATTGCCCAGCAGGTGGAGAAAATCCGCGCCGCCGAGGAGCAGGCCCAGATTGCCTCTGCCGAGCAGTACGACGTCACCTTGCCCGTGGACCAGAGCGAGGGCTCTTACCACCCCATCACGTTGGTGCAGCGGCAGCTGGAGGAGATTTTCTCCTCCATGGGCTTTACCATTGAGGACTACAAGGAAATCGTCACGGACTACGAGTGCTTCGAGGCGGTGAACATCCCCAAGCACCACCCCGCCCGGGACATGCAGGACACCTATTACCTGGACAACGGCCAGCTGCTGAAGACCCACACCTCCGCGGCCCAGAACGCCATTATGCGCAAGTACGGCGCCCCCCTGCGGGCGGTGTTCCCCGGCCGGTGCTTCCGCAACGAGGCCACCGACGCCTGCCACGAGAACACCTTCTTCCAGATGGAGGGCCTGATGATTGACAAGGACATCTCCATCTCCAACCTGATTTACTTTATGAAGACCATGCTCTCCGAGGTGTTCGAGCGGGACATCACCGTGCGGCTGCGGCCCGGGTTCTTCCCCTTTGTGGAGCCCGGCTTCGAGCTGGACATCTCCTGCCTGATTTGCGGCGGCGAGGGCTGCCCCAGCTGCAAGAACTCCGGCTGGCTGGAGCTGTGCCCCTGCGGGATGATTCACCCCAACGTGCTGAAGATGGGCGGCATCGACCCGGAGGAGTACACGGGCTTTGCCTTTGGCCTGGGCCTTACCCGCCTGGCCATGATGAAGTACGGCATCAAGGATATCCGCGATTTGAACAGCGGCAACTTGAAGGCCCTGAGCCAGTTTAAGCACGAATAAAGAAGGGGGAAAACCGCTATGTATATCTCTATGAACTGGATTGGGGATTTTGTGGACTTGTCCGGCCTGGACCTGGAATCCCTTATCCACCGCTTCACCCTCTCCACCGCCGAGGTGGAGGACATCTTCCACAAGGGCGAGGACCTGCGGGACGTGGTCGCGGGCAAAATCCTCTCGGTGGAAGCCCATCCCAATTCCAAAAAGCTCCACCTGCTCCAGGTGGACGCGGGCAATAAAATCTACGACGTGGTCTGCGGCGCCCCCAATGTGCGGGAAGGCATGATCGTCCCCTTTGTCAAGGAGGGGGGCATGGTGGCCGGCCAGGAAATCACCTGCGCCGCCATCGCCGGGGTGGAATCCCACGGCATGTGCTGCTCCGAGCGGGAGCTGGGCATCTCCGATGACCACGCGGGCCTGATGGAGCTGCCCCAGGACACCCCTGTAGGCACGGACATCTGCGACCTGTACGCCATCAAGGACACGGTGTTCGAGGTGGATAACAAGTCTTTGACCAACCGCCCGGACCTGTGGGGCCACTACGGCATTGCCCGGGAGTTCGCCGCCCTGTCCGGCCGGGAGCTGAAGCCCCTGGAGACTGTGGAACTTTCCCAGTTTGACGGGCTGGACCCCATCCAGATTGACGTGCAGGACGACCTGTGCTACCGCTACACCGGCTTGAAGGTGCGCAACATCCAGAAAAAGGTGAGCCCTGTGGATATGCGCATCCGCCTGTACTACTGCGGCAGCCGGGGCATCAACCTGCTGGCCGATTTGACCAACTACCTGATGCTGGAAATGGGCCAGCCCATGCACGCCTTTGACTGCGCCAAGGTGGACCAGATTGAGGTAAAGCGCTTTGAGGCGCCCTTCCAGTTCACCACCTTGGACGGCACGCAGCGCACCGTGGACGAAAACACCTTGATGATTTGCTGCAAGGGCCAGCCTGTGGCCATCGCCGGCATTATGGGCGGCCTGGACTCCGAGATCGAGGACGACACCGACAGCCTGCTGCTGGAGAGCGCCAACTTCGACGCGGTCAGCGTGCGGAAGTCCTCCACCCGGCTGGGCCTGCGCACCGACGCCTCCATGCGCTACGAGAAGACCCTGGACCCGGAGATGTGCCCCACCGCCATCGCCCGGTTTGTCAAGCTGCTGCTGGACATCGACCCCCAGGCCCAGGTCATCTCCCGGCTGACGGACGTGTACTGCAAGAAGTACCCCCAGGTATCCCTGCGCTTTGACAAGGCCTATGTGGACCGCTACACCGGCATTGCAATCAGCAACGAGCGCATCTTGGAGACCCTGCGGGCCCTGGGCTTCGGCGCCCAGTTCGACGGCCAGGAGTTCCAGGTGGAGGTGCCCTCTTGGCGTGCCACCAAGGACGTGACCATCAAGGCGGATATCATCGAGGAAATCACCCGCATTTACGGCTACGATAACTTCCAAATCCAAACCACCCGCAGCGCCCTGTACCCCGAAAAGCGCAGCGCCGGCAACAAGGCCGACAACTTCACCAAGGACATCTTGGTGCAGCGGTACCACCTCCACGAGGTGCACTCCTACATCTGGTTTGACGCCAAAAAGTGCAAAGACCTGGGGATTGCCGTGGAAGAGAACGTAAAGCTGCTCTCCCCCCAAAGCCCCGACCTGGAGACCCTGCGCACCAACATGGGCCCCACCCTGCTGAGCTTTGTGGGCGAGAACAAGTCCTTTGCCCCGGACTTCGGCATCTTTGAGATTGGCCGCGTCTGCCAGGGCCTAAAAGAGGACGGCATGTGCAACGAGCGGAAAAAGCTGGGCATTGCCCTGTACAGCCGCACCCGCAGCGAGAAGGAGCTGTACCTGGAGCTGCTGGAAATCCTCACCGCCCTGGGCCGGGACATCAAGCGGGCGGACTTCGCCTTCCAACATGTGGAGCCCCGGCACGGCTGGCAGCATCCCCGCAACACCGCCGCTGTGTCCTTCGGCGGCCAGGAGCTGGGCTGGCTGTGCGCCCTCCATCCCGCGGTGGCAGCCAAGCTGGATAAGAAGGCCGCTGTGGTCTGCGCCCAGCTGGACATGGACGCCTTCGCAGCCATCCCCGCCAAAGACACCGCCTACCGGGAGCCCTCCCGCTTCCCCGGCATTGACATTGACCTTTCCTTGGTGATGCCCCAGGGCCTGACCTTCGCCCAGCTGGTGCCCGCCTGGGCGGACATGGACCCGGAGACCCTCACCAGCGTGACGCTGATTGACTCCTTCCAGCAAAACGGCGTGATGAGCATTACCCTGCGCTTTGCCTTCTCCTCTCAGGAGCGCACCCTCTCCAAGGAAGAAGTGCAGCCCTGGGTGGACCAGATTGTGGAAAAGGTGGGCAAAGTGGGGGCCACCCTGCGCGCCTAAGGCTTTTTTCCACAAACAGGGGGCAAGCGGTGGAAAAACAGCTTGCATTCCCGGGCAAGATACTGTATGATATAGTATAGGATATTTTGGGACGATACGGAGGTGTTCCCCATGCCGGAAGATTATTCCAACAACACCATCACCTTTTCCATGGAAGAGGTGCGCGAAGCGGACATGAAGCGCATCCTGCTGACGGTTTACGACGCGCTGAAGGAGAAGGGGTATAATCCCATCAGCCAGATTGTGGGATACATCCTCTCTGAGGACCCCACCTATATCACAACCCACAACAACGCCCGCAGCCTCATCCGCCGGATTGACCGCGACGAGCTTTTAAAAGCCATGGTGCGTTCTTACCTGGGCGAGTGATTCTTACAGATTTTTTGAAAGCGCGGTGATTCTTTGAGCGAGCAGAAAAAGCAGAGCTTCCCCACCTATAAAGGCAAGCCCCTGGTGCGCAGCGGCGATACCATCTACTATGGCAGCATGAAGGATAAGTATGTCATCAAGATGGACATCAAGTCCAAGAAGAAGGTGGGCGACCTGGAGGTGGCGGACAAGGTAACTGTCCAGCTGATGTACACCGACCCGGAAATCCGCACCCGGAAGCAGATTGTAAAAACCAGCGAGAAAAACGGCCTTTACCTGGCCTTGGACATTGCCGACGCCTGGCTGACCCGGGCTCTGGCAGAGTAAAAAACGCTTCACGGCACAAAAGGGCCGCCCCAAAAGGGGCGGCCCTTTTTCACATCACCTGGGCCCCAGCGAGGAAGGCGCACAGGTACACACCTAAAAGCACCCCTTCCCCGCCCAGGAGCGCGGCCCGCAAAGCCGGGCGGCGCTGGGTCAGCTTTGCCAGGAATAGAAACAGCACAAAGCAGGTGGAGAGGTACCTCCCGGCGCTGAGCAGCCAGGAGAGGGAATAGGTGGCCACAAAGAAGCAAAAGCCATAGGCCAGCAAACCGGCGGGGTGGCCCTTCCGCAGGGCGGCCCAGTAAAGCAAGGCCAGGCCCCCCACAAACAGGGCCAGGGCGGGGGCCCACACCGCCCAGCCAAAGGAGCTGCCCAGGTTGTCCCCCAAGTAGCGGCCTATGTACTCCACCACCTGGGAAATCCACAGGTAGCCCTGGTGCCAGTGCTCCTGGTGGGAGGCAAAGGCGAAGGGGTCGCCGTCCACCCAAAGGTTCAGCAGCAGGTAGAGCAGCGTCCCCACAGCGGGAAGCAGTGTCAAGGGCAGCCGCAGCAGCAGGGGCTTCCAGCAGCGGCCCAGGGACTTCCCCACCGGCGGCTCCAAGGGCCGGTAGGCCTCCAGCAGCCGGATGACCCCCACAGCAATCACCAGCAGGCCGGTCATCCGGGTGAGGGCGGCCAGCGCCCCAAAGAGCCCAAAGGCCAGCCACTTTCCCCGCCAGGCGTACCAGCAGGCCCCGGTGGTGGCCAGCAAAAACAAGCCCTCGGTCATCACCAGGCCGGAGAAAAAGGAGAAGGGGAACAGGGACATGTACAGCAGCGCGTCCCGGGCCACCCGGCTGTTGTAGGCCTCCCCGGCCAGGCGGTAGAGGTAGCAGCAGGCGCCGCCGTAGCACAGGCAGGAGAGGGCCGTCCCCGCCAGGGCGGTGGAGGGAATCACCAGCCGCAGCAGCCGGGCCGCCCAAACGTACCCCGGGAAGAACACCAGAAACAGGTGCTGGCCGTTTTCCGTGTAGCCCTGGTAGCCCTCCTCTATCAGGCGGATGTAGTGGGCGGCATCCCAGCGCTGGAGCTGCTGGAAAGCCCCCTCCCAGGTGAGGCCCCCGTCCGAGAGGAGCATAGCCGCCGCCATCCCCGCCAGGAGCAGTCCCACCCGGGAGCCAGCGCCCAGCAAAAAAATCTTCCAGCCAGGCTGCAAGCCCTGGGCGGCGGGAGGGCCTTCCTCCACAGCATGGCGGGCCAGGCTCCCCGGCGCCCGCAGACCCCAGGCAGCCAGGCAGCGGTACACCACCAGCAATCCCAGCAGACACACCGCCAGGGAAACCACCACGCCTGCCATGAACCATCCCTCCCCCGTGAAACGTAACAATTAGAAATTGCCGCCGTTCCAGCCCCAGTCCGGGGTGGCCAGGTAGCGGATATACATATCCTGGGGCGCCACGCCCAGCTCCTTCTGGAACAGGGCGCAAACCTCCTGGGTCATGGCCTGGGAGCCGGCCTTATCCACGCTGTCCCCCAGCACCTTCACCTCCACCATAGCCAGTGGCTTGGTGTCCTCCCCCCGGAACCACATGCGGCAGTTGTCCTCCAGGGTAATCATCAGCCAGGGCTCGCTTTTGCCGGGCAGGTGGGCAATGCTCTGCCCCAGGGCGCTTTTCACGGCCTGGGCGGCCTCTTGGGAAACCTCTACGTTTGTCTTGATCTGAATGCAGGGCATGGAAAAAACCTCCTTGAATTTTGGGTTTGAAACTTTTTTTGCAACCTTCTGTGAAATATAGTATAATCGTTTTACAGAAAAAATGGAACTATCTCTGCGAGAAAAGAGTGGCATAACCCATGAAAATTACCCAAACACGGGATATACGCGCCGCCAACCGGTGGGAGATTATGCACCAGGTGCTGGAGCACTCCCCCATCAGCCGGGTGGAAATCTGCCGCCGCACTGGCCTGAACAAGGCCACCGTCTCCACCATTGTGAAGGAGTGGATTGACAAGGGCCTGCTGGCCGAGACGGAGCTGGGCAAATCGGGGGGCGGGCGCAAGCCCATCCTTCTGCAGCCCCTCCACCAGGCGGGGGCCGCGGTGGCTTTGGAAATCGACATCAGCCAGGTGCAGGCCATTTTGACCGACCTCTCCGGCGAGCGGGTGCTGGCCCGGGAGCAGTTCCCCACCTTGGGGGAGAGCTTCCCCCAGGTGTACCACAAGGTGTGCCAGGCCTTGGACAAGCTCCTAACGGAGATGCCCCCCTCCCCCTATGGGCTGGTGGGCATTGGTGTGGCGGTCCACGGGGTGGTGGACCTCTCGGGGATGATTCGCTTTATCCCCCGGCTGGGCTGGCGGAACATCGACCTGCGCTCGCTGCTGGAGGAGCGCTACCACGTGCCTGTCTCCCTGGACAACGATGGCAACCTGGCCGCCCTGGCCCAGCAAAACCTGGAGCAGGCCAGCCTGGGCCCCGAGGGCCAGGGCAGCGAGGCGCTCCCCCAGAGCCTGGCGGTGGTCAACGTGGGGGACTCCATCTCCACCGGGCTTATCACCAACGGGGAGGTGTTCCGGGGCTTTCACGGCTTTGCCAACGCCATTGGCCACCACACCATCAACCTGGACGAGCCTGTCCAGTGCTCCTGCGGCAAGTACGGCTGCTGGGAGCAGTACTGCTCCAACGGCGCGGTGATTGCCTACGCCAACACGGTGCTGCCCCAGCCCATCTCCACCTTGGAGGAGCTTATCACCCTCATCCGCCACCAGGACCCCCTGGCCCGCCAGGTGATGGACAGGTTCCTCACCTACCTGGCGGTGGGGCTGACCAACATCATCTTTATCTTCGACTGCCAGGCCATTGCCATCAGTTCGGAGCTGCTCTCCGCCCTGCCCTACTACCTGCCGGAGGTGATGCGGAAAATGGTGCTGCCCATCACCCACGTGGAAAAGGTGGTGCTCTCCCGGCTGGGGAAAAGCGGGGCTATTTTGGGGGCGGCCAGCCAGGCGGTGTTCCAGTTTTTCCAGGACACCGCCCACGCCATGGAACCGGGCCAGTAAAACGTAGCCAAACTGGAAGGGGCTGTTGCGTACAGGCAACAGCCCCTTTCTATAAGGATGGATCCCGCCCGGTCAAAGCCTCGGATTGCAGCACTCAATCGTAAAGCAGCTTGTGGCGGAGATAGAAGAAGTGGTCACTGTGGGTGTGGATGGAGAGCATCCGGGTGTGGGGGTGGTCCTGGCTGGTAAATTCCTTGCCAAACTTGCCAATGGTCAGGGCCTGGCCGCCCACGTAAATGCAGGAGTAGTTGAAGAACAGCTCGTCCATCATTTTCTGGCTTACCAGGTAGTGCATATAGGAGGGCGTCTCCACCAGCAGGCGGTCGATGCCGAACTTCTTCAGCACATACAGGGCCACCTTGGAGTCGGGGGCGGTGTCGCCGGTGCCGATGACCAGCACCTTGTCAGCGTTCTCCTTCATGCCCTGGATAAGCTCCTCTGCCACGTCCTCCAACGTGGGGGCGTCCACAAAGTAGGCGTCGTTTTTCAGGTTTTCCTTCACCAGCGCCGCGCCCTTGCGGGAGGTGGAAATCATCACAGGCACCTCGGGGCTGCGGAACAGGATGTGGTCAAAGGGGATGTCCGTGGCGTCCAGCGAGGTGACAATGTTCCAGGGCACGGGGTTCTTGCCGTTTGCGATGCGCATGTCCTCCATATCCTGGTCGAACACGTGGCAGGTGTAGTCCGCCTCGGCGTTCATGGTGCCGGCGCCCAGCATGACGCCATCGGAGACGGCCCGGAGCATATTCAGGATGAACCAGTCCGTGTCGGCCCCGGCGGGGTCATACTTGTTCTTCTTGGCGATGAGGGGCCCCTGGGGGGCGTCGGTAAAAGCGATGCGCCCGTCGATGGAAGTCACCAGAGAGGTGTAGGTGCAGGGCCGGTCCTCGTGGAGCTCCAGGAACTTCAAGTCCCCGTAAATCTCCTGGATTTTGGGGCAGGTCATGGTCTCCACCTGGCAGTGGGACAGTTCCGGGCTCTGGTAAATGCGCTGGACCTTCAGCCGCTCTGGGTCGAAGGGCATTTTAAACAGGGAAGTTGCCATAGCGCGCCTCCCCTTAAATCAGGCTGCCGCCGCAGACGTTCATGATCTCGCCGGTGATAAAGCCCGCCTCGCTGCTGGAGAGGAACTTTACGGCGTTGGCCATGTCGGACACTTTGCCCATCTTGTGCAGGGGGTACAGGGAAGCGTAGGACTCCTCCAGGGCGGCGGGGTCCTGGGCCTCCTGGAAGCGCTGCTCAATCATGGGGGTGCGCACCAGGCCGGGCAGCACACAGTTGACCCGCACCTTGGGGGCGTACTCCAAAGCGATGCACTTGGTCAGCATGATGACGCCGGCCTTGGAGGGGCAGTAGCCAATGCGCTCGGGGATAGGCCGCACGCCCAGGTCGGAGCCAATGGTGACGATGGAGGGGTCCTGGCTCTTGACCAGTTCCTTCACAGCGGCCTTGCACATGTTGAACACGCCGCCCAGGTTGATGGAAAGCTCCCGCATAAAGCTGTCGTAAGAGGTGCTCTCCAGAGAGCCGATGAAGGTGACGCCGGCGCAGCACACCAGCTTATCCACCTGGCCAAAGGCCTCCACAGCCTTGTCCACCACGTTCTGGGCCTGGTCGGGGTTGGTCAAGTCGGCCTGGACGTAGATGGCGTTTTCACTTTCAAACTTCATGGCGGGCTCAATGCCGCAGCCCACCAGGCGGGCGCCCTCCTCCAGGAACATTCTGGCCACGCCCTCGCCGATGCCGGAGCTGGCGCCGGTGACGATAACCACTTGATTCTCAAATTTCATTGCAAACAAGTCCTTTCCAAAAAAATCAGATGCGCTCGAAGCGGCTGTAACGGTGGATGCCGAAGTTCTCCTCGTTCTGGATGCAGCGGGTCAGCTTATAGGGGTGCTGGAACTTGGACTCGAACCGGGCGATCAAAGCGGCCTGCACTTCCTTATCGTCCACTTTGCGCCAGCTTTCGATGCTCTCCCACACAAAGATGAAGTGCATCTCGCCGGGCTTGTTGTCGTTGACCCACACTTCCTTATACAGGAAGGGGATGTGGTCGAACAGGTCGCTTTCGGCCTCGCCCAAAGTCCAGACCTCGTGGTCCACATCCAGGAACTCCTGGACGTGCTCAGGGGCAGTTTCAAAAATCAGGTGCTCCACGGGATAGTGCTCGCCTTTGACATACGTGTAACCTTGCATGATTGTATCCTCCTATTTTTTGTTTTTACAGGTTCAGGGATAGCTTTTCCCTGGTTTTTTTGTTCTGATGGGGGCTTTTCTGGTCCCGGCCGGGGCTGCGGGCTGGCCGCCTGGGGCGGCGTGGGCCCTTGCCCCTGGATTTTTGTTTTCAGCCCTTTGGGCTGTCAAGGCCGCAGGGGCTTTGCCCCATCTCGCCTGCCGGCTCGGTCGGCGCTGAACGGTGCCCACCGGGCACCAGCGCCCCCACAGCTTCTGAAAAAGCTGGCAAAACTTTTACGCCACTTCGCGGTTTTTATTCCTGCGCGGCCTTCATCTTCTCCGCCAGCTCCACCACCTGCCGGGCGATGTCCGGGCGGGTCTCCAGGGAGTCGTGGTCCGAGTTGGGCAGGCACACTTCACCCAAACATTCGGTGCTCAGGTCGTTCAACAGGTTCTTCAGCACCAGCTCGCCCCCCAAAAACTGGTTGGGGAAGCTGGGCGCGCCGCCCACCATAAGGATGGCGCCCTTGCGCAGGGGCTTCTCGGGCATATCGTTGCGGACATGGCCGGCCCAGTACACCTGGAAGCGGTCGATGAGGGCTTTCATCTTGCCGGTGATGGAGTGGAAGTACATGGGAGAGGCCAGCACCACGTTGTCGGCCTCCTCCAGCAGCCGGTAGACTTCGTCCATGCCGTCATGAATGGAGCAGCCCTTCTTGTGCCAGCAGTAGCGGCAGTCCTTGCAGGGAGCAATATTCTCTGCCCGATAGGCGTCGATGATGGTGTACTCGCCGCCCAGGGTGTCCAGGAACAGCTGCACCATCTGGTTGGTGTGGCCGTTTTTCCGGGCCGCGCCGGTGATAACTAGGGTTTTCATAGGACAGATTCCTCCGGGGTCATTCTTGTTTGGCGGCTGCCAGGGCGGCGGCCTTTTCCGCTTCCAGGTCTGCCTGGTGGGCCTTCTGGTTGAACTTGATAAGGTGCAGCACCAGGAAGCCCACAATCAGCACGCAGTACACCGCCACAAAGCCCAGGTTCGGGCTGTAGCTTTCCGTAAACAGCAGGCCGGGGGAGTGGATCATGCCAATGCCGGTGAGGGCCAGGGCCACCACGTTGGTGATGGAGGCTTTCAGCCAGTCGTTGTCGATGATGAACACGAACACACAGCCCACCAGCAGGCCCACAAAGGCCGAGCCGTTGTCAAAGGCGGAGAAGCCGGCCAGCTTGCCCTCGGCCACATTGTCCATGATAAAGTCCATCACCACGGGCAGGGAGGCCATAATCACCGCGGGGTAGTACTTCTTGGTGACCACCTCGAAGGCCTGGGAATAGCTGGAGATGCCCACAAACACCAAAATGGGCAGCACCACGGCCTCGGGGATAAAGGCGGTGATAATGGCGGACAGGCCGGTCAGGCCCACCAAGGCGTAGAGCACCACAATGCCCAGGTGGTAGCCGGTGCCGGAGCCCATCTTCTTCCAGCCGGGATAGCCCCAGTACAGGCCCACAGCCAGGGGGTTGCCGAACAGGGCGCCCACCATGCTGGAGACACCAGCCAGCACCAAGGGCTTGGTGGTGGTGAAGAAGGTGTCGCCGCACTCCTTGGCCTGCTCCACAGCCTGGATGCCGGTGATGACCTCATTTAGGGAGAACACAATGATAATGGGCAGGAAGGGCAGCGTCTGGGAAATCACGTTCCCAGAGAAAATACCGAAAGTCACATTGGGGATGTAGAAGCCCAGGTTCTGCAAAGAGTCGGTGACAGTGGAAAAGCTCATGGCCCCGGTGGCCCAGGCAATGCCGGCGCCCACCACAATGGCGATAAGGGCGGCGGGCAGCTTGGTGTTCACCTTGCCCAGGTAGATAACAAAGAGCACAATCAGGGAGAGCCAGCCCACCAAAGGCATCTTCAGGGTGCCGTCCATAGACTGGAGAATCAAAAAGGCCATGGCTCCGCCGGCCAAGCTGCCGAACAGGGCGCCAGCGGGGACGATTTTCAAAACCAGCGGCACCACAAACGCGCCGATGATGAACACCGCGCCGCCGATGAAGTGGGCCAGCACGCCCACCTTAAAGGCCAGCTGGGCGTCGCCGGTGGTGTTGTACACCGGCAGCATGATGGAGTACAGCCAGATGAACATCCGGCCGGCCTGCAGGCCCGCGGGGATGGCGGTGAGGTCGCGGTCGCCGCGGCTTTTGGCCACGTGGCGGTAATACAGCCACAGGCCGCCGTTGAGCACAATCACGTTCACCAGCACACCGGGCATCATGGTGCCAAACACCGTGGCGCCGTCCAGGCCAAAGGTGCCCAGCAAAATGGCCACGGCCACAATCACCTTGGAAAACCCATCGAAAAACACGCCGATGGACGCGTCCAAGTCCGCTTTTTTGAACAGTGGGATTTTTACGCTGTCCGTCATTTTTCTTCCTCCTACATAAATCTTTCTATGGTGCGCGCCCGGAACCCTCGGGCGGAATCGCCTAGTGCAGTGTGCCGCCGGCGGGCTTGCCGCCTTGCCTGTCCTGGCGGAACAGCAGCCCCTTGACCACCAGCCAGGCGGCCGCCGCCAGGTACACAATCCCAAAGGGGATGCCCTCCGCCGGGAACAGGGCCACAGAGGGGGCGTGAATCATCCCGATGAAGGAGCAGAAGGCCAGGGCCCCGCCAAAGGCCGCCGCATGGAAGTATTTCTTATCCACCACGTAGGCCAGCAGCCCCGCCAGCAGCAGGCTGGAGAGGAACGCCCCGTTCCCCAAATACTGAATGCCCTGGATGGGCACGGAATATTCCGCGAACTGGGCGGCGGTCAAAGCTTCCACCGTGGTGCCCGCCGCCTGGACAGAGGAGCTGATTTGCGTCTGGATATACTGGAACAAAATGGGCACCAAAGAGAGGAGCACCACGTTGACGTACTTCTTGTCCAGCTCCTGGAAGGTGGCGGCCGTCACGGAGAAGCCCACAAACACCAGCAGCACCATCACCGCCTCGGTGGGGATGAGGGCCATCAGCACGCCGGTGAGGCCGGTCAGGCAGATGAGCAGGTAGGCTACGGCGTTCACCAAGGAGAACCCGGCCCGGGCGCCCAGCTCCTTCCAGCCGGGGTGCCCAAAGTACACCGTGGTGGGAAAGGGGTTCCCGAACAGGCTGCCCAGCATCGTAGAGCAGCCGTCCATCACCATGGAGCGGCGCTCCGGGTAGCTGTCCCCCACTGCCTTGGCGGCCTCGATACCCTGAAGGGTGGAGAGGAAATTGTTAATCTGCAAGGGGATGATAACCGGCAGGAAGGGGAAAATACCTTTCATCCCCTGCACAATGTCGCCGCCGCAGAAGGTGGGCGGGTAAAAGCCCAGGTTGGAGAAGGAGGCGGTGAAGTTATCCCAGGTGAGGTACCCGCCGCACCAGGCAATGACGGCCCCCAGCACCACCGCCACCACGCCGGTGGGGATTTTCTGAAAGCGCTTGTCCGCCTTGCCCAGGTAGTCGATAACCACCATGCAGAAGGGCAGCAACGCGTAGAGGGGCTTGTCAAACACCATGGCGATGCCCACAAAGGAGAGCCACACCAGCGCCGAGGAGGCCATGTTGCCCATCAAGGCGCTGTGGGGCACCACCTTGACGATCCACCGGCCGATAAAGCCCCCCAGCACCTCGATGAAGCCGCCGATGAGGGAGGCCGCCAGCCCCACTTGGAAAGCCAGTTCCGCGTCGCCGGTCTGCCAGTAGACAGGGCCCATAATAAGGTACAGCCAGCCCGTCAGCTGAGAGGCCCCTATGCCAAAGGGCTGGGCGGTCACGTCCTGGCGGTGTTCTTTTTTGGCCAGGGACCAGGCCTCGTAAAAATACCACAGGTTCCCGGCGAAAATGGCCAGGCCCACACCTGGCACAATCTTCCCCAGCACAATGTCTGCCGGCATGCCGAACACAAAGAGCATAATCCCAGTGGCGGAAAGGATTTTGGAAAAACCGTCGAAGAAGATGCCTATCGAGGCGTCCACGTCGCCCTTTCCCCACCAGCGGTACTTGAATTTCATGCTTCACACTCCACTTTACGTTTCTTTGTTTATTCCGGGCGCCGTGCCGCTCCCTCAATCTTGGTTTAAGACTTTTGTTTAAGACTTAAACTATCTCTTTCGCCCATAGCATACTACCATTTTTCGCCTTTGTCAATCTTTTATCACACTTTATGGGAAATAAACAGATTCTCCCCCAGGAAAAACCTGGATTTAGCCGATTGTCCGGGCGGGGAACCAGGGCCGAAAATTTCCTTTCCCAAGGGGCCTTTCCACGCTTGCCAACGGGCGGAAAATATGGTACCCTCTCCTTAGTTGATACTTTTGTAACGAAAAGCCCGGGGCCCAGCACACGCCCTGGGGAAAAGCACGGCTGCCGGGGCGGGCCAGTCCCTGGCGCCATCTTTGGAAAGGAGCAAGCCATGGTCTATACAAGAAACATCAGCGACTCTATCGTTTGGGTGGGCGGCAGCGACCGCCGCTTGGCCCTGTTTGAGAACCTCTTCCCCATCCCCCGGGGGGTGTCTTACAACTCCTACGTCATCTTGGACGAGAAAACCGCTTTGCTGGACACGGTGGACTCCTCCATCGCGCTGCAGTTCATCCAGAACGTGCGGGCCACGTTGGGGGACAAGCCCTTGGATTACCTCATCGTCAACCACATGGAGCCCGACCACTGCGCCACCATTGAGATGCTGCTGCCCTACTATCCCAACCTGAAGATTGTGGGCAACGCCAAAACCTTCCAGATGATTCGCCAGTTCTACGACTTCGACGTGGACAGCCACGCCCTGGTGGTCAAGGAGGGCGACGCCCTGGAGCTGGGCCAGCACACCCTGCGCTTCTACACCGCCCCCATGGTCCACTGGCCCGAGGTGATGGTCAGCTATGAGGAGAGCGAGAAGGTCCTGTTCTCCGCCGACGCCTTCGGCACCTTCGGCGCGGTGGACGGCGCCCTGTTCAACGACGAGGTGGACTTCGACAAGGATTGGCTGGAGGACGCCCGCCGCTACTACTCCAACATTGTGGGCAAATACGGCGCCCAGGTCCAGGCGGCCTTGAAGAAGCTGGGTGGGTTGGACATCGCCACCATCTGCCCCCTGCACGGGCCGGTGTGGCGCAGCGATTTGGGCTACCTGCTGGGCAAGTACGACCTGTGGAGCCGCTACGAGCCCGAGGACAAGGCCGTGGCCATCTGCTACGCCTCCATGTACGGCAACACGGAGAACGCCGCCAACCTGCTGG
>OLOQ01000167.1_pt1 | contig 77897 bp, 73 predicted proteins | sample 1673101 | NCBI WGS metagenome assembly OLOQ01 (sample SAMEA3136754, study PRJEB25190) | human gut metagenome | biome: human gut; feature: human-associated habitat; material: faeces | place: Austria | collected 2013 | reverse complement strand
TATGGACTTCTATGTCTTGAGATACAAGGCCTTTTCCATTATTCAGTAGACATTATATGGATATGCTGGAGCCCATCCGGCGGGGGATGGTGGAGGTGACGGCCCTGCGGGAGGACGGTGTGCTGCTGTACAACCTCCCTGGGGAGCTGTACATGCTGGCGGCGGACAGTGTGGAATCCGCCCGGGCCCTCTGCGCCGGGGTGGGGGAGATGGAGCTGGCTGTGGCCCACAGCCGGGAGACCGGGGAGTATCTGCAAAAGCGGTATGGCATCGCCCGGTGCCAGGGCTGCACCCAGGCGGCCTACCTGGGGAAGGAGCCCTTTCCGGCGGCCCAGGGTGTGGAGATACGCCCCTTGGGCCAGGAGGCCTTCTCCGTGGTCTTTGCGAATTACCACTCCTTCTCTGACCCCAAGTACATCCGGGAGCGGCTGGACGCCGGGGTGATGCGGGGCGCCTTTGCCCAGGGGCAGCTGCTGGGCTTCATCGGCATGCACTCCGAGGGCAGCGTGGGCATGCTGGAGGTGCTGCCGCCCTACCGCCGCCGGGGCGTGGCCCTGGCCTTGATGGCCGCCATGGCCAACCACTGCCTGGAGCGGGGCTGGGTGCCCTTCTCCCAGATTTTCGACGGGAACACCGCCTCCTTGGAGCTGCACCGGCGGCTGGGCTGGACCCTGTGCCCGGAGAAGCTCTACTGGGTGATGGACTAAAAAAGAAGGACGCGAGGGAATTCCCCGCGTCCCTTTTTGTTGTGGGATGGTGTTTACAGCTTGGAGTAGCCGTAGCCGTTGACCAAAGCGTCCAGGCGGTTCTTGCTGCGGCACAGGGGGCAGTCGTGGCTGGGGTACGTCTCGTAGCCGGTGACGTCCTCGGGGCCGAACACCGCCTGCACCGGGGTGCCGTCCACCTCCTGCTGGGCGCTGAAAATGGCGCAGACCCCGGCGGTGGTGCCGCCGTAGTACTGCACGCACTCCATGGCCTTGCGGGCGCTGATGCCCGTGGTCACCGAGGCGGTGAGGATAAGCACGTGCTTGTCGCGAATCATGGGCTGCAGGTTATCCCGGAACAGCAGCTGGCTGGTGGCGTCGTACTCCGGGGTGACCACGTAGATGGTCTGGTGGGCGTTGATGGAGACAAACCCGGCCCGGCTCAGCTCCTGGGCCAGGTAGGCGCCGATGATCTGGGTGCCGTCCAGGCAGAGGATGGTGTCCACAATGGTGGTGGCCACATAGTGCTGTACCAGGGCTTGGGCGGCCAGCTGGGCCTCGCTTTGGCGGGTCTTCAGGGTGGTCATGTCCAGATAGCAGTTGATGTGGGAGTGGTTGGTGGCAAAATGGCCGTAGATAAGCTTCAGCGGCACGCTGCCGTTTTTGGACAGGATTTTCATAATGCGGGTTTCCATTACATTCTAACCTCCCTGCCCCTTGTCCCTAGCCCAGGGAGAAGGGGTGCTTTTTATTCATTATAACAACCGCGGGTGTAAATTACAAGAGTTTCCATGCAGTTTTTTAGAATTTCCTCCTAATATTTCGCTAAAAACTGGAAAAATTCCGTTTTGAAAGACGGAAAACGCCTGTTGACGCTGCCTTGACACTGTGGTATAATAAAGCTATAAAGTGGGAAAATCCACAAATTTTTCAGGAGAAAAAGGAGGAGCAGAGCATGAAACGATTTCTAAAACCCCTTTGGATTGGGCTTCTCATCGGCGCCGTGGAGCTGGGCGCTGTGGGCCTGATGGCAGGCGTGGGCAAGTGGGCCGCCTTTGAGGATTTGGCCTTTGGCTTTGGCATTGCCACCCTGCTGCTGGCGCTGCTGGTCCTCTTTAGCGGCCGCCGGGTGCAGGCCGGCATGAACATCTCCCCCAACAACGCGGCAGCCCAAACGGCTTTCCAAGCCCAGGTTGCCTACGATGAGGCCAAGACCATGGAGAAGCTGCCGCCCCTCAGCGGCAACGCCGTGCGGAGCATCGCCGTCTTCGTGGCCGCCGCCGTGGTGCTGGCAGGCTTTGGCGTCAGTTTGCTGTTTTAACAGTGCTGCCCTGGAATGCGGGGTGATGGTGTGAAACGATTTCGAAAGCCCCTGTGCATAGGCCTGCTGCTGGGTGCCCTGGAATTGGGCGCCGCAGGGCTGCTGGCCGGTGTGGGCAGGCTGGCTTCCTTTACGGATTTGGCTTTCGGCCTTGGGGTTGCCACGCTGCTTTTTGGATTGCTGCTCCTGCTGGGAGGGCGCCATAGGGTGCAGGCTGGCATGGGCACGGTGAACCTGTTCAGCCCCACGGCTTCCACGGCCTTCCAGGCGCAGGTATCCTATGACGAGGCGAAAACCGCCAAGATGCCCGCCCAGCCCTTGGATGGCTTCCTGGTAAAGCTGCTGGCCGTCTTCGTGGCTGCCGCCGTGGTGCTGGCGGGCTTCGGCGTCAGCCTGCTGTTTTGAAAAAAGCGCAGAAAAAGGCCCGGCTTCCCTGGGGAGGCCGGGCTCTTTTGTTGTGTTACGCTTCCTCTGGCAGGGGGGTGAAGGTGAACTCCTGGAAGGTGCCCTGGGAGGCGCCCTCGGCGAACATGCCGTAGAAGCAGCCGGTGAAGGTGCAGATGGTCACCTCGGTGGAGAGCAGCTGGGTGCAGCCGGTGCCCACCTGGGCAAGAGGCTGGCCCGCCGCCCCGGCGTAGAAGGTGTAGCCCAGCCGGGCAGAGTCGATGCGCAGCTGGATGGGCTGGCCTTCGGGCAGGGCCATAGGGGCGGACTCCACCACCATATCCACCACGCGGCGGCGGAGCACGGCGCAGAGCTGGCCCTCCCGGCGGGTGACGAACAAATCATAGTGGTGCTGGGGCACGTGGAACACGGAGAGGCCCAGGCGGGCGCCCTCTGCCAGCTGGTCCACAGTCAAGGAGACCTCCACCTGGGAGCAGAACTCCCCTTGGCGCACGCCCACAAAGGTGGGGGAGGCGCAGTCGTCCAAGGTGGCGGCGGTGCCCCGCAGGGTCAGGCCGTTGCCCAGGGAGTAGTTCTCCAGAACGGGGTTGCGCAGGTAGGCCCAGCGGCAATCCAGTTCCGACCCCTGGAAGCAGTCCTTCCAGGCCTTGTCCACCGGCTTCTCCTGGTAGTTGGGCGGGGTGGGGACCGTCATGGGGTTCTCAATAGGCTTGCCGCCGTTGACCACCGGCCAGCCATCCTTGTCCCAGTCCACGGGTGCAATCATGGTCTCGCGGCCCATATGGTGCAGCATGAACTGGGAGGGCCGGATGCCGTGGAACACAATCCACCACTGGCCGTTCTGGTCCTCCACCAAGTCGGCGTGGCCCAGGCCCTGGGGAATGCCCGTGCGGGGATTGATATCCCGGTGGGAGAGGATGGGGTTGCGGGGGCAGCTCTCAAAGGGGCCCCAGGGGGAGTCGCTGCGGGCGATGGTCTCCATGTGGCCGTACTCCGTGCCGCCCTCGGCAATCATCAGGTAGTACTTGCCGTTGATTTTGTACATGTGGGGGCCCTCGGGACACTTGCCGCCGGTGCCGTGCCAGATGGGCCGGGTCTCGGTGAGCATCTCGCCGGTTTCCAGGTCCACCACGCACTGGCCGATGCACTGGCCGTTGATGTCCCCAAAGGTGCTTTGGAAGTAGACGGTGCCGTCGTCGTCCCAGAAGAAAGAGGGGTCAATGCCGCCCTGCTTGATGGTGATGGGCTCGGACCAGGGGCCGCGGATGTCATCGGCCCACACAAAGAAGTTGCCGCCGGCGCTGACGTTGGTGGTGACCATGTAAAACCGCCCGTTGTGGTGGCGGATGGTGGGGGCGAAAATGCCGCCGGAGGCCCGGCAGCCCTCCAGGGGGTCCTGGCTGGGGCGGGTGAGCACGTGGCCCAGCTGCTCCCAGTGGAGCAAATCACGGCTGTGCCACAGGGGCACCCCGGGGAAGAACTCAAAGGAGCTGTTCACCAGGTAGTAGTCCTCGCCCACCCGGCAGATGCTGGGGTCGGGGTAAAAACCGGGGAGGATGGGGTTTTCAAATGAGACCATAAGGGTACACTCCTCTCTAAAAACAGTAAGATATGGAAGAAAGTCCAACAAGCGGGAGAGCCCGCCCCGGGCTTTTGTCTAGTATACCATAGGGCGCGGGGGTTGTCGAGGTGGGTTCGTTTGGGCAGGTGCGGAAAGCTTCCCCCACAAAAAACCAAGGCCGCTGCCTTCCCGCAACGGCCTTGGTCCTATGGACGGAAACGTATACGTAAATGGAAGAGGGGGTTTATTTCTGCCCGGCGCTGGGGCAGCTCTGGCAGCTGGCGCAGCTGTGGGAGCAGCTCCACAGGCGGTCGGCGGTGGGGGTCCACTTGTCGGCGTAGGGCTTGCACTTGCCGTACAAGTTGTCCACGTCCTCGGGGGACTGCATATCCGTGGACTTGGCGCCGGACTTCTTCACCATGTCCCGGAGCTTTTCCGGGTTTTCCAGCATGGGGCAGGGCCGCAGCATGTTGTCGTTGAAGGGCTGGCCGTCGTGGTAGGCCATGAACAGGGGGGCTTTCAGGGCCTCCAGCAAGGTCTTGTCGTACACGCTGGAATCGGAGTAGTGGATGAACGCGCAGGGTTCCATGTCGCCGTTGGCGTTGATGTGCAGGTAGCGCCGGCCGCCGGCGATACATCCCTTGACGAACTCGCCGTCGTTTTGGAAGTCCAGGGCGAAGATGGGCTTGGTCTCCCGGAAGCCGCGGATGCGCTCCACCATCTTCTCACGCTGCTGGGGGGTGGGCAGCAGCTCGGGCACGGCGTCGTTGCCCACGGGCATGTAGTGGAAGTACCAGGCGAACTTGGCGCCCCGGGCCACCATGTCGTCGATGAACGCCTCGGAGCTGATGGAATCCAGGTTCTGGCTGGTGTAGCAGCAGGAGATGCCAAAGGGCAGCTTGTGCTCTTTCAGCACCTGCATGGCCTCCATGACGGCCTGGTAGGTGCCGGCGCCCCGGCGGCTGTCGGTGGCCTCCTCAAAGCCCTCCACGCTGATGGCGGGGACAAAGTTCTTCACCCGCAGCATCTCCTCGGCAAATTTGCCGTCGATGAGGGTGCCGTTGGTAAAGGCCAGGAACATGCAGTCCGGGTGGGTCTCGCACAGGCGGATGATGTCGTCCTTGCGCACCATGGGCTCGCCGCCGGAGAAGATGTACATATAGGTGCCCAGCTCCTTGCCCTGGCGGATGATGTTGTCCATGGTCTCAAGGCTCATGTTCAGCTTGTTGCCGTATTCCGCGGCCCAGCAGCCGGTGCAGTGCAGGTTGCAGGCGGAGGTGGGGTCCATCAAAATGGCCCAGGGGATGTTGCAGTTGTGCTCGGCGGCGGCCTTCTCCTGGCGGCCGTACCCGATGAGAGAGGTGTTCACGATGAAGTTCTCAAAGAAGGTCATGCGCACCGCGGGGTCGATGTCGGTCCACAGGCTCATGATGAGCTTGTACCAGTTGTTGTCGGGGTTTTCCAAAATGTTGTGGAACACCCGGCGCTGGCTGGGGAGGGTGTTGTCCTTGTCGAACTTGTCGGCCCACTCCAGCAGCTTGGGCAGGCTCTTTTCCGGGTCCTCGTCCAGATAGTGGAGAATTTGTTTTGCCGCAAAGGATTGCAGGTTTTCTTTCATGGTTTTGTCGCTCATAAGGGTATGTTCCTTTCGCTAAAATGAGGGTGGTAAAACGGGGCCTTTTGTTCCAAGGTCCGACTTTAGTTGACATTATACGGCCGAAAAGCGCAGCATGTCATGGGACAGATTCCCCGTTGTGGGCAATTTTGCGACAGGCAAAAAAAGCTGTTACGTTTTGGGACACTTTTTTCCCTTTGTCCCTTCCCTTTCTGGGAGAAATAAGGTATCTTTATACTATAGAAATCTGCCCGGTGCCCTCGGGGGCAGGCACGAAAGGTGTGGCATCCTACTACCATGAAAAGCGACATGACCCGCGTGCTGGTGGAGTCTACCATCCGCCGGACGCTGAAGGCAATGCGTGAATCCCCTGAGCGGGAGGCCCGGAACCTGGTTGACGCCGGGGCCCAGTTCTCCACGGGGCGCTTTCAAACCCGGCTGATTTCCCACGCCCAGCGGATGCTGCAAAACGCCGAGAGTGCCTACTACGCCCTGGTGAAGGACGTGGTGACCTACGCCGACCACGACAACATCGCCACCTTTGGGGTGAACCTGGGCTACAACAGCTGCACCAAGGGCGCCCGGCTCATCCGGGAGACAGAGCGGGAAAAGGGCTTCAACATCCCCTGGGCGCTGCACTTGAGGGTCAGCCAGGAAAAGCTTGCCAGCGACCCCGGCCTGTACCCCTCCATCCTGCGGGAGGGCACCTCTTTGGGCATTTACACCTATTTGCTCTTTGTGCCGGGGGATGCCCAGGCGGTGCTGCCCCTGGTGATGGAGTACCCGGACTGCGCCTTTCTCCTGTTTTTGGAGGGGGGGCAAATCACCCCCGCCTTTTTAGAGGAGCTGGCCCCCCTGAAAAACGTGATGGTTTCCGTCCGCCGGGGGGAGGCCATGGAGCAGGCCTGCCGGGCCTTGCGGGCGGCGGGCAGGCTGTACGCTGTCCACGGCAGCTACAGCGAGGAGGAGGCCGGCTATGTGCGCAGCGGCAAGTGGCTGGAGAGCGTCCTGCCGGCCCGGCCTGTCTTCGCCTTTTTGCGGGCCGACCTCTCCTGCACCGACAGGACCCAGGCGGAGGTGTACCAGTACGTCACCGCCGTGCGGGACGGCCAGCACTACCCCTTGATTTTGATGGACGTGGCCCGGGACTCTTTGCTCATCGACCAGGTGATTTCCGAAGGGGAGTGCCTGGTGGGCTTTGACCAGGACGGCAGCCTGCGCACCCACCAGGGGTTCCGGCGGGAGGAGCAGGGCAACATCTTCCACCACCCCTTGGAGGAGATTCTGCGGCTGTACACCCCCAAGCCGGCCGCGAAAAAAGAGGCCGTCACCCAAAGCGTGACAGCCCTGTAAAAAAGGAAAATCCGGTTTTGCCGTGAAAAAAAGGACGGGCCCTCCCCGGTGGGAGAGCGCGTCCTTTGGTTTTTTAGGTGGTTTCCTGCTGGGGGGAAAGCTGCTGCAAAATGGCGGTGGAGGTCTTCAGCAGGCAGCTGCGCAGCAGGGTGGTAAATTCTTCGGCGGGCATGCAGTCCTTGGCCAGCAGCCAGCGCTTGAGGGCACAGAGGAAAGCGTCGGTGTAAAACTCCACGTAGAAGTCCAGGTGGGGGTCCTGGCCCAAAATGCCCTCCATGGTCTCCCCCAAAATGGCGGCCAAAATGTCCCGGAAATACTCGGAGAAGGAGTTCTGCCCATCCACGCTGAGGGTCTTGCGGTAAAAGGTGCGGTTTTTGTAAAAGTAGGCGCACAAATCCTCCAGGAGTTCCCACTCGGTGCAGTAGTCCTTCTCCTTGAGGACAGCCACGCACTCGGTGTAGTAAATCCAGTTGACCAGGTCGTATTTATCTTTAAAGTGGTAGTAAAAGCTCTTGCGGTTCATGTCGCAGGCCTGGCATATATCGCTGACGCTGATTTTGGAAAAAGGCGAGTCCTCCATCAGCTCTTTCAGGGCGGAAGCCAGCGCCCGCTTGGTGATATTGGAATCCGGCAAAAGCCCACCTCCTGCAACAGCTTATTGATGCGAAATATACCACAAAACCGGGAAAAAAGCAACAGCCTTAGCTTTTAGAATAGTATTTTCTATACAAACGGGAGAAGCTTCCTTTCCCGCCGCTATCCGGTAATTCCCACATAGTACCAGGCGTAGCCACCCCAGTCCTCCGAGCTGTCCCAGGTGGCGTATACCGTGTAGACCCACTCCCCCTCCTGCAGCGGGAAGCTGTCCCCATCGCATTTCACAGGTTGGCCGGCGGTGTCGTCTGCCAACTGGCTCACAGGAACGCCCTCCACGGACACGCTGTCCGGCGCGGGCCCATCCCAGAAAAGCTCCGCCGTTCCGGCGCCTTCCAGCCAGGGCAGCTGTTCACCCATGGCCGCGGGGCCCACGCCGTCGGCATTGATGCCTTTTGTGGTGCGGTCATCGATTAAAACTGTCCAGCCGTAGGTGCTCCGGGCCGCCTGTACATCGCTGCCCCCGGAGGAAACCTCCAGGTATGGCGGGGACTCCACCGGACCGCTCTTCTCTCCGTCCTGCGAGCTGTCTTTTCCCGCCAGAGAGGCCTGGCTCTCCGGCAGGGAGGTTTCCGCTGGGGTGGAGCCTTTCCCGCTGGCAGGACTGCCGTCCCCGCACCCACACAGCAGGCCCACGCACAGGACAAGGGCTGTCCACAAAACCATTCGCTTTTTCATTTGGAACGCCTCCTTTTCTGGTTTTGGCCTTTCATCTAAATTCTACCATGTCCCTGCCGGGCCTTACAGCTTCATAAGAAAAACAGGCCGGAAAAATTCCAGCCTGTTCTTTGGTTATTTTCCCAGCAGCGGCCGCAAATACTGGCCCGTGTAGGACTCCGCCACCTGGGCCACCTGCTCCGGGGTGCCCTGGGCCACAATGGTGCCGCCCCGGTTGCCGCCCTCCGGCCCCAGGTCGATGATGTGGTCGGCGGTTTTAATCAAATCCAGGTTGTGCTCGATGACCACCACGGTGTTGCCCGCGTCCACCAGGCGCTGGAGCACGTCGATGAGCCGGTGCACGTCGGCGATGTGCAGGCCGGTGGTGGGCTCGTCCAAGATGTAGATGGTCCGCCCCGTGGAGCGCTTGGAGAGCTCGGTGGCCAGCTTCACCCGCTGGGCCTCGCCGCCGGAGAGGGTGGTGGCGGGCTGGCCCACCTTCACATAGCCCAGGCCCACGTCGTAGATGGTTTGCAGCTTCCTCGCCAGCTTGGGGATGTCCCGGAAGAAGTCCAAGGCCTCCTCCACGGTCATCTCCAGCACGTCGTAGATGCTCTTGCCCTTGTACTTCACTTCCAGGGTTTCCCGGTTGTAGCGATGGCCCTTGCACACGTCGCAGGGGACGTACACGTCCGGCAAAAAGTGCATCTCAATGCAGATGATGCCGTCGCCCTGGCAGGCCTCGCACCGGCCGCCCTTTACGTTAAAGGAGAACCGGCTGGCGGTAAAGCCCCGCATTTTCGCGTCCTGGGTGGAGGCGAACAGCTCCCGGATGTCGTTGAACAGCCCGGTGTAGGTGGCCGGGTTGGAGCGGGGCGTGCGGCCAATGGGGGACTGGTCGATCTGGATGACCTTGTCCAAATGCTCCAGGCCCCGGATCTCCTTGTGCTTGCCCGGGTGGGTGTGGGCGCGGTTTAATTCGGCGGCCAGCTTTTTGTAGAGGATTTCGTTGATCAGGGAGGATTTCCCCGAGCCGGAAACGCCGGTGACGCACACAAACTCCCCCAGGGGTATCTTCACGTTGACATTTTGCAGGTTGTTCTGGGAAGCCCCGCGGATCTCCAAAAACTTGCCGTTGCCCTTGCGGCGGGCTTCGGGCACTTCTACCTTCCGCTTGCCGCTGAGGTACTGGCCCGTCAAGGAGGCCTCGCAGCTTTCAATCTCCTGGGGCGGGCCGGCGAAAATCACCTGGCCCCCGTGGACCCCTGCCCCCGGGCCGATGTCCACCAGGAAGTCCGCCTCCCGCATGGTGTCCTCGTCGTGCTCCACCACAATGACGGTGTTGCCCAAATCCCGCAGGTTTTTCAAGGTGTTCAGCAGCTTGTGGTTGTCCCGCTGGTGCAGGCCGATGGAGGGCTCGTCCAAAATGTACAGCACGCCCATCAAAGAGGAGCCGATCTGGGTGGCCAGGCGGATGCGCTGGCTCTCCCCGCCGGACAAGGTGCCCGAGGCCCGGGACAAGGTGAGGTACTCCAGCCCCACGCTTTGCAAAAAGCCCAGCCGGGATTTAATCTCCTTTAAAATGGGGGCGGCAATCATTTTTTCCCGGTCGTTCAGCTCCAGGCCGTCCACAAACTCCAGGGCCTCGGTGACGGACTTGTCGCAAAAGGCGCTGATGTTGATGCCCCCCACCGTCACCGCCAGGCTCTCCTTGGAAAGCCGCTGGCCGTGGCACTCGTCGCAGGGGACGGCGCTCATGTAGCTTTCAATCTCCTCCTTCACCCAGGAGGAGGAGGTCTCGCGAAAGCGGCGCTCCAGGTTGTTGATGATGCCCTCGAAGGGCGCCATGTAGCTGCCGGAGCCGTACTCACTCTCCCGCCGCAGCTTGATTTTCTCCCCCTTGGTGCCGTAAAGGAGAATGTCCACAATCTCCGGGGGCAGCTCGCCGATGGGGGTGTCCAAAGAGAAGTGGTAGTGCTCGGAGAGGCCCTTCATGTACATGGCGGCAATGGTGCTGCCCTCCATGGCCCAGCCGCTGGCCTTCAGGCCGCCCTTTTTAATGGACAGCCGCTTGTCGGGGATAATCAGCTCCGGGTCAATCTTCATGAACACCCCCAGGCCGGTGCACTTTTTGCAGGCGCCGTAGGGGTTGTTGAAGGAGAACATCCGGGGGCTCAGCTCGTCCACGCTGACGCCGTGCTCCGGGCAGGCGTAGTTCTGGGAGAAGGTGATGTCCTCCCCGTCGATGACGTTGATGATGACGATGCCGCCCGTCAGCCCCGAGGCCGTCTCGATGGAGTCCGCCAGGCGGGAGCGGATGTCCGGCTTTATCACCAGCCGGTCCACGATGATTTCGATGGTGTGCTTCTTGTTCTTCTCCAGCTGGATGGTCTCCCCCAGGTCGTAGACCAGGCCGTCCACCCGGGCCCGCACAAAGCCGGATTTCCGCGCGGTCTCAAACTCCTTCTGGTGCTCGCCCTTGCGGCCCCGCACCACCGGCGCCAAAATCTGGACGCGGGTCTTTTCCGGCAGGGCGAGCACCTGGTCCACAATCTGGTCGATGGTCTGCTGCTTGATTTCCCGGCCGCAGATGGGGCAGTGGGGAATGCCGATGCGGGCGTACAGCAGCCGCAGGTAGTCGTAGATCTCCGTCACCGTGCCCACGGTGGAGCGGGGGTTTTTGGAGGTGGTCTTCTGGTCGATGGAGATAGCCGGGGAAAGGCCGTCTATCATGTCCACGTCGGGCTTTTCCATCTGGCCCAAAAACATCCGGGCGTAGGAGGAAAGGCTCTCCACATAGCGCCGCTGGCCCTCGGCGTAGATGGTGTCAAAGGCCAGGGAGGACTTCCCCGAGCCGGAAAGCCCCGTGAGCACCACCAGCTTGTCCCGGGGGATGGTGACGTCGATGTTTTTCAAGTTGTGCTCCCTGGCGCCGTGCACCACGATTTTATCTAAGCTCATGGCAGTTCCCTCTCTATCTATATCAAATCTCAGTTATCGCTGCCCCGTCCGGATAAAATGGGCCAGCGCTTCCACATCTGCAAAGCTGTCGTAATCCCCCACGACGCCCTCCCGGTGGTAGACCACGCCCTGTTGCTCGTTGCGCTCTAAGCAGTCCAGCAGGGTCTGCTCCCCATAGCGCCTGGCAAACAGGGTGAACCCATAGGGCTTGCTCTTTTGGAGCATCCCCTTTTTGCAGTCCGTCTCCGAACAGTCGAAGCAGTGGGCGATTCCCTTTTCCAGGGAACAGGCGCGGTTTACGCACCTATCCTTGTCGGGGCAGTCCCCGGAATCGCACCCGGCGCAGTGCTCGCTTTCGCCGCACAGGCAGCAGGCCAACCCGCACCGGGCAATGCCCAGCTCTCGTTTCATGACAGCTTCTCCTTCCATTTCTCACAACCGCTTCTCAAAGGCGTACTCGAACAACCGGGTGCCGTCTTCCAGCACTTCACCGAACTCCCCGGGCAGTTGGGAAAAGCCCGCCTTCCGGTACAGGGCTATGGCAGGTTCGTTCTCGTGGGCCACATACAGGCGCAGATAGCCGGCCCCCAGCCCGCGGGCCAGCTCACCGATACGCTCCAGCGCCAGCCTGCCCAGACCCCGGCCGCCGTACTCCACAGCGATGCCAAACCGGTACAGGTACCGGGCCGGGGCGGACGGGTCCTCCCAAGGCACGTCCCCCTCCTCGTTGTCGTGGGCGGGCAGGGCAAAGGCCCCCGCCAAACGGTCCCCCTCCAGCAGCAGGTAAAGCTGGCCCTGCTCGATGTCCTTCCCCACAAAGTCCCGGGGATAGGTCTCGTCCCAAACACTCCAGCCCTCCCGGTCCATGCGGGCCACCAGGGCGGCGTACATCTCTTTCACAGCGGGCAGATCTGAAAAAGCTGCCCGGCGAATCCGTATTTCCATTTCAATTCCTCATATCTCTCAAGGCTTGGGCAAACGCCGTTTCTGTCCCGGCAGGGGGCCGCTGCCCTCCAGCTCCTTGATTTTGTCCCGGAGATAGGCGGCGTGCTCGAACTCCAGCAGCTTGGCCGCGGCCTTCATCTCCTTGGTGTACTTCTGGATAAGCTCCTGGCGCTCGGCGGCGGTGTAGCGTTTCTTCTTTTTCTTCCCGTCCTCCTTGTGGGAGGAGATTTCCAGTATCTCCGCCACGTCCTTGCGGATGGTCTGGGGGGTGATGCCGTTTTCCTCGTTGTACTTCTCCTGGATGGCCCGGCGGCGCTCCGTCTCGGTGATGGCCTGCTCCATGGAAGGCGTCACCTCGTCGGCGTACATGATGACCTGGCCCTGGGCGTTCCGGGCGGCACGGCCGATGGTCTGGATAAGGCTGCGGCCGCTGCGCAAAAAGCCCTCCTTGTCCGCGTCCAAAATGGCCACCAGAGATACCTCGGGGATGTCCAAACCCTCCCGCAGCAGGTTGATGCCAACGAGGACGTCGAACTCGCCCAGGCGCAAATCCCGGATGATCTCCATGCGCTCCACGGTGTCGATGTCGTGGTGCATGTACCGCACCCGGATGCCGTAGCCCTCCAGGTAGCCGGTCAGGTCCTCGGCCATTTTTTTCGTCAGGGTGGTGACCAGCACCCGCTCCTGCTTCTCCACCCGCAGGTTGATTTCGGAAATCAAATCGTCGATTTGCCCGTCGGTGGGCTTTACGGTGATTTTGGGGTCCAAAAGCCCGGTGGGCCGGATGACCTGCTCCACCACCTGGGCGGACTTCTCCAGCTCCAAGTCCCCCGGGGTGGCGCTGACGAACACCGCCTGGTTGATGTGGGAGTAGAACTCGTCGAAGTTTAAGGGCCGGTTGTCAAAGGCCGAAGGCAGCCGGAAGCCGTAGTTGACCAGCATCTCCTTCCGGGCCCTGTCCCCGGCGAACATGCCCCGCACCTGGGGCAAAGTCACGTGGGACTCATCCACGAACAGCAGGAAGTCGTCGGGGAAGTAGTCCAGCAGCGTAAAGGGCGCGCTGCCCGGCTCCCGGCCGGAGAGCACCCGGGAGTAGTTCTCAATGCCCTTGCAGAAGCCGATCTCCTGCAGCATCTCCATGTCGTAGCGGGTGCGCTGCTCAATGCGCTGGGCCTCGATGAGCTTGCCCTCGCTTTTAAAGTAGTCCACCCGCTGTTCCATCTCCCGCTCGATGTCCCGGAGGGCCTTGTCCATCTTCTCCTTGGGCACGATGTAGTGGGAGGCCGGGTAGATGGCGATGTGCTTCAGCTCGGAGATGGCGTCCCCTGTCAGGGGGTTAAACTCCGTCAGGCGGTCTATCTCGTCCCCGAAGAACTCCACCCGCACGGCCCTATCGGTGGCGTTGGCGGGGAAAATCTCCACCACGTCCCCCCGCACGCGGAACTTGTTGCGGATGAAGTTCACGTCGTTGCGCTCGTACTGCAGCTCCACCAGCTTTTTTAACAGCTCGTCCCGGTCGCGCTCCTGCCCGGGCCGCAGGGAGATGACCATGGTGCGGTAGTCGATGGGGTCGCCCAAAGAGTAGATGCAGGAGACAGAGGCCACGATGATCACGTCCCGCCGCTCGGACAGGGCGCTGGTGGCGCTGTGGCGCAGCTTGTCTATCTCGTCGTTGATGGCGGAGTCCTTTTCAATGTAGGTGTCCGTCTGGGGGATGTAGGCCTCGGGCTGGTAGTAGTCGTAGTAGCTGACAAAGTACTCCACCGCGTTGTTGGGGAAGAACTCCCGGAACTCCGAGCACAGCTGGGCGGCCAGGGTCTTGTTGTGGGCCAGCACCAAGGTGGGCCGGTTCACCTGGGCAATGACGTTTGCCATGGTGAAGGTCTTGCCCGAGCCGGTGACGCCCAGCAAAGTCTGCTCCTTCATGCCGGTGTTCAGCCCCTCCACCAGCTGCTGAATGGCCTGGGGCTGGTCCCCTGTGGGCCGGTAGTTGGAAACCAGCTGGAATTTGTCAAACGTTTCTCCGCCCATGTGCGGCGCCCCTTTCCCCAGTAAAATTCACGAACATATATTCGGATTTATCTTACACCATCTGCCTGTGTCTGTCAACCGCTTTGGGAAAATTCTTCCCCCCTGGGCGGGGGATATTCCCCAGTAAAAATCCCCCGGGGAAAGCGCTTCCCAGGGGGAGGTGGCGGGGCGTGGCCCTCTTTACAGCAGGCTGTCCCCCCACAGGATGGCAGCCTCTTGTTCCCGGGCGGCCTGCAGCTCTTCCCGGCGGTAATCGCGTACTTCTTCCTTAATTTGCCCCAGCCAGCCGCACTGGGCAAAGGAGAGGGTGTCCTCCCCGGCGAAAATGATGTGGTCGTTTAAGGTGGCCTCAATGCTCTCCAGGGCCATTTCCACCTGGCGGGTGGCGGTGATGTCGTTGCGGGAGGCCGCCGCGTTGCCGCTGGGGTGGTTGTGGGCCAGCAGCACGTGCTGGGCGTCGTAGCGGATGCACAGCTGCAGCAGGGGCCGGATGTAAATGGGCACCGCCGACACAGCGCCCTCCGTGATAAAATCGTTGTACAGCAGCCTGCCCCGGCTGTCCAGGAGCATCAGGCACACGGCCTCGGTAGAGCGGCCCAGAAACTTGGGCCGGAACAGCGCAATGGCGGAATCCGCATCGTACACCCGGGCCAAGTCCTGGCTGCTGTCCTCCAGGTAGGCCCGGGCCAGGTCGGTGACCAGCCGCAAAAAGCGGGCAGGGGGCTGCCCCAAGACGGCGGCCAGCTCCTCCTGGGGCGCCAGGAACACCCCGGAAAACCCGCCGAATCGCCCCAGCAGCGTGGAGACAGCCGCCTCCGCCTTGCCGCTGGGCAGCACATAATCCAGGGCCTGCCGCAGCAGTTCCCGGCGCTGGACCTCCTCTTTGGAGACTGGTTTCTTCTTCATGGGAACGCCTCCTTGCAAAGCGGGGTCACAGCGCCAGGCTGTCGTACACGGCGCCGTCCAAATCCTTCCACAGGAACTGGCCGTCCTCCAAGGTCATGTAGCTGTGGGGGCTGTTCTCCTTGGGGATGGACACGCTGCCGGGGTTTAGGTACCAAAAGCCCAGGCTGTTGTCCTTGGCGGGGATGTGGGTGTGGCCATGGAGCAGCACGTCCCCGGGCTGGAGCAGGGGCGGGTTCTCCAGGTTGTAGTGGTGGCCGTGGGTGGCGAAGATGACGCGGCCTTTCTGCTCCAGCAGGCAGTAGTCCGCCAGCACCGGGAAGGGCAGCACCATCTGGTCCACCTCGGCCTCGCAGTTGCCCCGCACGCAGAACACCTTGTCCTTCACCCCGCTGAGCTGGGCGATGACCTCCTTGGGAGCGTAGCCCTGGGGCAGGTCGTTGCGGGGGCCGTGGTAGAGCAGGTCCCCCAGCAGCAGCAGCCGGTCCGCCTGCTCCCGCCCAAAGGCGGCCAGCAGTTTCTCGCAGTAGGCGGCGGAGCCGTGAATATCCGAAGCAATCATCCATTTCATGGAAGGCACATCCTTTCTCGTGTATCGCTCTGCCCCCATTGTAGCAGGAAATGGCGCCCCGCGCAATTCCCTTTGACTTTTCCGGGAAAATGGGGTAGCCTAAAGGAAAAAGGAAAGGGGCTGTTCTGTATGGAATTCCAAAAAGAGCCGGGGCGGATTTTCGCCCTGGGGGAGGACGGCAAGCTGCTGGCAGAAATCACCTTCCCCACAGGGGAGGACGGCGTGGCGGACATCGACCACACCTTTGTGGACGAGAGCCTGCGGGGCCAGGGGGTGGCCTCCCAGCTGGTGCGGGCCGCCGCGGCGGAGCTGCGCGCCCAGGGGAAGCGGGCGAAAACCTCCTGCTGGTACGCTGCCCAGTGGTTTGAGAAGCATCCCCAGGAGCAGGACCTGCTGTATAAAGAGTGAGATTTCAAAAAGTGTTATTCTCCCGTTCACAGCCTGGACACAACCAGACAGTATACTGTGTCCTGTCAGATGAGAGAACAAGCTTCATCCCGGCGATGCTGGGAGCGGACTTTTTGATAAACTTCATTCTTCCTCCCTGGAAGGGGCTGCCAGCCGGCGGCCCCTTCTTTTTTTGCCTTTACGCCCCGGGGAAGGAGAGCTTGCCGTACTCCCCGTCGAAGCCGGGCCGCCAGGCGACCTGCCCCTGGCGCAGCAGCTCCACCCCTTGGGCGGCGGCCTCTCCGGCCAGGCTGGCGATGGCCTCCGCCGGCGTTTGGCGCAGCACCGTGAACTCCGGCCCCAGCTGGGCCAGCAGCGCCTCGTACACGCCCTGGACGGTTTTTGTCTGCTCCCCTTTGCCCAGCCGGGCGGCGAGCACCGTTGCCAAAGGCGCCAGCCGCACAAAGGGCTTGGCCCCGGCGGGGCCTTCCCCGGGCTGGCGGCGGGCCAAGTCCTCCACCCGGTGCTCCACCCCGATGGTCAGCGGCTTCCCGCACACGGGGCAGAGGTTCTCCAGGGCCTTGGCCTCCCGGGGGGACAGGCACACGCCGCAGTTCCGGTGGCCGTCCCAGTGGTATTTGCCCTCCTGGGGGAAGAACTCCACCGTGCCCCACAGGCCCTCGCCTGTCTCCAGGGCACGCTTTACCGCCGGGTAGGAGAGCTCTGTCTCCAGCACGTCGGCCTCCCGGCCCAGCTTTTGGGGGGAGTGGGCGTCGGAGTGGGACACCAGCTGCAACGCGTCCAGCTGGGGCACCCGGCCGTTCATGGGCGGGTCCGAGGAGAGGCCCGTCTCCACGGCGCGGACGTAGGGGGCCAAGTCCCCAAAGCATTCCTCCAGGGAGTCGAACCCGGAGAAGGCCCCAAACAGGGAGAAGTGGGGCGTCCAGATGTGGGCGGGGAGGAACACCGCCTGGGGGCAGGTCTCCAAGGTGAGCTCCAGCAGGTCGTGGGAGGAAAGCCCCAAAATGGGCCGCCCGTCCGCCTGGAGGTTGCCTATCCGCTCCAGCCGCCGGGCCAGCTTTTCCGCCGCCTCCAGGCTGGGGAGAAGGAGGACGTTGTGCACCTTTCGGGTCTTGCCCCCCTGCTTGTAGATGGAGCTGATTTCCCCCGTGACGAGAAACCGCGGCTCCCCCTGGGGCCAGGCGCTGTCCCAGGGCAGGCGGTACGCCTCCTTCAGGCGGTAGAGCCCCTCCTCCGCCGGGAGGAGCTGCTCTTGCAGCTCTTGCCGCCAGGCGGGGTGGGTGAAGTCCCCGGTGCCCACCAAAGCGATGCCCTTTTTCCTGGCCCACAGGTCCAGGTGGGGCAGGTCGCAGTCCCGGCTGGTGGCCCGGGAGTAGCGGGAGTGGATGTGCAGGTCCGCGTAAAACATAGAGCGCCTCCTGTGTGTTTTTCCCCATTATAGTATGCCGCCCGCCGGGGCGCAAGGGCGCGGATTCCCCCTTGCCTTTCCCTCGGATTTTGCTATACTAAAGATAACATAAAAGCGGCAAAAAGGAGTCTTTCCCATGGAACACAGGCTGGTGCTCCCCTCCCCAGTGGGGGAGCTGACACTCACCGAGGAAAACGGCGCCCTCACGGGGCTGTACTTTGGGACCCGCCCCGGCGGGGAGGAGGGCCCTTCCCCTTTGCTGGAGGAAGCCGCCCGCCAGCTGCGGGCGTATTTCGCCGGGCAGCGCCGGGCGTTCTCTCTGCCCCTGGCGCCCCGGGGGACGGCCTTCCAGCTGCAGGTGTGGCAGGCCCTGCAAACCATCCCCTATGGGGAGGTGCGCACCTATGGGGAGATTGCCCGGGCCATCGGCAAGCCCAAGGCCTGCCGGGCGGTGGGCATGGCCAACCACAACAACCCCATCTCCATCATCGTGCCCTGCCACCGGGTGGTGGGGGCGGACGGCTCCCTCACCGGCTACGGCGGGGGCTTGGCGGCCAAGGAGTTTTTGCTGGCGCTGGAGCAGGGCGGCCGCCCATCTTAATAGATATAGAAAGGCGCCTGGGCCGGGGGACAAATGGCAGGCCCGGCGCCACCTTCCAGCAGGTGCGGGAGGCCGCCCGCAAGGCCGGGGCGGAGGAGTTCATCCAAAAGCTGCCCCAGGGCTACGACACGGACATCGGCCCCCGGGGGGTGAAGCTCTCCGGCGGCCAGCGCCAGCGGCTCTCCATTGCCCGGGCCTTTTTAAAGGACCCGCCCATCCTCATTTTGGACGAGGCCACCAGCGCCCTGGACTCCCAAAGCGAGCTGGTGGTGCAGCGCTCTTTGGAGGATTTAGCCCGCCACCGCACCACCTTGGTGATTGCCCACCGGCTCTCCACCATCCAGGGGGCCCAGCGCATTGTGGTGCTGGACGAGAACGGCGTCTGCGAGGAGGGCACCCACCACAGCCTGATGGCCCAGGGCGGCGTGTACGCCAAGCTGTACGCCGCCAGCTTCCAGCCGTGATACATCCAACAAAAAAGGACTGCCAGGTTTTGGCCTGGCAGCCCTTCTTTTTATCCAAAGCGCGTTTCCAGCGCCCGGCGCAAGTCCCCGGCGTACCGGGCCTGCTGGCCCTTGAGATAGCCCTTCACAAAGGGCCTCATCCACCAGCGCTTGGGCTGGACCTCCTCTGTAAAGCGCAGCTGTGTGCCGCTGCCCTGGGGGGCGAACTCCCCCACCCAGCGGCCCCGCAGGCTGCTGTTTTCCAGGCGGAACGCCCAGCGGCGGCAGGGCTCTTGGGCGGTGACGGTGAACCGGGTGGCAACGCCCGCTGGGGTGTACTCCACAAAGGCGCCGGGGCCGGTTGCCTCCACCCGGGCTATGTCCGAGCGCCAGGCGGTGTCTGTCAAATCCGTGACCACCTGCCACACCTGTTCCGGCGGGTAGGGCAACGTTATCTGCAAGGTGGACGTGACCATGGCTCTCCCTCCTGTTGGGTGCGCGTTCTACCGGTATTGTAGCACAGCCCCACAAAAAGTGCCAGCTTCTTCGATATACCTGCCAGAAAATTTGAGAAGACCAGCTATATATAGTTGCACCTTCAACTAATTTGTGGTATGATGAAACAGCGAGAGAAGAATGAGTGGCCCGGCCCGCCGGAGGCCCAGGCGCTGCGAAAGGAAGTCCGCCAATGAAAGTGATTCTGCACTACATCAAGCCCTTCATCCCCCGCATGAGCGTGGGAATCTCTATCAAGTTTATCGGCGCGGTGATGGAGCTGCTGCTGCCCTGGATTTTATCCTACCTCATCGATGACATTGTGCCCCTGCGGGACATTGGGCTCATCCTTTTGTGGGGCGGGGCCATGGTGCTGGCGGCGGTGGCGGCCTTGGTGACGAACATCGTGGCCAACCGCATGGCCGCCTGGGTGGCCCAGCACACCACCCAGGCCCTGCGCCACGACCTCTTTGAGAAAATCTCCTACCTCTCCTGCTCCCACATCGACAGCTACACCATCCCCTCCCTGGAGTCCCGCCTGACCAGCGACACCTACAACGTCCACCAGATGATCGGCATGATTCAGCGCATGGGGGTGCGGGCGCCCATTTTGCTGGTGGGGGGCATCCTCATCACCCTCACCTTGGACCCGGTGCTCACCTTGGTGCTGGTGTGCACGCTGCCCTTTTTGGGGGTGCTGGTGTTCTCCGTGTCCAAGCGGGGCATCCCCCTGTACGTGGATTTGCAAAAGGGCGTGGACACCATGGTGCGCACCGTGCGGGAGACCATCTCCGGCATCCGGGTGATTAAGGCCCTGTCCAAAACCGACTACGAGCGGGAGCACTTTGCCCAGGTCAACGGGGAGCTGGTGCGCCGGGAGAAAAAGGCGGGCATCACCATGGCCCTGACCAACCCCATGATGAACCTGTTTTTAAACGGGGGCCTGACCCTTGTCATTGTGGTGGGCGCCTTTCGGGTCAACGCGGGGGTCAGCTCCGCGGGGAATATCATCGCCTTTTTAAGCTACTTCACCATCATCCTCAACGCCATGATGGCCGTCACCCGGATTTTCGTCATGTGCTCCAAGGGCATTGCCTCGGGCTCCCGCATCCAAGAGGTGCTGGAAACCCCCGAGGACCTTCACGTCACCCCCCAGCAGCCGGAGGAAAGCCCCTATCACATTGTCTTTGACCACGTGACCTTCTCCTACAACCACACCGAGCCCAACGTGCAGGACATCTCCTTCCGCCTAAAGCCCGGGGAGACCCTGGGCGTCATCGGGGCCACGGGCTGCGGCAAGTCCACCTTGATGGCCCTGCTGATGCGGCTGTACGACGCCGACGCGGGGCTGATTCAAATCGGCGGCCGGAACATCACCTCCATCCCCCTGGAGGAGCTCCACCGGAAGTTTGGCGTGGTGTTCCAAAACGACGTGGTCTTTGCCGACAGCATCTATGAGAACATCGACTTTGGCCGCCACCTGCCCCCCCAGGAGATTGAAAAGGCCGCCCGGTGCGCCCAGGCCTTGGAGTTTATCTCCGCCTTGCCCGACGGCTTCGGCCACATGCTCACCAGCAAGGGCACCAACCTCAGCGGCGGGCAGAAGCAGCGGGTGCTGGTGGCCCGGGCCCTGGCGGGCTCGCCGGAGATTTTAATTCTGGACGACTCCTCCTCCGCCCTGGACTACAGGACCGACGCCGCCCTGCGCAAGGCGCTGCGGGAGGAATACCAGGGCATCACCACCATCATCATCGCCCAGCGGGTCAGCTCCATTCTCCACGCGGACCACATTTTGGTGCTGGAGGAGGGCAAGGAGCTGGGCTACGGCACCCACCAGGAGCTGCTGCGCTCCTGCCCCGTCTACCAGGACATCGCCCACTCCCAGATGGGATACAGCCAGGACGGGGCGCTGGAAGCCCGGGAAAAGGAGGTGGTCTAAATGCCAAAAGGACCCAGAGGCCCCATCGAAAAGCCCAAGGATAGGAAAAAGGTCCTGCTGCGCCTTTGGACCTACATCTACGCCCACAAGTGGATGGCCCTGGGGGCGGTGCTCCTCACGGTGGCCAGCAACCTGCTGGCCTTGCTGGGGCCCATGCTCTCCGGCGCGGCCATTGACGCCATAGGCATAGAGCCCGGCCAGGCGGACTTCCCCACGGTGTTCTTCTACTGCGGGCTGATGATTGTCTTTTACGCCGTCAGTTCGCTGCTCTCCTACATCCTGTCCATTTTGATGATTCAGCTGAGCCAGAAGATTGTCTTCCAAATGCGCCAGCAGGTGTTCGACAGGCTGACCCAGCTGCCGGTGCGCTACTTCGACGGCCACCAGACCGGCGACATCGTCAGCCGCATCTCCTACGACATCGACACGGTGAACGCCTCCCTCTCCAACGATTTGCTGCAAATCGCCGCCAGCGTCATCACGGTGGTGGGCTCCTTCATCATGATGGTGGCCATCTCGCCGGTGCTGGTGCTGGTGTTCGTCATCACCATTCCCATGTCCATTTTGTTCACCCGGTACATGACGAAAAAAGTGAGGCCCCTGTTCCACCAGCGCTCCGTGAAGCTGGGGGAGATGAACGGCTTTGTGGAGGAGGTCATCACCGGCCAGAAGACCACCAAGGCCTACCACCAGGAGGAGACCATGGTCTCCCGCTTTGATGAGCGGAACAAGGCCGCGGTGGACGCCTACTACAACGCCGACTACTACGGCGGCATGACAGGCCCCTCCGTGAACTTTATCAACAATCTGTCTTTGGCCTTTGTCAGCATCTTCGGGGCCATTTTGTTCCTGTGGGGGAACCTCTCTATCGGCAACCTGTCCAGCTTTGTGCTGTACTCCCGGCGGTTCTCCGGCCCCATCAACGAGGTGGCCAACATCATCAGCGAGCTGCAGTCCGCCTGCGCCGCCGCCGAGCGGGTGTTCCGCCTCATCGACGAGGAGCCCGAGCCCGCCGACGCCCCCGGCGCCGTGGCCATCCAGCAGGTAGAGGGCCAGGTGGCCATGGACCACGTGAAGTTTGGCTACAACCCCGGCAAGACCATCATCCACGATTTGAGCTTTACCGCGCCCCCCGGCAGCCTGACGGCCATTGTGGGCCCCACCGGCGCGGGCAAGACCACCTTAATCAACCTGCTGATGCGCTTTTATGACCCCCAGTCCGGCGCTATCACCTTGGACGGCCGGGACATCCAGCAAATCACCCGGAAAAGCCTGCGGCTCTCCTACGCCATGGTGCTGCAGGACACCTGGCTGTTTACGGGCACCATCTTTGAGAACCTGGCCTACGGCAAGAAGGGCGCCACCTTGGAGGAGGTGCAGAAGGCCGCCAAGGCCGCCCGCATCCACCGGTACATCATGAGCCTGCCCAAGGGTTACGACACCATTTTGGACGAGAACGGCATGAACATCTCCCAGGGGCAGAAGCAGCTGCTCACCATTGCCCGGGCCATGCTGCTGGACGCCAAAATGCTCATTTTGGATGAGGCCACCTCCAACGTGGACACCCGCACGGAAATCCAAATCCAGGCGGCCATGCGGGAGCTGATGAAGGGCAAGACCTGCTTTGTCATTGCCCACCGGCTTTCCACCATCCAGAACGCGGACCGCATTTTGGTGGTGCGGGACGGCGACATCGTGGAGCAGGGCACCCACAGCGCGCTGATGGCCCAAAACGGCTTCTACGCCTCGCTGTACAACTCCCAATTCCAGTGAGGTGCGCGCCATGGAACTGCGAACAAGCCGCCTGACCATCCGCCCCCTGGAGGAGGGGGACTGGCCCGCCCTGCAGGAGATTTGGCGGGACTTTGCCCGCTCCCCCTACCACGTGTACGACAGGCCCCTGCCCACCGACGCCCCCGGCGCCCAGGCCTTGGCCCGCCACTTCGCCGGCACGGGCCTGGCCTTTGGGGTGCGCCTGGCGGAGAGCCAGGCTCTGGCGGGGTATGTGTGCTTCCACCGGGAGGGGGAGGCCTACGACCTGGGGTACTGCTTCCACTCGGCCTACCAGGGCAAGGGCTACGCCTGGGAGAGCGTTTCCGCCTTGCTGGAGTATTTGGCCTCCCAGGGTGCGGCGGTCTTCACGGCGGGGACGGCGCTGGACAACCTCCCCTCCCGCCGGCTGCTGGAGCGCCTGGGTTTTGCGCTGGTTTCCACCGAGCAAGTCGCCTTTGTGGAAAACTTCTCCTTTTTGGGCGGCTGCTTCCGCCTGGAAAAAAACCTGAATTGACAAATACCGGCTTCCGTGGGAAAATAGTCCCATCAGCCGGTTTTTTTCTTTCGAAAGAGAGGGAGCCCTATGCCAAGTTTGTCGAATCCTGTCAAAGCCGTGTTTTTCGATTTGGGCTGGACCTTGGTCTATCCCCCCAGCGGCGACTGGGAGTTTACCGAGCCCGCCAAAAAGCTGTTCCACTGGGACGTGTACGCGACGCTGCCGGAGGAGCGCCGGGCCCAGGGCCGCAAGGCCGCCTACGACACCTTCCGGCCCCGCCACAAAATGGCCACGCTGGAGGAGGAGTACCAGCAGAACCTGGACTATTACGGGGAAATCGCCAGGCTGTTCCCCGAGCTGGGAGCCACCCCCCAGGACGTGGAGACGGCCGCGCTGGAGAAGGTGTACCAGGCCCGCCACACCTACCAGCTGTTTGAGGATTCCATCCCCACCTTGGAGGCGCTGCGGGGCAAGTACAAGCTGGGGGTCATCTCCGACACCTGGCCCTCCATTGTGCCGGTGCTGGAGGAGTTCGGCCTGCCGGGCTACTTCGACACCCTCACCTACAGCTTTGAGGTGGGCTGCTTTAAGCCCGACCCCCGGATGTTCGCGGACGCCCTGGGGAAAATGGACCTGCCCCCCGAGCAGTGCGTGTTCATCGACGACACCGCCCAAAACTTGGTGGGCGCCCAAAAGCTGGGCATCCAGCCGGTGCAGATTCGCAAAAAGCCCGGCGCGGACCCCTGCCCCGAGGGGATGCTCTCCATCGACACGATTTCCGGCATTTTAGAGCTGCTGCCCTGACAGCGCAGGAACCACTTCATTTCTTTAGAAAAGGGGGCCACCCAATGGACGCCGCAACCTATCGAGATTATGTAAACATCCTCCACGAGGAGCTGGTGCCCGCCATGGGCTGCACCGAGCCCATCGCCATCGCCTACGCCGCCGCCGTGGCCCGCCAGACCTTGGGCCGCCCTGCCCAGCGCATGGAGGTGGAGGCCAGCGGGAACATCATCAAAAACGTGAAAAGCGTGTTTGTCCCCAACACCGGCGGGCTGCGGGGCATCCCCGCGGCGGCTGCTGCCGGCATGGCCGCCGGGGACCCGGCCCTGGAGCTGGAGGTGCTCTCCTCCATAGGGGAGGGGGAGCAGGCCGCCATCCGGCAGTACCTGGCGGACACCCCCATCGCCGTGAAGCTGGCGGATTCCCCCTTTATCTTTGATATCGCCGTCCGCGCCTGGGCCGGGGAGGACAGCGCTTTGGTGCGCATTGTCAACTACCACACCAACATTGTGCGGGTGGAGAGAAACGGCCAGGTGCTGAAAGAGGTGGAGGCCCAGGCCGCCGCGGAGGAGGGGCTGACGGACAAGTCGGTGCTGACGGTGGAGGGCATCCTGGAGTTTGCCCGGGAGGCGGCCCTTGCGGACGTGGAGGACGCCGTGGGCCGCCAGGTGCGGTACAACACCGCCATCGCCCAGGAGGGCCTGCGGGGGAACTACGGCGCCAACATCGGCAAGGTGCTGCTGGCCACCTATGGGGACGACGTGAAAATCCGGGCCAAAGCCATGGCCGCCGCCGGCTCCGACGCCCGGATGAACGGCTGCGGCCTGCCGGTGGTGATTGTCTCCGGCAGCGGCAACCAGGGCCTCACCGCCAGCCTGCCCGTGGTGGAGTATGCCAAGGAGCTGGGCGCGGACTGGGAAACCACCTTGCGGGCGGTGCTGGTTTCCGACCTCATCACCATCCACCTAAAGGCGGAGATTGGCCGGCTTTCCGCCTACTGCGGGGCGGTCAGCGCCGGCTGCGGCAGCGGGGCGGGCATCGCCTGGCTGTACGGCCGGGAGAAGGAGCCCCAGGCGCTGCTGAAAGATGTCTCCCACACCATCGTCAACGCCCTGGCGGTGGATTCCGGCATTGTGTGCGACGGGGCCAAGGCCTCCTGCGCGGCGAAAATCGCCTCCGCCGTGGACGCGGGGCTGCTGGGCTTTTACATGTACCAGAACGGCCAGCAGTTCCGGGGCGGGGACGGCATCATCTCCAAGGGCGTGGAGGAGACCATCCGCAACATTGGCCTGCTGGCCACCCAGGGCATGCGGGAGACCGACCGGGAAATCCTGGACATCATGACCACCCGCTGCTGACTTTTTTAAAAAATCCTGCCCTGTGGCTTTTCCTCACCAAAACGTCACAAAAGGCCTTTATTCTATGTCTATAAGGTAGAAAAAAGGGGAAGGGCGTTTCTTCCCCTGTGTATGGAAAGGGGTCTTTCACCATGATGTTTCGCATACGGCGTCCCAAAAGGCCGGTGGTCCATTCCCGCCACGGCTGGCCCAACCGGAGTTGGCACATCCCCGCGCTGATGGGGGTGGCCTGCCTGCTGCTGGCGGCCTCCCTGGCGCTGGGGGTGATGGAGCTGGGCACAGGGGACAGTGCCGCCTCCGCCCAAGAGGCCGCCCTTTTGGAAAGTGCCCAGGGGGAGGAGGAAAGCGAGACAGAGGCAGGCGTGTCCCAGGCGGCGCTGCGGGAAGAGGCGGCGCTTTCGGCAGTTTCCTCCGCTGTGGAGAGCGCCCCGGAGGAGAGCTCCCAAGAGGCCATGGACTTCGCCTTCTCCTACTATGAGGAGCCCCAGCTCATCACCGAGGAGGAGGCCGCCGCCACCTTGGAGAGCCTGCGGGACACCTTCCCCGAGGGCGCCTATTGGAACCACGTGGGCGTGGAGGACTGGGACGAGTTCACCGTGACGGATTCCCCCTGCCAGCACGACCTCTACTGGGACGCCTACTGCAACACCTACACCGGGGGCATCCAGGAGCTGTTCCCCCAGTTTGAGCCCATGGAGCAGTGCCTGGGCTTCGCGGCGCTGCTCAGCGACCTGGTCTTTGGGGAGGACGCTCCCGTTTCCGCCTTTACCGATTACACCCAGCTGCGGGTGGGGGACAACATCCGCCTGGAGCTGACGGAGCACTCCATGGTGGTGCTCACCGTGGACGGGGAGGGCATCACCGTGGTGGAGTGCAACAGCGATTACGAGCACTGCCGCATCAGCTGGGACAGGTTCCTCAGCTGGGATGACCTGGCCGCCACCAGCTACGAGATGGAGTGCATCACCCGCTACGAGGAGTAAACCAGGGAAAGCCTGGAAAAACTTTTCCCAGGGCGTCTCACCCCGCGGCCCCGGGGCCGTCTAATCGGTGGGAACTTTTTTGTAAGAAACCGGCGGGTTTGCCCGTCTCATAGGCAGAACACGCGAAAAAGGAGGTCTTTCCCATGGAGCCACACCACGCCCCCAGGCACGCCCGAAAGCGGGGCGGCCGCTGGCTGCTGCCCGCGCTGGTGGGCAGCGCCTGCGCGGTTTTCCTGCTGTGCCTGCTGCCCCACCTGATGCCCACCGCCAGCGCCAGCGGCCAGCCGGCTGCCTCCCCGGCGCCGGTGGAAAGCGCTCCGGACTCCGGCACGCCGGGCATCTCCGTGAACTGGGAACCCTCCCCCTCTCCCGCCCCGGAGGAGCAGGAGGAAGCCCCCTGGTACCTGCGGCTGGTGAACCTGGAGAACCGGCTGCCCCAGGACTTCACCGTGGAGCTTGCCCAGGTGGACGGCGGCCAGTTTGACGCCCGGGCGGCCGAAGCCCTCTCCCAGATGCTGGCGGATATGGAGGCCCAGGGGCTCTCGCCCATGGTGTGCTCCTCCTTCCGCACCTGGGAGGACCAGGAGACGCTGCACCAGAACAAAATCGACCGCCTGCTGGAGGAGGGCTACTCCCAAGAGGCGGCGGAAGCGGAGGCCTCCCGGTGGGTGGTGCCGGCCGGGGCCAGCGAGCACCAGCTGGGCCTGGCCGCGGACATTGTGGCCTCCCAGTATCAAATCCTGGAGGAGGAGCAGGAGAACACCCCCGAGCAGCAGTGGCTGATGGCCCACTGCCAGGAGTACGGTTTCATCCTGCGCTATCCCAAGGACAAGACGGAGGTCACCGGCGTGGGCTACGAGCCCTGGCACTACCGCTATGTGGGCGTGGAGGCCGCCCAGGAAATCATGGCCCAGGGGATTTGCCTGGAGGAATATGTGGGACGGTGAGAAAGGGCTGCTGCGGCCGGAATGGGCCGGGCGCCCCTATACCAGACCGGAACAGTGGGGAGCTTAGCTGGGGAGCTTGGCTCCCCTTTTCTTGTGGATTTTTTCCCTGCCCCGGGGGTTTGGCCTTGCCCGGGGGAGGAAGGGGCGGCGGTTTTTCCTCTTTTCCGGGGCAAACCCCCGGTTTTTCTTGCGTTTTCTAAGACTTTCGACTATAATTGTTTACAATGTGTTCAACACCTGTTTGCGGGAATGGGATACAATAAATCCCGCGAAAGGGTTTTGAGCCCGTTTCCCCTGCCCGCTTTTGGGGAAGAAAGGAGGAAGCGGATGTTCGGCTATGTGCGGCCCTTTAAATCGGAGCTGCTGGTGCGGGAATACGACCAATACAAGGCGGCCTACTGCCAGCTGTGCCGGGCGTTGCGGGAGCACTATGGCAGGGCGGCCTCCTTCACCTTGAGCTACGACTGCACCTTCTACGCGCTGCTGGCCCTCTCCACCCGGGAGGCGGAGCTGAAGCTCCACCACGGCCGGTGCGTGATGAATCCCTTGAAAAAGTGCGATTTTCTCCAGGCCTCTGGGGAAGCCTATCACAAGGCGGCTGCCCTCTCTGTGCTGCTGACCTGCCACAAGCTCCGGGACAACCTGGAGGACGACAGCTTTTTTAAGTCTTTGGGCAGCCGGCTGTTCTTGCCCTTTGTCTCCCGCAAGGCCAAAAAGGCCGCGGGGGAGTACCCCTTTCTGGCCCAGCAGGCCCAAAAGGCCATGGAGGGCCAAGCCCAAGCCGAAAAGGAGGGCGCCGGGGTGGACGCCTGCGCCGAGCCCACCGCCAACCTGCTGGCCGCCCTGTTCAAGGAGCTGGCCTGCGATGAGATGCAGGCCGTGGCCCTGGAGCGGTTCGGCTACTTTTTGGGCCGGTGGGTCTACCTGATAGACGCCGCCGACGACTTGGCGGAGGATTTGCGGGAGGGCGCCTTTAACCCCTTTATCCCCCGGCTGGGCCTCTCCGGCAAGACGGAGCTCTCCCAAGAGGAGCGCAAGGCGGCGGACGAAGCCTGCAACCAGGCCCTAAACGCCACCGCGGCCCAGATGCTGCTGGCCTTCAACCTGCTGGGCCTGCGGGATTTCGGCCCCATTTTGGAGAACGTGGTGACAAAGGGCCTGCCGGAAATCCAGCGGGAAATCTTGTTTTTGCACATCCGCGAGAAGAAAAAGAAGCGCCCAGAGCCGGAGGACCTGCGCTGAACGGGCCATTTCGAAAATTTAGGCATTTTGGGGCCTGCACAGGGCAGCCCCTTTTAGTATAAAGGAGAAACAGTATGACAGACCCGTATAAGGTTTTAGGGGTATCCCCCTCCGCCACGGACGAGGAAGTAAAGGACGCCTACCGCAAGCTGGCCAAAAAGTACCATCCCGACCAGTACGCCGACAGCCCCTTGAAGGACCTGGCCGACGAGAAGATGAAGGAAATCAACGAGGCCTACGACGCCATCACCGCCCAGCGGAAGGCCGGCGGCGGCCAGGGGTACAACGGCGCCTACAACAACGTGGGGGCAGGCGGCAGCTCTGGCTTTAACGACGTGCGCAGCCTGATTATGTCCGGCCGCATTGCCGACGCCGAGCAAATCCTCAACGGCGTGCCCCCCCAGCGGCGCAACGCCGAGTGGTATTTCCTAAAGGGCTCGGTGCTCTACCGCCGGGGCTGGCTGGAGGAGGCCAAGGACCACTTCTCCCGGGCCTGCCAGATGGACCCCGGCAACCCGGAGTACAGCGCCGCCCTAAACCAGGCCATGAACCAGGGCAGCGGCGTCTATGGCGGCTACCGGCCCAATGCCAATATGAACGCGGGGGGCTGCAACTCCTGCGATATGTGCTCCTCCCTTATCTGCGCCGACTGCTGCTGCGAATGTATGGGCGGCGATTTGATTTCCTGCTGCTAAGGCGGGGTTCTGCTGGGAAAGGAGTAAGAGGCCTGTGAAAAATTCCATGAAGCTGGCCCTTTGCGGGGTGATGGCGGCCCTCTCCACGGTGCTGCTGTTCTTAACGGGGGCGGCCCCTGTGGCCACGCTGGCCCTGCCGGCCATTGCCGGCTGCCTGCTTATCCCCGTGGTGGTGGAGGTGGGCCTGCCCTGGGCTTTTGGCGTGTACGGCGTGTGCAGCGTGCTGGGGGTGTTCCTGGCGCCGGATAGGCAGGCGCTGCTGTTTTACGTGTTGTTTTTCGGGCACTACCCGGCGCTGTTTGCGGTGCTGGGGCGGATTCGCGCTAAGGCGCTGCGGTACGCGGCAAAGCTGCTGGTGTTCAACGCCGCCATGGCCCTGGAGGTGCTGCTTTCGGTGTATCTGCTGGGCATCCCCTTTGAGAGCTTCGCCATTCTGGGCCCCCTGGGCCCGGTGCTGCTGGCGGTGCTGGCCAACGTGGTGTTCATCGTCTTCGACAGGGCTTTGGAGGGCTTGATCGTCCAGTATTTGCACAGGCTCCACCCCCGGATGGCCAAAATCCTGCGGGGCAAATAAAACACACGGGCAGGCGCTGGCCTGCCTTTTTTGCGCCCTGGGATATGAATATCCCGAAAAAAATCTTGCAAAAATGGGGAGGATGTTCCAGAAAAATCAGGTTTTCCCTTGCTTTTTGCAGGGGAAAGCCGTAAAATGAATGGGACATCAGTGGCCCGCCAGGAGGGGTTGGGCCAGAGGAGAGAAGGGAAGGAAAGAAATGAACAGCCAGCTTTCCGAGCGCATCCGCCTGCACAGCGCCAATTTTTCCAAGGGCCAGCGGATGATTGCCCGGTACATTGAAGAACACTCCGAGCAGGTGGCGTTTATGACGGCCTCCCGCCTGGGGCAGACGGTGGGCGTCAGCGAGTCCACCGTGGTGCGCTTTGCCACGGAGATTGGCTACTCCGGCTACCCGGCGCTGCAGCAGGCCATGCAGGAGATGATCCGCAGCAAGATGACCAGCGTGCAGCGGCTGGAGCGCACCTCTACCACCATCCCCATGGACCGCCTGCTGGACGAGGTGCTGGACCAGGACATCGACATCTTAAAGCGCACCAAGGAGAACGTGGACAGGGAGGCCTTTTACCGGGCCGCCGACGCCTTGGTAAACGCCAAAAAGGTCTACGTGCTGGGGGCGGGCAGCAGCCTGGCCCTGGCCACCTTTATGGCCCACTACCTGCGCCTGGTGTTTGAAACGGTCCACCTGGTGGAGGCCACCAGCGAGGCCACCATCTTGCAGCAGATGGTCCACGTGGGGGAGGGGGACGCCGTCATCGCCATCAGCTTCCCCCGGTACTCCAAAAAGGCCGTAAAGACCATGAAGTACGCCTCCTCCCAGAAGGCCACCACCGTGGCCATTACGGACAGCCCCCTGTCGCCCCTGGCCCAGTACGCCTCCCACGTGCTGCTGGCCCGCAGCGACATGGTGTCCTTTGTGGACTCTCTGGTGGGGCCCTTGAGCATACTCAACGCCCTGATTGTCACCGTGGCCATCAAAAAGAAAAACGAGGTGGCGGATACCCTGCGGAAGATCGAGGAAATTTGGGATGAGTACAGCGTCTACGAAAAAGTGGACGAGAAGGGCAGCTGACTTTGAATACGTACGACGTTTTAGTAGTGGGCGGCGGCGCCGCCGGGCTGATGGCCGCGGGCACCGCCCTGGAGCGGGGCCTTTCGGTGTGCCTGTTTGACAAGAACCGGCAGCTGGGGCGCAAGGTGCGCATCACCGGCAAGGGCCGCTGCAACGTGACCAACAACTGCCCGGCGGAGGAGGTGGTGGCCGCCTGCCCCCGGGGCGGGAAGTTCCTCTACGGGGCGCTCTTGGCCTTTTCCCCCCAGGACACCATGGTCTTCTTTGAGGGCCTGGGCGTCCCCCTGAAGACCGAGCGGGGCCGCCGGGTGTTCCCCGTGTCGGACAATGCCCACGACATCGCAGGCGCCCTGGAACGGTATGCCGCCGGGGCCACCGTCATCCGGGATGCTGTGACAGCCGTCTTGGTGGAAAAGGGCCGGGCCGTGGGGGTGCGCACCGCCGCCGGGACGTACCGGGGCGGCAGCGTCATCCTCTGCTGCGGGGGCGCCTCCTACCCGGGGACAGGCTCCAACGGGGACGGCTACAAGCTGGCCGCGGCTGTGGGCCACACCATCGTAACGCCCACGCCCTCTTTGGTGCCTTTGGTGGAGCGGGGCCCCTGGTGCCGCCAGCTGATGGGCCTCTCCCTGCGCAACTGCGGGGTAAAGGTGACCCAGCGGGGCAAGAAGAAGCCCGTCTACGAGGATTTCGGCGAGCTGCTGTTCACCCACTTTGGGCTTTCGGGGCCTACCATCTTAAGCGCCTCGGCCCACCTGCACCCCATGGAGCCGGGGAAGTACACCGTCCACATCGACCTAAAGCCCGCCCTAAGCGAGCAGCAGCTGGACGCCCGGCTGCTGCGGGAGCTGGAGGCGCATAAAAACAAGATTTTCGCCAACTCTTTAGAGGAGCTGCTGCCCCAAAAGCTCATCCCCGTGGCGGTGGAGCGCAGCGGCATCCCCGGGGAGACCCGGTGCCACTCGGTCACCAAGGAGCAGCGCCGGGCCTTGCTGGGGCTGCTCAAGGACTTCCCCGTGGAGGTGGAGGGCTTCCGGCCCTTGGCGGAGGCCATCGTCACCAGCGGCGGGGTGAGCCTGCGGGAGATTTCCCCCAAGACCATGGAGTCCAAGCTGGTGGGGGGCTTGTACGTGGCCGGGGAGCTGCTGGACGCCGACGCCTACACCGGCGGCTACAATTTGCAGATAGCCTTTGCCACCGGTAAGCTGGCAGGCAGCAGCGCCGGGAACCGAGCGGAGCGAGATTAAAGTTTTTGCTCAAGCTTTTTTCAAAAAGCTTGCAGGGGCGCTGGTGCCCGGCGGGCACCGTTCAGCGCTTGACCGAGGCGGCAGGCGAGAAGGGACAGCGTCCCACGGTCTTGACCTTAGTGGGCGTCAGCCTGAAAAGAAGCTAGGGAAACAGCGAAGCGTTTTTCCCGGCCGGTAGCGCCTTGCCCTCTCCGCCCTCCTTTGGAGGGCACCTCCCCCAAAGGGGGAGGCGAGACTTGGCTCTCCCTTCGGGGCCGCTACGTCCCGGTGGGACGTTGCCCAGCGGCCGACCGAGGCGGCAGCCGAGACGCTGGCACGGCGCAGCCGTGACTGAGAGGGCCAACCAAAAGTTGCCCCAGGGCCGGAGAAAAGAGGAGGGGCAAGTAAGGGGAAAAACCCAGGTTTTATGCGGGGTTGCGCTTATTCGCCCCCAGGGTCGAGTAAGCAGATGTCTGCGGCCCTTTTCGCCGCTTACTTGACCCTGGGGGCAAGTAAGCAGAAGCCGCATATTTCCTAGCTTTTTCCTTTATTTGACCCTCGGATGTTAAGTAAGGGGGAGGACAACTTTCCAGCTCTTTTTTTGATGGAAGCGTTTCGTTCGCAGCCCGCCCGCGGCGTGTTCGCAAAAAGACATCCCCCGGTGCGGACGTGCGCTGGCCTCTTGATGAGCACGAGCGCCAGCGAGCTGCCCAAGGCGCGACTTGAGAACCCAGGCACTGGGTTGCATTCTGGGGGAGAGCATGGTACAATATCCCCAGCTACGCGATTGCATGCGAGAAAGGCGGACCATCTACTATGAAAGCAAGCGAAAAAACTATGGATACCATCGTCAACCTCTGCAAGGCCCGGGGCTTTATCTTCCCCGGCAGCGAGATTTACGGCGGGCTTTCCAACTCCTGGGACTACGGCCCCCTGGGCGTGGAGTTTAAAAACAACGTGAAAAAGGCCTGGTGGAAGAAGTTTGTGCAGGAGTCCCCCACTAACGTGGGCGTGGACGCCGCCATTTTGATGAACCCCCAGGTGTGGGTGGCTACGGGCCATGTGGGCGGCTTCTCCGACCCCCTGATGGACTGCAAGGACTGCAAAACCCGCCACCGCGCCGATAAGCTCATCGAGGACTTTACCGGCGAGAGCGCCGACGGCTGGTCCAACGAGAAGATGATGGACTTCATCAAGGAGCACCACATCCAGTGCCCCAACTGCGGCAGCGAGAACTTCACCGAAATCCGCCAGTTTAACCTGATGTTCAAAACCTTCCAGGGCGTCACCGAGGACCAGAAAAACGAAATCTACCTGCGGCCCGAAACCGCCCAGGGCATCTTTGTGAACTTCCCCAGCGTGCAGCGCACCACCCGGAAGAAGCTGCCCTTCGGCATTGCCCAGGTGGGCAAGAGCTTCCGCAACGAAATCACCCCTGGCAACTTCACCTTCCGCACCCGGGAGTTCGAGCAGATGGAGCTGGAGTTCTTCTGCAAGCCCGACACCGACCTGGAGTGGTTCCAGTATTGGAAGGACTATTGCAAGCAGTGGCTGTTCAGCCTGGGCATGACCGAGGAGAACGTCCGCTTTAGGGACCACCGGCCCGAGGAGCTCTCCTTCTACTCCAAGGCCACCACCGACGTGGAGTACCTGTTCCCCTTTGGCTGGGGCGAGCTGTGGGGCATTGCCGACCGCACCGACTATGACTTAAAGCGCCACCAGGAGCACTCCGGCAAGGATTTGACCTACTTCGACCAGGAGGAGAACCGCCGGTACATCCCCTATGTCATCGAGCCCAGCCTGGGCGCCGACCGCATGGCGTTGGCGTTCCTGTGCGACGCCTACGACGAGGAAGTGGTGGGCCAGGACAAAAACGGCAAGGACGACATCCGTGTGGTGCTGCACCTGCACCCGGCCCTGGCGCCCTTTAAGGCCGCCGTGCTGCCCCTCTCCAAAAAGCTGGCGCCCAAGGCCCAGGAAATCCACGACATGCTCTCCAAGCATTTCATGGTGGACTACGACGAGGCGGGCTCCATCGGCAAGCGCTACCGCCGCCAGGACGAGATCGGCACGCCGCTGTGCATCACCATCGATTTCGACACCGTGGGCGACGGCGAGAAGGAGCCGGACAACTGCGTCACCGTGCGGGATAGGGACACCATGGAGCAGGTGCGCCTGCCCATCGATAAGCTGAAAGACTACATCGAGGAAAAGGTGGCGTTTTAAAGCGCCCTAGGGATACGAGGGAAAAGGACGAAACCCTGTGAGGAGAGGCTGCCGCGGAGCGCGGCGGCCTCTTTTTGCCCAGCCCCATTGAACCCGGGGCGGTTTTGTGGTACAATCTCTGTGAATATGCCAAGCTGCGGCAACAGCTTGCGCCCCCATTTGACTTGACAGCGGAGCCACTTCCGCGGGGAGGAATCCTATCTATGAGACAAAGACGCCGCTTCGCGGCCATGCTGGCGGCCCTGGCCTTGGCCGCCGGGCTGACCGCCATACCGGCTTTGGCCACCGAAGGGGGCAGCCCTTCCACCTATACAGAAATCCCCGGGGACGGCACCGGCTCGGTGACAGACCCCCTGCCCATCCCGGACCCGGGGGAGTCCGCCGCGCCCCCCAGCAGCCAAGAGCCCCCCAGCTCCTCTTCCCAGGAGCCCACGGCCCCGCCCAGCTCCTCCTCTTCGCAAGAGCCCTCGCAGAGCGATCCGTCGGACAGCGAGTCCTCTTCCTCCCAGGTGCCCAGCTCCTCGGAAGGGCCCTCGGAGAGCGAGCCCACCTCCTCGGAGGACCCCTGGGGCGGGGAGAGCAGCAGCGAGCTCTCCAGTGAGGAGCCCGTGATAGAGCCCACCGAGGAGCCCTGGCAGCCTAGCGACAGCCAGTCCTCCGACCCCTACCAGGGCGGCACCACCACGGATGCCACCGTGCCCCCGGTGCAGGAGCCGGAGACCATCGCCACACCCCGCCCCGCGGTGGAGCGGCCGGAGGTCTCCCTGAACACCGGCGATGACGACTCCTCCGCCGCCGAGGAGGACTCCGGCCCCAACTACGTCACCTTTGCCCGGCTGAATGTGCAGGGCAACTCCATGGCGGGCACGCTGTTCTACAGCGGCGTGGCCTGCATCGCCGTGGGCGTGGCGGGCCTGGTGGCCATTTTGGTGCTGTCCCTGCGGGGCCGCCGCCGCTATGCCGGCGCCGAGGGCATTTTGGAGGAGATACAAGAGGCGGAAAACCGCCAGCAGCCCCCGGCCCCTCCGGCGGAAGCGCTGCCGCCTGCCCCCGCGCCGCCGCCCCAGCCCGTCCCCGGGGCCCTGGTGCCCGAGGAGGCCTCCCTGTACACCGAGGAGTTCTCCCTGCCGCCCCAGCAGCCAGAGGCCTACGAGGACAGCTACCAGGCGTACCCCGAGGAGGGCTACGTCTACGAGGACCAGGCCTATCAGGAGGAGGACTACGGCGAGTCCTACGGCCAGTACCGGGAGGACTACCCCCAGGACGTCTACTACGAGGACGACGGCGACGCCTATTACGGCACCGGCGAGTTCGAGTATCCCCCCCAGCAGGCTCAGGAGCCCACCCAGGCGCCCCCGGCCCAGGACCAGGCCACCCGCCAGTTCGACACCGAGGAAATCCTGCGGGAGGCCCTGCGCTACACCGGCGAGGAGTACCAGGACCTGGACGACTAAAGGCAAGCATACAAAAACCCCTGCCAAGCGGCAGGGGTTTTTCGCGTCTTTACTCCACTTCTTCCCGCAAGGTGAACTGGTCGGGCAGGTGGGAAAGGCCCTCCTTTAAGAAGAGGGGATAGAAGTATTTATCTTGCAGCTCTTCCAAGGGCAGCCAAATAAATTCGTGACGGCGCTGCCCTTCATAGCGGGTGAAGGATTCGCCGCGCTCCAGCAGGCCGGTTCCGGCTGCGTCCATCAGGAAGTACAGACACAGCTCATGGGTGAACTCACCGTCTACATCTTCGGTGAAAAAGGCCTGGTTCAGCCACAGGGGGCGTTGAATGCGGGCGGAGATATCCAGCTCCTCCTGAAGCTCCCGCTGGAGGGCGTCTTGGGCTGTCTCGCCCAGGGCTACCCGGCCGCCGGGCAGGTAGTAGTAGGGGGAGCGTTCATCTCGCATAGCGAGCACTTTGTTTTGGTGTAGGAAGATGGCGCAGACCCGGTAGTTAAACCGCCCCTCGCCTGTGTGGAAGGTGATGTCCATAGTAGCCTCCTTTCATTGGCTGAACACGCTTTCGGCGCTTTCGGTTTCAAACTGCTTGTTGTACAAATCGGCGTAGTAGCCGCCCAGGGCCATCAGCTCCCGGTGGGTGCCGCGCTCGATGATTTTCCCGGCGCGCACCACCAGAATCATGTCCGCCTTGCGGATGGTGGAGAGCCGGTGGGCAATGAGGAAGCTGGTGCGGCCCGTCAGCAGGGTGGAGATGGCCTCTTGGATGAGGGCCTCTGTCTTGGTGTCGATGGAGGCGGTGGCCTCGTCCAGCACGAAGATGCGGGGGTTGGCCAGCACTGCCCGGGCAAAGGAAATCAGCTGCTTCTCCCCGGTGGAGAGCTGGCCGCCGCCCTCGCCCACGTCGCTGTCGTAGCCGTGCTCCATGTGGGTGATGAAGTCGTGGGCGTTTACCAGCTTGGCCGCCGCCACGATCTCCTCGTCGGTGGCGTCCAGGCGGCCGTAGCGGATGTTCTCCTTCACCGTGCCGGAGAACAGGTGGGGCGTTTGCAGCACATAGCCGATGTTGGAGTGAAGCCACAGCTGGCTGCGCTCCCGGTAGTCCTTGCCGTCGATGAGCACCCGGCCGCTGGTGGGCTCAAAGAACCGGCAGCAGAGGTTCACCAAGGTGGATTTGCCCGCGCCGGTCTCCCCCACAATGGCCACGGTGGTGCCGGCGGGCACGTCCAGGTTGAAGTGCTCCAGCACGTTTTCCGTGCCGTCGGGGTAGTGGAAGGTCACGTCCTCAAAGGTGATGTGGCCAAGGAGAGGCTCCCAGTTCTCCCGCTTGGGCGCGAAGGAGGTGCCGTACTTCTCCACCACTTCGGGGCTGTCGGTGATTTCGGGCTGCAGCTCCAGCAGGGCGGAGACCCGCTCGATGTTGGCCTGGGTGGCGATGAAGTTGGAGATGGTGCGGGCCAAGGTCTGCACCGGGTCAGCGATGCCCAGGGCGAAGTTCACAAAGATGGTCAGCTGGCCAATGCCAATAGAGCCCCACAGCACCATGTTGCCGCCGCCGGTGAGGACAAAGGCCACGGCCAGGGCGGTGAGGAAGCCGATGATGGGCACGTACACGGCGTTGAGCAGCACCGCCCGCACGGTGGTCTCCCGCATGCGGGAGGTGACCTCCTGGAAGGCGGCGGTGTTCTTGTCCTCGATGACCAAGGTCTTGGAGGTCTTGGCGCCGGAGATGCCCTCGTTGTAGTGGCGGGTGATGTCCGCGTTGATGCGCCGCACCTGCCGGTTGATTTTCAAAATCTTCTTCTGGAAGTACAGCGTCAGCAGGGCGATGATGGGCACCACCACAATCACCAGCAGGGCCAGCTGCCAGTTGATGGCCAGCATCACCGCCATAGAGCCGATGACGTAGGCGGCGCTCCAGAAGATGTCCACCAGGCTCCAGGCGAACACCGAGCCAATCTTGTTGGTGTCGCTCATCACCCGGGCCATAATGGTGCCCACCGGCGTGGTGTTGTAGTAGGAGAAGGAGAGGCTTTGCAGGTGGACAAAGAGCTTCTTCTTCAAATCCCGGCCCAGGTACATCTCCACCTTCAGGCCCAGGCGGGCCAGGAAGATGGTGCCAACCATCTGGATGAGCACCACGGAGAGGTAGAGCACGGCAAAGCCAAACACGCCCTGGCTGGTGTGGGGGGTGACAAAGGTGTCCACCGCGTAGCCGGAGAGCAGGGGGTAGGCGATGTCGCAGGCGGCGCCGGCCAGCATCATCACCACCAGCGCCAGCATTTTGCCCCGGTAGGGCCTGAGGAAGGGGATGAGCTTTGCCCAGGTTTTTAAAGAGGCAAAGCGGCCCCGTTGGTTTTGTTGTTCAATGTGGTCTGTATTCATAAACGATACCTCAAATGTGTTGCGCCCCTGGCTGCCCCGGCGTCCGGGACTGGCGGCGAAACGCCGCGCCGTAGGCGGATACAGTTTTCACGGTGCGTCCCGGGGACGCACCTGTTTTTTCGCAAAAGGCTTGGGCGGGGCCTTAGGCCTCATCCCCGCTGCCCGAGGCGCCCTGCATCTCGTAGATGCGCTTGTAGATGCCCTCTTGGGCGATGAGCTGCTGGTGGGTGCCCAGCTGGCTCACCCGGCCGTGGTCCAGCACCAGAATCTGGTCGGCGTTCATCAGGGTGGTGATGCGGTGGGCGATGAGGATGGTGGTGCCGTGGACGTTTTTCCGGATGGACTGGCGGATTTTCTGGTCTGTCTCCATGTCCACGGCGGAGAGGGAGTCGTCAAACACCTTGATGGGCGTGTCCTGCATGAGCATGCGGGCAATGGCCACCCGCTGCTTCTGGCCGCCGGAGATGGTCACGCCCCGCTCGCCGATGGGTGTCTCGTACCCCTGGGCAAAGCCGGTGATGGCGTCGTCGATCACCGCCATGCGGGCGTAGTGGCGCACCGTCTCCAAATCCGCCCGGGGGGCGCCGTCGGCAATGCTCTCCCGGAAGCTCTTGGAAAAGAGGAAGGGCTCCTGCAGCACAATGCCGATGTTTTTCCGCAGGTAGGAGAGGTCGATGTCCTGGATGTCCACCCCGCCAATGGTGATTTTGCCGTTTTCCTTGGGCAGCTGGTAGAGCCTGTCCAGCAGGTACATCAAGGTGGATTTTCCCGAGCCTGTGGCCCCCAGGATGCCAAAGGTGCTTCCGGCCCGGATGGTAAAGCTCACGTCGTGGAGCACGCCGCCCTCGCTTTGGTTGTAGCCAAAGTTCACCTGGTCGAAGACGATGTCCCCGTCCATGGGGGGCCGCAGGGCGTTGGGCTTGCTGCGCTCCTCGGGGGCGTCTAAAATCTCGAACAGCCGGGTGGCGGAGATGGAGGTCTTGCTCAGCTCTGCCAGCAGCCGCCCCAGGTTTCGGGAGGGCCACACCAGCATGGAGTTGTAGGCGGTAAAGGCCAGGAACTCCCCTTCGGTCAGGGCGCCGCGCTCCACAAAGAACACCCCGGCCACCAAGATGACCAGCACCTGGAAGCCCGCCAGGAAATCCCCCAGGCCCCAGTTAAAGCCCATCACGGTGCTCAGGCGCACCCAGTAGTTGGTGAACTCCTCGTTCTTCTCGTTAAAGCGGTCGATTTCGTAGCGCTCCCGGCCAAAGGCCCGCACCACCCGCACGCCGGTGAGGTTCTCCTGGACAAAGGCGGTCAGGCGGCCCTCGCTTTCGTCGGCGGCCTGGAACTTCTTCCCGGTGATGACGAAGAACACCAGGTTGGAGACCATCAGCACCGGCACAAAGCAGCACACCAGCAGGGAGAGCTCCCCGTTTAAGGAGAACATCATGGCCAGGGACACCACAATGAGCAGCACGGTGCGCACCACCTCCATCAGCTGGTCGCTGACAAAGTTGCGGATGAGCTCCACGTCCTGGGTGCAGCGCTGGATGATGTCCCCGGTCTGGTGGGAATTGTGCCAGGCGTAGGGCAGCCGCTGGATGTGGGCAAAAAGGGTGTCCCGCACCCGGGCCACGGTGCCCTCGCAGGCCCGGGCCAAGCTCATGCGGGAGGAGTAGTTGGAAAGCCCGGCAATGACGGCGAACACCAAGGAAACCGCCGCGCAGATGACAATGTGCTGGCGCAGCATCTCCCGGCCGCCGATGGATTCTATCCACTCCACCAAAAAGGCGGGCAGGTTAAAGGGCGTGTCGTTGATGACGGAGTCCACCGTCACCCGGATGACCTGGGGGGTCATGTAGTTGGCCACCACGGCGACTATCACCATGAGGAAGGCCAGAAGGAATTTCCCGCGGAAACCCTTGGTAAAGGGGAAAAACCGCAGGATACTGGATTTTTTCTGTGTGTGTTGGTCCATAATACACCTCAGGTGGGAAAAAAGGACGGCGGGCCTTACCAAGAAGCCTGGCATCTCCCGGGCCAGGCTGGGCCCTGTGGTGGGGCAGGGGCCGCAAAAAAGGGACGGCAAGCCCTCGGAAAAGCTTGCCGTCCCTTCCACGGCAGCAAAACCCTGCTGGAAAAGCCCAGCAAGGCAAGCCGGAGAGGGCCCCGGCGCTGTGCCTGTTTGGCCGGGCGGCTTTGGGGGGCAGCCCGGCGGTGGGCAGGCTTTCACGGCGGCCTGCCCGAAAGTATGACGGTTACTCACACTCTACCATGAGTCATAGGAAAAGTCAACAGCATTCTTCCCCCAGGGAAGAAAATGTTGTGGGAAACTTTCCCCGGCGGCGGGGGATACCCCCTTGCATTTTACGAGACATAGGCTTATAATATAGTTACACCTAGTTTTTAAAACTAAGTAAAACAAAAACCGATTCCAAAACAGATAGAAAGGGTGACAAGTATGAACTACACAACCGCCCAGCTTCCCCGCCGGGAGAAAAACGCCCTGCGCCTGGAGCTGCGCCGCCGCCTGGGCCTGCCCCGCTACACCTTGGGGGAGGAGATTTTCTCCGCGGTGAGCCACGGCGTTTCGGCGCTGTACGCTGTGGGGGCCCTGGTGTGGCTGCTTCTCACCTGCCGGCCCACGGCGCTGCGGCTGGTGTCGGCGGCGGTGTTCGGGGGCACCATGGTGCTGCTGTACACCGTGTCCACCTTGTACCACGGCCTGGGGCTGAACCGGGCCAAGGTGGTGTTCCGCTCGTTGGACCACTGCACCATCTTCCTTTTAATCGCCGGGACCTACACCCCCATCACCTTGGTGTGCCTGGGCGGCTGGAAGGGCTGGGCCATGTTCGGCACGGTGTGGGCCGCGGCGGTGCTGGGGGTGGTTCTCAACGCCGTCAGCGTGGAGCGGTTTAAAAAGGTCTCCATGGCCTGCTATCTGGCCATGGGCTGGGTGGTGGTGCTGGCCATGGGGGACTTCTACCGGGCGGCCAGCCCGCTGTCCTTCTGGTGCCTGCTGGCCGGGGGCATTCTCTACACGGTGGGGGCGGCCCTGTACGGCGTGGGGAAGAAAATCCCCTACATCCATCCGGTGTTCCACCTGTTTGTGCTGGCGGGCAGCGTGCTCCACACCGTCAGCGTGTGGGGCATCCTGCGGTGAGAAGGCTTGGTTTTGAAAAAGGGGCTGCCTGCTGGGGCGGCCTCTTTTTTTGCAGGAATGATTCCGCCCCCGGCTGCTTATACTGTAGCAGTGTACATTCCCTTGAAAGGAGCGCGGGACCATGCTACCCATTCACCTAATCCTCTCCGGCCCCCAGGAAGCCCCCTATCCCAACGGCGGCGACGAGGCCTACTGGATGGGCCAGGTGGCCGGGGCCTTGGCGGCCCATCTCCATGCCGGGGGGCTTTCCCTGGCGTGGGGGCTGCCCCAGGGGGCGGATGGCTTCACTTTGGCCCTTTCCTCCCAGGCGTCGCCTCCCCAGCGGGAGGGCCAGCAGAAGGGCCCTGCTCTGCTGTGGCGCCCCGGGGACGCCCTGGGCCGGCGGGCGGCGGAGGCCATAGCCTTCCAGCTGGCACAGGTGTACCCCCAGCCGGAGCTCATCGCGTTAGAGGAGGCCCCGCTGGAGAGCCTGCCCGGGCCGGGGGTGGCGGTGTACCTGCTGTACCGGGACAATCCCCAGGACGAGGCCTGGCTGGCCCGCAGCGCCGGCGCCGCCGGGAAGGCTTTGGCCCAGGGCCTGGGCTCCTTGGATGGCTGAGGCCCTCTCCAGCCTGCTGTGGGGCTGGCACGTCCTCGGGGGGATTCTGGCGGCGGGGGCTTTCTTCACCGTGGCCACGGGCTTTTACCAGCTGCGCTGCCTGGGCCGGTGGATGAAAGCCGCCCTGCGCCCCCCGCCCCGGCAGGGAGGGAAGCTCTCCTCCTTTCAGGCGCTGAGCACCGCCCTGGCCGGCTCCATCGGCACGGGGAACATTGTGGGTGTGGCGGCGGCCATCACCGTGGGCGGGCCGGGGGCGCTGTTCTGGATGTGGCTCTCCGCTCTGCTGGGAATGATGACGGTCTACGCGGAGAACTACCTCTCCGCCAAACACCCAGGGGCCCCCGGCGCCTTGGGGTACATACGCCGGGCCGGGCGGCTGGGGGGCCTGCTGGCCGGGGTGTACGCCGTGGGCTGCTGCCTGTCCTCCCTGGCCATGGGGGATATGGTCCAGGTGGGGGCCGCTGCCGCCGCCCTGGAGAACCTGGGCCTGCCGGTGTGGCTCTCCGCGGGGGGCATGGCGCTGCTGGCCTTTTGGGTGGCCCGGGGCGGCCTCTTCTTGGCGGGGCGCATTGCCGGGCGGCTGGTCCCCGCCATGACGCTGCTGTTTTTCGCCGCCTCCCTGGGGGTGCTGTGGGTGTTCCGGGAGAACCTCCCCCGGGCGGTGGCCAACGTGTTTTCCGGGGCTTTCTCCCCTGGGGCCGGGGCGGGAGGCGCGGCCGGCTGGCTGCTGGCCATGCGGGTGGGGGTGACCCGGGGGGTGTTCACCAACGAGGCGGGCCTGGGCAGCGCCGCCTTTGCCTACGACGGGGTGGAGGGCCGCTCCCCCGAGGAGCTGGGCTGCCTGGGCATCTTCCAGGTGTTCGCGGACACCTTGCTGATGTGCACCGTGACAGGGCTGTGCATTCTGGTGTGCCGCTCCCCGGTGCTGGAGGGCGCCGCCCTGACCTTTTACGCCTATGAAAGCGCCTTGGGCCCCTGGGGCGGCCGGGCGGTTTCCCTGTGCACGGCGCTGTTCGCGGCGGCCACCCTCACCGCCTGGTGCGGCTACGGCCGGGAGGGGCTGTTCTACCTCACCGGCGGCAGGGGGAAAAACGCCTACGCCCTGGCCGCCGCGGCCGCCGCCGCTTTGGGCTGCTGCCTCCCTTTGGGGGAGGTGCTCCGGCTGGGGGACGCCATGAACGGCCTGATGGCCCTGCCCAACCTGGCGGCGCTGTTCCTGCTGCGGCGGGAGGTGGCCGTGGAAAAATGACCTTGGGAAAGTTTTCATAATAATTTTCTGAAAAGAACTGGTAATTTTTCCGGTTTAATGGTAGAATAGCCATAGCAGCCCCTCGAAAGCACTTTTGGCGCGGAAGGGGGGTATGGCGGATTTCATACAGCCGGGGCGAAAAACAGCCGCCGGCTGGGAAAGGCATGGTATCTATTATGAAACTTATCCTTGCGATTGTCAGCAACGACGACAGCGGCGCGGTATCCTCCGCCCTTACCCGCGAAGGGTTTTCCGTGACCAAGCTGGCCACCACCGGCGGCTTTTTGATGGCAGGCAACACCACCTTCATCTCCGGCGTGGACGATGAGAAGGTGGATACGGTGATTGGCATCATCGCCAAGTACTCCAGCCGCCGCACCCAGATCGTCCCCAGCACCTCCACCATGGAAGTGGGCATGTACTCCTCCTTCCCCGTGGAAGTGACCGTGGGCGGCTCCACCATCTTTGTGCTGAACGTGGACCGCTTCGAGAAGGTCTGATGGAGTTTCCCGGATTTTTGGGCAACGCCCCGGTGAAGGAGGCCTTATCCCGGGCCTTTTCCGCGGGGCGTTTTCCCCATGCCCTGCTGCTGCAAGGAGAGCCCGGCACCGGCAAAGGCGCCTTTGCCCAGCTGGTGGCCCAGGCCCTTGTCTGCCGCCGCAAGGACCGCGCCCCCTGCGGGGAGTGCCCCTCCTGCGTGCGGGCCAAGGCAGGCTCACATCCCGATATCCGCGTGGTGGAAGGGAGCGGGGCGACCCGCTCCCTTACTGTTGAGCAAGTGAAGGAGCTCACCGCCGACGCCTACCGCGCCCCCGAGGAGGCGGACGTCAGCGTGTACATCCTGCAAATGGGCACAAAGCCCCTGGAGCCCGCCCAGAACAAGCTGCTCAAGCTCATAGAGGAGCCCCCGGCCCACGGGGTGTTCCTGCTGCTGTGCCGTTCCGCCGAGCAGCTGCTGCCCACCATCCGCAGCCGGGTGCAGAGCTTTCTGCTCCAGCCCCCCGAGGAGGAGGAGGCCGCCGCTTTCGTGGCCGCCCGGGAGGACGTGCCTCTGGAGCGCGCCCGGGAGCTGGCCCGGCTCTGCGGGGGCAACATCGGCCGGATGCTCCAGGAGCTGGCCGGCGGGGAGGAGGCCCAGGCCTTTTCTATCGCCGTGGCCTTGGCCCAGGGCCTGCTGGAGACAGGGGAGCACCCCATGCTGCTGGCGGCGGCCCCCCTGCAAAAGGACAGGGAGCTGTTCCGGGAGGTGCTGGCCCGGCTTTCGGCCATCTTCCGGGACGGCCTGGTGCTGCGGGCCGGGGGGAGCTCCTTGCTGGGGGGCGCGCCCCAGCTGGCGGACAAGCTGGGGGATTTGCCCATGAAGCGGCTTATCCAGCTGCCTGCCGTGGTGGTGGAGGCCCGCCAGGGCCTGGAGCGCAACGCCAACATGGCGCTGCTGGTGACGGACTTTTGCGCCCGCCTGCGGGAGGCCGCGGGCCGCTGAAGGGCGTTCATGATAGAAGGAACACGGGAAACGCGCCCCAGGGCGCGGTGGAAAGGAGGCGCGCGTATGGCCGAAGTCATCGGCGTGCGTTTTAAAAATACAGGGAAAGTGTATTATTTCGACCCCCAGGGTATCCAGGTGGAGAAGGGCTCCATGGCCATTGTGGAGACAGCCCGGGGCCTGGAGTGCGGCGAGGTGGCCCTGCAAAACCGGGAGGTGGCCGACGAGAGCATCGTCCAGCCCCTGCGGCGGCTCATCCGCCTGGCCACCCCGGAAGATTTGAAAAAGGTGGCCGAAAACCACATCAAGGAGAAAAAGGCCTTTCGGGCCTGCGAGAAGAAGATTGCCGAGCGGGGCCTGGAGATGAAGCTGGTGGACGTGGAGTACACCTTTGACAACTCCAAGATCCTCTTTTACTTCACCGCCGACGGCCGGGTGGATTTCCGGGAGCTGGTGAAGGACCTGGCGGGGATGTTCCGCACCCGCATTGAACTGCGGCAGATTGGCGTGCGGGACGAGGCCAAAATGCTGGGGGGCATGGGCATTTGCGGCCGGCCCTTCTGCTGCGGCAGCTTTTTGGGGGGCTTTACCCCCGTGTCCATCAAGATGGCCAAGGAGCAGGGCCTCTCTTTAAACCCGGTGAAGATTTCCGGGGCCTGCGGGCGGCTGATGTGCTGCCTGAAGTACGAGCAGGAGGCCTACCAGGATTTGCTGCGCACCACCCCCAAGGTGGGGGCCCTGGTTTCCACCCCGGAGGGCAAGGGTACTGTCACCGAGCAGAACCTGTTAACCCGCAAGCTCACCATCCGCCTGGACAAGGACCCCGACGGCGCCCCCAAGGTGTTTAAGGTCTCCGAGGTAAAGGTGCTGCGGGACGGGAAAATCAAGGTGGGCAAAAAAGAGCTGGAAGAGCTGAAACAGCTGGAGGAGAGCTGAACCCTCCATTTTCCAGGGGAATTGCTGGGATGAGGGAAAAACACTTGCATTTTTACCGAAATGTGATACAATGAAGTTGAAAATTCAACTGGAGGTGTTCCTCATGCCCTATGTCATTAACGATGAATGCATTGCCTGCGGCGCTTGCGCCGGTGAATGCCCTGTTGGCGCTATCTCCGAGGGCGACGGCAAATATGTGATTGACCCCGATACCTGCATCGATTGCGGCGCTTGCGCCGGCACTTGCCCGGTTGGCGCTCCCCAGGAGGGCTAATCCCGGTTTCGGGCCTGAATGAAACAATTTCAGAAGAGCAGAGCCCGGCGGGGGCTTTTCCCCTGCGGGCTCTACTTTTTTGCCTGGGAGGGCGCGAGATGGAAGAATGGCTGCAAAACACAACATGGGAGCCCCTCTGCGGCGGGGCCCGGGTGCTGGTAAGCCCCCAGCACACCTTTGGCACGGACGCCGTGCTGCTGGCGCACTTTGCCGCGCCCCGGCCCAGGGAGCGCTGGGCGGACTTGGGCACCGGCTGCGGGGTGATTCCCCTGCTGTGGCGGGTGCGCACCCAGGCGGGGGCCATCACCGGGGTGGAGATGCAGGAGAAGGCCGCCTGGCAGGCCCGGCGCTCGGTGGAGGAAAACGGCTTTTCCGCCACGGTGGACATTGTGCAGGGGGACGCCCGGCAGCTTGGGGCGCTGTTCCCGGCGGGAAGCCTGGACGGCATCGCCTGCAACCCGCCCTACACCGCGCCGGGAGCGGGCATCCCCAGCGAGGATGGCGCCCGCCGCGCCGCCCGCCAGGGGGACAGCCTCTCTTTGGAGGATGTGGCCCGGGGGGCCAGGTACGCCCTGCGCTTTGGGGGCAGGCTCTGCCTGTGCTTGCGGCCCCAGCGGCTGGCCGAGGCCGTGGAGGTGTTCCACAGCCACCAGCTGGAGCCCAAGCGGCTGCGGCTGGTGCAGCAGCGGGCGGGGAAGGCGCCCTTTTTGTTTTTGCTGGAGTGCCGCCGGGGCGGCAAGCCCGGCATGGAGGTGGGCCCGGTGCTCCTGCTGGAGCGGGAGGACGGCAGCCCCACCCAGGAAATCGAGGCCATTTACGGCGATTACCGGGACAACCCGGAGCACAGAAAACAGTAAGGGGGAAGGGCAATGGAACAGGCTTTGGAGCGGGGCGCCCTGTACGTGGTGGGCACCCCCATTGGCAACCTGGGGGATTTCTCCCCCCGGGCCCGGGAGACGCTGGAGGGGGCGGACTTTATCGCCGCGGAGGACACCCGGGTCACCCTGCGGCTGCTGAACCACTTTGGCATAAAGAAGCCGCTTATCTCCTATTTTGAGCACAACAAGCTGGAGCACGGCCCGCTGATTGTGGCCCGGCTGCAAGAGGGCCAGACCTGCGCTTTGGTGTCCGACGCGGGGATGCCCGCCATCTCTGACCCGGGGGAGACCTTGGTGGCCGCCTGCGCCGCCGCGGGGCTGCCGGTGTACGTGGTGCCCGGGCCCACGGCGGCCCTCTCCGCCTTGGCCATCAGCGGGCTGCCTACCGGGCGGTTTACCTTTGAGGGCTTCCTCAGCGTGAACAAGCGCAGCCGCAAGGAGCATCTGGAGGCCGTGGCCCAGGAGCGGCGCACCATGATTTTCTACGAGGCTCCCCACAAGCTGCGCAAGACCCTCTCGGACTTTGCCAAGGTCTTTGGGCCGGACCGGCCCATCGCCCTGTGCCGGGAGCTGACCAAAGTCCACGAGGAGGTGTGGCGCACCACCCTGGGGGAGGCCGCCGCCCACTACCGGGAGACGGAGCCCCGGGGGGAGTTTGTGCTGGTCGTCGCTGGGGCGGAGGAAGTCCCGGCCCCGGAGGCGTCCTACACCTTGGAGGAGGCCGCCCAGCTGGCCGCCAGCCTGGCCGCGGGAGGGCTCTCCGCCAGCGAGGCCGCCAAGGAGGCCGCCCAGACCACGGGCTTTAAAAAGGGCGAACTCTACCGCCTGCTGCTGGAACAGGGGTGAGGCCATGCTGAAGCGGCTGACAGAGCGGGCCTGGTACCTGCCCTGGGAGGAGGAGACAGACCGGCCCAATCTGTGCTATCTGTTGGGGGAGCGCCACAGCCTGGCGGTGGACGCCGGGAACTCCCCGGCCCACGTGAGGAAGCTCTACCGGGCCCTGGAGGAGCAGGGCCTGCCCCTGCCGGACTTCACCGTGCTGACCCACTGGCACTGGGACCACACCTTTGGCCTGGGGGCCGTCCACGGGGTGGGCATCGCCTCGGCCAAGACCAACCAAAAGCTGCGCCAGGCGGCGGCCTGGCAGTGGGCGCCCCAGGCCATGGAGGAGCGGGAGCGCCGGGGGGAGGACATCCCCTTTTGCAATGAGCACATCCGCAGGGAGTACCCACGGCTGGGGGAGATTGCCGTCTCCCCGGCGGCGGTGGAGCTGGAGGGCTCCCTCACCTTGGACTTGGGCGGGGTGCGCTGCCAGCTGCTCTGCCAGGAGAACCCCCACGCCCCAGACGGGCTGCTGGTCTACGTGCCCCAGGAGGGGCTGGTGGTGCTGGGGGACGCCGACTGCGGCGACTTTTACCATCTGGACGGCGGCTATGCCCCCGGCCCCACCCAGGCCTTGGCGCGGCGGCTCTCCGCCTGGGACTTCCAGTGGGCGCTGCCGGGCCACAGCGGGCCGGAATCCAAAGAGGGGGAGCTGGCGTACCTGGCAGCCCAGGCGGGTTCTGGGCGGCCTGTACAAAAGGAGGGCGCTGCGGCGGAAACTCTCGGGGGTGTTTGTTAAATTTTCTACAAGAGAGAAAACGCCGTGGACGGGCCCGGGGAGATGTGTTATACTAAGACCAGGTATTTTTTGATTTCCGTCAGGGGAGCGGTTCCCCTGGGAGCGATAAAAACTGGCCGGGCGCAGTGCCCCGGGATAGGAAAGGATGGAGTACTATGCTGAGAAAGACGAAAATCATCTGTACGCTGGGGCCCGCCACCGAGGACGAGGCTGTCCTGCGCCGCCTGATGCTGGGCGGCATGAACGCCGCGCGGTTCAATTTTTCCCACTGCACCCATGAGGACGCCGCCAAAAAGCTGGAGGCCGTCACCCGCCTGCGCAGGGAGCTGGGCCTGCCCATCGCCACCATTCTGGATACCAAGGGCCCGGAAATCCGGGTGAAGACCTTTCAAAACGGCCCCATCGAGCTGGAGGCCGGCGCCACCTTCACCTTGACCACCCGGGAGGTGGAGGGCGACGACAAGATTGTTTCCATCACCTATAAGGACCTGCCCAAGGATTTGAAGGCCGGGGCGCGGGTGCTCATCGACGACGGCCTGGTGGAGATGCGCGCCGACCACGTCTCCGAAACGGACATTGTGTGCACTGTCTTAAACGGCGGCCGCGTCTCCAACCACAAGGGCATCAACGTGCCGGGCACCAAGCTCTCCATGCCCTTTATCAGCGAGCAGGACCGCTCGGACATCATCTTCGGCATTGAGAACGGCTTTGACTACATCGCCGCCTCCTTCACCCGCTCCGCCGAGGACATCTTGGAAATCCGCCACATCCTGAAGGAGTACGAGTGCCACTCCATGAACATCATCGCCAAGATTGAGAACATGGAGGGCGTGGAGAACATCGACGAAATCCTGCGGGTGGTGGACGGCATCATGGTGGCCCGGGGCGACATGGGCGTGGAAATTCCCCTGGAGGATGTGCCTGTGCTGCAAAAGCAGCTGATTCAGAAATCCTACCTGGCGGGCAAGCAGGTGGTCACCGCCACCCAGATGCTGGACTCCATGATGAAGAACCCCCGGCCCACCCGCGCCGAGGCCACTGATGTGGCCAACGCCATCTACGACGGCACCAGCTGCATCATGCTCTCCGGCGAGACCGCCGCGGGCAAATACCCCGTGGAGGCCTTGGAAACCATGGTGCGCATTGCCGAAAAGGCCGAGGAGAGCATCAACTACATCAAGCGCTTTAATTCCCGGGACAACAGCGACGTGGCCTTCGACGTGACCAACGCCATCTCCCACGCCACCTGCACCACCGCCCACGACCTGGGGGCCAAGGCCATCATCACCGTGACCAAGTCCGGCGTGACGGCCCGGCAGCTCTCCAAGTTCCGGCCCCTGTACCCCATTGTGGGCTGCACCACCCAGGAGCACGTGTGGCGCCAGCTGAACCTCTCCTGGGGCGTGGTGCCCGCCTTGGTGGACGAGGTGGGCGACACCGACACCCTCTTTGAGCGGGCCGCGGACGCCGCCGAGAAGACCGGCCTGGTGGAAAGCGGCGACTTGGTGGTCATCACCGCCGGCGTGCCCCTGGGCATCTCCGGCACCACCAACATGATGAAGGTCCACGTGGTGGGCCATGTGCTGCTCACCGGCGACGGCGTCACCGGGCAGACGGTTTCCGCCCGGCTGTGCGTGTGCAAGCGGCTGTCGGACATCCCCAAGCGCTTCCGGGACGGGGACATTTTGGTGGTGCCCGAGACGGACAACACCATTGTGGACTACCTGCGGCGCTGTTCCGGCATCATCACCGAGGAGGGCGGCACCAACTCCCACGCCGCCATCGCGGGCCTGGCCATGGATAAGCCCGTCATCACCGGCGCCGAGCACGCCACCGATTTGCTGAAAAGCGGCGCTGTGGTGTGCCTGGACGCCAAAAACGGCCGGGTCAGCGCCTGCTGAGAGGGCTTCCTATCCTAGGGAAAGGGCTGCCGCCAAGGCAGCCCTTCCTTTTTCTGACGCCTTGTGGTATGATGGGGGAAACACAGGAAACGGAGGTGCTTTTATGCGGATGGTTGGCAGCGTGGTGTTTTTGCCGGTAAAGGATCTGGCCCGTACCCGCGCCTTCTACACCCAGGTCATTGGGCTGCGCCTGGCGATGGTCCAACCGGCAGGGGCAGAGATCTATGACACGGGGTATGGCTATTGGGGGTTTTGCGCCTATGGGGATGGCCGGCCGGCCCTGGGCGGGGGCAATGGGGTTTGCCTTTCCCTAAACTGCAAGGACAGGGAAGAGGTAGAGGCCCGGTGGCGGAAGGCGGTTGCGCTGGGCGCCCAGGCGGTCTCCCCGCCGGCGGAGCACGCCCGCTTCCCCGTGTACTCCTGCTTTGTAGAGGACCCGGACGGCTACAGGGTGGAGTTCCAGGTGGTCGGGCGCTGAAGGCCGCTGCCCTGCGCCGGGGAAGGAGGTATCCCAATGGAACGGGCTGTTACCGTGCGGCCTGCCCTCCCGGAGGATGGGCAGGTCCTGTTTGCGATGAACCGTGCTTTTAACGGGGAGGGGGTGGCCTCCCCCCAGGAGGCTGCTTTGGCTTTAGCCCACCCCGGGCCCGAGCGGGTGCTGCTGGCCTTTGTGGCCGGGGAGCCGGCGGGCTTCCTCTGCGGGCTGCTGAAGCGCTCCGCCTGCTACTCTCGGCCCTCCGCCGAGGTGACGGAGCTGTACGTCTGCCCCGGCTGCCGCCGCCAGGGCGTGGCCCGGCAGCTGCTGGAGACTTTCCTGGACGCCTGCCGCCAAGAGGGCGTGGAGGCCGTCACGGTGCTCACCGGGGAGGACAACGCCCCCGCCCAGGCCTTGTATCAAAGGATGGGCTTTTCCCCCAGCGGGGAGGTCCACTTCGAGCAGGGGCTGTGAATACGGCAGCAAAAAATCCCCCGGGTTTTCCGGGGGATTTCCAGTTTATCAGGCTTTCGCTTTACAGTCCGCCAGGCGCTTTTCATAGGCGGCCTGCACCTGTTCCTCCAGGGCCAGGGGGGCGGAGCGGGCACCCAGGCGGTCCAGCAGGAACCGGGTGAAGTGCGGGTTGTTGATGAGCAGCGGCCCCAGCAGGTAGGTGCCGAAGAAGTTCCGGTAGCGGACGCCCTCAAAGGGGCACTTCTTGTTCAGGCCCACGCCCTTCTCCACGGGGAACAGGGCAATCTGCTGGGAAAGGGGCGTGGCAAAGGTGAACTGGGACTTAAAGCCCATCACGGCCTTGCCCTCAAAGCTGCCCAGGAACACGCTGTTGTGGCGGTGCATCATGTCCCGCTGGGCGTACAGGGGGAAGAGGGACAGGCACTCCAGGCGGCTGCCGTCCTCCTTGACGATGTACTGGCCGAAGAGCTCCAGGGCGTTGCCGGTGCACAGGAACAGGGTGTCCTGGTCAATCAGCTCCCAAATCCGGGCGCGCAGGGGGCGCAGCTTTTCCAGCACGGCCTCTTGCAGGCGCTCTGTCATGGGCCCCAGGTAGACCATGTCCACCTTTTCCCGGGCCAGCAGGGGCTCCTCTTGGAGGGACGTCTCCACAAACTCCGCCTGGGGCAGGCAGCGGCGCAGGTAGTCCATGTTGGCCAAATCCCCGTAGAGGTTGCAGAACTCGGGGAACAAAATCTCAATTTTCATGGCCCGCTGCCTCCTTTCCCGGCTGGGGTTCTTTGGGCGGGAGAAGGGCCATGCGCTGAAGCAGCTTGCCCTTGACCTCTTTGGCCAAGTCCACCGAGTACAGGTCGTAGAGCACGAACACGGTGTCGGGGGCCTCCACCTCCAAGGCCGCCGCGGCCTGGTGGGGGTCCTCCCAGTGGATGAGCTTCTCCTGGGGCAGGCCGGCCATCAGCAGGCGCACGGCCACGTCCCAATGGCGGGGCCCGGCCACCGCCACCTGGAGGATGTCCGGCTGGTTGAGGAACTCAAAGTCCGTGTCGTAAAGCCAGGCGGTGTTCTCCACGGAGTGGGCGGCGTCGTGGGCGTCGTCCAGCAGCAGGAGCACCGTCTTTTTCCCCGGGGCCTGCTGCACGTTGGCGCAGGCCTGGGAGCAGGCGATGGGGTTCTGCCCCTTGGCCAGGTGGAGCACCAGGCCGCGGCCCTTCAGCTCCACCTTGGAAAAACGGCTCTCCACAATGGTCAGCTGGTCCATGCACTGGGCGATGCGGTCCTTGGCCAGGCCGAACTCCGCCAGCAGCGCCACAGCGGACAGCGCGTTGTACACGTTGATGGGGCTGGTGTTGGGCAGGGCGAACTGCCGGGGGCCGTCGGGGCCCTCCACGGTCATGCGGCGTGCGTTCTCGTCAATGGCGCTGACGTGGTACCTGGCCTCCGGCGAAGTGAACCCGCACTGGGGGCAGTGGGCCCGGCCAATGTGGTGGTACCGCCGCAAGTCCCACTCCAAGGTGGCGCCGCAGTGGGGGCAGGCGCGCACGTCCTGCACCAAAGTGGGGGCTTCCTCCACGTCGTTGGGCAGGGGGTCAATGCTGAAAAATACCCGCCGGTTGGAGGGCTTCAGGCTGGAGCACAGCAGGTCGTCGGCGTTGAGCACCAGCTTGGTGCTGTCGGGGATATAGGTGTTTAAGATGTCCAGGATGAACTCCACATGGGCGTTGCGCTTGTAAGAGTCCCGGAAAATGTTGGTGCACAGCAGCAGGTCGGGCTTGATAAAGGGCAAAATCCGTGGGGCGCTGCGCTCGTCCAGCTCAAAGACGGCCAAGTCCTTTTTGGGCTTGCCAAAGAGGGTGGAGTTGGCGATGAGGCTGGAGGCCACCCCCGTGGCCACATTGGAGCCGGACCGGTTGCAGGTAAATTCATACCCGCACTGGGTGAGCACGTCCTCCACCATGTTGGAGACAGTGGTCTTCCCGTTGGTGCCGGTGATGCCAATGATATACTTGGGGCGGGGCATCCTGCCCAAAAAGTCCGGGCACAAGATGATGGCCCAGCTGCCGGGCATAGAGGTGCCCTTGCGGCCGATGAGCTTCATCACCTTGGCGGTCGCCTTGGCGAACAGCAGCGCAAAGTAAAAACGCGGGCTCCGTTTCATAAATCTCGTCTTCTTTCCCTTTCCCAAATTCTCCCGGCAAATGGCTTGGACCCACATACCGTTAAGAGAATTATGAAAATTATGTATCCATTGCATACTCTAACATAACCTCCCTTTTTTTTCAACCCTTTCCCTTGACCATTATCCTACTTTGATATATGATGGAAGTATAGAAACAAAAAACCATTGGAGGGATACCTATGAAGACCTTGCCGGTTGCCGTGCAGGTTTATTCTGTCCGGGAGGACGCTGAAAAAGACTTTGCCGGCACCATGAAAAAAATTAAAGAAATCGGCTACGACGGCGTGGAGCTGGCCGGCCTTTATGGTCTGGAGCCCGCCGCCATCAAGGCCGCCATTGAGGACGCCGGCCTGGTGGCCCTTTCCGCCCACGTGCCTTTCCAGGAGCTGGTGGCGGACATGGAGGGCACCATCCAGAAGTATGTGGAGATTGGCATGAAGTACATCGCCATCCCCTACCTGATGGAGGAGGACCGCCCCGGCACCCCCAAGTTCGAGGGCAACGTCAAGCTGTTTGAGGAGATTGCCAAGGCCTGCAAGGCCAAGGGCATCCAGCTGCTGTACCACAACCACGACTTTGAGTTCCAGAAGATGGCCGACGGCCGCTATGCCCTGGACTACATCTACGACACCATCCCCGCCGACCTGCTCCAGACCGAGGTGGACACCTGCTGGGTGAAGGTGGCTGGCGAGGACCCCGCCGCCTACGTGAAGAAGTACACAGGCCGCTCCCCCCTGGTGCACCTGAAGGACTTCCACAAGGAGGGCCGCCCCGCCAACATGTACCAGCTCATCGGCACCGAGGTGGAGGAGCAGGAGAGCCACGGCACCTTCGAGTTCCGCCCCGTGGGCCACGGCGACCAGGACTTCGGTCCCATTCTGGAGGCCTCTGTGGAAGCCGGCGCCCAGTGGGTTGTGGTGGAGCAGGACCAGTCCAACGGCCGCACCCCCATGGAAGCCATCACCCTCAGCCGCCAGTACCTGAAAGAGCAGGGCTGGTGAGCAGTTCCTTTGGCAACTGCTCAGAGAAGCCCTCGAATCCGGAAAGGATTCGTTTTCGCTTCGCGAAAATCCGGGCTTCTCTCCTCTGTCACTTCGGCTTCTCTCCGTATAGATGTTCTGAAAAGGCGTCCCCCCTGTGGGAGCGCCTTTTTCTATCCTCGAAAAAGGGCTGTGGCGGGAAATACCCGCCACAAATACACCCTGGGGGCAACCCCCTTTCGTGCTCCTTTTTCATACTCATTAGACAAGGCGGCGGGGAAGTTGGTTACATAACTTTTTGAAAAACGCGCAAAAAAGACACCCAGGCACAGGCTTGGGCGTCTTTCTAGGGATAAAACGCGGATTACGCGGCTTTTTTCTTGTCCTTGTTCCACAGCTCTTTCTGCCGCAGCAGGAGAATCAAAGCCAAGATGCCCGCCAGCACGGCAGTGCCAGCAAAGTTCAGCCACAGGCCTGTCAGGCCGAGAGGCCAGAACACGCCGATGAGGATTACCGGGAACACCAGGGCCGTGCACACGGAAATGGTGGAGGCGGCCACGGGCTTCTCAATGGCGGAGAGGAAGCTCTGGGTGGCAAAGCTGAACCACCGGGTGATGTAGGTCAGGCTGAACAGCACCAGGGCATGTACCGCCATCTCCAGATAGGCGGGGTCGGAATCGCCGGTGATGAACAGGCCGGCAATCTGCCGGGGGAACAGGGCCAGCACTCCCGTGGTAGCCAGGGCCAAGATGATGGCGGCGGTGTAGCACCGCTTCTCAATGGCCTTGACACGCTGGATGTTCCGGGCGCCCCAGTTAAAGCCCACCGCGGGCTGGAGGGAATCGCACATGCCGTACAGCAGGGGGTGGACAAAGCCGTCCATGGTCATCAAAATGCCGTAGACGGACACGGCGTTCTGCCCGCCAAGGGCCAGCAGCACCACGTTCATAATGATGGAGGTGACGCGCCCGGCAATGTTGTTCAAAAAGCTGGGCAGCCCGCAGGAGACAATCTCCCGCAGGGCCTTGGCGTGGAACCGCGGCCGCACAAACCGCAGCTGCATCTTTCCGAAAAAGAAGGGGACAAAGGCAGCGATGGCAGTGAGGGCCATGCCCAGGCTACTGCCCAGGGCCGCGCCCCGGATGCCGATTTTCAGCACGCCCATAAACAGCAGCTCGAAGCCCATGCAGGCCACAGACATGAAGATGTTCAAAAACATGCTGCGGCGGATTTTCCCGCAGATGCGCAGGTAATTGTCCACGGCGAAGACAATGGTGGTCACCGGTGAGCAGAGAGCGTAGGTGACCAGATATTGGGTGGCCTGGTCCAGCAGCTCTCCCTGGGCGCCCATCCAGGAGAGGAAGGTCCGCCCGCCCAGGGCCAGCACCGCCCCGGACAGAATCCCCGCAAGCACCACCATAATGCTGGCGCAGGTGAAGTAGTTGTTGGCCTCCTGCTCATCCTTGCTGCCCAGCTTGATGGAAATGGGCACGGCGCTGCCCAGGCCAATCAAATCCGCCAGGGCAAAGTTGATGATGACCAAGGGCATAGCCAGGTTGAACCCGGCAAAAGCGGTGTCCCCCAAAATGCGGCTGATGAAGATGCCGTCCGCCACCTGGTATAGGGCCGAGGCCAGCATCCCAATGGAGCCGGGAATGGCGGCCTTAAAAAACAACCGCGTGGGCGGCGTTTGGGAAAATAGGGTCTTGTAGTCCATAGAATACCTCTCAAGTCCTTCAAACGAAATGGATTCCCATTATAAACTATAGGGTAACACCATAGTCAAGTGGATGTGAGAACTTTTGTAAAAGACCTTGCCTGTTCTTTACACAGGGACGCAAAAAGGGCCGCCGCAATGCCGCGGCAGCCCTTCCTTTTTTATAGAAAGCGGTATGTTTTTTTGTTTAGTCCTGGGGGAAGTCCCGGTGGGGCTGCACCGCCATGTAGGCGGGGCGGATAATCTTGCCCCCGCCGATGAGCTCCTCCATGCGGTGGGCGCTCCAGCCGGCAATGCGGGCAATGGCGAAAATGGGGGTGTACAGCTCCATGGGCAGATCCAGCATGCTGTAGATAAAGCCGCTGTAGAAGTCCACGTTGGCGGAAACGCCCTTGTAGATTTTCCGCTCCTGGGCGATGAGCTGGGTGGCCAGGCGCTCCACATTGGCGTACAGCTGGTACTCGTCGGTGCGGCCCTTTTCTTTGGAAAGCCCCTCCACAAACCGGGCCATAATCTTGGCGCGGGGGTCGGAGAGGGAGTACACCGCGTGGCCCATGCCGTAGATGAGGCCGGCCTTGTCAAAGGCCTCTTTGTGCAGCAGCTTGCGCAGGTAGGCGGTGAGCTCCTCGTCGTCGTTCCAGTCCTTCACGTGCTCCTTGATGTCCTCGAACATCTTCACCACCTTGATGTTGGCGCCGCCGTGCTTGGGGCCCTTTAAGGAGCCCAGGGCCGCGGCGATGGCGGAGTAGGTGTCCGTGCCGGAGGAGGTGACCACGTGGGTGGTAAAGGTGGAGTTGTTGCCGCCGCCGTGGTCCGCGTGGAGGATGAGGGCAATGTCCAGCACCCGGGCCTCCAGCTCGGTGTAGGAGCAGTCCGGCCGCAGAATGCGCAGGATGTTCTCCGCCGTGGAGAGCTTGGGGTCCGGCTGGTGGATGAACAGGCTCTGGCCGTCGTGATAGTGGCGGTAGGCCTGGTAGCCGTACACAGACAGCAGGGGGAACAGCGCAATCAGCTGCATGGACTGCCGCAGCACGTTGGGGATGGAAATATCTTCCGCGTCCTCGTCATAGGAATAGAGGGTGAGCACACTGCGGGCCAGGGTGTTCATCATGTCGCTGCTGGGGGCCTTCATGATGATGTCCCGCACAAAGCTGGTGGGCAGGGTGCGGTAAAAGGACAAAAGCTCGCAGAAGGTCTTAAAGTGTTCCTCGTCGGGCAGCTCGCCAAAGAGCAGCAGGTAGGCGGTGCGCTCGTAGCCGAAGTGGTCCCCGGCCAGCTGGCGGCGCACCAGCTCCTCCACGCTGTAGCCGCGGTAGTAGAGCTCGCCCTCGCAGGGGACGCTCTTGCCGTCCACGGTTTTGCTGGAGATGATTTCGGAAATGTTGGTAAGGCCGGTGAGCACGCCCTTGCCGTTTAAGTCACGCAGGCCCCGCTTTACATCGTACTTCAGGTAGAGCTCCGGGTCGATGCGGCTGTTTTCCACGCACATGTCCGCGAACATGCGCACCTCTGGTTTAATCTCGGAATAAATAGACATACGCGAACTCCTTTCTCCTGTGCCAGGATTCCCATACCCCTGGCGTTTCTTTTTCAATGCTTCTTCGATACGAAAATCCTCCAGCTTCCGAATGAAGTGATAGTATTTCACTTTATTATACGAAAATCTAGAGCGCAACGCAAGAGAAAACCATAAAATAGTTTTTTTCAGTGATAGAGGGAAGGTGCCTATGAAACAGGGTTTCGTCCGGTGGGTAAAAAACGTGGCGGTGCTGGGCTCGGCGGCGCTGTGCCTGTGGTGCGCGGCGGGGGAGTTCCAGTCCTGGGCCCGGCGGGAGGGGGACGACGCTTTGCTGTTTGCCGCGGGGATGAAGGCCCAGGCGGCCTCCAGCCAAGAGGCCAGCCCCGCTCCCACGGCCACCCCGGCCCCGGACTACTTTTTGCCCGATGACGGCGTGGTCTCCCTGGCGGCGGCCCAAGAGCCCCAGGCCTCTGTTACCCCGGACCCCAGCCGCAGCTACGCCCCGGTGGAGGAAATCCAGCTTTCCGGCGGCGCGCAGGTGGGCAATTTCTATGTGAAGGACAGCACCGGCTCCGGCACGGATTTAAACGCCGCCCTCCAGGAGGAGCCCTCGGTCCACCTGAAACAGGATGGCAGCGTGGAAATCCTCATCTACCACACCCACACCAGCGAGGCCTACTCCCAAAGCTACACGGGCTTTTACTACACGGATATGGAGACCCGCACCACCAACCAGGAGCAAAGCGTGGTGGCCGCCGGGGAGGCCCTGAAACAGGCCCTGGAGGCCGCGGGCTTTGGGGTTATCCACGACACCACCGTCAACGACACCCTGTACAACGGCTCTTACGACCGCTCCTGGGAGGTGCTCCAGAAGAACCTGGCGGAGTACCCCACCATCCAGGTGACCATCGACGTCCACCGGGACTCCATGACCACGGACAGCGGCGTCAAATACAAGCCCACGGCCACCATTGGCGGCAGGAAGGCCGCCCAGGTGATGCTCATCGCCGGGTGCGACGCCGACGGCGGCTGGGGGGATTTCCCCCGCTGGGAGGAGAACCTGCGCCTGGCCCTGCGGGTGCAGGAGAGCCTGGAGACTTTGTACCCCGGCCTGGCCCGGCCGCTGAACTTCTCCAACAGCAAATACAACATGAACGCCACCCCAGGCTCTTTGCTGGTAGAGGTGGGCACCGAGGTGAACACCGTCAGCGAGGCCGTCTACGCCGGGCAGCTGGTGGGGCAGGCCCTGGTCCCTGTGCTGGAGGCCACTGTGGGCGGCGGGTGACACTCTATACTATCAAAAAAAGGCAGTTTGCTGAAAAAGCTCCAGCTGGGGGCGACCGGCCGCGGAGGCGGGCCTGGTGCCCTGTCTGCTGTTTTTATCCAAGCCGCTGGGAGGCTTTTTGAAGCCAAGTGCGTCCTGGGGATGTACAGCGGAAACCTGCCTTTTGTTTTCTCCATTCGGCAACCCGAAATATATGCCGGCTTTTGGGGCACACTAGGCCCAAAGGGGGCATTGTATGAAGCACACAAAGCGCCGGGCCTTCTTCCTGGCCCTGGGCATTTCCCTGTTCCTTTTCATTACGGCGGTGGGGTTTGTGGTGGTGGACTACCAGGGCCGCCGCCTCAGCTTTGGGGAGAGCCAGCCACCCCTGTGGCTGCGGCGCCTCCCCGGGGGGCGCTACACCCTGGAGGTGGACTTGCTGGGGGTAGAGGCCTCCTTAGACGCCACGGGCCTGGGCCGGGCACGGGATTTCCTGCTGGATTTCCTCTGCCTGCCCCACAGCTGACCATGGCCGGCAAAAGGCGTCCCTGGCGGGCGCTGTGGGCTGTGGGCGGGGTGCTGCCCCTGTGGCTGGGGGAGCGGACCTTCGCCTTGCCTGTGCCCTCCTGGATGGTGGGTGTGGCGGGGTGGTCCTTGGTGGCGCTGGGCTTTTTGACCGTGGCCCTGGCAGCGCTGTGGAGCTCCCGCCCCAGGGAGAGGCGGCCCTCTTTTTGGCCCTACCGGCCCCAGGGCCTGTTCCGGGTGGCGGTGAAAAGCAGGCGCCGGCGGTAAAAATTTTTTCCGGGGATTCCGCCTAAAAATCCCCAAGATATGGGGCTTTCCCGGTGAAGTTGTAACTATTTTGAAATAAATTTACAGAATAATTCTTTTGGGGAAATATAAATCCCTCCTCTTGGTTTACAATTCTACACGATGCAAAGTTTATGTAAATTGTTAAGCTTCAGTCTTTCATACAACCCATGAGGAGGAAAAGCTTATGAACCGCAAATTTGGCAAGCGCCTGTTTTCCGGCCTGCTGGCCCTGTGCGTGGCAGCTATGATTCCCCTGAGCGTTTCCGCCCAGACCGTGGCGGAGATCCAGGCCGAGCAGGACAGGCTTCAGGCAGAGAAGGACCAGCTGGAAGCCCAGCTGGAGCAGCTTCGCAACGACGAGGCGGAAAAACAGGCCGAGCAGGAAAACCTGCAGGAGCAGATTGACGTGGTGCAGCAGCAGATCGACACCACCCGCCAGAACATCAACGATTTGAATGCCAGCATCAACGAGCTGACCATGAAGCTGGATGCTTCCCAGGCGGAGATTCAGGACACCATCGACGAGTTTAAAGAGCGGCTGGTGGCCCTGTACACCGCAGGCAACGTGAGCACTTTGGAAATCCTGCTGGACTCTGAGAGCCTTTCGGACTTTACCACCCGCATGCAGCTGGTGGACTCCATGACAGCCCACGACCAGGAGCTGGTGGACAAGCTGGAGGCCTATGTGGACTCTACCAGTGCCGAGCGCGAGCAGGTGGAGGCCCAGAAGCAGGAGGTGGCCGAGCTCCAGAAGACCCTGGAGAGCAAGCAGGAAGAGTTGGACCAGCTTTATGAGCAGACTACGGCGGACCTGGTGGAGATCCAGGGGGCAGAGGGCGCCACAGAGAACCAGCTGGCCGCCAACGAGGAAGAACTGGCCGCCAACGAGCAGGAGATGCAGGAGGCCATTGCCGCCCAGAAGGCCGCCGAAGAAGCGGCCAAGCAGCAGGCGTTGCAGCAGCAACAGCAGCAGGGTGGTGGCACCGTGTCCGAGGGGGGGAGTGTTTCTTACCCCACCACGGGCGGCGGGGTAGAGGGCTTTAACCCCATTTGGCCCCTGCCCGGCGTAACGTACATTTCCGCCGGCTACAACGGCTATCCCGGCCACAAGGGCCTGGATATCGCCGGCCCCTACGGCACCCCTGTGGTGGCCGCTGAGGATGGCCAGGTGATTGTAGCCAACAACTACGACAGCTGGGGCGACAGCTGGGGCTATTACGTGCTGATTTACCACAACGGCACCTACACCACCCGCTATGCCCATTTGAGCTCCGTAGCCGTCAGCCAGGGCCAGTATGTAACGGCTGGCACCGTGGTGGGCTATGAGGGCGCTACCGGCAACGTGACAGGGCCCCACCTCCACTTTGAGGTGTACCAGAACGGCACCCGCGTGGACCCCATGCAGTTCCTGTAAAATTTAGAAAAAGCATCCCCCCGTTTTGTACAGCGGGGGGCTTTTTTTGTCCATTTCCGAAAAAAACTCCCTAACCTTTTCCACCGAGTCCCCGTCTAATGGTTGAAAAGGGAGTGAGAACTATGGAAAGGACCATGCAAACCACCAGACGTTACAAGAGGACCCGCCAGCCCAGGAGGATTGTGCTGCTGTGGCTTGTGTGCCTGTTCGCCGCGGTGTCCTTTGGGGTGCTGCTGGCCATCTCCCCGGTGGCCAAGGCGCTGCTGCGCTCGGAGGGCGGGCCTGCTCCCGCGGTGGCCCCTGTGGAGGGACGGGAGATGCCGGGCGTTATCGACGCGCCCTTTATCGACCAGCGGGACAAGTACCCCACCGGCTGCGAGAGCGTCACCGCGGTGATGGCCTTGCAGTACGCCGGGGTGGACATCACCGTGGAGGAGGTCATCGACAACTACCTCCCCCAAGGCAACGCCCCCTACACCCGGGAGGATGGCACCCTGGTAGGTGCCGACCCCTGGAAGGTCTTTCTGGGCAGCCCCTATGAGGAGAGCGGCTGGGGCTGTTACGCGCCTGTTATCACAGGGGCCCTGGAGCAGCTGCTCCAGGATAGGGGACTAGAGGGCCTTTCCGTGCAGGAGCTGGAAGGGGAGAGCCTGGACAAGCTGTGCCGGGAGTACATCGACGCCGGGACGCCGGTGCTGCTGTGGGCCACCATCGCCATGGAAGCGCCGGTGGAATCCACCCAGTTTTTCCTGGAGGACAGCGGCCAGCTGTTCACCTGGCTGTATCCCCTCCATTGCCTGCTGCTGACCGGGGAGGACAAGGACTGCTACTACTTCAACGACCCCCTGGTGGGTAAGAACGTGGCCTACCCCAAGGAGCAGGTGGAGGCTGCCTATGAGGGCATCGGCATGCAGGCCGTGGTGCTGGAGGGTTCGGTGCAGTGACGCGCCCCCGCAAAAGGAAAAGAAAGGCTGCCGTTTTCGCGGCGGCCTTTTTCTATGTACCGGGAAGTGGGAGTACTTGCAGAGAGACAGGGCTTTTTAAGCTCCATTCTGGAAGAAAACGGGGACGTGGGAAAGGCAGTCCCGTAACATGCGGAGGACATTGTGCTGGCTGGCGGGCGCGGGAGCTGTGCTGTGGGCCTGTTTGACAAAGGGCGGCATGCCCTGTATAATGACGGGGGAAAATATCCCATGGTTCTGAAAATACTTTTTACAAAAGGAGGGGGTTCTATGCAGCCAGTGCTGTGGGCCGCCGGGGGGACGGGCTTTACCTGCCTGATGACCGCCCTGGGGGCCTCTATGGTGTTTTTCTTCCGCAAGCGGGTGTCCGCCGGGGCCCAGCGGATTTTCCTGGGCTTTGCCGCGGGCGTCATGGTGGCGGCCGCGGTGTGGAGCCTGCTCATCCCCGCCATTGAGGAGGCGGAGAGCAGCGGCCTGCCGGGGTGGCTCCCGGCGGCGGGGGGCTTCTTGCTGGGGGTGCTGTTCCTCCTGGCCATGGATCATCTCATGCCCCACCTGCACCTGGGCGCCCAGAAGCCGGAGGGCCGCTCCTCCTCCTGGAAGCGCACCACGCTGCTGATTTTCGCCGTGACGCTGCACAACATCCCCGAGGGCATGGCGGTGGGCTTTTCCTTTGCCCTGGCCGCCCAGCACGGCAACGACCCCGCCCTGTACGCCAGCGCCATGGCTTTGGCCATTGGCATGGGGATTCAAAACTTCCCCGAGGGCGCGGCCATCTCCCTGCCCCTGCGGCAGGAGGGCCTGCCCGCCTGGAAAAGCTTTCTCTACGGGGCGCTCTCCGGTGTGGTGGAGCCCATCTTCGGCATTTTGGCTGTGCTGGTGGCGGGGAGCCTCCAGCCGCTGCTGCCCTGGCTGCTGGCCTTTGCCGCCGGGGCCATGCTCTACGTGGTGGTGGAGGAGCTCATCCCCGAGGCCCACTTGGGGGAGCACTCCAACGTGGGCACCTTGGGCGTGATGGCCGGCTTTCTGGTGATGATGGTGCTGGACACTGCCTTGGGATAAACAAAAGAGCCTCCCGCTCTGGCTAGAGGGGGAGGCTTTTCCGTTGTTTTAGCTGTCGCGCTTTTCGTAGCGCTTGGGGCTGGTGAAGCCGCGGCCCCGCACCTCGTTGACCTGGTTGACCACCATAAAGGCGTCGGGGTCGATTTCCGTCACCAGCTCGGTGAGCTTGGGCAGCTCCCGGCGGTCCACCACCGTCAGCACGGTGCAGCCCTGCTCCTGCTCAAAGCCGCCCATGCTTTGGAACAGGGTGGTGCCCCGGTCCACCTGCCGCTGGATGGCTTGGCTGATTTCCCCGTACTTTTTGCTGACCACCTTCAGCTGCATCTGCCCCGTGCCCAGCAGGAGGGTCTTGTTCAGGGTGAGGGTGTACAGCAGCACCATCACCAGGCCGTAGAGCACCTGCTCCACGTTGGAGAACAGCGCCTGCAGCAGCAGAATCAGGCAGTCGAACACGTACAAGGACACCGACACCGGGATGCGCAGCTTTTTTTGCAGCACCAGGGGCGGGATGTCCATGCCGCCGGTGGAGGCCCCCGCCCGGATGACCACCCCAATGCTCGCGCCAATCATCAGCCCGGCCAGCACGGTGGCCAGCAGGGGGTCCTCTGTCAGGCGCACCTCCCCAAAGAGGCTTTGGAACACCGCCAAAATCGCCGGGTAGTAAAAGGAGCTGATGGCGGTGGTCAGGGCGAAGACCTTCCCCAGCACCAGCAGGCCCACCAGGAACATCAAAATGTTGAACACGGCCACAAAGGTGGACAGGGGCACGTGGAAAAAGTGCTCCGCCACCAGCCCCAGGCCGGTGGTGCCGCCGGTAATCAGCCCGCTGGGCAAAAGGAACAGCGTGACCCCCAGGGCGTACAGGGTGTTGCCCGCCAGCACCATCCCTAGCTTCCACGCCCCGCGGATGGCTTTTTTCTTTCGGCTTCCTGTTGTGTTACCCATAAACTTCCCTCCGTTACAGTGATAAATCAAAAAAGGCGGGCCTGTGGCGGCCCGCCTTTGCTATGCTGTTGGCAGATGTGAAACCTTGCTTGCCATAGAACTGTCCCCTTTCTTTCCAACCCCTATCATACCAGAAGATGGGGCAAAAGGCAAGATGCGTCACCCCTTGGGCTGGTAGCGGCGCTCCAGCCTGCGGAACAGCCGCGCCAGGACAATCACCGCCGCGATGGCCAGCACCAGTTCTGCGGCGAACTGGGCGTAGGCCAGGCCGTAGAGGGGGAACAGGGCGTTCAAAAGAACCAGGGCGGGGATTTCCAGCACCACCTTGCGCAGGATGGCGAACAGGAAGGCGTTCTTGCCCAAGCCGCAGGCCTGGAACACGCCCACCGCCAGGAAGTCGATGGCCAAGAAGGGCATGCCCAGGCAGAAGCCCTGCAGGAACCGGGCGCCGTAGTCCACAATCTGCTGGTCCTGCATAAACAGCCCCACCCAGGTGCGGGCGCCGGCGTAGTAGGCAATCTCCATCAAAATCAGGAATACCAGGGCGATGCGGGCGGTGAAGAAGAAGGTCTTTTTCATGCGCTTGATGTTGCCGCTGGCGTAGTTGTAGCTGATAAGGGGCATGATGCCCTGGGAGAGGCCAAGGGCGATCTGCACGGTGACGGAGTTGATTTTCTGGGCGATGCCCATGGCCGCCACGGCGTTGGAGCCAAAGGCGGAGGTGAAGTTGTTCAGCACGCTCATGCCGGTGACATTGAGCAGGTTCTGGATGGAGGCCGGGATGCCCACGGCACACACGCCCACCACAATGTGCCGCTTAAACGAGAACATCTTGGGGTTGACGCACACGTAGGTCCTGCCCCGCTTGACGTAGAGCAGCACAAAGAAGTACAGGCAGGCCACGCAGTTGGAGAGGAAGGTGGCCAGGCCCGCGCCCTCGGCGCCCATGTTCAGGCCCCAGGGCAGGATGAAGATGGGGTCTAAGAGGATGTTGAGGAAGCAGCCGCTCATGGTGCCGATGCTGGCGTGCATGGCGGCGCCCTCCGCCCGCACCAGGTAGGCCAGCACCACGTTTAAGATGGCCGGCACAGCCCCAAAGGTGACCGTCCACCGGGCGTAACCTATGGTGGCGCCGAGGGTCTCCTCGGTGGCGCCCAGCAGGTTCAGCAGCGGCACCTGGAACACCGTGTAGGCAATGGAAAACAGCAGCCCCGCGAAGATGGAGCAGTAAAACCCAAAGGCCGCGCTGCGGTACACGGTTTCGTAGTCCTTCTTGCCCAGGGAGCGGCTCATCATGCTGGAGCTGCCCACGCCAAACAGGTTGTTCACCGCGTTAAAGGCCAGCAGCAGCGGGGCCGCCAAGGTCACCGCGGCGTTTTCCACGGCGTTGTTGAGCATCCCCACAAAGTAGGTGTCCGCCAGGTTGTACAGCACCATCACCAAAGAGCTGAGCACCGTGGGGATGGCCAGCTTCATCACCGCCCGGGGGATGGGCATGCTTTCAAACAGTTCTGTTTTTTGGGCGTCTTCCATGGCCATGCCTCCTAAAAAAGTTAGAAAGAAAAGGGCCCCGAAGGCCCGCGTTTTCTCCACACCGTTCTTTTTTTACTAGTATAGCACGGCGGCGGGACCCTTGGCAAGATGGCAGTGCGGTGGTTTTTCTATTTGCCCAAAAACCCTTTGGACAAAGTGAGAATTTTTTCCCAGGTGAATGTGGCAAAAATCCTTGACAAAGGACACTGTTTGCTTTAGAATTAGTTCGATACCTAACAAAACACATGTCCCTGCCCGTCCCGTCCTCGACCAGTTGCGTTTGGCCTGGCCGGACGGTTTTGTGTCTTTACGGGCGACCCGCTCCCCGGCGCGTGGGGAAGGGCCTGTGGGGAGGAAGAGCTTACGAGGAAAGGAAGGTTTTGCTATGATACGAACTCTGGCAAAAAGCATACGGGAGTACAAGAAGCCCTCGATTCTGGCCCCCGTATTCGTCACTGGCGAAGTGATTATGGAATGTATTATTCCTTTTATCATCGCCAACTTGGTCAACGAGATAAAGGCGGGCATCTCTATGCCTGTGCTGCTGGGCTATGGGGGCGTGCTTATCTTAATGGCAGGCCTGTCGCTGGCCTTTGGCGCTTTGGCAGGGAAGGCCTGCTCCACCGCCAGCTGCGGTTTTGCCCGCAACCTGCGCAAGGATATGTTCTACAAAATTCAGGGTTACTCCTTTGAGAACATCGACAAGTTCTCTGTCTCCAGCCTGGTAACCCGCCTGACCACCGATATCACCAATGTGCAGATGGCCTATATGATGATTATCCGCACCGCCGTGCGCAGCCCTCTTATGCTAATTTTCTCCTTTGCCATGGGCTTTATCATGGGCGGGAAGATGGCCTTTATCTTCCTGTTCACCATCCCCGTGCTGGGCATTGGGCTGTTCCTTGTCACCAAAAAGACCATGCCCCTGTTCCGCCGGGTGTTCCGCAAATACGATGCCTTAAACGCCTCGGTGCAGGAGAACATCCGGGGCATGCGGGTGGTAAAGGCCTATGTGCGGGAGGACTACGAAAAGAAGAAGTTTGACCGCGCCGCCGAGGATGTGCAGAAGGACTTTACCAAGGCCGAGCGCATTTTGGCCATCAACAACCCGTTGATGCAGTTCTGCATTTACGTGGTGATGATTTTCGTCATGTCCTTTGGCTCTTACACGGTTATCACCAGCCAGGGCCTGGACCTGGACGTGGGCCAGATGTCCTCCCTGCTCACCTACTCCTTCCAGATTTTGATGAGCCTGATGATGGTCTCCATGATATTTGTTATGGTGACCATGTCTTTGGAGTCCGCCGAGCGTATTGTAGAGGTGCTTTCTGAAGAGAGCACCCTGCAGAACCCCCAGAACCCTGTGATGGAGGTAAAGGACGGCTCCATTGATTTTGACCAGGTCAGCTTTAAATACTCCAAAAAGGCCACCCGCAACGCCCTTTCCCACATCGACCTGCACATCAAAAGCGGCGAAATCATCGGCATTTTGGGCGGCACCGGTTCCTCCAAAACCAGCTTGATCCAGCTTATCCCCCGCCTGTACGACGCCACCGAGGGCACCGTGAAGGTGGGCGGCGTGGACGTGCGGGACTACGATTTGGAGACCCTGCGCAACCAGGTGGCCGTGGTGCTGCAAAAGAACGAGCTGTTCTCCGGCACCATCAAGGAGAACCTGCGCTGGGGCAACCCCAACGCCACCGACGAGCAGCTGGAAGAGGCCTGCCGCCTCTCCCAGGCAGACGAGTTTATCCAGCAGTTCCCTCAAAAGTATGACACCTACATCGAGCAGGGCGGCACCAACGTGTCCGGCGGCCAGAAGCAGCGCCTTTGCATTGCCCGGGCCTTGCTGAAGAAGCCCAAGATTTTGATTTTGGACGACTCCACCAGCGCCGTAGATACCCGCACCGACGCCCTCATCCGCCAGGGCTTCCGCAAGTTTATCCCCGAGACCACCAAGATCATCATTGCCCAGCGGGTGGCCTCTGTGCAGGACGCCGACCGCATTATTTTGATGAATAACGGCGAGATTGACGCCATTGGCAGCCATGAGGAGCTGATGGCTACCAACCAGGTTTACCGCGAGATTTACACCTCGCAGAACCGCACAAATTCCCAGGGAAAGGCAGGTGCCGAAAATGGATGAGAAGAAAAATTCCGCTGTCAATAGCGCCCCCATTCTGGTGCGCCTTATCAAGATGCTGTTCAGCTTCTATCCGGTGATGCTCCCTGTGGCCCTGGCCTGCATCTTGTTTAACGCCATTATCAGTTCGATCCCTTCCATCTTTATGCAGAACGTCATCTCCCTGGTGGAGCAGAGCTGGCAGGCGGGGGACTGGGCCGCTGTAGGCGGGCAGATTCTCCGTTTTGTGCTCATCCTGGTGGTGCTCTATGTGCTCAGCCTGGCGGCAGGCACGGTGTTCAACCAGCTGATGGCCATCATCACCCAGGGCTCTCTTGCCAAGATGCGCGAAAAGATGTTCAACGGCATGCAGGATTTGCCCATCAAGTATTTTGACACCCACAACCATGGCGACGTGATGAGCTATTACACCAACGATATCGACACACTGCGCCAGATGATTTCCCAAAGCATCCCCCAGCTTATCATCTCCACCGTGACGGTGCTTACTGTGCTTGCCATCATGCTCTATTTCAGCGTGTGGATGACCCTGGTGGTGCTGGTGGGCGTGTTCTTTATGGTGTTGGTCACCAAAAAGGTGGGCGGCCGCTCTTCCAAGTATTTCATCCGCATGCAGCAGTCCATTGCCGCTACAGAGGGTGTGGTGGAAGAGATGATGAACGGCCAGAAGGTCATCAAGGTGTTCTGCCACGAAAAGGAGGCCCAGGAGGACTTCGACAAGGTCAACGACGAGCTGTTCCACAACGCCGAGCAGGCCAACATCTACGCCAACATGCTTATGCCCATCCTGAACAACATCGGCAATGTGCTGTATGTGTGCGTGGCCATTGTCTCGGGCGTTATGATGATGACAGGCGCCCCCAACCTGAGCCTTTCCGGCATGGCCTTTGGCATCAGCATTGTGGTGCCGTTTTTGAACATGACCAAGCAGTTTTCCGGCAACGTCAGCCAGGTTTCCAACCAGCTGAACATGGTTATCATGGGCATGGCCGGCACCAAGCGTATCTTTAACTTGATTGACGAAAAGCCCGAGACCGACGAGGGCTACGTCACCTTGGTAAACGCCAAGGAGGACCGGGACGGCAACCTGGTGGAGTGCAAAGAGCGCACCAACGTGTGGGCTTGGAAGCATCCCCACCAAGCGGACGGCACAGTCACCTATACCCGCCTGCAGGGCGAAGTGGTGCTGGACGACGTGGACTTTGGCTACAACCCCGACAAGCTGGTGCTGCACAACATCAGCCTGTACGCCAAGCCTGGCCAGAAGATTGCCTTTGTGGGTTCCACCGGCGCGGGCAAGACCACCATCACCAACCTGATCAACCGGTTCTACGATATTGCCGACGGCAAAATCCGGTACGACGGCATCAACATCAACAAGATTAAAAAGGCCGACCTCCGCCGCAGCCTGGGCATGGTGCTCCAGGACACCAACCTGTTCACCGGCACCGTGATGGACAACATCCGCTACGGCCGCCTGGAGGCCACCGACGAGGAGTGCATCGCCGCCGCCAAGCTGGCCGGCGCCCACGACTTCATCACCCGCCTGCCCCAGGGCTATGACACGCCCCTCTCCGGCAACGGCTCCAACCTGAGCCAGGGCCAGCGGCAGCTGCTGTCCATTGCCCGGGCCGCTGTGGCTGACCCCCCTGTGATGATTCTGGACGAGGCCACCTCCTCCATCGACACCCACACCGAGGCCATTGTACAGGCCGGTATGGACGCTTTGATGACGGGCCGCACCGTGTTCGTCATCGCCCACCGCTTGAGCACCGTGCAGAACTCCGACGCCATTATGGTGCTGGACCACGGCCGCATCATCGAGCGGGGCACCCACGACCAGCTCATCGCCCAGCATGGCACCTACTATCAGCTGTACACCGGCGCCCTGGAGCTGGAGTAACCCAAAACCAGCAACACAAAAGGCCGCTTCCCAGTGGGAGGCGGCCTTTTCCTGCGCCTGGGCAGGGCGCGAAAAAGGGGACGTCCCAGCGGACGCCCCCTTTCTCTATTTCTGGAAAGCGGATGCTTTTCTTTTTTAGAACTGGAAGGTGACTTCCTCCAGGCCGGCGTTGACATGGAGCAAAGTGCCCAGCTCGTGCTCCTCGGCGGTGGCGCCGGAGAGGTCCTTCACGGACTGCACGTTGCGCAGCAGCACCTTCAGGTTTTCGGCGCGGCCCTGGAACTTCAGGGTGACCTTGCCGTCCTCGTTCTGGGCCCAGGCCTTCAGCATATCGTTGCCGTACATGTCCTTGATGTCGGCGCTGGCCTTGTCCTTCAGGGCGAACAGGTGCAGGGTCAAATCCTTGCCGAAGTCGTACTCCACGTTCTGGTCGTCGGCGCCGATGGCGATGAGGGAGTTCTCCCGGGCCATCAGGGGCAGGCTCATAAAGTCGTGGACCTCATGCTGCCACTTGCCGCCCTCTACCACCCGGTTGTCCAGGAAGTTGGTCCAGGTGCCCTCGGGCAGGTAGTAGTCCACGTCGCCCTCCTTGGTGAACACAGGGGCCACCAGCAAGTCGCCGCCCAGCATGTACTGGCGGTCCAGGTCGGCGCAGGGGATGTCCTCGGGGAACTCCAGCACCATGGCGCGCATGGTGGGCACGCCGGTGTTGTGGGTCTCCACGGCGGCGGAGAACAGGTAGGGCATCAAGGTGCACTTCAAGTTGGTGAACTTGCGCACCACGTCCACGGCCTCCTCGCCAAAGAGCCAGGGCACCCGGTAGGAGTTGGAGCCGTGGAGGCGGCTGTGGGTGGAGAGCAGGCCAAAGGCAGCCCAGCGCTTGTACACGTCGTCGGGAGCGGTGCCCTCAAAGCCGGAGATGTCGTGGCTCCAGAAGCCGAAGCCGGACAGGCACAGGGACAGGCCGCCCCGCAGGGACTCGCTCATGGACAGGTAGTTGGAGGAGCAGTCGCCGCCCCAGTGCACGGGGAACTTCTGGCCGCCCACGGTGGCGCTGCGGGCAAACAGGCAGGCCTGGTCCTTGCCCTTGTACTCCTCCAGCAGCTCGAACACGCACTTGTTGTACAGGTAGGTGTAGTAGTTGTGCATCAGCTCGGGGTCGGAGCCGTCGTAGTACACCACGTCGGTGGGGATGCGCTCGCCGAAGTCGGTCTTAAAGCAGTCCACGCCCTGGTCCAGCAGCACGCGGAGCTTGTCCTGGTACCACTTCCAGGCGGCGGGGTTGGTGAAGTCCACCAGGCCCATGCCGGCCTGCCACAGGTCCCACTGCCACACGTCGCCGTTGGGCCGCTTTAACAGGTAGCCCTTTTCCATGGCCTCCTGGAACAGGGGGGACTTCTGGCCGATGTAGGAGTTGATCCACACGCAGATGTGGAGGTTGCGCTCCTCCTTCATCCGGCGGAGCATGCCGGGCACGTCGTCGAACATGGCCTCGTCCCAGGTGAAGTTGCACCACTCGTTCTCCTTCATCCAGTAGCAGTCGAAGTGGAACACGTGCAGGGGAATTTTCCGCTGGGCCATGCCGTCCACAAAGCTGCGCACGGTCTTCTCGTCGTAGCTGGTGGTGAAGCTGGTGGTCAGCCACAGGCCGAAGCTCCAGGCGGGGGGCAGGGCGGGCCGGCCGGTGAGGGCGGTGTAGTTGGAGAGGACGGCCTTGCCGTTGCCGCCGCCCACCACCATGAAGTCGATCTTCTCGCCGGGCACGGAGAACTGCACCCGGGTGACGGCCTCGGAGCAAATCTCGTAGGAGACCTTGCCGCTGGTGTTCACCAGCACGCCGTAGCCCTTGTTGGTCATGTAGAAGGGGATGTTCTTGTAGGAGATTTCGGTGCAGGTGCCGCCGTCCTCGTTCCAGATGTCCACGGTCTGGCCGTTGCGCACAAAGGGGGTGAAGCGCTCGCCCAGGCCGTAAACCTTCTCGCCGATGTCCAAATCCATCTGCACCCGCATGAAGGGGCCTTCGGGGGTCTTTACGGTGCTGATCATGGCGTGGCCAAAGCGGTCGCCGATGTTGGTCAGCTTCTTGCCGTCGTAGTAATAGGTGAAGGAGGCGGGGTTCTTGGTGATGCGCAGCTCGGTTTTGCCGCTGGTAATGGACAGGCCGCCCTCAAACTCGGTGACAGCCAGGGGGCAGGCTTCCGCGTCCAGCTCGAACTGAGGCTCCTTTTTGGCGCTGCCCATAAAGTGGTAGGCCTGGGTGCGCAGGATGTCCTGCTTGGGGGAGGAGATGGTCATCTCCAGCACAGGGCCGCCCATGGCGCGCACGTCCTGGGCATAGGGCACGGCGTACAGGTAGACGCTGTCGGGCCGCACTTTCACTTCGCGGATCTGCACCGCGTCGGCGTTTTCCACGCCGGGCTTGTTCATCCAGTAGCCATAGGTAAATTTCATGGATACCATTCCTTTCTGATGCGAATGCGTTTCAGGTTTTCTGACCTGCGGTTTTTTCCGTCTATCCCAGCTGGGGAGTTGCAAATCCTTCCGGGATGTTATATAGTATATTTATTCTAGTGCGTCCGCCCCCAAAAAGCTTGTTGGAAACGGACAATTAATTCTAAAATCCTGACATTCTTGGAGAAAGGCGGTGGTGAGGCGTGGTCAACAAGCAGCTGCGGGAGGAGCGGCACCACGGGGACATCAGCCTGCCTGTCAGCGGCTACCGCGTGCAGCCGCCCTATTCCGCCCACCTGGGGGAGCTGGAATGCCACTGGCACAGCGAGATGGAGCTGTTCCAGGTGGAGCGGGGCACCATGCAGGTGCAGTGCGGCTCGGAGTACTTTGAGGCCAAGGCCGGGGACCTGGTGTTCTTCAACAGCGGGGAGCTCCACGCCGCCCAGCCCATCCACGGCTCGGAGCTGGACTTCGCCGCGGTGGTGTTCAGCCCGGAGCTTTTGTGCGGCGATGAAAACGACATTGTCCGGCGGCGGTACGTGGCCCCGGTGGTGGAGGGCAAGCTGCTCCTGCCCCGGGTGACGGACAGCTCCACCCCGGCGGGCCGCCAGGTGGTGGGGGCCTTCCAGCAGGTGATGGACTTGCTGGAGCGGCGGCCCCCCGCCTACGAGCTGCGGGTGCGGGCCCAGCTGCTGGAGGTGTTCGCCGGCCTGGCTGGAAGCGCCGCCCAGCGCGCCCCCCAGCGGGAGAGCGCCCCGGCCCAGGGCATCAAGGCGGCCATTGAGTACATTCAGGGCAACTACCGCCAGCCCATTACCGTCAGCCAGCTGGCGGAGCTGAGCCACATGAGCAGCGGGCACTTCTGCCGCCTATTTAAAAAGTATACTTTTAAAACGCCGGTGCAGTATATCAATGGGGTGCGCCTTTCCGCCGCCACGGACCTGCTGCTGGAAAGCGACCGCAAGGTGCTGGACGTTGCCTTTGACACGGGCTTTAACAGCCTGAGCTACTTTATCGGCGTGTTTAAACAGAGCATGGGCTGCACGCCCACGGAATTCCGCCGGCGCCACGGCCGGCAAGAAGCCTAGGGAGGGGAAGGGTATGGTTGTTCTTTTAGCGGCGCTTTTCGCGCTGGCGCTGGTGTTGCTGCTGTGGCTGTGGGCCATTGGGCCCCAGCTTCCCCAGGCGGATTTCTCCGCCTTCCACAAGTACGACTACGCCCACCGGGGCCTGCACAACCGGGAGAAGGGCGTGCCGGAGAACTCCCTGATGGCCTTTGAGCTGGCAGCCCGGGGCGGCTTCGGCATGGAGCTGGATGTGCAGCTGACCCAGGACGGCCAGGTGGTGGTCCACCACGACCGCTCCCTTGGCCGCACCTGCGGGGTGGAGCGGAACATCGATGAAATGACCTGCCAGGAGCTTTCCGGTTACCGCCTGTTTGGCACCCAGGAGAAGGTGCCCCTGTTCTCCCAGGTGCTGGAGCTGGTGGACGGCCGCACGCCGCTGATTGTGGAAATCAAAAGCTACGCCCGCCAGGAGGAGCTGTGCCAAAAGACTATGGCGCTGCTGGAGGGCTATCCGGGCCTGTACTGCGTGGAGTCCTTCGACCCCCGGGTGGTCCGGTGGTTTAAGCGCCATCACCCGGGCATCATCCGGGGCCAGCTGATGTGCTACAAGCCCCAGGAGGACATGCCCGGCTGGATGGCCTTCATCGGCCGGAACCTGCTGACAAACTTCCTCACCCGCCCCCACTTTGAGGCCTACGACTTCACCACCCGCCACAATGTGTCCCTGCGGGCGGCCCGGCGGGTCTACGGCATGCAGGAGGTCAGCTGGACGCTGCGCTCCTATGAGGACTACAAGGCCGCCAAGGAGGACGGCTGCCTGTGCATCTTCGAGAACTTCCTGCCCCTGGAGACCTGCGCCCAGAAGAAGTTCACCTTCGCCGACTTGCTGGCCCAGGCCAAAACCGCGGCGGTGTGCGGCATCCACCGGGTGGAGGAGCCGGGCAAAAGCACGGCGGCCAAGTGAGGGGCGGCGCCCTTGCCCCGGGAAAACCCCAGGTTTTTTGTGGTTTTTTCCCAGGGCAGCCCCGGCGCGGGGCGCGGGTTTTGACGGGGATGGAGAATTGAAAAAAATCTGGGAAAATTTCGAAAAATCCTTGCAAAACCGGGGGCTGTATGGTATTATAATCAAGCGTGACTGCACAGGTGTTCCAGACAAGGGGACGCCAGATATGCGATGAAGCGGGAGGTTGCGGCCCACAGAGGCCGGTTTTTCCGTGGAGTATGTCCGATTTGAAACCGGGCGAAGGAATTTGAAGGGATGGAACCGCCGGGCTGGCCCGGAAGGCCGATTTTGCGCCCTTCAGAGGATGATATGGGTTAGTCCTTGCCCCGGAATCCGTGAAATGCGGATTTCCGGTTTTTCTATGTCCGGGGTGGAAACACCCGGAACAGTGTTGAAAAACCCAGCCCGCCTATAAACAATTAAGGAGGCGATTTTGAGTGGCAGTCAAGGAAAAGATCAGAATCAGAATTAAGGGGTACGACCATCAGCTGGTGGACCAGTCCGCCGAGAAGATTGTCGCCACCGCAAAGCGCACTGGCGCCCGGGTTTCCGGCCCTGTGCCGCTGCCCACCGAGAAGCAGATTATCACCATTCTGCGCGCTGTGCACAAGTACAAGGACAGCCGTGAGCAGTTCGAGATGCGCACCCACAAGAGACTGATCGACATTCTCCGGCCCAGCAACAAGACCGTTGAGGCTTTGATGGGCCTGGAACTCCCCGCCGGCGTAGAGATCGAAATCAAGCTGTAATCCGGCCTGAAGGCCGTCTTTCAGCTTGACTTCGATGGGAGCAAATGCTCGCGGACTCACGTCCGCGTTTTCGGCAGAGCCGAAAAACCGCATTTCTCCCGGGGCGAACTCGCTGGAAGAGTGCGAGACAGTCTTTGATTTTAAACTACTCTGGAGTAGGAGGGTCATGTTGGAGGGATCCAACCAATAACTCTACAGGAGGAAAAGAAAGATGAAAAAAGGAATCATCGGCAAGAAAATCGGCATGACGCAGATTTTCGATGAAAAGGGAAAGGTCATTCCCGTCACCGTAATCGAAGCCGGTCCCTGCGTGGTAACGCAGAAGAAGACTGTGGAAAACGACGGCTACAACGCCGTGCAGATCGGCTTCGGCGACCAGAAGCCCCAGCGGGTTTCCAAGCCCCTGGCAGGCCACTTCAAGAAGGGCGACGTCGCCCCCAAGAAGACCCTGCGGGAGCTGCGGCTGGACGACATCAGCGCCCTGAACGTGGGCGACCTGATCAAGGCCGACACCTTCGAGACCGGCGAGCGTGTGGACGTTACCGGCAAGAGCAAGGGTAAGGGCTACGCCGGCGTGATCAAGCGCTGGAACTTCCGCCGCCTGAAGGAGACCCACGGTTCCGGTCCCGTTGCCCGCCACGGCGGTTCCAACGGCGCCTGCTCCACTCCCTCCCGTGTGTGGAAAGGCCTGAAGATGGCCGGCCATCTGGGCGCCGAGACTGTCACCGTGCAGAACCTGACAGTTGCCAAGGTGGACGCCGAAAACAACCTGATCGCGGTAAAGGGCGCCATCCCCGGCCCCAACGGCGGCATCGTCGTGGTCCGCGACAGTGTGAAAGCGTAAGGGAAGGAGGAATAAAGCATGCCTAGTATCGCAGTTTTGAACATGCAGGGCCAGGAAGTGGGCCGGCAGGAGCTCTCTGAAGCCGTGTTCGGCATTGAGCCCAACGTGTCCGTGATGAACGACATGGTGAAGAATTATCTGGCCAACCAGCGCCAGGGCACACAGTCCGCTCTCACCCGCAGTGAGGTTTCCGGCGGCGGCAAGAAGCCGTGGCGCCAGAAGGGCACCGGCCGGGCCCGTCAGGGTTCCACCCGCGCTCCCCAGTGGACTCACGGCGGCATCGTGTTCGCTCCCAAGCCCCGGGAGTACCGCTACACCCTGAACAAGAAGGTGAAGCGTCTGGCCATGAAGAGCGCCCTTTCTTCCAAGGTGCGCGACAACGAGATGATCGTCATCGACCAGATCTCTGCCGATTCCTATAAGACCAAGACCATCGCCGACATGCTCAAGGCGGTGGGTTCCGAGAAGAAGGCCCTCATCGTCCTGAACACCGTGGACGAGAAAGTGATCGCTTCCGCCCGGAACATCCCCGGCGTGAAGACCGCCCAGGTCAACACCCTGAACGTTTACGACATCCTGGGCGCCGACAAGTTTATCGTCGTCAAGGATGCGGTGGCTAAGATTGAGGAGGTGTATGCGTAATGGCAGCACAGGACATCATTATCCGCCCCATCATCACGGAAAAGACCATGGATGGCAACAGCCAGAAGAAGTACACCTTTGAAGTGAGCAAGACTTCCACCAAGATTGACATTAAGCGCGCTGTGGAAGAGCTCTTCGGCGTTAAGGTCAGCAAGGTGAACACCCTCCATGTTCGCGGCCACATGCGCCGCCAGGGCCGCCACGAAGGCTATACCAGAAGCTGGAAGAAGGCCGTCGTCACCCTGACTGAGGACAGCAAGACCATCGAGTTCTTTGAGAGCATGATTTAACCTTCCGCCGGCCCAGGGCCGGGGAAAATCATGAAAGCCCAAAGATGGGCATGAATGGGGGTGCGCCGCCCCCGCAAAGCCAATATAGGAGAGTGAAAACCAAATGGCAATTAAGACTTACAAGCCGACCACCGCGGCAAGGCGGAACATGTCCGTAACGGACTACACCAGCCTTTCCAAGAATGGTCCTGAGAAGAGCCTGCTGGCTCCTCTGGATAAAAAAGCCGGCCGCAACAGCTACGGCCGCATCACCGTCCGCCACCGTGGCGGCGGCAACCGCAAGAAGTACCGCATTATCGACTTCAAGCGCCAGAAGCACGACGTAGAGGCCACTGTGCTGGGCATCGAGTACGACCCCAACCGCTCCGCCTTTATCGCCCTGGTGCAGTATGAGGACGGCGAGAAGCGCTACATCCTGGCTCCCCACGGCCTGAAGGCTGGGGACAAGGTTGTCTCCGGCGCTGGCGCCGACATTAAGCCCGGCAACGCCCTGCCCCTGAAGAACATCCCCGTGGGTACCTTCATCCACAACGTGGAGCTGTATCCCGGCAAGGGCGCCCAGCTGGCCCGCGCCGCCGGCATCATGGCCCAGCTGATGGCCAAGGAGAACGGCATGGCCCTGCTGCGCCTGCCCTCCGGCGAGCTGCGCAACGTTCCCGAGGGCTGCATGGCTTCCATCGGCCAGGTCTCCAACATCGACCATGAGAACGTGAAAATCGGCAAGGCCGGCCGGAAGCGCCACATGGGCTGGCGGCCCACCGTGCGCGGCTCTGTTATGAACCCCAACGACCACCCCCACGGCGGTGGCGAGGGCAAGAGCCCCGTTGGCCGTCCGGGCCCTGTCACTCCTTGGGGCAAGCCTGCCCTGGGTTATAAGACCCGCAAGAAGAAGAACCGCAGCGATAAGTTCATCGTAAAGCGGAGAAACGGTAAGTAAGCCGCACGGGAAAGGAGCAAAGACACATGAGCAGAAGCTTAAAGAAGGGACCCTTTGTACAGCCCGTGCTGTTGAAAAGGATTCAAGAGATGAATGCGGCCGGCGAGAAGAAAATCGTCAAGACCTGGAGCAGGTCTTCCATGATTTTCCCGGATTTCGTGGGCCACACCATTGCCGTCCACGACGGCCGCAAGCATGTGCCGGTGTATATCACCGAGGACATGGTGGGCCACAAGCTGGGCGAGTTCGCCCCCACCCGCACCTT